>Ga0209287_10000821_pt1 | contig 17058 bp, 18 predicted proteins | sample PPLLak3cmMay2015_2_FD_187255 | JGI IMG/M metagenome (GOLD analysis project Ga0209287, IMG submission 187255) | Freshwater sediment microbial communities from Prairie Pothole Lake near Jamestown, North Dakota, USA - PPLs Lake P8 Core (1) Depth... | ecosystem: Environmental > Aquatic > Freshwater... | reverse complement strand
CATAACAACCACGCAGGAGTATACCGTAAAAGTGTATATGTTTTGCTTTTGGTAAAGCTTTCTGAATGTTTATATCGCTGATCTTTATTCACCGGTGCAAAGGAAGTCAGATGAAAGAGAATTTAAAAATCTTATCAACGGTAAGCATCTATCATGCGTTGACTGATGGTTCGATATGTGTGATCTCTATACTTTTCCCAATTTTTAAGTCAATGTTCAATCTTTCTTATACTCAGGTAGGAGTTATTACTGGCGGTGGGCTTTTAATTACACTTATAGTACAACTGTTGATTGGAAGGGCAGCAGACGGAAAAAATTTCAATACGTTACTTTCGACTGGAGTTCTGTTGACAAGTATTTCGCTATTTTTATTAACTCAAAGTAGAGGATTCTTGATGTTGGTTCTATTCATTTTTGTTATGAGATTTTCAACTAGTTTTTTCCACCCAATTGGAGTAGGTTGGGTATCTAGGATTTACAAAAAAGATAAACTTGATTGGGCGATGGGCATACAGAGCGGGTCCGCAGATCTAGGGTCATTTATAGCTATAGCAACAACACTGTACATAGCTGAGAGCAATCATTGGACTCTTCCACTTTACATCTGGATGATTTTTGGGATAATCGGCCTACTTGTCACCTTCTTGTTAACACGAAATATTGATAGAGAATATATGATTGTTAAAAAACAATCAAAAAAACAGGGTTTAAAAGAAACTGCAAAAGAAGCGTTTCGTCTGATGAGTAAAATAAAATTGTTGCTACCAGCATTTATGATAAGTGGTGCATCATGGGGCATTGTGATTACTTATCTGCCGCTTCTTTTAAATGAAAAGACGGATTTATCGTTACCAGTTATAGGTCTGGTTGTTGCAATTTGGATTGGAATAGGAAGTGTGTCTTCTTTATCATATGGTAAAATAAGGTCTCATGTTGACAGAAAGAAGATACTTATATTCTCTTATCTAACGATAGGTGTAACTGGATTGTGTCTGGCATATTTTACAAACATTTTCATAATTATTGCAATCATAATTCTACTTGGGATTTCTATATTTCTTACTTATCCTGCATTGTTTTCTTTTGTTTCAGAAGTTACTGATGAATCTTCGGAGAGTTGGACATTTGGGCTTACATTTACATTTCAAACTGGTGGTGGTACTATACTTCTTTTCTCAGGCGGTATATTATCCGACTTATTTGGGATATGGATGCCTTTCGCGCTCATAGGAGTGTTAAGTCTTATAATGACATTTTTACTTATTGTGTATCGCAAGAAACCGCTTGCAACTAGTACATGATAGAAAGTCAGAAAACATGCTTTCATATTACCTTATTGCGATTATGAAGGCAGTTAAAAAACCGCACATTGTATTGTTTGTATCTGTTGCATCTGTTTCTTTTGCCGCTATTTTAATTGTTAGCCTTGAGACTGGTTTTGGTACTTCACCTTTGTCTATCGCTTTTTTTAGACTATTGTTTACATGGTTTTTGATATTACCTTTTGTTTTATTATCTAAAAAAACTAGATTTGAAATTTTTAGTTTGAATGCCAGGGATATTGTTTTTATGGCCGGTATTGGTTTGATTCTTTCCGCCCATTTTGCTTTTTGGGTTACTTCTTTAGCTAAAACTTCTGTTGCTAGCTCTGTTTTGTTGGTCACCGCTCATCCTGTCATTGTTGCTCCTCTTGCATTTTATTTCCTAAAAGAAAAGTTATCATCTGTTAACATCGTTGGAATTGTTGTATCTCTGTGTGGCGTTGTTCTTCTCGTGTATGGTAATTATGGTTTTTCTTCTATGACTATTGATACTTTTGAGGGCAATATGCTTGCTATGCTTGGCGGAGTAGCAGCTGGCCTGTATATTCTTGGTGGCAGACTGATGCGCAAAAAAGTTAGTGTTGCTACTTATGCTTTTATTGTATATGGCATTAGTACAATAGGTTTGTTTTTCTTTTGTTTGTTTTTTGGTCAACCTGTTTATGGTTTATTGCTTGAGGAATATGGGATTATTTTACTGCTGGCTTTTGTAGCTGGTATACTTGGTCACACGTTGTATAATTGGGCTCTTAAATACATACCTGCATCTGTGGCTTCAGTTAGTTTACTTGGTGAGCCTATTGGTTCCACGATGCTTGCTTTTGTTTTACCATGGATTAATCAAATCCCATCATACTACACGCTTTTTGGTGGGATTATAATTTTATCTGGTATTTATCTTACAACCAGGACGAAAAACGATGGTTATTTAACTGAAAATATCTATAAGAAAGGTTAATATCTGTTTTTTCTATTTAATACATTGAAATCTGAGTTTATGAGAGATATTGAGGAGCTTGTAAAAAACACAGAAAAATACAAGGATGCACTTATTCAAAAGCATTTTGATAGTAAAAAGAATACCGTGGTCTACGTAACAATAAATAATAAACCTCGTATTTTAAAATGGTATGTACCGGGTCTTAAGAGAAACATGGAGACGGAATACTCGGTTTTAACGAAAGGTTTTCCAAAAATCTCTATGCCGTCTCCATTGGAAAAAGACGGTGAGAACAATGTCATCACAATGAGTTATATCACTGGTAAAAACCTCTGCGATATAATAAACGATGCATCGACTTCTATAAATCAGAAAAAAAAGACTGTGTGCATGTTAGCTGACTGGTTTGCTGCCTTCCATGAACATTTCAAAACCGATAATAGTTTCTACATACGTGGTGACTCTAGCCTTAGAAATTTCATCCTAAAAGATGGTATTTGGGGTGTTGATTTTGAGGAATCAAGAATTGGTAAACCATCTGAGGATGTCGCCAGTATTTGTGCATCGATTCTGAGTACTGCCCCTATGTTCACTCCCGAAAAGTTTCAGCTTTGCCAGACTTTCTTAGAGGCTTACAAGAAATCAGCTAAATGGACTATAGACAAAATAAACGATGAAATAGGTTATGCTCTGCTTGAGAGGATTCAATGGAGACCAAAAGACGAAGAGACTCTAAGAAAATACGCTAAAAATATACGTAAAAACGGCCTGAGATAAAAAATACTACGCCCCCTTGTTTTTTTGCAATATTTATAAAACCAATGACAATATTCTGGCTGGCAAAACAAATAAGTGAGCAATATGGTTGATAAAGAAGCGATAAAATCTGAGACGACAGTGAAATCATTACCCATGTTGGCGGCGGAGCCTGCACCGTTGGGTCTTATAGGACTGGCAATTGCTGCTCTTGTTCTCGCATCCACTGATCTGAAATTAACATCTACTGCAGCTAAATCACTTATGATCCCTTGGACTCTTTTTCTTGGCGCAACAGCACAGCTTATAGCAGGTATAATGGACTACAAGCGGAATAATATATTTGGTGCCACAGCTTTCACAACATATTCTCTTCTTTGGTACTCTGTTTCGTTAACACTTTTTATAACGATTTTCACAGGCGTTGCTTTTGATATCACACACTATGCATATGGGCTGATTGGTTTCCTCTTATTCAGTATAATACTCACTGTTGCTTCACTTATGACGAACAAGACATTGTTTGGGATATTGGTTTTCATTGATTTTGCTATACTAGCTTTAGTTCTGAACATACTCTATAAGACACCGGCCGAGGTTGTTGGTGTGTTTCTAATCTGTGTTTCTGCGTTGTCATTCTATGGGGCTTCAGCGGTTCTATTGAATACTATGGCAGGTAAAACAATACTGCCCCTCGGTAAAGCAATTATAACGATAAAAAAAGGTTCCGCGTAAACAGTAACTATGATTGTCATAATTTTTAAATAGACATCATAATATCAGTGCACCGATGCTTATGGGGAAGGAAAAAATAATACCAATTATTGCAATAATCTTTCTATTAACTGGGATTTCCTCATCTATATATGTTTATGCAACAACTCCTTCTGTTTCTTCCTACAACACAGGAGATAAATCAATTACTGTTAACAATCAACAATTCACTATAGAACAGATATTCTCTGATGCTCAACTACGTGATATAGTAACACCAGATGGAATAAATTTTTCTGGTGTTGCACTAGATGATTTAATTATGAAGACGAAAATTGATTGTCCTCTGTGTCATGAGTACAAAATTGTTGCAGCGGATTCCTACGAAAAAACTGTAACATGGGAAAACATGCAAAATGGTGTTTTAACAGAAGATGGAACAGCTGCTTTTTCAGATCTAGCAAAAGCGTTTAGAGTAAAATATGTGATAAAAATTGAGGTGGTTTAAACATGAATAAAACAAAACTAATTCTTGGAGTTATCTTATTTGGATCGCTATGGGGTTTTTCTGAGACCATACTTGGAACTTATCTCCATAATACTAGTTTGCCTACGGGTTCTATCATGACTGGTGTGTTTGCTGTTGGACTTATGACAATAAGCAGAGTACTCTACAAACAGAGAGGCATGCAATTTGGCATGGGTCTTGTTGCCGGGGCTTTAAGGTTATTCAACCCATGTGGTACTTGTTTTATCTGTTCAGCTATTGCCATAATGGCTGAGGGGTTAATTTTTGAGCTCATATGGTATAAGCTTTCACTTGATTTAACAGAGTTGAAAAAAACCACAATGTCAGTTAGCATGGGAATAATAGCAGCTTATGGTTGTTTTGTTGGAGGTTATATCGTCACACAGATTTTAACTCCGCTTTCTCAGAGTGCTGGATTTCATATTGAAAACCTAATAGTTTTTATTCCTCAGATTTTAGCACGTGGGTTACCCGCTGCTTTGATTGGAGGTATTCTTGTACCAGTTGCTTTAATGTTGAAGAAAGTTGATATAGCTAGTGTTAAAGACAAAGTATACTATCCATTGACTGCCACAGTATCAGCAGCATGTTGGATTATCGTGATATTAAACGCTATATTCATCCTAAAAGTAATTTAAAGTAAGTGATTGAAATGGATAAACCTAAAACAGTTAAAATCCTGAAATTCCATCCTGAAAAATGCGATGGTGGAAAAGTCTGTGAAAAAGCATGCTCGCAGGTTCATTTTAAAACAGATGAAGGCGGCGATAAATCAGCAATTAGAATCATAAAAGATGGTAACTCTTACAAGATGCATGTTTGTGACCAACGAGGACTATGCTTGGACATGTGCCCAGTTGGAGCTCTTACCAGAAGAAAAAATGGTGTCGTTTGGCTTGATAAAGATGTTTGTATCGGTTGCCAGGCATGTGTAGGTTTTTGCCCGATTGGTGCGATGAGAAAATCAGATGCTAGGATACAACCTTTCAAATGCATATCATGTGGTGCTTGTGTACGTGCCTGTCCTAACGGTGCCCTTGAACTTGTTGAAGTAAAAATCGATGATATAAAAGAAGTGGTTTATCATAAACAGGGGGTCTAGACTATGGTTGAAGGGCAAATTCCTATTGAGGAATATAAAACAGGTAACACGGTGCATGAATGGGATTTTAAAAAGATAAGGTTTGCACATAGAGTTCTTACTGAATACAATTACAAAAAAGTCGAGTTAAAACAAGGGTACGCAAACAGAACGCTTTATGTGAATCTAAGTAACAATACGATTAAAGAAAAGCAAGTCACCGATGAAATGAAAAAGAAATTTACAGGTGGTCGTGGTTTCGGTTTGAAGCTTTTGTGGGATTCTATCAAACCTACAACGCGATGGGATAGCGAAGAAAACGACCTTGTTATTACAACAGGTCCTTTGTGTGGAATCACCCAGTATCCTGGTTTTGGAAAATCTTTATGTTTAACTATCTCTCCATCAACAAATATAATCTGCGATAGTAACGTCGGTGGTTTCTTTGGTCCTTATTTGAAGTTTGCGGGTTTTGACGCCATCGAAATACAGGGAAAAGCAAAGCATGATGTCATTGTGGTTGTCGACGGTGAAAAAGGGAAAGTTACAATTGAAACCGCACCGTTGGAGGAAACAAATTCGCATTTACTAAATGATCAGCTCACCCATATGTATGCATCTGAGGATAGTGATAAATCAAGACAAAAGATATCTGTTGTATCCTCGGGCAAAGCCGCTGAAAACAGTTGGTGGGGCTGCCTAAATTTTTCGTTCTATGATATCAGACGCAAAGTGCCTCGTATGAAACAAGCAGGAAGAGGCGGACTTGGAACCGTATTGAGAGATAAGAAAGTTAAAGCAATTGTTGCAAAAGTTGAGAAGTTTGATGGTCTTTCAAACAATCCTGCTGATCCTGTGACTCTCGCAAAAGTAGGAACAAAAATTCACCGTGAGATTCGAGATTTGGATCGCTACCAGTGTAACATGCGTGCTGTTGGAACCGGTCATCTTGTAGAGATCATGGATGCTTATGATCTTCTCCCATGTGAAAACTATAGGTTTGGGAGTTTCCCAAAAGCACCAAGAATATATTCACCTCATTTCTACGAACTATTCGCAAAGGTTATTCCTGATGGGTGCTGGCATGGTTGCACAATGGCCTGTGCAAAAACAGTTGATGGTTTTACTGTTATGACGGGACCATACAAAGGACAAAAAGTAACAGTAGATGGACCTGAATACGAGACCATGGGCTGTGGCTCAAACATGAGCCTCTGGGACCCAAAATGGATTCTTGAGTTCAACTTCTATTGTGACACATATGGTATTGACACAATATCTGCTGGTACTGCTATCGCGTTTTATATGGAGATGTACGAGTACGGGATTTTAAACAAAGAAAGATGCGATGGTCTAGAGCTATGTTTTGGAAACGGAGAAGCAATCCTAGAATTCCTTCATAGAATGGCGCAGGGTGACAAAAGCGAATTCGTCCAAGTTGCATCAAAAGGAATACGACGCGTGAAAGACTGGCTGATTAAAAAAGGATGGGGAGACAAACAACTAATTGAAGACGCTGGTATGGAGAGTAAAGGACTAGAATACTCAGAGTATGTTACAAAAGAGTCACTAGCTATGCAGGGTGGATACGGACTGACACTTAAAGGACCACAGCATGACGAGGCATGGCTTATTTTTATGGACATGGTGAACAACGCTATACCAACATTTGAGAAAAAAGCAGAGGCATTACACTACTTCCCAATGTGGAGAACATGGTTTGGACTCAACGGATTATGTAAACTACCATGGAACGATATAGAACCAGCAAACAACGCGGAGACAGATGAGCCACCAAAAGTACCAGAGCATGTACAAAACTACGTAGACATATTCAACGCAGTAACTGGTAGAAAAATAGACAAAAAAGAAATCATCCTGCAAAGCGAACGATGCTATAACTGGCAGCGTGCAATGAACGTATGGCTAGGAAGAGGACGTAGAAAAGATGATTGGATACCATATCGGTCAATGGGACCTGTAACAGAAATGGAATACATGTCAAGAAAAGATAGATACGACAAACAACTAGTTGAAAAACTTGGACTGAAAAAAGAAGAAGTAGAAGAAATGAGTGTAAAAGAAAAAATGAAGATACTTTATGATTACAGACGAGACCAGTACCAGAAACTAGCTGATGCTGTATACTACAGGCGTGGATGGACTCCAAATGGTGTTCCTACACCGCAGAAAATGAAACAACTAGGCATGGATGACCAAAAGATGCTTAAAATGCTACAGGAAAAGATAAACGAGGATGGAAAATTAGGCTTGAATATATGGGGCGGAAAATACAGCAAAGGAGAAAAACCGCCTAGTATTGATCCAAAATATTGGGAGAAATGGTAATCTGATATGAATGGGAAAAAATATGAGAGCATAAAAGAAAAACTTAGACACTCAAGCGTTGGCATAGCGGGAGTTGGTGGCCTTGGTTCCAATGCAGCAGTTGCCCTTGCCCGTGCTGGCATCGGACGACTTATTTTAGTTGATTTTGATAAAGTAGAAGAGAGAAACTTAGACAGACAGTATTATTTCATTAACCAGATAGGAAAATTAAAAGTAGAGGCTTTGAAAGAAAACATAATCAGGTTAAACCTAAAAGTAGAGGTTTCAACTATTAATCAAAAACTAGAAAAGAACAACATGGAGAAACCTTTCAAAGATGTTGACGTAGTAATAGAGGCTTTGGATAACGCTGAGACTAAAACACAGTTTATAGAAGAAATACTTACCAAGTTCCCAGACAAACCGATTGTTGCTGCATCAGGAGTCGCAGGCTACGGGCACTCAGATAGGATTTACACAAAAAAATTAGGCAACTTGTATATGTGTTACGACGAAGAAGCTAAATCAAGTGATGACGACGTGCTCATGGCTCCACGCGTTGCCCTTATGGCTAACTGGGAGGCAAACCTAGCACTTGAAATAATATTAGGTGAGGATAAGTGAGCATAGAAGTAAACGGCAAAAATGTTGACTGGGTTAAAAACGAAACCGTTGAAAAACTTCTGAAAAGAATGAACTACACCTTTCCTCTTGTTGTAGTAAAAATAAATGAAAAGGTTGTACCAAAACAGGATTTCTCAAAAACTATTATACCTGATAAATCAAAGATAGCTGTTATACATATGATAAGCGGCGGATAAATTCACTTTTTAATTAGCTTGCAAATTAATGTGTAAACTGTTATCACGAGAAGTGGCACAAATATCATGAAAATGTATTCTTCTATAGGCATTCCAAAGAGATTACCAACTGTTTTATCTTGAGCGAAAATCCATATGCCCATTCTAACTGAGATTTGATCCCATATTACACCGATTATAAAAAGGATGAATACTGAGATGAGGAGGTTCTTGAAGTTTATACTCTTTCTCAATAGATACAGTAAAATCAGTGATGGAATTATAGCAAAAATTGTCATCAACAAAATATACTCGTACATACAGAAAACAACAGAAACTGGTTAATAAAATCTTTCTCAAGATTTTATGAGATAATCGTCAGAAATGAGAAACCAAAAGCGAAAACAAAATATGTCATATACATGAGCGCCCAAGAAGGTGTATTTTCAAAGAACCTGCTTCTTTTTTCTTCGAACATCAAACGGAATACAAAAAAACCTGGTATTGCTAAAAAAGTTAACAACAACAAACCTTCATTCAATACCCCGCTGTTTATCAATAGAGGAATCATCACAAACGGGAAAAACATAAATGGCAATGACATAAAAGCTGCTTTTTTTGCCCCAAAAGTGTTTACGAGTGTGCGTACGCCTGTTTTTTTATCAGCCTCGCTGTCCAGCATATCCTTTGTAGATGAGCCACCTACTAGGAAGAACATAGCTATTAAACCTATTGATAACGGCAAAGGTTCAAGTGGGTTTCCGAAAACACTCCATGAAGCAAGTATTCCTAACAACCCTCTTGGCATGGCAACCCATATCTGATTCAAAAACAGGTAGTTTTTCAATCTAGGGGGAAGCGAATAGGTAACTGTGAACAATGTTATTAGAAGAATTAAAAATGTGAAAATAAAACCCACTAGTATTGCTATGGTAAACGACATTAGATATAGTGTAACGGAGATGATTTTCGCTTCGGAGACAGACACCGTTCCTTTTGGTATAGGGCGATATGGTTTGGATAATTTATCTGTTTCAACATCTGTTAGTTGATTCAAAGTGTTTGATGCACCATTCAATAAAGCTAATGAAAAACTAGCAGGAATTATAATTTTAATCAAAACCAGCAGAACATCCTCTGTTCTTCCATTATGAAAGAAGCTAGCCACCATTATACAAGTTGAAACAATAACAGGTGCTAGTAGTGTAAAAGGGCGAATCAAATCTATATAGCCTTTAAGGTGTTGTTTTAATTCTGCGTTTCTCCTCATTAATCATTTATTTTGGGTTCTTTTATATTATAAAGATTGTTTTACAAGTGTTACCAAAAAAACAAAATGATAATAAGAAAAACATTGATTCACTTAAGATATGACAACGTTTAGAGAATTCATAGCTATTGACATAAACTCAAATAAAAAACTAGTTGAATTTGGAAACGAGGTTAAAAAAACAGGAGCAGACCTAAAACTCGTAGAACCGGATAATATTCATATAACACTAAAATTCCTAGGAGACACCGAAGAAACACTAGCAGAGGAGATAGAGGAAATAATAAAGAACGCAGTTAAAGAAACCAAATCATTTAATATCCAATTAAAAGGAACAGGAGTTTTTCCAAATAATAATTATATCAAAATTGTATGGTTGGGAATACAAAACGGCGAACCAATAGCAGAAATAGCACAAAGAATAGATGATCAGACCTCAAAAATCGGTTTTGAGAAGGAAAAAAGAGGTTTCTTGCCACATCTAACAATTGCAAGGGTGAAAACAGCGAGTAACAAAGATAAACTATTACAAGTTTTAGAGAAATACAGGGATGCAGAGTTCGCAGATATAACAGTAGAAGCTATAAAACTAAAGAAAAGTGAATTAACTCCAAATGGGCCCATCTACACTGATTTGAAGGTATTTAAAATATGATTATTTGGTGGTGAGCAAGATACAATATTGGCTAATTATCTTAGGTTTAATCCAAATAGTACTACTTCTGATAAGCATATTTTTCTTCACAGATAAAAGAATCTACAAAAAAACTGCAAACGAATACTATACACTCTTCAAAAAGAGTATTATCCCAATAATAATCATCCTGGGTGTTGTATTATTTCATTTGATGGAAGTTAAAATTATAGATCCGATAACCACGGAAATCGTTGGAGCGGATTTTGCACCATCGATAAAAAGTTTAGAAGACAGCATCGTAGCATCATTCTCAAACTATTGGACGCCCGCATTGGTCTCTTTTTTTGTACTAATGTACATAGCAGTTTATCCATTCACACTATGGTTCTCACCAGTATATTTCATAATAGCGGATGAGAAGAAAGCAATGAAAACATTAGCATACGGACTTTTGTTGATATACATAATAGCGTTACCGTTCTACCTGTTCTTACCGATAACAAACGTATACGTATTCAACAATCTGGGATCAGCACTAGAAAACACTATACCAACTGTGGAAAACTTCTTCTATTCTGTGACCACAGAAAACAACTGCCTCCCATCGTTACACACAGCAATGACAATAATAATAGCTTACTCGATGAGTTTAACAAAAAACAAAAAACTAACCTACCTAGCATATTTCACAATGATAACGGTCATAACCGCAATAATATACCTAGCTATACATTGGATAGTAGACATAATAACGGGTGCAGTATTAGCAATAGCCGTAATATTCATATTAAGATACGTTATGAAGAAAAAAGAATTGGAGCAAACAAAATGAACAGTACCAGGGACGTAGAAAAAAAAGTCCTACAAAAAATCACACCAACACAGGTAGATAAAAAAAGAATACAAACGACAATAAAAGACTTGAAAAAAATTGTACAAAAAGAACTAACAAAAAACAAGTTACCAGCAAAAATAGAGCTGGTTGGATCAACAGCAAAAGATACCTACCTAAAAACAAACCTGGACATAGACATGTTCATACTATTCCCAACCAGCTTTCAGAAAAACGAGATAGGAAAACACGCTATAAACATAGGCAGAAAAATACTAAAAAAAACAGAGGAATGCTACGCAGAACACCCATATATAAGAGGATACTACAACAACACAAAAACAGAGATAGTACCATCATATCAGATAGAAAAACCCTCGCAGAAACTATCAGCAGTAGATAGAACACCACTGCACACTAAATACGTTATAAAAAACCTTAAACAGACACAAAAACAAGAAGTAAGACTACTAAAACAATTTCTAAGAGGCATAGGATGCTACGGAGCAGAAGCAGAAATAGAAGGGTTTTCAGGCTACCTATGCGAGATACTTATAATAAAATACAAAACCTTTGATAAACTAGTATTAAACGCTAAAAACTGGAAAACAAAACACAAAATAACACTAACAAAGGCTAAACACCCGACATTTGACACACCGCTTACTTTCATAGATCCAGTGGATAACAACAGAAACGTAGCATCTGCCGTATCAAAAGAAAAATATGATTTGTTCATAAAAGCATGCAAAGAATACTCGAAAAAACCGCGTATAACCTTCTTTTTTCCAGAAAAAACCAAACCATGGACACTCAAAAAAATAAAAGAACAAATCAAAAAACAAAACCACAGATACATAGGAATAACATTAACAAAACCAGATGTAATACCTGAAAATTTATACCCTCAGATAAGAAAAGCAACACGTTCAATAAGAGAATCATGCGAAAGAAATAATTTCAAGATATACAAAACAGCATTTCATCTAGAAAACAAAAAAATACTGATAATAATAGAAACAGAAAAACAACCACTACCAAAAACAATGATCCATGTAGGACCACCAGTAGAACTAAAAGAGAACGCTGAAGATTTCATAAAAAAATGGGAAAACAACAAGAGAATAGTTAAAAAACCATACAAGAAAAACGGTAAGTTCTACGTAGAGATAAAAAGAGAATACATACAACTTAACAAATATCTGGGAGACAAGGTTAAGAATCTAAGCCTTGGAAAACACCTTGAAATAAGCAAACAAAAAGGATACATGATTGTAGAACAGGATAAACTATTAACAGAGGCTCTTAGAATTTTTTGGACTGAATATCTTGACAATAAGAAGCCTTGGGACAGGTAGAGTCCAAACTTATATATCATGATTGTTTGATATTTTAATTGGATGAAAACTCTAGGAGTTTACACAAGAGATTTTTCTTTGTATCACGACCTACTGAAAATACTCAAAAAAAGGAATATAGCCTATGTTTCACTGACATCTATAGATAGCATACCAAGTAGAATCGGCGTTATATTGACTTCTAATAGCGAGATACATGACATAAAATCCCAGAATGTTATAGCAGCAGATGCATACGATAGTATTGATCATGCTGTTGATCTTGCTATGCAGATTCTAATCGGCAAGGAACTGTATTCAAAGGTTTATATTGGTATAGACCCAGGCGACCAACCAGGTGTAGCGGTTGTAGGCGATGATATCCTACTGCAGAAAACCTGTGTTGAAGCGCCTGAGAAGGTAGCAGCTATAGTGAAACGTTTTCTAAGGGAATACCCCTCAGTTGAAACTCTTATACGCATTGGTGATGGATCTACAATTACTAGAAACAGGATAATAAACTCCTTGATCTCTCTTCAGATGCCGATAGAGATAGTTAATGAAGCAAAGACAACATCTTCACAAAAAACAAAAACGATTAGGCCTGAGAGGGATAGCGAGGCAGCTGCGGCGATAGCTATGCGAACAGGTGGCAAAGTACAGAGACGCCTACCGCTTGAGCCCACAAGAGGCGATGTTAAAAACATCCAGGAGAAGAGCAGGAAGTTGACAAACGGTAGGTTTTCTATACCTGCTGAGACTGCCCTGAAAGTTCTAAGAGGAGAGATAAGTCTTAAAGAGGCAGTAGAATCAGAGAAAACACGTAAAAAAAGACCCAAATGTTTATGAGTATCCTTCCTATGCTAGTTGGGTAAGAGTAATGAAAATTGCGCGAGCTCTGATAAGTGTTTCAGATAAAACTGGCGTAGCTGATTTTGCTAAAGAATTATCTAAACTTGGCGTAGAGATTTTATCAACAGGTGGTACCTCTACTGTTTTAAGTAAAGCAGGCGTTAAAATCAGGGAGGTATCAGATGTTACTGGTTTTCCTGAGATGCTTGATGGCCGTGTGAAAACACTGCATCCAATAATTCACGCAGGGATACTTGCAAAAAGAAAAGAAAAGAAACATATGGACGTCCTTAAAAAACACGATATTGGAACAATTGATTTGTTGGTTTGCAACCTTTATCCTTTTGAAGAAACTATTCAAAAACCAAATGTTGGTATCGATGAAGTTATAGAAAATATTGATATCGGGGGCCCTACACTCATACGCGCGGCTGCAAAAAACTACGAGGATGTTTTAGTTGTAACAAATCCAAAGCAATACGATGAAGTTCTCAATGCTCTGAAATCAAAAAAAGAAATAGATTTGGAGTTTAGGAAAAAACTAGCGCTTGAGGCTTACTCGCATACTGCCCAGTACGATGCAATAATATCACAGTATCTTAGAAAAATATGGAGTAATGAAGTTTTACCTGAAAATTACACGTTTACAATGAGAAAGCTGCAGGAAATGAGATACGGCGAGAACCCGCATCAAAAAGGCGCATTTTATAAAGCGATTCCTTCAATTGATGAGCCTTGTGTTGCAAATGCAAAACAACTCCATGGAAAGGAACTGTCTTTTAACAACATCTTGGATTCTAACTGCGGGATTGAATGCATAAAAGAATTTTTCCAACCGACATGCGTGATAATAAAACATGCAACGCCCTGCGGAATTGCAAGTTCCTTTGATTTGTTACAGGCTTGGAAGGATGCCTATGCTACAGATACATATTCGCCTTATGGGGGCATTGTAGCATTTAATAGAGAAGTAAAAGAAGATGTAGCAAAAGAGCTTTCCAACTATTTCCTTGAGGTTGTTGTTGCACCAAGCTTTAGTAAAGACGCTTTAGCTGTTTTTGAAGAAAAGAAAAACCTGAGGATCCTTGAAGTAAAAGGTTTAGATAAAAAGATTGAGAGAAAAGGAATTGATGTTCGCAGTGTTGTAGGCGGATATCTTGCACAGGAACGAGACGTTTGGCTTGCTGACAAAAAGACTTGGAAGATTGTTACAAAAAATAAGCCGTCAGAAAAAGATTTAGAATCAATGGAATTTGCTGTGAAATGTGTTAAGCACATTAAATCAAATTCAGTTGTGTTTGTAAAAGATACACACACGGTTGGTATTGGTGGTGGGCAGACATCTCGTGTGGATGCAACATGGATTGCGACGCAGAAAGGCAAAGACAACATCAAAGGATCCATAATGGCAAGCGACGCGTTCTTCCCGTTTAGAGATGCAGTAGATGTTGCTGCAAAGGCCGGTGTGAAAGCTGTAATTCAGCCAGGTGGCTCAATTCGTGATGATGAGGTTATAAAAGCTGCAGATGAGCATGGCATAGCCATGGTTTTTTCAGGACAGAGATATTTTAGACATTAAAATAAATAAAAATAAGAAAAGAATGGTTTAGTTGATAGTGTTTTATTTGTTCGCTGTTTTGCCCAATAATGTAGTAGAACCAATTGTGGTTTGAGTAGCGGTTTTACTAATTGGATGACTAGGTTGACTTTGTGGCGTTGGGCTGCTCTGGTGACTTCCTGGTAGATCCAATGGCATTTTTACAGAAAGTGTTCCCCAGCCACTCTCATATCCATATATTGTTGTGGCTTTTGCTCGTATAGTATAACTTCCTTTTTCAGACCAAGTATGACTAACAACAATTTCTTGGCCTGAAGGATAGAACTCAGTTGTATCAAAGCTTCCGTCGCCCCAGTCAATCGAATAGTTCATCTCAACGCCATCAGGGTTTGTTGATACAAATGTGTAATTATATTCAACTCCAGGTTTACCTTTACTTATTCCTGTTATTGTTGGATTGTCTGGACTACTTGGATTTGAGTTTCCATTGAAGGCACATTTTAAAATATAAGCTTCCAAATGAGAACCTATGCTTGCTGTACCAGATAAATATAAATAACTATCATCAGCACAAATCCCGTTAGCATCAGTCCAAAAAGCATCTACTACTTTCCACCAGATTTTTTCACCATTACTGATGCTACCTTTAAAAATGGAACCGTTTGAGCAATAATCGCTCTTGATACAACCACTAAGATAGATATAATCATCAACCAATACAATATCTCTTACTTCATCATAAACACTATAATCATAGCGTTCACTTGTCCATAAATTAACTAAATTTGTATCATATGCAGATATGAGAAAATCGACATTATATAACCCCATTAAAATCCCAACATAGTTGTAACCAACATAGATTTTTTCTTCGTAACCTTTTATTGCTACTCCAACCTGGTCATCATTAAATCCAATAATCTCTTCCAGCAAGTTACCATCTGAATCAAATTTCAAAACAAATGAATTATGGCCAAATTCATAACCAAAATACTTTAGAGTTGATCCAGTTAAAAATATGTATCCATCATAAAATGTCATATCGTAACATAGATCATCATATGGTCCGTCCCATGGTTTAGTCCAGATTGGCTCAAGATCTGTGTTATACTTCTGTAAGAATAATGAGCCATAAAGCTCTCCGTCATGATGGACGTACCCTCGAATATAAAGGTTATTTTCATCAGCACAAATCTGATGTATCTCCCCGCCATCATAACAAGTAAAACTTACTTCAAGCTCAAGGCTTAAATCCTCACCTGAAATATTATATTTCAGTAGAACTGCAGGGCCATAAACATTTACTCCACATAAATATAAGTAGCCATCTAAAATAACCATGCCCGTACATATGACTGATTCATCAGTCAAAATTTCATAATCACAAAGAACTCCATCTGATGCTCTATATTTCAGTAACCCCATCCACTCATCGTACATATTGAACATTCTTACAGGTTGATAGAGATAACCATTGTAAGCTACCACTCCTTCAAAAATTCCTGCCTGGCATCTAGAATAATTGCTATCACACCATGAAACAAAATATGTAGGAGTAATAGGTGGTAATGGTTCTTCTGAACAGTAGATATCACCTTTTTTAATAGGATACAAAAAGCCATTTTTATTAAATATGTTTATTAAAGGATTTTTCTCATTAAACATCATCTTAGTTTTTTCGTTTTTTATCTGTAAAGTAAGGGCATTCACAGATACTATCGAACTTGCCAATAAACAGCATATCACGACTATTGATACTATTATTTCCTTCATATTTCATCACATGATTATTTTTATATAATGTGATATATTTAAATGTATATAAAGCTTATGAAACAAGTATCCTGCAACAAAGCAAGACAAAATAGGTTTTATCCAACAGGAGAAAACCATATTTTTTACCGGTAATTTTACCGGTAATCATGGGTTCAAATCCCTTCCCCTGCACCTCTTTCACTGATTTTGTTTATATTGTAAAATAATTCATCCTAAATCTTCTTTAAATAGAAGTGTATACTCGATAATAATGCAATTTAGTGTAAATAAAAGAGACGGGCCTGCAAGAATCGGCGAACTAGTTATAGAAGATAAAATAGTTACTA
>Ga0209287_10000819_pt1 | contig 17074 bp, 14 predicted proteins | sample PPLLak3cmMay2015_2_FD_187255 | JGI IMG/M metagenome (GOLD analysis project Ga0209287, IMG submission 187255) | Freshwater sediment microbial communities from Prairie Pothole Lake near Jamestown, North Dakota, USA - PPLs Lake P8 Core (1) Depth... | ecosystem: Environmental > Aquatic > Freshwater... | reverse complement strand
CTTGTGCGCCGAGAAAGACATCAGGTCGACCGGCAAGGTCTTCAGGTCGATCGGCATCTTGCCGGTGGCCTGCGCCGCATCGACGTGAAAGATCACGCCCTTCTCACGGCAGATCCTGCCGATGGAGTCGATGTCCTGAATCACGCCGATCTCGTTGTTGACCGCCATCACGGACGCCAGCACGGTGTCGGGGCGGATGGCGGCACGGAATTCGTCGAGATCGAGCAGGCCGTTTTCCTTGACGTTCAGATAAGTGGCCTCGAAGCCCTGCCGCTCCATTTCGCGCACGGTGTCGAGTACAGCCTTGTGTTCGGTACGCACGGTGATGATGTGCTTGCCCTTGGTGCCGGAATAGAAATGGCCTGCACCCTTGATGGCGAGGTTGTTCGACTCGGTGGCGCCGGAAGTGAAGACGATTTCCTTGGGATCTGCACCGACCAGTTCAGCGATCTGGCCGCGCGCCTCTTCCACCGCCTTTTCCGCTTCCCAGCCGAAGGGATGCGAGCGCGAGGCCGGGTTGCCAAAGTGCTCGGTCAGATAGGGAATCATCTTGGCTGCCACGCGCGGGTCGACCGGCGTAGTGGCTGAATAATCGAAGTACAGTGTTTTCATGCGTCCGCTATCCTTTCAGTTCTGACTTGTTTGTCTCAGGCTGCCAGCGTCATTTTTGACACCCGGCGATCCTGCATCACTTTCTGCTTCTGCTCGCATTCATCCTTGCGCGCCGCCAGGGAGGCCAGGGTGATCGAGTCGAGGTAGTCGTAGATGTGGGCGTTCAATCCCGTCCACAGGTCATGGGTCAGGCAGCGGTGGTCGTCGTGGCAGTTCTCCTTGCCGCCGCACTGGGTGGCATCGATCGGCTCGTCCACTGCACGGATGATGTCGGCGACGCTCACCGCGTCGGGCGACTTGGCCAGGAAGTAGCCGCCGCCCGGACCGCGTACGCTCTCGACCAGCTCATGCCGGCGCAGGCGGCTGAACAACTGCTCGAGATAGGACAGGGAAATATCCTGGCGCTCGCTGATGCCGGCCAGCGTGACCGGATTCTTGCCGCCGCGCAAAGCCAGATCGAGCATGGCAGTCACTGCGAAGCGACCTTTGGTAGTCAACCTCATGATGTTCTCTCCTGAATGTTGCCGGGATCTTAAAATACCCGAGCATTTCGGTCAACTATTACTTACCTTACCAATTTAGTCAACTATTTTATTCAAATAGTTCGGATCGAAATCATCCTGTTCCACTGCGGATTCCGGTAACGCGATGCCGGCCCTGCGCAACTGCTCGCGCAACTGCTCGATACGCTCGTCGACATGCGCCGAATGATCGATCAGGCCGTGTATCGCCTTGACCACCGGGTCGTTCATGTCCGCCGAAATCGCATAGGCCGAAAACCCAAGCTTCTCGGCTTGCTGATTGCGCTGTTTCTCGGCGGCACTGTCGAGTATTCGGGCCGGAATGCCGACCGCCGTGGCGCTGTCGGGAACATCCTTGACCACCACCGCATTGGATCCGACGCGCGCCCCGGCGCCGATGGTGATCGGGCCAAGGATCTTCGCCCCGGCGCCGACCACCACCCCGGGTTTCAGCGTGGGATGACGCTTGCCCTTGTTCCATGAGGTGCCGCCGAGGGTGACGCCATGGTAGAGCGTGCAGTCGTCGCCGATTTCAGCGGTCTCGCCGATCACCACCCCCATGCCGTGGTCGATGAAGACGCGGCGGCCGATGGTGGCGCCCGGGTGGATCTCGATCCCCGTCAGCCAGCGGCCGATGAAAGAAGTGAAGCGTGCCAGCCACTTCCACTCCCAGCGCCAAAGACGATGGGCAAAGCGGTGGATGGTCATGGCGTGGAAGCCGGGATAGGTGGTGACGACCTCGAAAGTCGAGCGCGCGGCTGGGTCGCGATCGAAAACGACGGCGATGTCTTCCTTGAGTTCTCTGAGTAGGCTCATGCGCTGAGAATGCCTTTTTCCTAGTAATTTAGTCAACTATTTGGAGCTGGGGTTCCTGGGTGATCTCGCTTCCAGCGCCGCGGTCAGAATACCGCGCAGGATATTCACCTCTTCTCGCGCCAGGCGGGTACGGGAAAACAGGCGTCGGAGCTTGAGCATTAGTTTTCCCGGGGAACCGGGATTGATGAACTGCAGTTCAGCCAGCGTGCTTTCCAGGTGAGCGTAAAAACGCTCGACATCTTCCAGCGGCGCGGCGTCGATCTCGGGCTGAGGCCATTGCGCCCGACCCAGCCAGGCCTGGCGGATTTCATAGGCCAGCACCTGCACTGCTGCAGCCAGATTGAGGGAGCTGTAATCAGGGTTGGCAGGAATCGATACCAGCCCCTGGCACAGGCTCAGTTCCTCGTTCGACAGTCCGCTGGTCTCGTTACCGAATACCAGCGCCACGTTCGCCTGTTGCGCAGCGGCAAGCAGACGGTCGGCGCTTTGCGGCGGGGTCAGCACCTCCGACATGATGTCGCGACGGCGCGCCGACACGCCCAGCGCCAGGGTCGCACCCTCGAGTGCTTCGGCCAGACTGCTGCAGACCCGCGCCTGGGCCAGCACGTCGGTCGCACCGGAAGCCATCGCCTCGGCCTGGCTGTTGGGAAAAATCGCCGGTTCGACCAGAACGAATTGCGACAATCCCATCGTCTTCATCGCCCGCGCCGCGGCGCCGATGTTGCCAGGGTGACTGGTGCGCGCAAGGACGATGCGGATACTGTCGAGAAGTTTCGGGTCGGGGTTCTGGTCTGCCAGCGTCATCAAGTAAAATGCGGGCTTCGTTCTTTGAAACCCGTGACCTCCCAATGCATCCCATGCTCAATACGGCGGTGAAAGCCGCTCGCAAAGCCGGGGCGATCATCAATCGCGCCTCGCTCGACCTCGACCAGCTCACCGTTCGCAGCAAACAGGATCGTGATTACGTCAGCGAAGTCGACCAGATGGCCGAACGCGCCATCATCGAAACGCTGCTCGACGCCTATCCAAACCACGGGATTCTAGCAGAGGAGACCGGGTCGGCCGACTCCAAAAACGGCGAGGACTACCAGTGGATCATCGATCCGCTCGACGGCACCACCAACTTCCTCCATGGCTTGCCGCAGTATTCGGTTTCCATCGCCCTGAAGCACAAGGGCCAGATCACCCAGGCGGTGGTGTTCGACCCGGCGCGCAACGAGCTCTTTACCGCCAGCCGCGGCCGCGGCGCCACCCTCAATGATCGCCGCATCCGCGCCAGCAAGCGCGGCAAGATGAGCGAATGCCTGATCGGCACCGGCTTCCCGTTCCGCGATTTCAGCTTCGCCGAGGCCTACCTCAACATGTTCCGCGACATGATGCTCGCCACTTCCGGACTGCGCCGCCCCGGCTCCGCCGCGATCGACCTCTGCTGGGTCGCCTGTGGCCGTTACGACGGCTTCTGGGAAATGCACCTCAAACCCTGGGATATCGCGGCCGGCAGCCTGATCGCCCAGGAAGCGGGCGCCCTGGTGGGCAATTTCATGGGTGACGAGGGCTTTCTCGAATCCGGCAACATCGTCGCTGCCAGCCCGAAGATCTTCGCGCAGATGCTGCAGATCATCGCGCCGCACCTGCCGCCCGAACTGAAAGCCTGATTACCGCACCTGACCCCATGTCCAGCAGCAAGGAGGCCGCCGTCCACACGCCGATGATGCAGCAGTACCTCGGCATCAAGGCGCAGCACCCTGACATGCTGCTGTTCTACCGCATGGGCGACTTCTACGAGCTGTTCTTCGACGACGCCGAAAAGGCCGCGCGCCTGCTCAACATCACCCTGACCACGCGCGGGGCATCGGCCGGCAGCCCGATCAAGATGGCCGGGGTACCGTACCACAGCGCCGAGCAGTATCTGGCGCGATTGCTCAAGCTGGGGGAATCGGTGGTGATCGCCGAACAGGTCGGCGACCCGGCCACCTCCAAGGGTCCGGTCGAGCGCCAGGTCTCGCGCATCGTCACCCCCGGCACGCTGACCGACTCGGGCCTGCTCGACGAGACGCGCGACACACTGATCCTCGCGATTGCCCCCGCTGCAGGCTGCCTCGGCGTGGCCTGGCTCAACCTCGCAGCCGGCCGCTTCCAGCTAACCGAGGTCGAACCCGCCGCGCTCGCCGCCCTGCTGGCACGCATCCGCCCGGCAGAGATCCTCGCCCCGGAGGACTTCCCCTTGCCGCAGGCGCCCTGCTCGATCCGCCGCCTAGCGCCTTGGCAATTCGACACGGGGGCGCAAACCCGTCTCGCCCGACAGTTCGGCAGCCGCGATCTCGCCGGCTTCGGCGTCGCCGACCTGCCGCATGCCATCGCCGCCGCAGGTGCCCTGCTCGACTACATCCAGGCCACCCAGCGTACCGCCCTGCCGCACATCCTGGCCGTCCACGCCGAACGAGACAGCGATTACGTCCAGCTCGACGCCGCCACCCGGCGCAATCTAGAGCTGACCGAAACCCTGCGCGGCGAGGCTTCGCCGACGCTGCTGTCGGTACTCGACACCACTGCCAGCGGCATGGGCACGCGCCTGCTCCGGCACTGGCTGCACCATCCGCTGCGCGATCGTGAAATCCTGGTCCGGCGGCGCGACGCCATCGCAGTGCTGGCCGAAGCGCCCGACAGCATCGCCTCGCTGTCGCGTCTGCTGAAAAGCTGCGCCGACGTGGAAAGGATCAGCGGCCGCATCGCGCTGAAAAATGCCCGGCCGCGTGACCTCTCCGGCCTGCGCGACACCCTGGCGCTGCTGCCCGAACTCGCCGCCGCCCTGCCCGACGACCATGCGCGGCTTTCGGCGCTGCAAGCTGCCCTCGCCGCCCGTCCCGACCTGCATACGCTGCTCGCCCGTGCCATCCTGCCGGAGCCTGCGAGCGTGCTGCGCGAAGGCGGGGTGATCGCCGACGGCTTCGACGCCGAGCTCGACGAACTGCGGGCGCTGACGCGGGATGCCGGCGCCTTCCTGCTGGAGATGGAGACGCGCGAGCGTGCGCGATCCGGCATCGGCAACCTGAAAGTGGAATACAACAGGGTGCATGGCTTCTACATCGAAGTCAGCCGTGCCCAGGCCGACAAGGTCCCGGAGGACTATCGCCGGCGGCAGACGCTGAAGAATGCCGAGCGCTACATCACGCCGGAACTCAAGGCCTTCGAAGACCGCGCGCTGTCGGCACAGGAGCGCGCACTGGCTCGGGAGAAGGCACTGTTCGACGCGTTGCTCGACGAGCTCATCCCGCATGTCGGCAGCCTGCTCGACATCGCCGCGGCGCTGGCCGAGGTCGACGTGCTGGCGAGCCAGGCCGAACGGGTGCGCAGCCTCGGCCTGTGCGCGCCGGATTATGTCGATGAGCCCGGCATCGTCATCCGCGGCGGCCGCCACCCGGTGGTCGAGGCACAGGTCGACCACTTCATCCCCAACGACGTGCAACTCGGCCGGGCACGGCAGATGCTGCTGATCACCGGCCCCAACATGGGCGGCAAGTCGACCTACATGCGCCAGGTCGCGCTGATCACGCTGCTCGCCTGCTGCGGACTGTGGGTGCCGGCCAACTCGGCGAAAATCGGGCCGGTCGACCAGATCTTCACCCGTATCGGCGCCTCCGACGACCTCGCCGGCGGACGCTCGACCTTCATGGTCGAAATGACCGAAACCGCGCACATCCTGCACAACGCCAGCAGCCAGAGCCTGGTGCTGCTGGACGAGATCGGCCGCGGCACCTCGACCTTCGACGGACTCGCGCTGGCCTGGGCGGTGGCGCGCCACCTGCTCAGCGCCACCCGCGCCTTCACCCTGTTCGCCACCCACTACTTCGAGCTGACCCAGCTGGCCAGCGAGTTCAGGCAACTCGCCAATGTCCACCTCGACGCCAAGGAGCACGGCGACAGCCTGGTGTTCCTGCACGCAGTCGAGGAAGGCCCGGCCTCGCAAAGCTACGGCATCCAGGTCGCACGGCTGGCCGGGGTGCCCTCGCCGGTCATCCAGGCCGCCCGCCGCCGCCTGCGCGAACTCGAGGAGGCCCAGTTGCAGCCCGGGCCGCAAGGCGACCTGTTCGCCGCCCACCTGCCTGCCGACGAGCCGCCGCCGCACCCTGCCCTCGAGCAGCTGCGCGAGCTCGACCCCGACACCCTTACACCCAAGGCGGCGCTGGACATGCTCTATGCGCTGAAGGCGCATTTATCATGACTGGCGCGCTGCAGGCGCATTTATCAAAACAGACGCCTTGAAGACCCTGACCGACATCACCATGAAAACCCTGCGCCTCGACACTGCGGAACTCGACCTCGACTTCAATGCCTCACTCAGGCTGGCGACCGCCATCGCGCAGCAGCAGCTGGGCGAGGACACCATGCTGCTGAGCTGGTACGACCGCGAGCGCGACCTCGAATCGCCGGCAGGCGTAAGCGAGTGCCACGAAGGCTGCGCGACCAAGGGCTCATGGGATTACGCGCTCAACCGCGGTGCACGCCTGGTGGTGGAATTCGATTCCGGCCGCTTCTTCTTCTGTTTTCTCTAGATCCGCTTAAGCGCATGCAAGCCCATCAGCTCGAACTTCTCGCCCCGGCACGCGATGCCGACATCGGCATCGAGGCCGTCCAGCACGGCGCCGATGCCGTCTATATCGGCGGTCCCTCGTTCGGCGCGCGCGGCCATGCCGACAATGCGGTGGCCGACATCGCCCGCCTGGTGCAGCACGCACACCGCTACCATGCGCGCGTGTTCACCACCCTCAACACCATCCTGCGCGACGACGAGCTCGAACCCGCGTGCCGGTTGGCCTGGCAGTTGTACGACGCCGGCGTCGACGCGCTGATCATCCAGGACATGGGGCTGCTCGAGCTCGACCTGCCGCCGATCCAGCTGCACGCCAGCACCCAGTGCGACATCCGCACCCCGGAAAAGGCGCGCTTCCTGCAAGACGTCGGCCTCTCGCAGATCGTGCTGGCGCGCGAACTGACGCTGCAGCAGATCGCCGCCATCCGCGCCCATACCAGCTGCACCCTGGAGTTCTTCATCCATGGCGCCCTGTGCGTCGCCTACAGCGGCCAGTGCTACATCAGCGAAGCGCACACCGGACGCAGCGCCAACCGCGGCGAATGCAGCCAGGCTTGCCGCCTGCCGTACCAGGTCACCGACATGCAGGGGCGCATCGTCGCCCATGACAAGCACGTACTGTCGATGAAGGACAACAACCAGAGCGCTAACCTCGCCGCCCTGATCGATGCCGGCATCCGCAGCTTCAAGATCGAGGGGCGCTACAAGGACATGGGCTACGTCAAGAACATCACCGCCCATTACCGCAGCCTGCTCGACGACATCCTCGACAGCCGCCCCGACCTCGCGCGCGCCTCAAGTGGCCGCTGCAGCTTCACGTTTACCCCCGATCCCGAACAGAACTTCAACCGCAGCTCGACCGATTATTTCGTCCACGGCCGCCGCGACGAAATCGGCGCCTTCGACTCCCCAAAAAATCCCGGACTGCCCATCGGCCATGTCGCCAGGGTCGGTCCGCAGTGGCTCGAGATCGAGACCGACGCCACCCTGCACAACGGCGACGGCCTGTGCTATTTCGACCTGCAGCGCGAGCTGAAGGGCTTCGCGGTCAACCGCACCGAATCTGAACGCCCGGGCATCTGGCGGGTGTTCCCCAAGGACGCCGTCGCGTCGCTCAAGAACCTGCGCGCCGGCACCGAGATCAACCGCAACCGCGACATGAGCTGGCAGCGCGTGCTCGACAAGAAATCCGCCGATCGCCGCATCGACGTCTGGCTGAAACTCGGCGAGACCGCGGACGGTCTGGTTCTGAGCCTGACCGACGCCGACGGCTACAGCGCGACGGTCAAGGCTGTCGTCGACAAGCAGGCCCCGAAAGATGCGGCGCGCAGCGAAACCAGCCTGCGCGAACACCTGGGGAAATTCGGCAACAGCCCGTTCGCGCCGGTCGGCATCTCGCTCGACCTGGCCCAGCCATGGTTCGTCCCCGCCTCCGCCATCAATTCCCTGCGGCGCGCGGCGATCGAGGCTTTGGAAGCCGCCCGGCTCGACGCTTGCGAGCGACCGTCGCGCGCCGTGCCGGTCGAGCCGCCGGTCGCCTATCCGGAAGACAGCCTGAGCTACCTCGCCAACGTCTACAACAGCGCCGCGCGTGATTTCTACGCCCGCCACGGCGTCAAGGTCATCGCTGCCGCGTATGAGAGCCATGAGGAGGAAGGCGAGGTCTCGCTGATGATCACCAAGCACTGCGTGCGCTATTCGCTTTCGCTGTGCCCGAAGCAGACCCGCGGTGTGACTGGGGTCCACGGCACCATCAAGGCCGAGCCGCTGACGCTGATCAACGGCAGTGAAAAGCTCACCCTGCGCTTCGACTGCAAGCCGTGCGAGATGCACGTCGTCGGCAAAATCAAGCGCAGCATCGTCAATGCCCGCGCACAGCAGGTCCAGGCTGAACCATTGCAGTTCTATCGGGCTCGTCCCGGCGGAGCCAAGGCGCCACGTTAAAACCCTCGCTGGTGGGTCAAGGCGGAGTGAAACCTAGTCGCGCCTGACTTCGATGACGTTCTGCACGTGCTGCAGACGCAACAGCAGGCGCGACAGTTGCTGCAATTCCTTGATGCGCACGGTGATCTGCATGTGCGCATACTCGCCGCGGCTTTCGGTGTTGACGCGGAGCACGTCGAGCTTGTCCTTGGCGATGACGTCCGAGACATCGCGCAACAGCCCCTGCCGGTCGAAGGCCTTGAGCCGGATGTCGACCTCGAACGCCGCCCCGGCGTCGAGCACCCATTCCGCCGGCATCACTCGTGCCGGGTTGGCGCGTTTCAGCGCCGCGCAGTCGGCGCGGTGGACGGTGACGCCGCGACCGACAGTGGTGTAGGCGAGCAGCGGGTCGGGCGGCCGCGGCTTGCAGCAGCGCGCCAGCGTCAGCGGCACATCGCCGAGTCCGGGAATGATCACCGGATTGCCAGACGGCGGACGCGCCCGCGGCTTCGCCGTTGGCGCCAGCTCGGTTGCAGGCTTGCCCGGTTCCTGCAGGCTGTTGACCAGATCGCGCTGACCGACGTCGCCGCGCCCGAGGGCGGCAAGAAACTCCTCGACCTTGCCGAACTTCAGGCGCTGGGCGAGTTTTTCCTGGTTGACATCGCTGATGCCCAGCCGCTTCAGCTCCTTTTCCAGCAGGCCGCGCCCGAGGTTGACCTGCTCGCCGACGTCGCGCTGGCGGAACCAGGCGCGCACCTTGCTGCGGGCGCGATGCGTGGCCAGATAGCCGAGTGCCGGATTGAGCCAGTCGCGGCTCGGTGCGCCTTCCTTGGCGGTGACGATTTCGACGCGCTGGCCGTTTTCAAGCGGCGTGTTGAGCGGCAGCATGGCGCCGTTGACCTTCGCCCCGCGACAGCGATGGCCGAGGTCGGTGTGCACGGCGTAGGCGAAATCCACCGGCGTCGCGCCGCGGTCGAGGGCGATGACGCGGCCCTGCGGGGTGAGGACATAGACCTGGTCCTGGAACAATTCGGTGCGAAACTGCTCGGTGAACTCGCTGCTGTCGGCGACGTCGTCCTTCCATTCCAGGATGCGCCTGAGCCAGGCGATTTTTTCCTCGTACTGCGGATCCTGCCTGCCGCCTTCCTTGTAGCGCCAGTGTGCCGCCACGCCGAGTTCGGCATGGCGGTGCATGTCGAAAGTGCGGATCTGCACTTCCAGCGCGCGCTCCTCGGGGCCGATGACCGCGGTGTGCAGCGAACGGTAGTCGTTGCTCTTCGGCTGCGAGATGTAGTCGTCGAACTCGCCCGGGATCGGCTGCCACAGGTTGTGCACCAGTCCGAGCACGGTGTAGCAGTCGATCTCGTGCTTGACCAGCACGCGCACGGCGCGAATGTCGTAGAGCTGGTCGAAGGAGAGGTGCTTGCGCCGCATCTTGTTGACGATGCTGGCGATGTGCTTGGGCCGGCCGCTGATCTCGCCCTGGATGCCGTGCAGCGCCATCTCGCCCTGCAGCGTCTCGATCACCCCGGCGATGTAGGCCTCGCGGTCGGCACGCTTTTCGTCGAGCCTGGCGGCGATGCTCTTGTAGGTGTCCGGTTCAAGATAGCGGAACGCCCAGTCTTCCATCTCCCACTTGATCTGCCAGACGCCGAGGCGATTGGCGAGCGGGGCGAACAGTTCGCGCGCCTGTTGCGCCAGCGCGCGGCGTTCTTCCTCCGCGGATCTTGCTGCACAGCGCAACGCATGGGTCCGCTCGGCCAGCTTGACCAGCACCACGCGGATGTCCTCGACCATCGCCAGCACCATCTGCCGCAGCGCTTCGAGCTGGGCATGGTGATCGAGCGTCTTGTCGGTAGCGCTGGCGGCCAGCACCTCGATGCGCGCCATTGCTGCCACGCCACGGGCGAGCCTCGCGGCCGCGCCAAAATCCGCTTCGAACTCGGCATCCGCGCCGGGACAGCCGTGCAGCAGGGCTGCCGCCACCGCATCCGCACCCACCCGCAGCTCGGCGACGATCAGGGCGGCACCGACGTTGTGGGCGAAATCTGCGCTCGGTCCGAGTTGCTGGTAGGCATGGGCAAGGGCGCGCCACGGCAGGTCGTTTTCCGCCACCGGCAGAACGCGGGCCAGGGCTAGTCGCGCAGATTCGAGGTCGGTTGCTTCAAAGCAGCGGGGCTTGCTGGTTTCAGTCATGATGAAAAATATTTGCCTGCCAGTAGCGGCGATGCGCAGGACGATATTGTGAGGCCTCGACTCCGGCTTCGCCAAAATCCAGACGGATCAGGCCGCTGCTGTCGCTGCGCAGCAGGCGCGCATCGATGTCGCGAAAGCGCGCCATGACCTGCGGATGCGGATGGCCGTAGCGGTTGCGATAGCCCTGGGTGAAAACGACGATTTCGGGACGGGTCGCGGCGACGAATTCCGCGATGGACGAGGTCAGGCTGCCGTGATGCCCGGCGAACAGCACCGTCACCCGATCGAGCAGACCGGACTCGAGCAGTTCGAGTTCCGTCCTCCGCTCGCCGTCTCCGGTCAGCAGCAGGCTGTGGCGCGCATTGCCGATCCGCAGCACGCAGCTGAAGTCGTTGTCGCGCCGCCCGCCCACCGCAGCGTAGGCCGAGGGCATGGGATTGAGCACCTCGAACTGCACCCCGTCCCAGCTCCAGCGCTGGCCGCGCGCGCACTGGCGTGACGGCGGCGCACCCTCGAGCAGCGGGCTCACGGCCGGCAGTCCGTGCAGCAGCCAGCCAGTCGGGACGTCGCGCAACACCGAGCGCATCCCGCCGCTATGGTCGTTGTCGTCGTGCGAGACGATCAGCCCGGCCAACTCCCCGACGCCGCTCGCGCGCAGGTAAGGAACGATGATGCGCTCGCCCGAGTCGCTGTCGGCGAACGACGCCCCGGTGTCGTACAGCAGCGCATGGTTCGCGGTGCGGATCAGCACGGCGGTGCCCTGCCCGACGTCGATCACCTCGGTGCGAAAGTCGCCGGGCGCGACCGGCTCGCGCAGCGGAAACAGCAGCGGCAGCCACAGCACCAGACCCAGCATGCGCAGCGGGAACCCGCGCGGCAACAGCATCCATATCGTGCCGAGCAGGGCCATCGCCACCGCCCCGCCGGACGGCGCCGGCAGGCTGGTCACCGCCTGCGGCAGGCTGCTGGCCCAGGTCAGGCCCTCCCCCAGCCAGGCCATCAGCCATGCCGCCACCTGCCACAGCGGGGAAACCAGCACCCCGAGCAGCGCCAGCGGGGTGATCAGCCAGCTCACCAGCGGGATCGCGACCGCGTTGGCCAGCGGTGAAATCAGCGAGACCTGTTGGAACAGCAGCAACAGCACCGGCGCCAGCGCCAGGGTGACCGCCGCCTGCACCGTGACCCAACCGCGCAGCTTGCCGGGCAGCACCACCCGGCCCAGCGTCACCCAGAGGATCACCGCCATGGCGCCGAACGATAGCCAGAAGCCCGCCGACAGCACTGCCCACGGATCGATCAGCAGCACGACGAACAGCGCCACCACCAGCGCGGAGAACGGCTGCGGCTCGCGTCGCCCCCAGAAGGCCAGCGCCAGAACCGTCAGCATGAACAGGGTGCGCTGGGCCGGCACCTGGAACCCGGCCAGGAGAGCATAGCCAAACGCCGCCAGAACCGCCCCGACGAGACCGGCCTGGCGCGCGGGCAGATGTTCCGCGCGATGCGGCAGGCGTCGCCACAGGCTCGCCACCAGCCAGCCGGCGAGCGCGGCGATCATGGTGACGTGCAGCCCGGAGATCGACAGCAGATGGTTGACGCCGGTGCGGGTAAAGGCGCGCCATTGAGGGTGCGGAATGCTGCGCTGGTCGCCCACCACCAGTGCGGCGATGACGCCCGCATACGGCGCGTCACCCAGGGTGGCGAAGATGCGCTCGCGGACCGCCGCCCGGGTTGCGGCGATCCAGGCGGACGGCGTGATTGCACGCGAGGCGATGCGCTGCGGCGCGGGCGCCTCGCGCACATAGCCGCTGGCGTTGATGCGTCGTTCGAGCATCCAGGCTTCGAGGTCGAAACCGTGGGGGTTGCTGGTGCCGTAGGGCGTCTTGAGACGGACCGTCAGCCGCCAGCGCTCGCCCGCCCGCATCCGCGGCGAGACGTCTTCGGCATCACGCGGCCAGTAGCGGGTCAGCTGAACGCGCCGCAAAACCGGTGCGCCGGGGGTGAGCGTCTGCTCGACATCGAGCAGGAAGCGCTCGCCGCGTACGTTGGCATGTGGCAGGTCGGCGATCACCCCGACCAGTTCGATGTCCACCCCCTGCCAATGGGTCGGGAGCCGTTCGGCCAGACGCCCATCCGCGCGCCAGGCAGCCCAGGCAAAACCGAGCGCCACGCACAGCAGCGCGAGTCCCAGACGACGCAGGGACCTGGCAACAGGATGGGTAAAAGCCGGCAGCCACAGCACCGACAGCAGCAGCGGCAGCAGCCACAGCCAGCGGCCCGGCGGCAGTTCCGCTTGCTGCTGCAGCAGCCAGATTCCGAGGCAGAACGCGATGAGGATGAGCCGCATCGCGTCGTGGGGTCAGGCCGGTTCGAGGATTCCGTCGACCAGCCGCATCTGCCGGTCCATGCGTGCCGCCAGTTCGGCATCGTGGGTGACCACGACCAGGCTGGTGCCGTGCTTGCGGTTGAGCTCGCGCATCAGGTCGAACACCGCGTCGGCAGTATGACGGTCGAGGTTCCCGGTGGGCTCGTCGGCGAGGATGCAGGCTGGCTGTGTCACCAGGGCACGGGCGATGGCGACGCGCTGGCGCTCGCCGCCGGAAAGCTCGCCGGGACGGTGCTCGAGCCGATGGCCGAGGCCGACCTCCTCAAGGATGGCAGCGGCGCGCGCCAGCGCCTCGGCACGCTCCATGCGGCGGATGAGGAAGGGCATGGCGGCATTTTCCTGGGCGGAAAATTCCGGCAGCAGATGGTGGAACTGATAGACGAAGCCGAGTGCGCGATTGCGCAGGTCGCTGCGCTCGGCGTCCGAGATGGCGAAGGGATCACGTCCCATCAGGGTGAGCTTTCCTGCAGTCGGTGTATCGAGTCCGCCGAGCAGATGCAACAGCGTGCTCTTGCCCGAGCCGGAGGCGCCGACGATGGCGAGCGACTCACCCGCACGCACCTCCAGATCGACGCTCTTCAGCACCGGCACGTCGGTCCGGCCCTGGCGGAAGGTCTTGCACAAGCCCTCGCAACGCAACACCACCTTGTCGCCCACTCCTGCTCCCTGCTCATTCATAGCGCAGCGCCTCCGCCGGGTTGATGCGCGAGGCGCGCCAGCTTGGGTAGAGCGTCGCCAGCAGGCTAAGCAACAGGGAAACCGTGCCGATGATGCCGACATCGCCCCAGTCGAGCTTGGAAGGCAACTCGTTGATGTAATACACCTCGGCCGGGAACAGGTCGACGCCTGCCAGTCGCTCGATGAAAGGCACGACGGTTTCCAGGTTGAGTGCCAGCAGCACCCCGCTGGCGATGCCGAGCAGGGTGCCGAACACCCCGATGAAGCTGCCCTGCACCATGAAGATCTGCATGATCGAGGCCGGCCGCGCGCCGAGCGTGCGCAGGATGGCGATGTCCGACTGCTTGTCGGTAACCGCCATCACCAGGGTCGAGACGATGTTGAACGCGGCGACGGCGACGATCAGCAGCAGGATCAGGAACATCATGCGTTTTTCAATCGCCACGGCGCGAAAGAAATTGGCGTGGCTGGTGGTCCAGTCCACCAGGTAATAGTCGCCCATCAGGATTTGCGACAAATCGCGGGTGACGAAAGGTGCGCGGAACAGTTCGGCCAGCTTGAGTCGCACTCCCGACACGTCCTCACCGAGACGCAGGAGTTTTTGCGCATCCTGCAGGTGGATCAGCGCCAGCCCCGAGTCGTATTCGAACATCCCCGCCTCAAAAATTCCCCTGACGGTGAACTGCTTGATGCGCGGCATCACCCCCGCCGGGGTGATGTTGCCCTGCGGGGTCAGCAGCACCACCTTGTCGCCGGGATACACGCCGAGCACGCGCGCCAGTTCGGCGCCGAGGAGGATGCCGAACTCGCCTGGCCTGAGACTGCCCAGCTCGCCGGCTTTCATGTGGCTGGCAAAATCCGCCACCTGGCTTTCCAGTTCGGGATCGATTCCTCTGATGATAGCGCCGCGCACCATGTCGCCGTTCGCCAGCATGCCCTGCGAATTGACGAAGGGCGCGCCCGCCAGCACCTCCTTGTGCTGTCGCGCCTTCTCCAGTACGCCAGGCCAGTCGCTGATGCGCTCGCCCGGGCCGCTGATCTCCAGATGCGCGGCGACGCCGAGAATGCGCGCGCGCAACTCTTCCTGGAAACCGTTCATCACCGACAGCACGACGATCAGTGCCATCACCCCCAGGGCGATGCCCGCCATCGACACGACGGAAATGAAGGAGATGAAGTGGTTGCGGCGCTTGGCGTGGGTGTAGCGCAGGCCGATCAGAAGCTCAAAGGGAAGCAAAACAGGACTCGCTCAAGGAATTGCCGGAGTATGCCACAGGCCCCTATTCGCCAAGCAGGTGCAGGATCACGCTGCGCGTCTGCGCGCCGCGCCGGTGTTCGAAGAGGTAAATTCCCTGCCAGGTGCCGAGCAGCGGTTTGCCCTCGGCGACCGGGATCGCCAGATGGGTCTGCGTCAGCGCGGCGCGCACATGGGCCGGCATGTCGTCCGGCCCTTCGATGGTGTGTTTGTAGATTGGGTCGCCCTCCGGCACCAGCCGCGACAGGAAGCGCTCGAGGTCGGTCTGCACCGTGGGGTCGTAGTTTTCCTGGATCAGCAGGCTGGCCGAGGTGTGGCGGATATACAGGGTCAGCAGCCCCTGCCTGATCCCGCTCGACCCGACCCAGTCGCAGACCTGCCGGGTGAAGTCATATAGACCCTTGCCGCGGGTGGGTACGCTGATGTCGTGAAATAGCTGGCGCATGGCCGCCATTCTAGCGAATCCGCTTTGCTACACTCGGTCCATGCTGCTGCTCGTCCCCCACCTGTTTCCTTCCGCACGCCTGCTCGAAATAGCCGCCCAGGAGCTGCGCCTGCCCGCGCTGGAAACCGTGCTGGCGCGCGGCAGCCGCCAGGCGTTTTCTGACGAAGGTATCGAAGCCGCGGTGTGCCAGACGCTGGGGATCGAACGGCAGCAGGACTGGCCACTTGCGCCAGTCACACTGCAAGCGGATGGCGGCGACCCGGGAACAGATTACTGGCTGCGAGCCGACCCGGTGCATCTCGGCGTGATGCGCGATCGCATCGTGCTGTCCGACAACCAGGCACTCGAACTCGGCCAGGCCGAGGCCAATGCGCTGGCCGCCAGCATCCACGCTCATTTTGGCGACAGCTTCAGACCCCTGGCGCTGCAGCCGCGGCGCTGGTATCTGCGTCTGCCGCAAGCGCCGCAACTCAGCACCACGCCCTTGTCGTGCGCGACAGGTCGCGACATCGACCCGCTGCTGCCGCGCGGCCATGACGCTTCTCGCTTTCGCGCGCTGCTCAACGAACTGCAGATGCTGCTGCACGACCATCCGGTGAACCTGCGCCGTGAGGCGCGCGGCCAGCTGCCGGTCAATTCGCTGTGGCTGTGGGGCGGCGGCGTCCTGCCTGAGGCGCGTCCCCCCGGCAAGCTCAAGGTCGCTGCTGATCATCCCGATGCCCTGGCGCTGATCAGCTTTGCCGGCGCGGCCCGGGTTTCCATGGACGCACGCTTCGACCAGGATCGTCCCGATGTCGTCTTGCTCGAAATCCTGGTCGCTGCCGGGCAGTCAGGGGATGCCTTCGGCTGGCGCGAAGGGGTGCGGGAAATTGACACGCTGCTGCAGGGTTTGCTGCAAGATGGCCAAAGCTTCACCCTCGCCGATCCGCTCAGGGGGCGCGCCTACGCTTGGCGCAGGAGCTGTCGGTTCAAACTCTGGCGCCGGCCATGCCGTCTGATGGACGCGCTGCAATAGGCTCCCGGTAGGTCAGGGGTGCCCCCTGCGCGGTCTCAGCAATCCGTTTCTGCACGGGCAATCTGCAGCGCCGGGCCAGCCTGCGGCTGGCCTTCCATGCACGGACAGACCGCGGCCCGTTCGTGCAGCAGTTCCGCATGCCGCCGCTGCAGGGTATGCAGTGCCTCGATCTGTCCACGCGCCTGCAGCGACTTCACCTGACGAACATGCTGGCGGCATTCCTGCGGCGTCATCAGCAGCACCGGGTAATCGCCCCGACACAGTGCTTCGCCAGTTTCGGCCGCCACCAGCCCGGGCGCACTCGTCAGGGCTACAAGAAAAACCAGTCCCGCCATCAGCTGTTTCATGTCGTTCCCCAAAAGTCCCCGCATCGTGCCGCAGGATTGTGAAAGCCTCATGAACCGCCAAGCAGAAGTTGTGCCAATACGTAGCGCTAGAGAAACCCTTGCCAGTCAATGGGTTAGCGATTTACCCGGGAAAAGCGCGTGCACTCGAATCGAGCACACGCCAGCATGCCGCACCGCGTTGCAGCATGCTCACACAGGCGTCGCCCACAGGTCGTGTTCGTCGGCTTCGTCGACGCGCACCTGGAGACGCGTTCCCGGCGCCAGATCGAACACCCCCTCGAGATAGACCACG
>Ga0209287_10000817_pt1 | contig 17114 bp, 40 predicted proteins | sample PPLLak3cmMay2015_2_FD_187255 | JGI IMG/M metagenome (GOLD analysis project Ga0209287, IMG submission 187255) | Freshwater sediment microbial communities from Prairie Pothole Lake near Jamestown, North Dakota, USA - PPLs Lake P8 Core (1) Depth... | ecosystem: Environmental > Aquatic > Freshwater... | reverse complement strand
CAAGGGCGTGCAGCAAGTATATACTGTTGAGCAGACTACTGGGAAGTATGGCGTAACTGTATTTGGTCCACGGACAGAGATAATTAATGATGAGAGCATCACTAGCTATGAGCAGGCAAAGGAAATCGGGGATTATACCTTAATACAGAAGATTACCCCACCGATTGTTGGCTCGTTGGTTTCCATCCCATTATTAGCCACCTTAAGGCCGGGGGACTCAATATGGCTTAGTTCACCGCAGGACAATATTGCCCCCGGACATTATATTATCAGGGGGTATGTTGATACGATAGATATTGCTGGTGGGAAGATTACCACGAAGGCTTATGTGAATAAGGAACCCCGTAAGATAAGCCATGTCATTAAGGGCAGGATTGAGGCGGAGAACCAGCGAAGCAACACTTCCCTTAACCCTGAAGGCATGGATTACGCATACAATTTTGATTTCGAGAGCGATAGTGGCACACACACAAGCACGAGGATTGTAGATGGGTTATTGACCTTGCAGTATGGGGAAAGTGCTGGGACATGGGTCAGTGATAGGCGTACCTTGGCAAGCAACCTAAGCGAGTGTTACCTAATAATTAATGGGGAAACATTGACAGGTGCTAAGGTGTATGTATCAGCAGACGACACCAACTATATACAACTTACGAATAGGCAGAAAAGCTCAATCACCAGCACAAGTAATGGGATTAGGGTGAAGGTTGAGATTACAGATGCCGATGTGCAGATAGGGAGTATTAGCATATTATATAACCTAATGTAAGGCAATCCGCAAAGCAGCATGATGAGGGGAAGTTTGTAAATGAGTAGGATAAAGCAAGGTGTTGCCATATTGGCGGTGACACTATACTCGGTTATGCCACTAAAAGCCGATGCATGGACCATTCCCTTGCTTTTTGAGGAGCCACGGCACAGCGGGTTTAAGGTTCGGGAATCAGTAGGATATGATGCCTCCAATGCAATCCATTTGTTTGGCAGCGCATTCATGTACAACTCGCTTGATAGGGTGCTGTGCAATATATGGCACGATAGGCATAATGCGCATCTGGTGGCTGCTGGGGCAACAATCGGCTTGGGTGTGCTTAAGGAATTGGAGGATGGCTATCGTGAGGGATGGGATAATAGGGATTTTGCCTGTAATGTGCTTGGTGTTGGATTAACTTATGCAGTAAATGAGGTAATTGACCGATATATCGGGAAAAAGTGATATGTATTGGAGGTGTATGGATATGGCAAAGGATAGTCCTGTGGGGAGCATTAAGGGTTGGGATTGGAAGCTGTGGCTCGCAGCTCACTGGCTGGATATCAAGAAGGCAGTCACAAGCCCGTCATTTAACGCTGTTTTTAAGCCGGTGGCGAAGTATCTTATTGCGTGGATGGTGCTGCATGGGGTCACTGATAATATTGCGGCAGAGGGCATCCTAACCCTTCTGGGCAAGTCTGTGCTTGACTTCGTTGATTTTTGGTTAAGCCACCAGAAGCTTTAAAGATTCTCCCACTAGGGAGAAACCCACATCTTGCCCCCGCAAGTACTCCCCCCAACGAGAACTGCGGGGGCACATTCTTTCATGGTCCAGGGTGCCTTAAAGTGTGTTGCTAGGGACTCAGCCTCCATAGTAGGTACCTAAGCACCCTGAACCAATTATTCTCAAAAATGAGTAGCTACCCAAAAATGAGTAGCTACCCAAAAATGAGTAGCTACCCAAAAATGGGTAACTAGCTTAAAAGCTGCTTAAAAGGGGGCTACCCAAAAATGAGTAGCAAAGCTTATATAGTGGCTGGGGGGAGGAGAGGGTGGGGGGTGGGGAGGAGGGAAGAATAGACGCTTTCTTGCCTGAGAAAAGGGGGGAAACTTGCCAGAGAGTGGGGGGACTATATTGGGTTTTTGCCTTGGGCAAAGCTATATTCGGCGATGCTTTAGGTGTTTCTGAATGCTTCTGGAGTCACGCACCAGCGCACGCAGGAAAAGGACATTCACAACAGGCATCAGGAATGTTGGCACCCATAATAGGTAGCAGGCAAGCGAGTCAACAATGAATTGCGTTGCTGCCTCGATTAACAGCACCACTATGTGCCGATGCCCCTTATTTTGCACCATCCTGAATCACCCCCTTATAGTTTGCCAAGCAGCCTTCTGTGACATAGGCTCCTTGTGGCTTTCCCCTGCCCAACTCATCAAAATCCTTGCAGACACTTGGTCGCTCACTATAATGTATGCACCTGTTGTCCTCTCCCAACCAATCACACTTCCTATGGAAAACAAGCCTGTTTTCCTTGCGCACTACATGATAATTCCTTGTCCTAATGACTAATTGCCCATGGGCTATCCTGCACCCATGCAACCGGTAATATAGCTGCCTGTCTGCGGTTCTGGGCATTGGCAGGAAGATTAATGGGGGGAAGCGACTGGTGGATGCGGGATGCACCACACTAAACTGCCTGCAACAACTTGCGTTACACACATGGAGCCAGCCAGCACAATCCATGCACTTCTTGGCTTCATCCACTAATATGTCCATGTTGCATTCACACTCCCTGCAATACTGTAGCCTGCATCATAAAATACCTGCTTATGCGCCGCAGAGGCATCATAGCTTACCCAGTCATTGTGGTTCTTATGGTGTGCCAACTCATGGATTAGCGTATCCTCACCACAATCACTGAACCTGATGACCCTTTGGTTCCATAGGTACACCCCCAGGTAATTGCTTCGTCCAGGTATTGGGATGACAACTATGCCAACCAGCCCGTTCATCCATGGCTCATATTTCCTGAGTGTTTCCATGCAGGAAGCAATGTTTACATCAGCATCATAGATTGTTATTCTCGTGTTGTTGATGTATTCCCTGTGCTGGATGTTATATGCTGATGCTGTTGCGGGAAGGATTAGCATCACTAGTATTGCTGGCACTATGTAGCTGATATTCATCTCATTTCACCCCCTTCACACTGTTCGCCCCCCTGTTTCTTCCACACCCTACCTGTGACGTAAGACTTGTGATGGTTTATTTTTATTTTTGGCTCTTTCTGCCTGAATCCGCACCATGTGGCCTCAAAACATTCCCCCTCTACATATTCACTACACGTCTTGTGCTTTTGGCATTTCGGGCTTTTCATCATCCATCACCCCATCATATCCTGTTTCCTTAGCTAGTTGGAGGAACTGCGCCGCCGTGAGTTCCCTGGCGTGGAGCTTGAGAAGTGCCTTTAGCTGTCCCACCCTGCCTTCCAACGAACTAATTTCCTCAACCAGTTGCCTGCACCGCTCATAATGATTCATATTTTCACCCCACCACTAATTTTCCAATCCCTTGCGAAACTCATTGTCAAGCACCCCCTTGTCAAATTGTTCCCTGCAATCTGGGCACCAATATCCCCTCATCCTGGTTATCACGATAATTGTCCCACAGTCAGGACAGCGATAGTCTGTTTTCCAACCCTTCATAAAATCACCCTTTTCTTAACCTTTCCACTCTTGTAATGCGGCGCTAATTCCAACGATATCATGTTCCTTTCATCAGCCTTTCCCATGTCGCAGCACCATTTCTCACAGTATTTCTCCCTGAACCCCTTCCTGGCATCAGTCCCCATCCCCATCAATTCAGGGATTATGACGCTTATATGGTGGCTTTTGCTTCCTGTCCAATGCACTATTGGCTCATTCTTAAACTCTCTCCTGCATTGTTCGCATACCCATTTAGCCTTCTCCTTCAAGTCCTTAAATATGAGCGATTCCATCCCTTCCAGCTTGTCAATATCCAGCATCAGTTCGCATGGGAGGATAGTCCTGTGCGTCATCACCCCTATATCGTCTTCTGGCGTTGCGCCTGTGCCCTGTGGCGTAAGATGTTTGCTCCAGAGTACCTCACCACCCCTAAAATAATTAGTGGCTAATTTGAGGTTATACGCCCCAAAATCACGTTGTAAGCGTAAAGCGAATGATTGTACTGATTCCCCCTCATCCCTAATGACTGCTGTGCCAGTGACCTCGTTAAGGATGCCTATCGCCCCACAGCCGTTGGCGCATTGGAGTATGTCATCTGACAGGGTTAAGCCGTATTCCTTGCACTGCCAACACCGCCAATCAGGAAGGGGTTTCATCTTGTTCATCCCCACCTTAACCTCTTTAACTCCTGCATCAGCTTAACCAAATAATCAAGCTCAAGCACGGCATACGCCCTGCTGTTGTTGCGCCTGAACACGAGTAAAGGCTGAAGCTCACCCCCGTTAGCCTCAGCCTGAGCCAAGGCACCCCAGATATCAAGCTTCTCAGTGCGCTTGCACTCAACACTAAATGGGAACAATTCCTTAGCCTTATTGGAAAGTATGATATCAACCCCTGTAACGCTTGCAGGGGAAGTAACTACATCAGAATCCTCAAGGTTAAAAGCAGTCTTCAGCCCATCAACAACTTCACGCTGGAATGCCCTACCTTTAGCTTTTGCACTACTAACCTTGATTGCCATCCTCAATCACCACCCCTGCGCCACCCCTATCCTTCAACGTACTCGCTGCACGTCTTATGCTTAGGGCACTTAAGCCTCATAATTCGTTAGGCAGGATACCCAATAATTTATTATTGGGAGGAATGCCGTCGTCGTTAGCATCACATCCTGACTTTACCTCCAATTTGTTAAAATCTTCCAAAGAATGAAGTGATTTTTGTAGTAATCTTTTATTTGCTAAATCAATGTAATCAGGATTTAAATCAAATCCAATAAAATCCAAGCCCATATTTTTTGCCGATACACATTCTGAACCAGAACCAACAAATGGGACTAAAATAAATCCGTCTTTTTGCTTTGCAGATATAATTAATTTATCACATAATGCAATAGGTTTTTGTGTTGGATGTTTTTCTGTTTCATGTTCTTTGTGGTTTTTAATCTCTTGCGGTTCAAAAATTCCCTTACATGTTTTGCATAAAAACCACCTTTCAGACATTCCAGACCCCCCTGCAAGAGTGGATATTTTTATAACATCCCTGGGCAATGCTCCTTTTTCATGAGCTGTATATGTTGTTTCTTTGGGGTTTTTACCAGATAACCTCCCTTCCGTCGGAGGTCGTGTTTTCCCAGCAGAACCCTTAAGAAAACCATCAGTATAAGGTTCTCTTATATCATCTTCATTAAAAATTGGTTTTTCTTTCCAGCAACAAATAATTGATTCATGGCTTCTCTGCCAAAATTTCATGGTAGGCATATTTTTATTAGTATAATGCCAAATCAACCATCTTTTATGTAAGGGAACTCTTACAGAAATATGAGCCAAAATTTCGCTAAATCCATAAATAAACATAGTTCCATTTGGTTTCATAACTCGGATACATTCTTTTATCCATTCATCACACCACTTTAGATAATCTTCAATTTCCCTTCTATCTCCATTATTTCCGAAATCTTTTCCGATGTTATATGGGGGGTCTGCAATTACAATTTGAGCAGAATTATCTTCAAGAAGTTTTAATCCTTCAAGACAATCTCTATTATATATCTTGTTGAGTTCAATCATCTTGTTCAACCAACTCTTTAATTTTATCAAATAATTGTGCTTTCTTTTTTAGAGCTTGACTTCTTGTTTTTGTTCTAAACACTTTTTTATTACCAAGAAATACAGCAGAAGGAAATTCATAATATTCTGCAATTCTTTGTAAGAAACTCCATTCAAGTTCAACTTTTAGTTGGGAGTAGGTCATTTTAGTTCATCCTCTGTAATGTTGAAACGGTTACTTAAAGCATCAAAAAAACATTCGTGTTGTTTTGTATTGTGAGTAGTTCTCATATCTTCCAATCCTTTAGTGTTTGCGCATATTGAACAATAAGGTTTTATTTCTCTTCTTGCTACTATTGTATCAGTCATTTTAGTTCCTCTTCTGCAATGTTGAAGAAGTGCTTAATCCACTTTGCTTTGGTACGATGGTCTCCACAAGCAAAAGGACCTCCCTCGCACTCATTACAAAAGCCCATTTTTTCTCCTTCTAATGCCTTAACCCACTTAATGGCTTCTTGACGCAGTTCATCTTGTATAAATTCATTTCCTGATTCAACAAACGAGTTCAAATCCTTCATAGTTTTTAGTTCAGTCATTCATTTCACCTCGTATCCACATGTGCATACGAAAGGCTTTACGCTATGCCAAATTAGCGGGATAGTATATAAACCACACTGCGGGCATTTTATTCTGCACTCGGAATAGTTTAAGCTAGTAATCATAATCTCAGCTCATCAACCAACATTTTTTCCCAATCTTTCTTTTTTACTTTTTTTGTTTTTTCTCCGCAAATAATCATACACATTATCCAGCTCAAAATAGTCGCCCTTATTGTTTAACCCATAAGTTATTTTCAGGTTGGGCGAATTTAAAAACTTCTGGTCATCCTCGGTCAGGTTATCCCAATTCAATATTTCTTTTGTTAATTTCATAATCCCAACTCCTTTTCAAAATCGTCAACCCCTATGTCGTGGGCAAGAAACTTATTCCATGCTTCTCTAACTTTCTGCTTGTAATCTGATTTATCAGCTATTAATTCAAAAACCTTGTTTTGCAGGTACAATATTCTTTGTTCATCTGTCCTTTTTTCAAGCTTAAATTCTTCCATCATCAATCACCTCAAGCTCTTGCAATGCACACATCTCCATCCGCCATCAGGGTGGGGCTCAACCAACAAGCACCCACATCGCCAGCATCGCTCACCCATAGCATTTCCTGCAATAGTATTTCCCATCCTCTGCCTGGTTGCATGGAGTATCCCCACACCTTTCACAGGCGCGCCAGACAACAGCCCGCTCATCCCATGGCAGGTTATCCATCACCCGCTCCTCAACCACTTCTGGGGGAGCATCCCCAACATATGGCTGAGGCACAGCAGTACCTATTCCCTTAATCATGTCCCTGTAATCGCCCATGCATTTGTTCAGCCACGCAATCCACTCATCAAACTCAACTTGGGAGTCACAGAAGGCATCAATAACGTCAATCAAACCCTCGATATTAGGGTACTGCCTTGCATCAGACAGCCTTAAACCTTTCCTGTCGTAACTGTGCATCTCCTTCTCAAGGTTCTGCATGAAGTACAGTGCATTCCTTGCCCAATCCAGCATTTCAGGATAATGCCCTTCCATCAGCTCCCTGCGCCTTGAGGGGCTTGGCTTGCCCAGCTCGGTAAGCACCTTGCCCTCAACAAGCACGGCAGGAAACCTGCTTAGGAAGGCAGATGGGTTCTTCAGTATCTCTGTGAGGAACTTTGTGCCTGGATTCAAGTCCTGCACACGATTATGTGGGAACATGAGGCTTAACTGTGTAAGGTCAATATCATTCAAAGCCTTGTTTTGTGCCATTGAGTGTTTGGATAAGTGAGGGCTGGAGTCACCAACAACTAATAATGTGCTTTCAACATCCGCAATCTCTGTGGATGTTAATGAGGTTAATTCTTCAAGCAAAACAACCTTGTTATAGTATAAAACAGTTTCAAGCTTTGCCAAAGTGGGCTTTCTTTGGATGGTGATATCATTAGTTATTGTGCGCAGTATGTTGAATGGCGCTGTCTTGCCTGAGCTTACATTAGAGCATAACGCTATGCACGTTGGCTTGTGCTTTGCAGCAAGAGCAACCATGTTGAAGAATGCCTTGGTTCTTGGGTTGCTATGTTCCAATGGGTTGAATCCAGTTATGAACCCCTTGCAGGCCATGGTTTTTTTGGGGGGAATCCTTGCGGTCTTTGCCATGGTTATCCTATGGTGTATGGTCTTGTCTGATTCCTTAATATAGCACTCAAAGCTTTCGGCAACATTAAGTGGAAGCTCCTCAATATCAGTCTCATTCAATAGGTATATCTTGCCCGATTTCTCAATCTTCACAACCTTGGCATACACCCCTTCTTCAGCAACATCCTGCCCCTTAATCATCTGGACAGTTGGAAGGAAGAATACCTTGCCAACTATGTCCTGCTTGGTGAGGGTGTCCTTGAATATCTTCCTGTTGAACTCTGCCCAACAATAGAAGTGCCACCATTGATTGTCGTTCATAACTCTAACACCCCGATTAAGTTTTCTATTTCCTCAACTGTAAGAGTGGTATTAAAAATGGCTTTACGCACTCTGTACTTAAAATCAACTAATTCATCGTTCATCCTAAACTCACCCCTTATTTCATGTCTTATCAACAAATATTCGCACACCAATCTTTGTAAGTGCCTCATCAAGAGCCAGATGCAGTGCTTTCCCATAGGTAACTGTATCGGCCATTGACAAGTTTTTGTATCTGTTCTTACATAATACTTCCATCGTTTCTGGCTTTTTTATGTTGAACCTAATTCTTAATTCCGTGTATTCCTTGTTGATTTCCCTATTACATTTTTCACATCTCATCCTAAGTTCACCTCTCTGTTCTCGAAATCGGGACAAACTTCGTTCTCGTGTACAAACTCATCCTTATCATATTTTTCCAAAGCGTCTGAATTTTTACATCTTCCACAATCGTCTGGTTCAAGAGGGTCATCATCATATTCGTTCCTATATGATGAAAACCACTTACACTTTAAACAATTTTTTTCTGATGTCGCGTTCATCCCAAACTCACCACATCATCCTTAACCACACCTTTAACCTCTACAGTCGGCTTGAGCATTTGCTTCTTCTTCCTGCCCACCATCTTGTAGCCGACAAACCAGCTCCTTATGAACTTGGTCTTTGGGCTAAGGTATGTAATCTCAGTCATGTACTGCTCTTTTCTCGGATAATCCTTATCAGTAAGCTCAACCTTGGGCTGAGGCTTGCCAGTATCACCATAAAAGCTATTCAGGCTAATCTTCTTGCCGTCTTTCTTTTTGAACATTGAATAATCATTCATTTTAGTTTCACTGTTTCATCTATGAGTAAAGCATCGCATTTCAACCCCTTTAATTTTCCTATTGAATGTTCTGTCATGTGTAATGTCATGAATTTTCTAGCCCACTTCAGCCAAAAAGGCAACACAATATTTATCATACGTATTTTTAGTTCAGTCATTTTAGTTCCTCTTTTGTGACTTCAATGTCATGTTACGCATATAAGACATTATGTTTTCCTTCATAAACCACAGGAGTGTAATTTCTGATATTAAGCTTTTCACTGGAGTATATCCCGCGTGCATTTCAGCTATCATAATCCCAACTCCTTTTCAAAATCGTCAACCCCCATATCATGGGCAAGAAACTTATTCCATGCTTCTCTAACCTTCCGCTTATAATCCTCAACAGCAAAATCTTCGGCTTCTTTAATCAATTCAGCAATATCAACCCCAGTCTTACATGATTGCATCTTCAAAACTATAAGGTCTCTATATTGCAGCATGCGCTCATCAGCAGTCCACGCCGTTTCAGCTTTCATAATCCCACAACCTTTCCAATTCCTCAATACTGATATCATCATATTCAACCATATTTAATATCACTTCGCTTCCAGACATTTTTTCACCTCTATTCTCAATTCACCTTTGCTTTTGGCTCTATTGCGGGGCAGCTGGACTACTCATACCGAAGTACTCGCTTTCACGTCACGCTAGGCGCAACAACCGATATCCCACTGCCCAATCGCAGAGCCTTCGAATATATTGTGTGTCTTTCCACACCGTCATCGGTGTTGTTCGCAACGTACTGCTTGACCTGTCCGAAAACAGTCCACTCTTCTCGTGTACGCTTGAGAGACAAACTTTTCCCAACCTGAGTTTATCCAAAACCTTTCTCGATGAGTTGGGGGTTTAAAGCATGAATGGGCAGTTTAACGTGATGCCCAGCACATTTTTCCTTCCTTTTGGTTGAAGCTACCGTGGAAAAATTATGAAAAAACATTCTTCACAATCACTGAAGCACGAGTGGGGCTTAGGGCCTTCCCTTTTGCAGTGAAAAACTTCACCAAGCCATCAGCCTCAATCATGTCCTTCTCAATCAGGCCTTCCTCAACCTTTTTGAGTATCTCATCAATCAATGGCTTCTCGATGCTGTTCAGGATAAACTCTTCATGGCCACCTTCAAGCTTCTGTGGAATACCGATGGATTCCTTGAACTTGAACACTTCAGAGTCATCAACGAACCCTTCAGCAGTTATGAGATATACTGCCTGGCAGTTCTTTCCCTGATACAGCCACTTCTTGAAGAATGCCTGTTTACCGACATACTCTTCATCGCCATACCTGTCGAGAAACTTCCTGCCTGCCTCCCCCCCGACCTGCACCCTGAACAGCGCAGAATCCTCAAGCATCCGGCGGTTGTATTCGACACTGAAGGTGTATGCAGTGTTTGGCTTCCCTGCAAAATCATACTCTTTTACTTCCGGTGCAGAAAGTATCTTTGCAGTGAATTGGCAGTCGTTTGGCATCTGGTTCAGGTTTATCGTGCCGAACTTCAGTATGCCACTTAATGTGTCTGGTGTCACTTCCTTGAACTTCTTGAATTCTTGTTTTTCCTCACTCATTTTTCTTCCCTCCAAACATCCCATAATCTTTCTTAGTGTTGGCTAATGCTTTCCTTGCTTCTGTGTGCTGCTTCTCCAGTTGGAATAACCCGTTTATTGCTTCAGAGATTACCCCTTCCTTAAAGCATTCCCTTAGCTTTTCCACTGTTTCCCCTTCGGTTTCCTGGTCATACTCAACTTCGATGCCACCGGATGCCTCAAAGCTCTGGTAGGCATTGCTTGGTGTTGCACTGAACTTGAATGTTTCTTTGGTTATCTTCACCTTCATTCACCTTTACTGCGCTTCTGCGCTTCAATCAAAGCCGCATCCAATAGCGCCGTTGCTTCTTTTATTACTGTTTCGTTGTCAGAGTCCAGTATTTCTATGGTGCAATCAGGGGTAACAACCCCCTTGACACTTACACTGAAATTGACTCTTGTTCTTTTCTTGTAGTTTTGTTCCATTTTTGCCTCACCTTCTAATTTTAAGTTTTTCCCTGAGCTTCTTGTTGATTGTTTGCATATTCGATTAGAAAACAAAGCTTATTTATATAGTTTTGTATTCTCAAGTACATATATTGTTTTACAGAATACAAATATTTATAAACAAGTGTGCTTTTCCCACCTTAATATATCAACAATAGGAGGTTTTTAATATGGATGAGCTGCATTTTGTTGCAACAGTTGTGGTGGTGAATAAGGCCACACAAAGGATAACCTTGCCAAAGGAGCTTGGCCTTGTTGAGGGACAGGCTTACCAGTTCGGGGTTATTCCTGCGCCATTGCCTAAGCCGGAAAAAAAAGAGGGGTGAACCTCATTGAAACCCATCAAAGAGGTGTTTAGGAAGAACGGTTACGATTATGCTTTAGTCAGGCGTTCGGGGGGGGCAGCATTATACTCTCAAAGTAAGGGGGGGGTAGTGTTGGGGTGGGAAGTTCATAAAGTGCGTCAAATTGTTCCACAGGCTTGTAAGGGAGTGCCTTCTGTGGGTACTGAGTGGATGTATGTTCCAAGAGAAAAACTTGCTTCTGATGAGGAATTTGGACAGTATGGCTGGAGTTATCGCAACTTAAGAAATGCCTTAAATAAGTTTAATGAACTATGTGAGGAAGCCAAATGAAGCCGCTTGGGCGTGAGCCTGCTCCTGCGATTGTATTTTATACTGATTTGTTCAGTTTAGATACCGTCAAATTCAGAATCTATAATTTTTTTAATCCTGAGTTTAAAAAGAAGAATACTAATAATTTTTATGTTGTTGATGCTTCCTTATTTGAGGATGCCCCAATGCTGACTGTCAGGGCTGGGACGCCCTTTAAGCTGCATTTGGGCATTGAGAGTTTTGGCAGGATTTGGGATAATTTCTGCGGTTACCATAGGCTAAAGGATAGGATAGCTAATTTGGACAATAAAAACAAGTATGTTGTGGATATTGAGTTGTTCAGGAGCAAGCGCAATGTGAAGATTAAGGCTTTCAGGGTGCTTCAGGTCAATGGAAAAGATGATTATGAGGAGATTATGGATGTACATGATTGAGAACAAGAAATAGCCACTATGTGGCTGCATTATGTTTTCGGGATTGAGCCTGATTAGTTCTTCAGTTTTTCGCCCTTAAATGGAAAGTTTATCCTGCCGGAAGCACAGAAATATAGGGTGACCGGGAAAAAGAGGTGAACTCAAAACCCGGTTGCGTGCCCCGGCATTCACATTCAAATCCTGCCTTTTTAACGGCAGGACGGCCTTAAAAAAACCTTATTGCAGTTCCTCAATCCTGAAAGCCAATAATTCTATGTCATCCTCATTGCGCTTGAGCATCTGCCTTAATTCCCTCTGCTCATCAAGCCTGCGCTTCAAATACGCCTTAAGTTCACTGATTGTTTCTTCCTTGTTCACCTTTTTTCACCTCTTCATGCCTTTTCCTGCACTCGGGACAAATAGATAATAGTTCCCTGAGTGATTCTTCCTTATTAACCTTTCCAATGTTCAAGCCCCTGAAGAATGCGTCAAGCCTTAACGGGCTATTATGCCTATAACCCCTATGCACCATTTCAGCAACTATGAGCACGTGCTGCGAATACAATGCCCTGGTTTCTATCAGGCCATTATCCACTAATTCCTTAAGGCTCTTGCACGCCCTAAGGTGCCTGGCGAGCCCATGGATGGAATAATGCTCAAATAATAAGCACTTATCACAATAAAAGCTTGCAGGCAAACAGTGCATCCTCATTGATTCCGCCCCTTAAGGTCATTTAACTCCTTCCCAAGCCCCTTAACAGCCACCTGCAAGGCATTAAGGCAGAACATCACCTTATCATTAATCTGTTCCTGCTTGTCATTCATAGTGTCATAATGCGCCTCAAGCTTATCGAGCCTGCTGTTGTGGATGTATATCCACTCATCCTGTGATTGGGGGTTCATCTTATCTCACCCCCGCTTTTTTTTACAACAGCAGTTATGAAACGGTGCGCCATATCATCATCCACCCCATAACTGCTGAGCCAGATTACGTCTATGCCCAAATCCCCTTTAGTGTACATTTCCTCATCCCTCCTTATTCCCTTTTATCTCTTATCGGTGCAGGTGCAGCATCTGTTTTCTGTTGCACTTTTGCACTTTTTGTTAATTCCTTGTATTTCTTCCTATAATTGAAAAATGTTCTCCTGCTCTTTCCGGTCATTAGGGTAAATTCTGCACATTGCTCTATTGCCGTTAGCCCCATGCTGTTTAGTTGTTCTATTAGTAGCATATCCTCGTCCTGCCTGAAGGTTTCCCTGAATAACCCCGCTGATTCTTCAGTGCTGTATTTTACTATTTGCATTAGTTTCCTGAGTTCCCTCAAGTTGAATTCGCTTACTGCTGAAACTTCAGTATTGATTATTTCCTTTACCCTGTTTTTTTGTTCTTCCGATAGTTCGGTGTCGTTATTGATTATTTGTTCTGCAATATGCTTAACTTCTGCATGGCTCATTTTTAGCTCATAGGTTAATGACCTGCTGAGCAGTGCCTTAAAGTGTTCGCCTTTCCTGCCGTCGAGTTCATTGCATAGTACGATTATTGAGCCTGTGAACTCGAAGCTTGCGGGGAGGTCATCTGCCTTGTCGCTTGTTGTGTTGTAGCTTACTATCCTCGCCTCCTCGCCATTCCACAGGCAGGCCTTCAGGATTGCGATGGCTTTTTTGTCGCTGAATATGCCTTCTATATCGTCTAAAATTATTAGGTTTTCCCTGTGCTCGTATAGTGTGGAGTATAGGCTTAATGGTGTTGTGTATCCGGAATAATATGCGAATTTTGCCTTTAATTGCCTTAGATAGTTTAAGACGGTGTAGCTGTTGTGCACTATTACGTCATTATATATGAAATTGTGCGAATCGTGAGATACTTCTACATCCCATACCTTGAAATTGCCGTTTACTGTTTCAATAGAGGATATTTCATCCCAGAATATGTCAGACTCTGCAAGCTTCTTAATCTTGCAAGTTTTTCTTGTTTGATATCTGGCTCTGGATGTTTTTAAAGGAATTATATCTATGTTTGGGTTGTAATGCTCAGATATTACTATGGCATCTTGTTTTCGCTTCAGCAAAAAACCTATTTTGTCTCGAAAAGCTCGTTTGCATAACCCATCAGTTATATAAAGTTTCCAATAGGGGCGTTTTGTCTTATTTGTTGTGTTTGTTGCATATTTTAATTGTTTTTTTATGATGGAAATTATGCCGAATCTTAACAACAAGTGCTGAATCTGCCTAATCATCGTTTCTGATTTCAGGCAGATGGCTATTTCTGCACCATAAGCCCAACCATCACATGAGAAAAACCTATTCAAAAACAAAGCTATTGATTCATTCGGCTGAGATAAAATGTTTTGTGGAATGAATTTATTTTCTGAGTTATGATAAACCAATCCCTGTTTTTTTAGTTCATCATGTAGAGGATTCTGGTGGAGTTTCTGATAACATGACCTGCACCTGAGGCCGCCCATATATTTTGTCGAAAAGGTTTCTGTCCCACAATCCACGCACGCACCAGATGACAATTCTGTTTTTATTTTTTTATTTTTGGATGATATGATAAAATCAACCCCATGTTTAAGTTTTTTGAGAGTTAGCGATGGATATTCCGTTTCGATTGATGTAATCATATCTGAAATTATATCTTTGTCAGTATTGGCAAAAGTTATATTTCTGCCAGTCAAACAACCCTCGGCTAAAAGATATGCCATAATCTTAACATATGATTCAGATAACGTTTTTTTAGTGCCAAGCTCATCATATTTGCGAGGGGTTGCAAGATGTTCCCCTTTGGCAAAATCTTTTGCTTCTTTCCACCCATTAATTGATAATAGCGGGTGCTCTTTTGTGAGTTCTATCTGTTTTCCTGTCCTTGTTGTAATTCTGAGAAGTTCGTTCACTTCCCTATTGTATGTTTTCACGGCGGGCGTGTTGCATAACTTCAATGTATCTGTATCCAGCACCATCAATTTATCAGGGATTTTATCAAGCTTAATCATTTTACCATCACCAGACAGAACAAAATCACTTGTTTTATTTAAATGTATGCATTTGCCTAATCCTGCTCTCGAGTGGCATATCAGGCTCGAAATCAGCCTCTTGTTTAGCATTGAGATATAGTGCCTTAAGGTTGAGTGGGTATCGAGCAGGGGCATACTTTCCCTGGTTTCTATTGCCTGCAGCAGGGCTTCTGCCTGTTGCCGCTTCTGGTGCTGCTCGTGGTCTTGTATTGCCCTGGCTTCTGCCCTTGACAGCTTGTCTTCTGGCTTGAGCAGCAGCTTTAATTTGTCTATAAGTATGTTTTTTTGTTCAGAATAGCTTAAACTGGCGTCTATTTCTGCTTCAATGTCCAGGACTTTCTGCCAGTCCAGCGAATATTTAAGGCAAAAACCCTTGTAAAACTTGATTAGTTTGTCTTTTTCTTCTGGTTTCATGCTTCCACGTCCCTTAGTTTTTCGCATACCCATATCATTTTAAGCCTCCACCATTCGCATTTTAACGTATCTTTCTTTTGCGTCATTCCATTGCAACAGCTCATTTTCAAGCCATAACAGAAGCTCTTGCTGTTCCCTTAAATTAAGGTCTTTCAGCTCGCAATTAATGAGCATACAGCCGTCGTTTCCGATAAGCTGAACATAAAACGCTTTTGATTCGCTGTCCCGGTCAAATCCTGCCTCTTTAATATCTTCTGCAATGAAGCCAGAACCGACAGAAGCCGACCAGCCGGCCTTAACCCGGCTATGGATTGATAGCTTTAGGCGCTTAATTGCGTTACTTTTCCACGTCATAGTGTATGCCGCCATCATAACCACCTTTCAATCCTCTGATAAATCGGGGGCTATGATGCCATAGCCGCCCCAGTCTCTATGTATCTGTTTATTACTGTTTCTGGTGTAGTCATCTTCAATCTTTAAGGCATATCCTCTGGGGTCTCCATTTATGAAGACCGGTATTTCTTGTTTTCTAAAATCAAGCAAGGCATCTAATTTATCCATTATCTTTGTTTCTTCGGCTATTGCGTCGGCTTCTTCTATTGTGCCATTGCATTGTTTCTCTTGTAGGCCGTGGGCTGTTGCTTCAAGCCTTCTGAGCTTCCTGGCAAGGTTGAGCTTTTGGCTTTCTGTCATGTCAGGCAATTTAAAGAAAGCCTGTAAATCGTTTATGTGCTTAATCACTCTTTCTTTAATTTCTTGTTTCATTTTAACCCTTTCCCATTGCCTACTATGCCGGCAATGAAGGCTTAATATACGTTATCGACCGATACAACACAGCCGTATAAATCCTTATTCACTTTTAATATTTGGTTATATGCCCTCTTTGCATTCTGAACATTATCAAAGCCAATATACCGCACACTAAAAGGGGTCTCAAAATAAACATAATAAGAACACCCAAAATTAATTAATTCCTTAATTGCTTCACTTATGTTCTTCCTGTCTATTGTTTGATATATCTTACATAATGGTTCATAATTAAAAGCTTTCAGTTCTTGTTTTATGTTCATTTTAACCATTTCTCCCATAATCTACAATGCCGGTTATGAAGGCTTATTAATTTTTAATAATGTCAGGATATACTGCACCTTGCAATATTTCCGCATCTACTACACCCTGGGCATCAGAACGGGTTAAACCCTCTTCTTCAAGCTCCCTTACTCTCTGGTTGTATGTTTTCATACTGCATCACCTTTTAGTTTATTTTGTATGTTTTGCCGAAAAGTCGGTTTATTTTGTATGTTTTGCCGAAAAGTCTTAAATCAATTTCTCCTGCCCTATTATGCTTTCCTACATACCGAGTAATGGGCGCTTGTTCACCATCCTCAAAAAACAAATACTCATTAATGTTTATGATTTCCTCAACATACTCAATAATCTCTTTTTGTGTCCATTCGTCCATATTGTCGTACTTTTCGATAAGCTCGCCTTTGTCGTTTTCTGTTTCATATGTTTGCGGATTCTCCCACAAATACTGCTTTTGATTATCAAAAGCTTTCTGTCTTGATTCTTCGCTTAATTCCTCATATTTGAAGAGATTTAAAGTTATGTTTATCGTTTTCATGCTGCATCACCTTTTGTTTCCTGTTCCATTTTAGGCAACCCTTGTTATTTCTTTGGCTTCTGCCTCTGCTTCCGGAGACTGCCTTTTATACCAGCATACGTTAAAGCGTGACCATCT
>Ga0209287_10000816_pt1 | contig 17133 bp, 20 predicted proteins | sample PPLLak3cmMay2015_2_FD_187255 | JGI IMG/M metagenome (GOLD analysis project Ga0209287, IMG submission 187255) | Freshwater sediment microbial communities from Prairie Pothole Lake near Jamestown, North Dakota, USA - PPLs Lake P8 Core (1) Depth... | ecosystem: Environmental > Aquatic > Freshwater... | reverse complement strand
ATCGAATTTATCATAGAAAAGCTTAAGCGTCACGGATGCGTCTTTCCAGAGGGCAATCCTGCCGGTTCCGTCCACAAACCAGCGTTTCCAGTCAACGAAACGACGGTACTGCGGCGGTGACCAGTAGATATCTGGAGGAATGCCGTTTTCAGCCTGATAATAGCCGACCGAAATTGCGGCCTCGGTCTCCGGTGTAAAGTTATAGCCGATTTTGCCCGTTATATTCAACCGGTCATAATCGCTGTTCGTGCGTATGCCGCCGTCCTCCACCTTTGTTTCAACAAAATCATCCGAGAGCGGATACCCGTCGGCAGCATGTTTGAAAGCATTTATCTGTGTATAGAGTTTTGACCAGCGAAATGCGGCATCCACCTGTGCGCTCCAGGTCTCGCGCAATCCGTAAGAACCGATAGCCTTCACTTTCCACCCCGGTTCGCGGAGGGGGCTTCTGGTAATGATGTTGATGATCCCGGCCGAGCCGTTAACTCCATATAATAACGTTGGCGCCCCTTTATACACGACTATTTTTTCGATGTCATCCAGAGGAATCGTGCTTAAATCAACCTTGCCGTAATAGGGCATGTTTACCGGCCGCCCGTCGAACAGAACAAGTATCTGTCGCGTACCCATTCCACGGATTTTCACGTCCAGTTCATTTTTGTTGCCCGTACCGATTGTGACGCCGGGGACCATGTCCAGTGCATCCGATACGTTCAGGTCGCCCCGCGCTTCAAATGTCTCTTTGTTCACTTCATCGATTTTCGCCGGCGAAGCTGTCTTGGTTGCGGTGACCACCATAACGCCAAGGTCTTGTATGGGCTTTTCCTTTTCAGGCGAAATAAGAGTGTCGGGGCTTTGTTCAGCAGCCCGGGCAGAGCAGGGGGATATCGAAATAGCGAACAAAAAAGCCAGCAAGGTTAATAACGATGATCGTTTGCGCATGTTATTCTTCTGTTAAGAATGAGGTGAAAAAATTGTTCGTACCAGTTACGTGGAAGGGCAGGTACACTACTGCCCTTCCAATAATCCCCGCAGTGGAGGTATTTACCGGAAAAACAGTTGTATCAGTTTGCCAAAGTCGCCGTGATTTTAAGCACGTTCTTTATCTTGGACCACCCTCCAAGATCGGGACTAAACAATAATTTATCCGATTGGAGAAGCAGGTATCCTGCTTGCATTTGTGAATAGGTAAACGTACTGTCCTTGCTGAAGTTGTCAATCGCTCCAAAGTTGTATTTAAACGTTTCCGGCGAAGATACTTTTCCAAGAAGCGTTGTCAAAGCCACCGCAGCCTCACCGTTAAACGTCGTCTGAGTCAACTCGGCAGGCTCCATCTGAAATGATGTATCCGGCAGAATAACGTCGATCTTGCGGTATATTTCGATGGTTTCGATATCTTTTACGCTGTAGTACTTGGGCAAAGCGAGGCTTGCTTCAAAACAGGCGTCACGCGTATCTACGGCAAGATATCCTCCCAGCATATGATCCCATATCTGATCATTTGCGCCCTTATTCACATGAGCGCTGAAACCGTCCGAACCGACCAGGCGGTATCCAAAGATTGGCCGTCTGTCGATATCATCCGCAGGATTTTCGGGTGTTTTATTGTCGTATTTCGGGATCAGTGTGGTGGTGATAAAGTTGGGTATTGCCACGACTTCCCTGCCATCAACGGTCGTGCTTGTATAATCGTCGAAATTGCAGGTAACACTCTGGTCGGGCACGGTGTCATATCCCATAAGAGATACGGTAACGCTGAGTCCATCATCCGGATTGCTGCCGTTATCGCAGCCAACCCATAAAAAACATAGTGCAAAGAAAGAGATACAATAACGCATAAACACTCCTTTTATGAATAAGTATAATGTTATGAATAAGTATAATGTATGGTTTTAAAAGTATATTAAAAATTATTTTGATATGTTCTTACAAATATATCGATACTATTAAAATTGCACCGCATGATTTCGAGAATGAACGATATGTTTATTTGAACATATTGGCGAAGATAATATATATGAATACAGTCGAAAAATACAACCCGTACAGAAAATTTATTTCCTGCGGAAACCGCTGACGTATTTTATACCCATGCCATTCAAATCGCGTATCATTAAAATAATCACAAGGCGTATCATGAATTTGCCGAAAGGCAAAAATCTTTTCCGATACGCGCTCAACCGCATTCTGTTCATCCGCAATAAAAAGAAACGTAACGTATCGGTATGCCACCCTCCTTCATTAGTCATAGAACTTACCAATTGCTGCCAGCTTAGATGCACCACCTGCGCACGGGAATACTCCTACGGACAGCAGATGGACAAAGGGCACATGGACTTCGGCCGGTTCAAGTCACTTTTTGACGAAAATCATATCTATCTGGACCGGATCTGCTTAAGCGGGCTTGGAGAAACATTGCTGTATCCGAAACTGGTGGAAGCGGTCAAATATATAGGTTCTAAAAATAAAGGCATTGCCATTTTCGTCTCAACCAACGCCTCGCAGGAGAATGCCGCTGAAATCATTGATACAATAGCAGATAAAATCGATACGTTGCAGATATCGCTGGACGGAATCGGGTCCGTGCTGGAGCATATCCGCAAAAAATCAAACTTTGATGTAATCCATGCCAACCTTAAAAAAATAGCCGCCTCTGCTGCACACAAACGAATGAGTGTGAAATACAACATGGTCGTTTTTAAAGACAACTATACACAGATGGTTGATGTGATCAACCTCGCCGCAGAACTCAAGGCGCGGGAGGTTTTTTTCAACACGTTCAATCTGGCGGCAAACAATCTCGATCTTTCGCTCTACGATTTTTATCATACCGCAGAATTCCGCTCCGCCTATGCCCGCGCATCATCCATCGCCAGAGAAAAAAAGGTTACGATAAAACTGCTTAATCTGCAGGATCGCAAAGGCTTCAGATATTGTCCCTTTCCGTGGGACGATTTCTATATCACCTGGGACGGCTATGCGGTTCCCTGCTGCGCGAAACCGTTCCCCAGAGAGTTGAACTTCGGTAACGTGTTTTCGGATGGTTTAATGCCTGTTCTGAATAAAAAGGAGTATCGCAAGTTTCGTGCGCTTTCAAAAAACAATACCACGCCCGATTTCTGCAAACGATGCCATATGATTCACTGATAAAAGTATCCGCAAAAAAAAGAGCCGCTCTTCCCTTGAAAAACGGCTTTTCATCGATTGTTTCCTGAAAAAAATGCTACTTCTTGTCAAATTCTTCTTTCATGTTTTGAATCGTACGCCACCAGTCTTTTCTACCGTTTGTAATAGTCGTGTCATAGGTGGGAGCAACATACGGCACCCACTGCAGTTTGCCGTCTTTGATCTTGTGATTCCAGAAATTCTGCCTCTCGCATTTTTCCCTCTGAACATTGACCAGGATCGTATCACCCTTTACCTGATAGCTACCCCATGATAAAAATTTCCAGTCTTCCTTTGTTTCAACGGAAGTCTGGCCTTTCATCTCCTCTTCGCCCGAAAATTTCCCCTCTGCGTCAAAAACAAACTTTCTCTTTTCAACAGCCTTCATCCCTTTGTCTGGAACCCTTGTTGAGACCCATGTGCCGACAATTTCCGTTTGGGCAGCCTTCATTTTTTCTTCGTCCTTCAGCAGACTGTTCATCAGCGTATCCAGAAACTCGCACTGCTGTTTTGCCTGCAGAATCCAGCCCTTATTCACCATTGAATCGATTCCAGCTTCGAGCTTCTGGGCGCTTTGAAGCTGAAGCCCGGACAACTGTTTCTTCCTTTCTGCAATCGATTTTCTGGTGGTTTCAACATACGGTCGCATGCTTTCAATCGCGGCGTTGAAATCAGCCTCTATCTTTTCGAGTGTAATAAACGTTGAGTCCTTATACTTCCGGTAAAATCTCACATCGCCAATTTTTTTGGCGGAGGTGGACTGGAACAGATAGACTTTAACCGACGAGAGTAAGCTGTCCGGCACGCCCTTATCTCCCAGCACCTTTATACGGCCTTCAGCATCCTCCAGTTTTTTGCTGCTGCAACCGACGATTAAAAATAACGCTGCGGTAAAAGCAATAATAATTTTAAAGCATTTCATGCAGTACCCTCCTGAATATGATTATTTTAAAAACTGTCATTGAAAATAAACTAATCTATATAGGGATATAGAGTCAATGAAATTGATGAAAAATTGAATTTTTTCCTTTTTCAGAGCTATTTTTAACCAGGTGAAACAAACGATACGGAGAATTTCATGAATACCGATTTTTCAGGAAAAAACATTCTGATTACCGGAGCTTCGCGCGGTATCGGACGGGCGATTGCGCTTCATTTCGCCAGGCTCAAAGCACGCGTTGCGATTCATTACAACAGCAACCTGCAGGCGGCTGAACAGACACTCGCAGAGCTTGAGGGCAGCGACCATATATTAGTTGCCGGAGATATCTCCAGCCCCGACGCGGTAAAAAAAATCGCCGACACCGCTTTAAACAGAATGGGTAAAATCGATGTGCTGGTGAATAACGCCGGTATCTGGGAGGAGCGCTCTCTGGCCGACATCTCCTATGGGCAGTGGCAGGAGGTCTGGAATAGAACCATGAACACCAATCTGACCGGCGCTGCAAACCTGACTTTTTTGATTATACAGCACATGATTAAAAACGGCGGCGGAAAAATAATCAATGTGGCATCCAGGGCTGCCTACCGCGGCGAGCCCTCCGCTCCATACTACGGCGCCAGCAAAGCGGGCCTTATTGCTTTCGGGCAATCCATGGCGCGCGCACTGGGCAGGCATAACATTTTAATCTATGCGGTCGCGCCGGCGTTCATCGCCACTGAAATGACGGATGATATACTGTCTGGCCCCGAAGGCGACGCCATACGCAGCCAGAGCCCGCTCAACCGCGTGGGAACCGTTGAAGAGGTTGCCAATACCGTGACCTTCCTTGCCGGCGAGGGAACCGGTTTTCTCACCGGGTGTGTCGTCGACATCAACGGCGCTTCGTATTTGAGATAAGGAGCCGGCAGAAATGACAGAGCTCAGCACATCGATATGGTCTGCAACCAGCGTTCTGATATTAGTCATGGATCCGTTCGGCAACATCCCGCTTTTTCTCTCTCTTCTGAAAGATATCGAGCCGAAACGCCGGCAGAAGATTATCCTGCGCGAGGTTCTAATCGCGCTCGGCATCCTGGTCTTTTTTCTTTTTTTCGGCGCGCACGCCTTAAGTTTTTTAAACCTGCAGGAAGAGTCCGTGACTATAGCTGGCGGTATCGTGCTTTTTATCATCGGATTACGCATGATATTCCCTTCAAGCCACGGAGTCATGGGCGAGCAGCCGCAGGGCGAGCCCATCATCGTACCGCTTGCGATTCCCTTGATAGCCGGGCCATCCGCGCTGGCAACGCTTATTCTTATGGTGCGCAGTAATCCGTCGCTCACCATGAACTACCTTGTTGCGCTGCTTATCGCCTGGGCTGTTACCGCGGCAGTGCTCCTCGCAGCGCCGTTCCTTTATAAAATCCTGCATGAACGCGGCCTGACCGCAATAGAACGGCTCATGGGCATGCTGCTCATCATGCTTTCGGTACAGATGCTGCTGAACGGTATTAAAGGGTATTTACAAGGATTATAACCAGTAAAAAGTAACACATCTATGTTTGGGGAAATGGGACAGGAATGAGTACTGCGAAAACCGGTGTATACGAATCAATATCGCACAATACATTAACATATGCGATACAATTCCTGCTGTTTGGCGCATTAGTATTTTTCTTCACCTGCACCAGATACGAAAAAATGCATGTGCAATACTGGCAGGGCGCCTTTTTCATCAATGACACCACGCTGGGCGTTTTAGGGTGGGAGTGGGATGAGAACACCGCGCAGAATATATTTACAGAAACAGAATATTTCAACTATTGCCAGTTGTTTTTCACCTATAACATCAATTCAAAGCAACTGACGCAGATATGCACCTTGCAGGCGGATTGCGGGACAGAACTTCCGTATAACAACCTTGCGTATCATCATCCCTGGCTTTACTATTCAACCTGCACGAACAGGCTTGAAACAGGAGTTCTCAACATCGAAACCCTGGAAAAGAGCCTTTTGAATACAGCCGGCGCCTACAAGCGCGCCATACCTCTTATTGTCAGCACGCACGGTAATTATCTGGGATACCAGCAGTTTTATGATCCGGATTATAAATTCGGTGTGTATGATCTGAAAAACAACCAGGATACCATCGGGTTTTCCCGTTCCCGACCGGTGTACATCGACGATTCGTTGAATAAAATTATTCTTATTGATGATGATTCCATCCCGATGTGGTTTTTATCCTATGACATCGCCACCGGCAAAATCGATACGCTTGGTGAAAACGACACCGGACGCATTGATCACGTAATTAACAATAAAATAATCGTACAAAACGCATTCGACGGCGATTCACTGAACTATCTGAATGGCGCTGACCTGTTGCAGGGAACGTTCACCTTTCTCGATCTGCCTGATCTTCATGTTAATACAAAGGATTCATACGATATAAACCTCGAAAAGGGCTTATGCGCCCACAATTCAAGCAGGACCTATAATTATTACCTTACCGACTATAAGAACAATAAAGTGACGGAGACTATTTTGCATTACACCAGGAAAAAACGATAGTTCCCGGCTTTGCCTGGGTTAGAACCTTAGAAATAATTTTCTGACATTTTTTACCCTGAAGGGTACTTCGAGGCAGAAAATTATTTCGTGAAGGCTTTAGTCCCACACCAGTGGGGTTCTTATTCTGCTGTTTGGAATAAAAGGTTAAAGAACTAAAGTCCAGCTTGCCTGGGTTAGGATATTTTACTATTGCTCTGAAATCATCTGGGATATATAATTTATAGATACTTGTATAACATAAGGATATCTTCTATGACAGCCTTTCATATTGAAACTACGGTTTCATCCGATGGATCGTTATTACTGAAAAGAATCCCGCATCTTGCCGGACATACGGTGGAAGTAATCATCAAGGATAAATCCAGCAAAAAGAGTGTATCCGGAAAATATCCTCTCCACGGTAGCGTTAAACACTATGATCGACCATTTGAGGGCGTTGCCGAAAAAGATTGGGAAGTGTATAAATGATTTTATTGGACACCCATATCTGGATATGGTGGGTTAACGGAAGTAATCGACTTACTACTTTACAGAAAAAAACAATAACGGATAATGAGTCGAAAGAGATTGGCGTAAGTATCATTTCATGCTGGGAAGCAGCAAAACTTGTTGAAAACGACCGGTTGGAGCTTACTCGCACAATCCAGGAATGGATGAAGATAGCGCTCAATTATCCTGGAATCACACTTCTCGCATTAACGCCTGAAATAGTAATTGAATCAACACAACTGCCTGAATTCTCTCATAGAGACCCCGCAGATCAGATGATTGTCGCCACATCCAGAGTACTCAACTGCCCGTTGATCACTTCGGATAGCAAACTGTTACAATACCGTCATATTGAGACAATCGGATAGCGTGTTTTATAAAGTTTCGATACTACCTGTATCTTTCCCGAAAAGATTAACCTATATTCCGCAGTTGGAGTCGTGCTCGTGCGCGCTACGTCCCAGAGCCCGCGATGGGGTAATCGTACTCGTAATCGACAACTACAGCAATAAAAACCTTTCACCTAACCCAGACAAGCTGGATAAGAACCTTCACGAAATAATTTTCTGCCTAAAAATGTCAGAAAATTATTTCTAAGGTTCTAAAGGGTGCTTAATCTGAAAGCTATCAATTTATTAAACTACTTTTCAAATCAATCGATTACGATTACGAGCACGAGCAGGAGCACGATTTAACTGCTGATTTTAGGATTAATACATTTTTTTTATCACCGGTAATAATTATATGTCTGTTATGCCGATATTATTTTAATAGTGTGCACATCTATCAAACCTTTTTACTACTATGCTCTTAAACGAACAAGATACAACTCCTGATAATGACGGGTATATTCCCGGCATTTTCAACTATTGCGACCGGTGGTGCGAGCGCTGCACCAAGACATCGCGCTGCAGAAGCTTCGCGCTCGAACAGAGGCTGCGGTCAGGGAAGAAATCATCCGACGAAACGAACGAGCTTTTCTGGGAATACATCGACAGCTCCGTACCTGACGGCCTGGAATTCCTTATCGACGACGACGACGACGAGGACGGCGATTTCGAGTTTACCGGATACGGCCCGGAGCTTGACGACAAGCTCAATATGCTGAACGCGGAAAATCACCCCTGCGCGGTTATTGCGTCTGGATATGCCAGAATTGCCACCCGATGGTTCGAGTCCACCGACCGTTTCGGGGAGTTCTACCCGGACGATGAGGATACGCCGCAAACCGGCGCTCCAGCACCTGACACCGATGCTGCGCGGCTCAAAGACGCATTTGATATAATACACTGGTATAAGGACTTCATTTACGTTAAATTAATCCGGGCAATCAGCGGCATATCAGAAGACGAGCTTGAGGGTGATAATGACCATAGCGACGCCCTCGGCTCCACCAAAGTAGCGCTCATCGGCATAGACCGTTCAATCGGCGCATGGGGCATCATGCTCAAGGCTGTGCCGGAACAAAAAGAGGCCATTATCCGCATTATTGCCAGCCTTGCCGGACTCCGCAGAAGAGTCGAGGAGACTTTTCCTTCGGCACGGGATTTTATACGTCCGGGGCTCGATACTGATTCTTAACATCCCGCATAAAAAAACATGCTGAATAATCGACCCGTTAACACTCTACATCAAAAAGGAGGTTCACCATGGCAGGAACGGTAAAAAATGTCTGGCTCAAGAACCTGCTGGTCGGCATGCTGGGAAAACCGCTGGCCAGGGAATTTGATACAGCGAGCTGCAACCTTAAGCAGACGCAGGAAGCATTACTCATGAAGGTTGTCCAATCCTGCAGAGCCACTGCGTTCGGCAGGGATCATGGGTTTGACAAAATCACCAACACCGACGAGTACCGGAAGTCGGTACCGGTGCGCGATTTTGAAGGCCACCGCAACTACATTGAACAGATGACCCGCGGCGCTTCAGATATTCTGTTCCCCGGCCGCCCGCTTTTCTACAACACCACCAGCGGTACTTCAAGCCAGCCCAAGCAGATACCGGTCTCCAGGGAATATTTTGACAAGGCCTACACCAAAATCAGCAGACTATGGCTCTATACGTGCATGCGTGACAATCCCGGGCTGTTTAGAGGCAAAAACCTCTCGTCGGTCGGGCCTGCTGAGGAGGGGAAGGTGGAAGACGGAACACCTTTCGGCTCGCTGTCCGGGGCTGTGTACCGCAATATTCCAGGTGTGCTTAAAGAAGTGTACTCTACGCCATACGCGGTATTTTGCATGTCGGACTATGAAAAAAAATACTATGCGCTGCTCAGATGCGCGCTTGGTACTGATATCACCTATATAATATGCGCCAACCCGTCATCGCTCATCCGCTTTCACCAGACCGTCATGGACTCATACACCGACATGGTCCGGGACATCCACGACGGCACATTACGCGCGGATGTAGCAGAGAACCTGCCGCTCGAAGATAAAGCTGCTGTGCTGGCCGGTTTCAAACCTGATCACAAACGGGCGAAATTCCTTGAAAGGATCATCATCGCACACGGCACAAACCTTCGTCCGAAGCACTACTGGCCCAATCTTGCCTGTGTCAACACCTGGAAGCAGGGCAACTGCGCTCAATTCCTTCCGCATTTGACCGGATATTATCCGGAAACAGCGGCCATCAGGGAGTTCGGTTACCAGGCCAGCGAGGCCCGCGCAGGCCTCACGCTTGCAAACAATTGGGGCTATTCAGTGCTGGCAGCTCATGTGTATCACTTCGAGTTCATCCCGGAGGCGGAGCGCGACAGCAAAACCCCGGAAATACTTCCGGCGCATCAACTCGAAAAAGGGAGGCAATACTATCTGCTGATCACGAACACCAGCGGCCTGTACCGGTATGACATCAACGACATTATCGAGGTCGTGGGATTCTATAATCAGACGCCGCTGTTTAAATTCATCCGCAAGGGTGACGGTTTCACAAGCCTTACCGGAGAGAAACTGAGCGAGACGCAGGTACTGGAGGCTGTCGATAAAACCCGCGTATCCGAAAACCTGCAAGTTCCTCATTTCACCCTGTGCTGCGACGAAAAAAATCTCTGCTACAAGCTGTTTGTGGAGTTCCCCCCTCAAACCGCGCCTGACCGGAAAGCATCGTTCGCTGCTGCGCTCGACCGGTGCCTGCAGTCGATAAATCCTGAATACGAGTCGAAACGCAGAAGCAATCGCCTGACCGCCCCCAGCCTTCACGAGCTGCCGGCGGATTCATACGAGCTCATCAAGAAGATCCTTGTGGAGCGGGATCTGGCGCGTGAAGGGCAATATAAGGTTGTATACCTGCAGCGCAAACCGCAGGTATTGCAGATTCTCGAAGAACTGGCATCTTAACCAGAGCAAAGAATAGAACACGGTTAGTTCGACAGGCTCACTACAAGTGACGCGGATTAAAAAATTGGGGTTGGGAATCATTCAGTAGCCCGACTGTGAAGGAGGGCTTTGTATTTCTAACGAAAAAAAATACAACCCGGACAACGTACCTCTATAAAAAAGCCCTCTGTTGAATTGAAATGCATTTCACCGTTTTGAACATTTATTCATTTCTTTGTTCGGATTTGTTTCGGGTTTCGATATTCGGATTTCTGATTTTCTCCATATCCTTTCTATTAATAATGCACGGAAAAACAGAAACTTTTGTTAATAAGGTTAATCCGGCTGTATACAATCCGTTCCTCTGCCCCCACTGCAAAAAAGGAACGCTGAAAAAGTTTATGGAGGTAGAAGCTATTAACAATGTCTACAAAAAGGCGGTCAACGACTGACCGATACTTATACGCCCTGCATAGTGTCTGCAGGCCAAGCACTGGAGCACAGGATAGAGTATTGCCAAAAATGAGAACAAAATCAATGAATTACCTGCCATATACAAACGCCGATTTTCTTTTTTCTATTAGTCGCCTGCCGGTAAAATATATATATATTCATGTAAAGAGCGTTTTTGCCCAAAAAGCAGCAATACAAAACCCATATAATAATCCGGCAAAGCCGATAACTTTTGAAATTGATGCTGTAGTGCTTTGGGATAAGATGCTGTACGTCAAATTATATACGCTAACCGCGCATAAAATTTTCCTACAGTATCTAATGTAGCACTGTGCTGCTAACACGGCTTCGTTCAACTGAATTTTATCTGAAATGATAGAATCGTTCGGCGCTTTTTAGTACCGACTTTCTCGCACTTCAGATAAAATCCTTAACGTTAGGCGAAACTCGCCTGCCAAAACAAAAGGAGATGAATTTTGAAGAACGAACTTCGAATGAGGGAATTGACATTAAGGTTGATTTCTATTTTAGTTTGGTTTGAAATACTCTGGGCAGCTGTTTTTCTTGTTGGGCTCGTCTTCCAATGGTCAGGTTTAACTGAACAACTGATGTATGGTTTCTTTGGAAGTGGTTTCTGCGCTTTACTATTGCTAGCAGCTTTAGCGATTTTGAATTTTTCTGCGAATCTTAGCATAATTTCCAAAGCTCAAATGAACAAACTTGAACCATCCGAAACGACTAAACCAGCTTCATTTGTGAAACCACTCATTTTTGCAGGAGGATTAATAGGGCTGATAGTTATTTCATTGTGGGTTGCTGAATGGCGACTATACCTAAAGAAAATAGATGCTGCTAAATCTAAAGTTGAATTGGTAGCTAATACAAAAACTGTAGGAAACATAATAAATTTAATTGCAAATGATAGTACAAAAGCTTCTCTACTTTCTGAATTGACAACCTTGAGTTGTGAAACAACTGAGGATGAAGTCTTCTCAATACTAATTCCTAAAGAAAAAAATGGAAAGACAATCTACAACGAAATTGGCGGTTGGCGTTTCTCATCGAATTCAAATACCGATTCTATAAAAATATCTGAAGCACATTTTATAATATTTAAGCCGAACCCAAAAGAGAAGAAATGGTTAGAAAAACAAAAAGAAGGTAAGAGTAATTATTGGGCATATTCGAAGGGCGGTAATGATCTCAGGGCGTTTTTACGGGCTGAAACTGAAAAAGGCTATATAATTTTACTTTATGACACATCAAGAAGATCTTCTTATAAAAGGGGCTCTTTTGATTGATAAAGGGGCCAAAAAAGATAAGAAAGGTGCGCGAAGATAAGTGCCCCGGCCGCCAGGCATCACCTAATAGCTAAAGTTTGCTATTGTAAATGATACACTAAAGAAAATATCTATCGATAATTTACAACGACAAACGTTTGGCGACCCTTTGTTTGCAATGGCTGGCCGATTAAAAACCAAAACAGCGCGCTAAAGAAAAATAAAAATGTTCAAAATTAAGAATAATGGATTTTCATTTATTATTGCAGTACTCATTATTGGTCATCTTATAGGTACCATGACACATACAATCCAATTATTTGATATTAGTAAAATGGGATTTATGGGTTATGCGAAAGCTTATGGTGTATCTCCAATAGTAGTTGGATATTGGATGTCTTTGACTATAATTGATCCAGCTATTGCATTCCTTTTACTAAAAAATAGAAAAATCGGAGTTCTTTCTGGTTTTATAAATATTTTGATTAATGTTATATTTAATTCAAGTCTCCAAATTGCCACATTGTCTGTTATTACTCTTCAATCAGTTTATGAGGTATTAGGAAATATTTTCAATGGATTACAAATTGCTCTATTGCTATTTTCATCCTTTACCTTACCTCTCTTTTTTATCAAACCAAATCTCTCAACGAAACAAAATAAAATTGATTATTCCAGTTTCTTCAATTTTATTCCAATAATTGCACTTACAACTGGACTTCTAATTCATCTTGTAGGATTATTTAATTCGATATTTAATTTTGATTCACTGTGGATTCTTTGGGTACATGTTTCAATGACAATATTTGATGTCGGAATAATTTATGCATTATGGAAACGAATGAAATTAGGCTATATTATTGGAATTGTTGGTTTTAGCATTTTCGGACTTCTTCAAGCCGGATTTGCAGGCGCTATTTTTATTGGATTTAAATGTTCTTTTAATTTGACAATGGCAATCACTATTTCAATTTGCTGCTTATCAATATCTGCACTATTAATGAACAGTGATATGTATAAGTTAAAAATTGGTCAAATAAAAACATAAAACTTATTTGAAGTAGGAAGAAAAACGCGCGATAAGAAGAATCGGCCAGCCACAGACAAAAAACAGCAAAAAACCAAAAAGCCTGCCGCAGGCGCAACACAGGCTCTTCGGCTGTTTTGCCGCCGCTGGCCACCTCAAGACAGAAGAGGCGCGCTAAAGAAATATCAAGAGAAAGCATTACACAAAGAAAGGAAAACTATGAGTGCTATTCTTCAATTAGTTGCATCTCTTCTGATTACAATGATTTGCATTTCTTGCTCGCCAAGACAAACGACGAAAATAGAATCAAATACCGAGGAATCTGGGACATCCATTTTCAAGCCAACCTTTATTATTCCTGAAGTCGATGCAGCATATTATGAAGCATGTATTCAAAAGTTTAGTCCAAGGATTACTGACAGTATCATATCCACTGATTTAATCAAGTTTAGGTATTCCTATCTTGCCCATAAGGAAATAACAGGGAGATATGTCCCTATTGATTTGGAAGAGGAATTTGGGATTGCCATGAAGGCGAAAGATAACAAGAAGATAGAGGAATTAGCAGACAAGATACTCGAAATCGATTTTACCGATATAAGATTCCACATGATGAAAGCTTATGCGATGAAAGCGAATGGAAAAGACTTCGAATTTCATAAAATAATGGTTCAAAGGCTTGAGGAATCCATTTTAGCCTCCGGCGATGGGAAATCTCCAGAAACCGCATTTCATGTTGCACAAGTGAAAGAGGAATATGCAATACTGAACTCCTTTGGTTTACAGGTGACCTCGCAATCACTATCTCATATGGGAAATCATTCATTTGATGTAATGGAATGCCAGAGCAAGGATGGCAAAAACTATACAATCTACTTTGACATTACAGAACACATCAAGGCTCTATCCGAGAAGTTTAAGTGAAGGACAGGATGCACGCCAGCAAGAGAAAGAGGTGGTCAGCAACAGACAACCAACAGCGGAAAACCGCCATGGCAACAGTAAAGCTTCGTTACTCTTGGCATTACTGTCGCCACAGCGGTTATACCGCAACCGTTGTGGTTAATTACCAGCCAACAATTCAGGAGGACCATAATGACCGTATTTAAGATACTCCGTTGGGGAATGCCCCTGATTGCACTGTTTTTTACAATCCAGTGCGGCAGATTTGACAAACAAGAACATCAGGATAAGGCGCCTGAGAAATCAACTGAAGAAAAGACTGCTCTTGCTCCATCGTCTGCATCGATTGATTCTCTTGTAAGTTCTAAGCTTACACGGATTACCACTATGCGAAAAGATTCCTTCGACTTGATGGAATTGAATCTTTCGACGGATGGCGGCGTTGCCATTGTCTATGGTGATTCATCCTTCCCCATTCATTGCATATTCGCACATTTCTTTGGGGAGACGTATAACGCCAAATCCCGGTTCTTCTACAATTATAACGATTTGGTGTTCGTGTCAGAAATGACAGAGCAATACAATGTCCCGTATTACGTGGACTCGGCTAGGGCTAGAGAGCTTGGTAGTGAACCGTTTGATCATAGCAAATCGGATGCAGTTATGGTTGAGTGCTATTTCTCCGATGGAAAGATATTCCGGGCGACAAAGAACGGAGCAGTACTTGAGAAGGATTCGCAAGAAGTCTCAAAACTTGAGGATGGTTTCCGGCGCCTTAGTTCTGAATTGCGGTCACTTCCGACTTTGTAAGAAAAATATGCTCAACACGATTGGTTGGCTGGTAACAACCCAACAACGCAAAGGGATGCCATTAATAACAACAATCCAAAAAGAACTATTTAAAAGGAAAAACATGAAAAACAAGAAACACCAAAATCACCTGGTTACAGCAGGTTTGTTTGATCGTATATCTTCTGAGCATGATGGGCAAACCGTCGTTGCCAGGAAAACGCGCCAGGCAAATTACGGAATACTTGTTACTACGTTCCTTGTTCTAATGCTTTCAAACTGCGTTAAATACCGCATAAACGTGTCTACGATTCCTGAAAAAGAGGTTGAAGTATATTTGAATGGAGTGCCAAAGGGTAAAACCGACACCACGGGAACATTTAAATTTGAAAAAGGTATTATAGCGTCTCAAACCACGGTTTACACGCTTCCATCATATCCTTCACCGGAAGCGAATAGGGGCATTTTGTCGTGCACTCGCCGCACTTTTTGCAGTCGTTAAATTTTTTCGGCAGGGGTTCGAGCCGTTCCTTTACCCAGTTTTTCAGATCGTATCGCTCCCAATACGCCTTGAGCAGGAGCAGGAACGGGATGTTCAGGCCATGGGGGCAGGGCATGCAGTAACCGCAGCGCCTGCAGAAGTCGCCCTGCCACTGGTCTCTTGTTTTGCATAATAATGCAAACTCGTTATCCGTTAAAGGCGCGATATCCGGAAGAATGGAGAGATTAATGTCCACATAGCGGCGTGCGTCGATGCCGGGGATGACAATGGTGGAGCCGTTGTTCAGAACATAGCGGAGATTGAGCGCAGCGACCTCTTTCAACGCTCCCCCGCCGACCGGTTTCATGGCAATGACCGGTATGTTGAGCTGTTTACAGATGCCGGCAAGCTCCTTTTCGCATCCTGTATCGATGATATTATGCGGTACCTGGACTGAATTAAAAATTTCCGTTTTAACCGCCTGCACAAGCAGCTCCGGACTGTGGCCGGTAATGCCGATAAAACGGATCTTTGAAGCGTTCTTCGCCTCACTAAGCGCCCGTATCGCTCCGCTCTCAGTATTCAGAACAACATCCAGCTCCTCTTTTTTCATGATATTATGACACTGATACAGATCGATCATATCGGTTTGCAGGTTTTTCAGGGATAACTCAATATCATTTTTCATCGCGTCATAGGTACGTGCCATGGTTTTGGTGGCAAGGAACACATCTTTCCTTCTGCTCTTCATGGTCCTGCCTATCTTGACTTCTGAATCACTGTACCCGCGCGCCGTGTCGATAAAATTGATTCCCTGCGACAACGCGTAGGTAAGGAGTGCATCGCTCTCTTCGGCGCTGATTCCCTGAATCGGAATCCCGCCTAATCCGATACGGTTTATTTTTTTCCCAAACGATTTTTCAAATTTTTCCAATTGTTTCATGAGTACCTCTTTTTTTGAAATAACGGTGATTTTATAAAATATTTATATCAGACGAAGAAAAACAAATTGATAATGACCAGGAGGGAGAATTTGAGATTTTAAATTTTAAATTTTAAATTTTTTATATGGATGGGGAATGGTTTATAGAGATACGAATCAGAAGACGATCCCCTCAGTCCCGTAGGGACGATATATCTATAGAAAAATTTAAGATTTAAGATTTTATATTTGGATGGGGAATGGCTTATAGAGATATGCATCAGAAGACAATCCCCTCAGTCCCGTAGGGACGATATATCTATAGAAGAATTTAAGATTTAAGATTTTATATTTGGATGGGGAATGGCTTATAGAGATATGCATCAGAAAATAATCCCCTCAGTCCCGTAGGGACGATATATCTATAGAAGAATTTAAGATTTAAGATTTTATATTTGGATGGGGAATGGTTGAATATTCTCAGGCTCACCCTGGCCCTTTTATGGGAAAAACCTTCTTCTATGGAATACTCCGGTACATGCTCATGGATTAACATTTTCATGGTATCGAAGTGCTGATTTACTTGCTATTGATAATGCCTGTATTATATTTATTGAGGAATTAGTGTTGTATGAAAGAAAATAAAACAGTGTCCGCTGGTGGGCGAATTGTGGCATACGGTTTTGAAAATAGTAATTACTACGTATTATCGCCGCATTCGGCACCCCAAAATCGTTTGATTCGGCACCATAAAATCGTTTCGTCCGGCACCCATTATTGTCGCATTCGGCACTTTTTAATGTTTTTCGATAACGGG
>Ga0209287_10000815_pt1 | contig 17139 bp, 10 predicted proteins | sample PPLLak3cmMay2015_2_FD_187255 | JGI IMG/M metagenome (GOLD analysis project Ga0209287, IMG submission 187255) | Freshwater sediment microbial communities from Prairie Pothole Lake near Jamestown, North Dakota, USA - PPLs Lake P8 Core (1) Depth... | ecosystem: Environmental > Aquatic > Freshwater... | reverse complement strand
GCCAGACCTTGCCAAGAATCAGATTCGAGCCATGTTCGATTATCAGGATTCCTTGGGCATGGTTCCCGATTGTATTTATCTTGATAAAGCGGAGAATAACCTACGCGATACAAAACCACCATTGGCTGCATGGGCTGTTTATGAGACTTTTAAAAATAACCATGATACCGCATTTGTTCGTGAAATGCTTCCCAAGCTAGAAGCCTATCATAGCTGGTGGTATAAATATAGAGATGTAAATAAAAACGGTTGGTGTGAGTACGGTTCAACAGATGGTACCCTTGAAGCCGCTGCTTGGGAGAGCGGTATGGATAATGCTGTTCGGTTCGATTCTGTAAAAATGCTTCATGCAGGAGGAGTTGCTTGGTCGATGGATCAGGAGTCGGTTGATTTGAATGGCTTTCTGTTGGCAGAGAAAAAGTTTCTTTCAGAACTTTATAAGGTTTGCAGAATAATATCGAAAAGTAATAAATATTATAATGATTATCAGATACATAAATCAAAGTTTGATTTACATTTCTTCGATATATTTAAAGGTTACTACTTCGATGTTTCAATCGCAACAGGTAATAAAATTGACGTTGAGGGAACAGAGGCATTTATTCCGCTATGGGCAAATATTCCATCAAAAGTGAGTGCAATTGGGGTTAGGAATATCATTATGAACCCCAATAAATTCAATACTTTTATGCCTATTCCTACACTTGCTGCAGATAATCCTAAGTTAGATGTAAATGGATATTGGCGTGGCCCTGTTTGGCTCGATCAGGCATGGTTTGGAGTAATGGCATTAGGTAATTATAAGTTTACCGATGACGCCAAGGGGTTAACTCTTAAACTATTCAGAAACGCTGATGGATTGCTTAATGATAAACCAATTCACGAGAACTATAACCCTTTAACCGGCGAAAGGCTCAAAGCACCTCATTTCAGCTGGTCGGCATGCCATTATCTGCTCTTATACCGTATGGGATATCATATAAAATAGTCGATATAGGTTTATAGATTAATAAACTGTATGGGTTTTCATTCTATCAAAAAATATATTTTCTATTTTTAAAGATTGTTTGATTGCAAGGTTTTGACACATAGATTTTATCAAACGAATTTCTGTTAGCAGAAAACTAAAAACCATTAAATAGAATAAATATTATGGATCTGAAATTTGAACTTGGTTGGGTCGATTACGCCATAATGCTAGTGTATTTTGTTTTTGTGCTTGGCATTGGTTGGGCGTTGAAGAAGTACATGAAGGATGCTAGCGCTTTTCTCGAAGCGGGTCGGTCGTTACCTGCATGGGTTGCTGGGCTAGCTTTTATTTCAACAAATCTTGGTGCACTTGAGGTCATGGGAATGACTGCATCTGGGTTAAAGTATGGTATGCTAACCACCCACTTCTACTGGATAGGTGCAATCCCTGCAATGATTTTTCTTGCCCTATTCATGATGCCATTCTACTATGGTTCAAAGGCTCGTTCAGTTCCTGAATATTTAAAGCTTCGTTTTGATGAGAAGACAAGGGGTTTGAATGCAATCCTATTTGCGGTGATGACCATTCTTGCATCAGGTATTTCAATGTATGCTTTGGCCATTCTAATGGAAAAAGTACTTGGTTGGGATTTCCATATGTGCCTTTGGGCCTCGGCGATTATTGTACTTGCATATACCTATCTTGGTGGTCTTTCATCAGCCATTTACAATGAGGTGTTACAGTTTTTTATCATTGTTATTGGTTTGCTTCCAATTGTTTTTCTGGCATTAAAAGATGTTGGTGGATGGATGGGTCTTAAAGCCCAACTTGCTACAATAACAACAGAAAAAGGTTTTGCCGCTGATACTTGGACAACAACTTGGCAGCATACCGGTCAGGCAACATCAAACCCAATGGGGGTTGAATGGTTCGGAATACTTATGGGATTAGGTCTTGTGCTTTCATTTGGTTATTGGTGTACCAATTTCCTTATTGTGCAACGGGCTATGGCTGCTGAATCGAAAGCTGCTGCTGTAAAGGTTCCTCTAATTGGTGCTTTACCGAAAATGTTTATCCCTTTCCTAATCATTGTTCCTGGAATCATTGCTTTAGTACTTTTGAATAATCCTGCAAAAGGATTCGTTCTTCCTGTGGATGCGAACGGCAGCCCTGTTTATGATTATACCATAATCATGCTTTTAAAGCAGTATCTTCCTACGGGAGTCCTTGGGTTGGGCATAACGGCTCTATTGGCCTCGTTCATGTCGGGAATGGCAGGGAATGTATCAGCATTCAATACCGTTTGGACTTACGATATCTACCAAAGCTATATTCGTCCTGTAACAGGAAATAAGGAGAAGGACGATAAGCATTACCTAACCGTCGGTAAAATTGCAACAGTTTTTGGAGTGCTTGTAAGTATTGGTGCAGCGTACATAGCAAGTAAGTTTGGTAATATCATGGATTTCTTGCAGACCATCTTCTCAACCATTAACGCCCCGCTATTTGCAGTTATCTTTCTGGGGATGTTTTGGAAACGAACCACTGGACATGCTGCATTTATTGGCCTACTAGTTGGTTTTGCTGTAGCAATGCTGCATCATGGTTTAACAATACCACATGGTTCGATGACATACTTCAAGGGGGGTTGGCTGGGTGTAGTTCATGAATATCCTGTTGAGATGGCGCAGAACTTCTGGACAGCAATCTTTGCGTTTACAACAAGCACAACCCTTACCGTTGTTTTATCATTGGTAACCAAGAAGGTTAAATCTGACGAAGAGCTAATTGGATTAGTTTATTCTCTAACTCCACGCGATAAGGTATTTGTTAAGGAGTGGTACAACAGACCTGTTGTTCTAGCTTCGATTGTAGGTGTGGTTTGTGTTATTTTAAGTATAATCTTTTGGTAGGAGGTAAAACTATGGGACTAGATATTAGAATTCCGATTGGGTTTATGTTCACAATTTTTGGGGTAATCATAACCATATATGGCATTTTCACAAACTCAAACACAGAGATGTACGCTAAATCCTTATCCATCAATATCAATTTATGGATGGGTTTACTGATGCTCGTGTTTGGTGGGCTGATGCTTTATTTTGCAAAAAGGAAAAAGACTAAATAGTTATATTGTTTTTTAACCATTTTAAATAGGACTGCCTGAAGTATTTGTAAACTTTAGGTGCTCCTTTTTTTAGTGTTACTCGCTTTTGTCTCTCGCAAACCAACCCGCTGTACTTAGGTGCTAAGGCAGGTGGGGGCGCAATGACCGCAAAGAAAGAAAAAACGTATTCGTTTTTTCCCTTTGCGAGTTAATTGATTGTAATTAGAGTAATTCCATTTTTCTGGGCTAATTCCAACAAAAAAACATTTTCCCAATGAACTTTCGGCTATATTTTTTCTTTGTATTTTTCTTCTTGTTCATAGAATACCTTAGTGTTTTGGCGTCTTTGCGTGAGAGTTTTTATTGCTGCTGAACAGTTACCTCTGATTAAATTATTATTTATATTGTGCTTTGTTAAAATGAAATTTAAACAGGTTCTAAATCTATAGAATGGATATAATATTTCTAATCGGAATTGTACAAGCGCTATTCCTAAGCGTGCTGATTTTCAGTAAAAAGCAAAAATCAACGGGTGACTTTGTATTAGGGATCTGGATGGTATTTTTAGGCTTGCACTTGCTCGATACCTATATCAACTCTACTGGCATAGTTTTAAAATATCCGCACTTGCTGGCTATTGGTTTTAATTTTCCTATGCTTCAGGGTCCATTTATGTTTGTTTACGTTCTGGTAATGATAAATAAAAAAGGTCGGTTTAAACCAGTTTACTTGCTTCATAGCTTACCTTTTTTAGTATTTACTGTTTACCTTATTTCCGATTTCTATTGTTTAAGTGCATCTGAAAAGTTATCGTATTATGAAATACAAGCAGAACAATTTAGTCCCGCAATTAGGTTGATGCAGTTTTTTAAGATACTTCTTGGGCCATTTTATGTAGTTTGGTCATTAATAAAATTGAAAACTCATAGAAAAAATATTTTAGAGTACTTCTCGTATTCAGAACGTATTAACCTTAATTGGTTGCAATTTGTGATTGCCGGATTGGGGTTTGTATGGGTTACCGTACTGATAAGTGTAATTCTTGAAATCGCTTTGCCTATGAGTGATTATCCAATTTATATATCAGTTACTGTTGTCATATTCTTTTTGGGCTACTTTGGACTTAAACAACAGGTTATATACGATAATAGGTTACAGAATTTTGAAAAACTTGAGGACGATAAGGAAGTAAAAATAGAGGAGCTAGCTGAAGATAAACCAAAAGGACGATATAAGAAATCAGGTTTGGATGAAAATACTGCTAAAGAATATCTTAATATGCTATTGAGTTACATGGCTAAAGAAAAACCTTACCTAAATGGAAAATTGAGCCTTAAAGAGGTTGCCGATTACCTTGGTATTTCGATTAACCACCTTTCGCAGGTAATAAATGAACAAACAGGGATGAGCTTTTTCGATTTCATTAACAAATATCGTGTTGATGAGGTGAAAATGCGTTTAGCTGATCCTAAGTATGAACAGTTCACACTTCTAGGCATAGCCTACGATTGCGGATTCAACTCTAAATCGAGTTTTAATAGCATTTTTAAAAAAGCTACAGGTTTAACACCCTCTCAATTTTCAAAGATCAACCTAAACTAATCACCATCTATAAATAGAATATTTGCCACGAATAGCACCAATTAAAGGTGTTCAAAATGATTTTTAAGCATATAGCTATAAAATCAATCAGCGCATTTACATCACTTTAGACATCCAATATCATAGGGATATGTCCAGCCCTATAAGGTTGGGCGATTCGCTTGTCATTTCATTTTATGTTTGTATCAACTTATTTAAAAATATAAAAACGATACAAAATGAAAAGAAAAGCATTATTAATTTTTCTTGGGGTAATGGTTGCATCATTCCCTGTATTCTCTCAAAAATTTCCGGCTTTTGCAAAAGGTATTCCTCCAAAAGATGGGGAAATTGTAATCAAACACGGATTTTACAAAAACACGGACGATAAGAAGTATCCAAAAAAATTGAAAGCCGATTTTATTACAATGGCCGTTCGGGAAAATAGAAATGATCCAAAGAGTAGAATAATCACCATACCAGTATTACGGATTTACTCGTTAAGCAAAACCCCCAATGAACCCATTTTTTCATTATCGGGTGGTCCTGGTACTAGCAATATCAATAATTTTGTCCCTTTTCTGATCGACCAGCATGATATTGTAATGGTTGGCTATCGAGGAGTTGATGGTTCTACAGACCTTAGTTCAAAAGCTATTGCTGAGGCTATAGTGGTTGATTCAAATACCTATTCGGTTGAACATTTAAGAAAGGTTGGATCGGTTATTACGAAAGAGTTTGATCGTTTTACAAACCAAGGAATAGATATTAACAGCTATAACATTCTTGAGGTGGTTGATGATATAGAAAATGCAAGGAGTAAACTTGGTTTTGGTAAAATAAATCTTTGTAGCTATAGCTTCGGTACACGTCTTGCCTACGTATATGCACTCCGACACCCAGAAAGTATTAACCGATCATTATGCGCTTTTGTTTTACCTCCAGGCCATATGTGTTTTAATCCCGATGTTCAAGATAATATTCTTAAGGAGTATGGTAAACTATGGAAGGATGATACTTCAAACCTGAAACGAACAGCAGATATAATCAAAACTATAAAAGATGTGTTTGCTACAATGCCCTTGAAATGGAGAAAAATTATTATCGATCCGGCAAAGGTACGCATGATGATGAAGAATTATATGAATTCGACTAACGGAACGGCGAAGATATTTGATGCGTTCATAGCTGCTGAAAATGGCGATTATAGCGGCTTAGCCTGTTTGGTAATGATGTATGATTTAATACCAGAAATGGGAACTGTATGGAGTGAACTTATTATGAAGGGTGTTACAGCCGATTATGTTGCTGGGAAAAACTACACAGCAGGGCTTGATTCAAAAGAGAACCTTCTTGGAGCACCCATGTCTAAGATATTTGCGATGGTCGATTTTTCAGGATATAAATTTCGCTTAATTCCAGAAAAATACAGAAGGCTTGACACATCTTATGTAAGCACATTATTGATGGGAGCAAATCTGGATATTTCAACACCCTTAGTCAATATAAAGGAATTAATGCCATACATACCCAACGGAAAATTAGTTGAAGTGAGCGATTTCTCACATGCTGATTTATGGGTAAAACAAGAGGTTGAATTCATTGCTTTTGTGAAAGAATATTTTCTTACAGGGCAAATCAAAGAGGGCTATTTAAAGCATATCCCCGCAAATCTGAGTAAGCCAGCCAAGAGCTTGCAAAAAGAGGGAAAAAAATTATATACTTTAAAGAAACTAGGGTTATTAAGAATAATAGTAAGAATGATGGTGTAATAATTTGTTTATAAAAAGTTAGTAACCATTCACCACGGAGACACAGACCTGCCTGCCGGTAGGCAGGGTAGGCAGGGAACACGGAAATTTCTTCTATTTACTCGTTAGACTTATCGATTGTTTCGTTCTTTTCCATCAATGAAAAACCTTAAATTAAACGCTTAAGATTTTGTAAATAGCAACTATATTTATAAACATTCTTCGTGTTCTCTCCCGATACATCGGGACGGGCTGTGCCTCCGTGGTTTATATTTCATTTCATAGTATTGCTGAATAGTTACAAAAGTTAAAATTAGGTCCATTATGATTGAAGTAGGTAAGCAAGGCATACCTACTTCCGTTTTTTTTGTTTACTATATGGCTATAAGCGTATTGAATACGAATAATATTCATTATCAAATTATCTTCAAAAAATATTGTTAATATAAAAAAAATATCTATTTTTACCTACTAGTACCAACTAGTATGTATGATTATGGGTATCGACCTTATTCAAATCAACGAAAAGCACAGTATTCCTAAGTATAAGCAGATTGTAAATGCTATTATTAAGGGAATCGATGATGGGAAATTATCGAAGGGTGATCATCTTCCATCGATAAATGCAATTTGTACTCGGCGAAATCTTTCGCGCGATACAGTCATGATGGCCTATAACGAGCTAAAGGCTAAGGGTGTTCTTGCATCTTTCCCTGGTAAGGGGTACTATATTGAGAGTACAAATATTGAAACCACCCATCGAATTTTCCTGCTATTTGATGAGTTCAACGGATTTAAAGAGGATTTGTATAACTCATTTATCAAGGCTCTTCAGGGTAAAGCGGCGGTTGAAATCTATTTCCATCACTTCAACCGTAAGGTTTTTGAAAGTTTGATTCGGGAGAATAATGGGAAGTATTCCTCATATGTTATTATGCCCACAAAGTTTGAGAATATCTTACCGCTACTACAAGAGATTAATGGTAAGGTATTCATTCTCGATCAAATCAGCGAAGAATTAAAAGGTCATTTTCCTGCAGTTTATCAGAATTTCGAGAACGATGTTTACAATGCGCTAGTTTCAGGTACTGAATATCTGAAAAAGTACAAAAAGGTTATTATGATTTACCCTGGTGGGAAGGAACCTGAAGGTCAGTTTAAAGGTTTTCTTAGATTTTGCAAGGAGACAAAAACTGAATATGAGCTGGTTCAGGATATTCAATACCGAAAGTTGAATAAAGGTGAAGTATTTATTGCCATTAGCGACGATCATCTTGTAAAGCTAGTTAAGGAGGCAAAAAAAGAGGAGTATAGGTTAGGTGAGGATATTGGTTTGATTTCATACAACGATACCTCTTTGAAAGAGGTAGTAGGAGAAGGAATTACTACAATTTCAACAGATTTTAAGGAGATGGGTAAAAAGCTTGCTGAACTAGTTCTTAAGAAAAAGAATGTACAGATTGAGAACCCCTCATCGCTTATTATTAGGTCTTCATTATAAAAATATAGGATATGCAAAAACGAAGATTTTTAGCTATAATTTCATTGGTGCTAATTCTCAGCAGCTGCTCAAAAAGCGATATTGAGAATCCTCAAATTTTGAGTATTAATGCCATCAAACCGCATACTTGGTTTCTTCCCTATAGCGATAGTATTTCGGCGCTAAATGATTTAGAATTTAACGCTCAAAGGGTTTCGCTGAACGGAACTTGGACTTTCCATTGGTCGCCAAAACCATCGGATAGGCCAACAGATTTCTACAAAGTAGGCTATAATACTGAAGGTTGGGATAGCATTAAGGTTCCTGGGTTGATGGAACTACAAGGATTTGGAATTCCTCGCTATTTGGATGAGGAATATGTTTTTAAGCCCAATCCACCCAAAGTACCGTCCAACGATAACCCCGTTGGTTCCTATTTAAGGGCGTTTGAAATTAATAAGGGCTGGGAGGGGAAACAGATAATACTTCACCTGGGTTCAGTCAATTCAGCAATCTACTGCTGGCTAAACGGTAAAAAGGTTGGATTTGCAAAGGGCAGCAAAACGCCCGTGGAATTCGATATTACCTCTTATTTAAAGGATGGAAAAAACCTCCTTGCTTTAGAATTGTACCGGTATAGCGATGCAAGTTACCTCGAAAGTCAAGATTTTTGGCGTGTTAGCGGCTTGGAACGAGATGTATTCATTTACTCTTTACCCAAGGTTCATATCAGCGATTTTTTTGTAAAGCAAAATCTTGATAGTACTTATAGAAATGGACTCTTCTCATTGGATTTAGAGATTGCCAACCCTGATAGGATAAATGCTGACATTGTAGTCAATACATTGCTGTATGATAGTTTGGGTGAATTAGTTTTTGAGGATACTAAATCAATCAAAGGTTTTGCAGAGGATACAGCAACCATAAACTTCGCAACGAAAATTAAAGATGTAGAGAAATGGACCGCTGAAACCCCAAATCTATACCGTTTGCTCATAAAAATATCATCATTAAAAACCAATGAAGTTTATTGGTTAAGCTCTGATATCGGTTTCAGAAAGGTTGAAATAAAAGGTGCTCAGCTCCTTGTGAATGGAGTACCTATAATGATTAAAGGGGTAAATCGGCACGATCACGATCCGTTAACAGGTAGGGTGGTAGGTAGAGAGTTGATGAGGAAAGATGTTGAACTGATGAAAAAGCTCAATATCAATGCGGTAAGGGCTTCGCATTATCCTAACGATCCTTACTTCTTGTCCCTTTGCGATAGGTATGGCTTGTACGTGGTTGATGAAGCAAATCTCGAAACGCATGGAATGGCGAGCTCCCCCTTAGGAATTGATTTCCTAAGCCAAAACCCTGATTGGACAAAGGCCTATTTGGATAGAGCCATCAGAATGGTTGAACGGGATAAGAATCATCCAAGCATCATTATCTGGTCAATGGGCAACGAATCGGGCGATGGTCGGAACTTTGAATCGTTGTATAAATGGATAAAAGGGCGAGATACTAGCAGACCCGTTCAGTATGAAGGTTGTGATAAAGCAGCTTATACAGATATCTTTTGTCCCATGTATCCCCGCTTCGAGAAGTTGATTGGCTATGCCAATATTGTTCAGAATCGTCCATTGATAATGTGCGAGTACGAGCATTCCATGGGGAATAGCGGTGGAAACCTTGCCGATTATTGGAAAATTATTGAGGATTATGAGCTGCTTCAGGGTGGATTTATTTGGGATTGGGTGGATCAAGCCTATGCGCGAAAGGATAGTGCTGGTAATAATATATGGGCATTCGGTGGTGATATGGGGGATGCAAACTTCCCCAACGACTCAAATTTTTGTACCAATGGGCTAATTGCTGCTGACAGAACTTTTCATCCTCATGCATGGGAGGTAAAAAAGGTTTATCAGAATATTTCATTTAAAGCGGTAGATATTACCCGTGGAATTTTTGAGGTAAAGAACAAATATCAATTCATAAACTTAAATCGATTCAAATTCAGATACGAATACATCGTAAATGGAGAGGTTAAGCAATCGGCCGATTTGGTTTTACCTGATGTTCCTGCTCTTTCAAAATCATTGTTTACAGTAAAACTGCCTAGAACAATAAAAGGGGAGGAGTTTGTAAGGTTTATTACACTTGCAAAGGCTGATAATCCATTAATACCTGAGGGGTATGAGGTTGCTTGGGATCAAATTGAGCTAACCGATCCATTGATTAAGCAATTTAAAACCATCAAATCAGAAGGGGCTGTAAAGTACGAAGAATCAGACTCTACAGTTGATGTGATTGGTAATAAATTTGAATGTAAATTTTCAAAGAAAAGCGGAGCAATATCTATATTAACCTATAATGGTAATTTAGTTCTGAAAAAGGGCTTTGAACCAAATTTTTGGCGACCATCAACCGATAATGATCTTGGCAATAATCAAACAACTCGGTGCTTTGTATGGTATAAGGCAAGCGAAGAAAAGCAGGTTGTAAAGTTAAACGTTAAGCAAAATCAAAGTAGCGTAATAATTGATGTATTATTTGCCTTGAACGCAGGGAACAGCAAGTATAAAGTTTGCTATACTATTTATGCCGATGGCGAAATTAGAGTTGATAATAGTTTTATTGCGGGCGATATTCCACTGGCCGAAATGCCTAGGTTAGGGATGATGGCTTTTCTCCCCAGCGATTATCAGCAAATTGAGTGGTATGGCAGGGGTCCTCATGAGAGCTATTGGGATCGAAACGAAAGTGCTGCGTTAGGTAGATATAAATCAACCGTTTGGGAGCAATACCATCCTTATGTTCGGGCTCAGGAGACAGGAAATAAAACCGATGTACGTTGGATCGCCTTATCCAACGATTTGGGTAAGGGGTTAATTATTTTAGGTGAACCAACTCTGTTTGCCAATGCTCAGCAATTCGACCCTAAGAGAATAACTTATATTCCAAATGTAACCAAAAGGTTGCATGGAGGCACGATAACACCTGAGAATCAGATTAGCCTTTGCATCGATTATCGCCAAATGGGACTCGGGGGCGATAATACTTGGGGGGCTAAGAGTCACGAAAGATACAACCTGATTCCACGAGATTACCAGTATAGCTTTAGGATTCTTCCTTTCGATAAGGCAACAACCGACCCTAACTTTTATTATTTCAACAAGAAGAACTAAATGGCAGTTGATAAAGAACTTTTTGGAAAAATGCCCGATGGGAGTTCTGTGTACCTTTTTACCCTTTATAATTCCAATGGTGCAAAAATACAGGTAACCAATTATGGGGCAAAAATAGTATCGATATTTGTTCCCGATAGAAATGGTAAACTTGAAAATGTAATACTCGGCTATAAATATCTTGAGCACTATTTAAATGGTCATTCCTATTTAGGGGCAACAATTGGGAGGGTTGCCAATCGAATAGGGAGAGGGCAATTTGAATTGGATGGGCAGCTCTATCGTTTAACAAAGAATAATGGCGAGAACCATCTTCATGGAGGTGATGTGGGATTTGATTCATTATTGTGGAATATTATTGAAAATGAAGAACAGGGAGAGAATCCATCTGTTTCCTTTCAATTGATAAGCCCCGATGGAGATCAGGGTTATCCTGGAAAACTTATTGTAACAGTCAAATATTCTTTACGTAATGACAATTCAGTAAAGATTGATTTTACTGCAAATTCGGATAGACCTACGATCGTCAATCTAACCAATCATGCCTATTTTAACCTGAATCCTATATACTGCGAAAATATTTATAGGCACAAGGCTAAGTTTAATGCTAGTAATTTCCTTGAATCCGATGCTAACCTAATACCCACTGGTAGAACTATAAATGTTGATAGAACACCACTTGATTTTAGACAGTTTAAGGAGATTGGGTTAGAAATCGATAAACAGGTTGAACCTATTATCAGTACATGTGGTTACGATCAGTTCTTGGTTTGCGATAGCTATAAATCGAATGAGTTAAACCTAATGGCAGAAGTTGAAGAACCAATATCAGGAAGGGTTTTACAGGTTTTTTCAACCTTTCCCGGAATGCAATTTTATACTAGTAACTTTTTGGATACTAAATTCCCAACAGGTTATGGCGAAATAAATTCAAAACATTCATCATTTTGCATTGAACCATCATATTTTGTGGATGCGCCTAATCATCCAAATTTCAAGAGCATCGAATTGGATAAAGATGAAACCTATAACGAAACGATTGTATATAAATTTTTAACTAGATAAATATGAACATTTTTGATAGTAAAATTACCGCAGAGTTTTCTTCGAGATTTGGAACAAATGGTATAATCGTAAAGGCTCCTGGAAGGGTTAACCTTATCGGTGAGCATACCGATTATAATCAGGGTTTTGTATTGCCTGGCTCTATTGGTAAATATATCACGGTTGAGATTAAACCGAATAGCATTGATAATTGTAGAATTTATTCCTTGGATTATAAAACGGAGTTTCATTTTAGGCCCAATGAAAATATATCAAAAAATTTTCCGCATTGGGCAAAGTATATCGCTGGCGTAGTTATCGAGCTGATTAAGGATGGATATCATGTAAAGCCTTTTGATGCGGTATTTAGCGGTGATATACCGCTTGGAGCAGGTCTTTCTTCGTCAGCAGCGCTTGAAAGCGCTTTTGCCCTAGCATTAAACCATATTTACGATTTTAGAATAGATAGGAGTAACCTCGCGCTAATCGGTCAACGAGCCGAGAATAATCATGCTGGTGTACAGTGCGGAATCATGGATCAGTTTGCAAGCCTTTTGGGGGAGGAGAAAACTCTCCTCAAGCTCGATTGCCGTTCGTTGGAATTTGAGAGAATCCCTTTTCATCCTGAAAATACTATAATTGTATTGGCCGATACTTTGGTTAAGCATAACCTTGCCTCATCAGAATACAATATTCGCAGGCAGCAGTGCAACGCTGGTGTTGAGGCAATTCAAAAGATTCAAAAGAACATTAATAGTTTACGTGATGTTTCTCCCGATATGCTCTTAGAGATTAAATCAAAGGTTGAAAGTAACGTATTCAATAGATGTAAGTACGTTGTTGAGGAGATTATTCGAACCAATCAGGCCTGCGATGCCTTAAAAGCGGATGATTACGATTCGTTTGGAATAAAGATGTTTGAAACTCATCATGGTTTAAGTAAACTCTATGAGGTGAGCTGTAAAGAGCTAGATTTACTAGTAAATGCAGCTAAAACAGCGAATGGTGTTTATGGTGCTCGAATGATGGGAGGTGGCTTTGGCGGGTGTACTATTAACCTTATTCTTAAAGATAGAGTAGAGGATTTTACTGAAAGAGTAGGTGAGATGTTTAAATGTAAATTTCATTATCTTCCAAAATTCTATAAGGTTGAAATATCAAAGGGAGCGCATATTGAAGAGTAGGATATTAATTCTCTTGGAGTTCGTAACGAACCCCAAGTTTTTTATGCTGACCTTTATTTAAAATCAATATTGTTCGAATAATACCAAGACTTAGCCCATCTGGGATTTGTGTAAGTTTCTAATCACCACTATGCCAATATAATATCGCTAATTAGGGTCAATAAGAAAACTCCAAATTACAAAAATCAAATTACAAATAAAACCTAAATGATAAATTTTCAAATCTCAAAACGATTTGATTATTTGGTACTTAAATAATTGGGATTTGATTTTTTTTGAGTTTTGCCTGCCTACCGGCAGGTAGGTTATTTGAAATTTCAGGTTTATTGTGTTTTCTTAGTACCACTAATTAGGGTCTGCTGATTAAGTGTTAAAACACAGAAATATAAAATATTACAACATTTTTTTGCTGTGTAAGCGCAAGCACTTTTTATGTAAAAGCCTAAAATAACGTCAGTTCGATGTAAGAAACAATTTAAGTGCTATGTTATCAGTATTTTACTTTATTGGGAAAAATGGAATATTGCCTGCCTGTCGCCTGCCTGCCGGTAGGCAGGGCAGACAGGGAAGAAAAAAGTTAGAAAAAACCCCATTATTCCACTATTGACTTCGTCGAGTTCCGCTACGCTCCAGTTCCATTATTCCAATACCAAATGATAAGCTTGTAACAAATTACAATTTAGAGTATTACTACCATTTCTTAATCGAACTCACGTTAAAATACGTGCACTTGTTATTCTAATTTTAATCCCGTAGGGATGACATTATGGTAGAAAAAATAGCTGGGAACGGATGAAATGCCGTAGGCATGACATTTTTCTCTGTCCTATCTGCTTTATAATGCCGATCCTACGGAGCTAAAATACTACATTGATATATTTTCTACCGTTAGTAACCGAGAAAAAATCTAAATTCAATAGGTCGCAGCGATGCTGCTTCTAGCTAAAACATAATCATCCATTCTACAAATAGTTCGCAGCGATGCTGCTTTTAAAGTCGCAGAGCAACGACCTATTTGTAGAAATTTTTATTAACCCGCCTTATTGACTTAGCGGTCCAGCAGTTGCCAGGCAACGAAGTCAATAATTCGGGTAAACCCGAAAATCAAGCCCCATTAGGCTTGCCTGCCGCCTGTCTGCCGCCTGCCTGCCGGTAGGCAGGGTATGCAGGGCAGACAGGGAACACCCATGGTTTTGTTCATTGGTGTTTGTGTAATGACCATTACATGGGTGTTTCATTTTATTTATCGGACAAGATTGATTCAGGATCAGTTACTTCAACCTTAAATCAAGCACATCGCCCTCAATGGTATAGCATGTTTCCTCACAGGAGCTCTTGTCTCGTTTTTTTCTTAATTTTTTTCCATCAACAGCAAAAATAACCCTCCCTTTATGCGTGTATTTTGCTACAGCGGAGTATTGTTCTCCAAAATCTATCGATACAGAGTAGTGGGGTAGGAGATGCACAGTATCTTCCGAGATAATTAAACCGTTATCAATGCTCCCTCGATAAAGGGTTATTGGAACGAAACGGTTTTCATGATCTAATGTGACTTGATATTCAATACTATACTTATCAGATAAATCGGTGTAGCATTTATCGCAATCGACGAATAGGTTAAAGTCTTCGCATGAATATGGTGTGAACACTGCTATCGTAAGGAATAGTAGAGTTAGTCTCTTTTTCATGCTAATCAAGCCATTTAATTTTTTTATTTACATACCTCTTAGCTAAGGGGATTGAACGCATCAGCTGAAGGTTAAACCGATTGGCTCCATTGATCTGCTGGCTGTAGTTTGCGAACTCCCATTTTCCGATAACAGTAAATGAACGTCTTTGGTAGAATAACCCGATGCTTGGAGCCAGAAACCATTTAGCCCCCGAATTCGACTCAAGCCCTCTACGCTTATTCCATGATAGCTCATTGGATAGCCCCGGTATAAAACCTACATGACCCCTTAAATAACTTTTATTTAGCGTAAGAAGATACTGAATAGATAGGTATATGGAGTTTCTTTTCTCCCAAAATTGGTAGTACGAGGAGTTCTTATACACCAAAACCCTATTTGAAAAGGGTTGGTACTTATAGCCAATATTTATTAGCAATTTACTGATAGGCTCATAGACACCACTACCAAAATCATACATGAAATTGTTTTGATTTGTCGAAAAACCTGCATAAAGATTAATGCTGCCAATATTTGGTTTTAACCTTGTTTGTAACCCTTTACCTGCAAGGAATGAACTTATTTCGATGCACCCGATTTCTATCGAATGTTGATAATAACTTTTCCCTGATGATGGGTTTTTGGTGTTAGCCCCTAGCGCTATAAGTTTTATAAACGCTTCTGCTGAGCTGTTTTCAATGGCAATAGATAAAGCATTCAGGTTAATATTGTTGATGCTATTTAAATCGGCTCCTGCATGGGATAATTTGCCAATTAAAAGGGTATCATTGAACTGAGCAGCAATCATCAATGGGGTATTGCCTTTATTGTCAGGTTTGTTAACATCTACGCCAGAATCAATAAGGATATCTGTTACTTGTAAAGCACCAGAGTATATCGCTGCAATTAGCGGCGTATTGCCGTAAATATCGGTTTCGTTGACATTTGCACCATAGCCGATAAGAAGATTAACCATAAACGGGTAACCAAACCCTGCTGCATAATGCAAAGGGGTTAGCCCTAGGCTATTCTTTTCGTTAACCATAGCCTTATTTTGTAGCAATAGCTCAGCTATACTATCGTTATTCGACCTTACGCTATTGAATAGCGCATTACTATCATCCGGGAGCCTGTAGCTAACATCTGCACCATGCTTAATTAACGTTTCAGCTACACCGTATGAGCCTTCCTGTATTGCGTATATTAGCGGTGTAACTCCTGCTTGAGTTGTTTTATTAGGATTTGCACCTAGAGCGCATAAAATTCGGATAAGAGAGGTGTCTCTTTGAAACGTAGCGAATAGCAATGGGGTACAGTCTAACTCATTTTCAAGGTTTATATCTGCACCTGCTTTAGTTAGCAAGTGTAGCAGATTATAAGTAGTTGAAATGGATGTATCTGGTTGTAAAAAACTAATATAATCTATATTAGCATAATTCATTAAGTCGTATTTAGAATAACCTAAAGCATAGAATATTGGGGATATTCCATTCTCATCCTTTAAATTTACATCAGCTTTGTTTTCAATAAGAATTCTTAATTGTTCAACCTGTCTTGCTATGACTGACCATTGCAACGCACGTTCACCCTTGTAGTTCATGTAATTTACAAATGCCCCTTTTCTTATCAGGAGTTTGGTAATGTTTGTATCTGAATTCATGGCTGCTGCCATCAAGGGTGTTATTTCTGATTCGTTGCAGTAATTGGGGTCGGCCTTTTTTATTAATAAATATGAAACGAACTGAAGATTTCCTGAATCGATATAGGAAATAAGGTAATCGTCAATGGTTAATTTTCTAATTAAAACAGCTTCTGACTGATTATGAGGTAAAATATTATTTAAATCATTAAGGTGTTGAATTTTATCTACCTCCTGAGCGTTACAGTAGTTAGAAATAAAAATTAGTAACGAGAATAGATATAGAATTAAATGATGTTTTTGCACCCTGTAATTTTAATAAAAACATACAAAAAATATGCCATTTACCGTATAGTAACTCCTATTTTTCATGGTAAATCATATGTATCATTACTATTTAGCCACCTTTTTGCTTTACTAATATAACGTCAGTTCGACGTAAGAAACAAGTTAAATAAAAGAATGACAGTATATTACCTTGAAATCAATGTTGGAATAATGGAAAAATGGAATATTGGAAGAGAAAAGTTGGACGCACCCTCC
>Ga0209287_10000813_pt1 | contig 17151 bp, 15 predicted proteins | sample PPLLak3cmMay2015_2_FD_187255 | JGI IMG/M metagenome (GOLD analysis project Ga0209287, IMG submission 187255) | Freshwater sediment microbial communities from Prairie Pothole Lake near Jamestown, North Dakota, USA - PPLs Lake P8 Core (1) Depth... | ecosystem: Environmental > Aquatic > Freshwater... | reverse complement strand
TGCAAAAACGTATCTCTTTGATCCGATAAGTATTACTAAACTCAAGTGGCCAAAAGATGATAAGGGTTATCCTAATGGCGCCGCAGGCTTACGGATCACTCCTGCCGATATGGTAAAATTCGGAAATCTTATCCTTAATAAAGGAAAATACAATGATCAGCAGGTAATCCCGGAATCATGGATCACCACGATGACTGCCACTAAGATCTCTACAAATAATGATGTCCCTTATGGTCCTGAATACGGGTACCAGATCTGGCTCGGGACTGAATCGGGCCACAGGTTCTATATGGCAATGGGATGGGGAGGACAATTTATAATTATAGTCCCTGATCAGCACCTTGTTATCACGGCCACCTGCTGGACAAGCGATTTAACCGACCAGCAGGCCGGCGAACACTGGATGAGCATAAATCAGATAATTTTCGAGAAGATATTACCTTGCATAAATTAAATGTAACAAATTATGAAAAGATTAATTTCTTTATTATTCCTGGCATTGTTAAGCTTTGCAATGGCAGGTCAGGAGGTTAAATCACAAAATCCGGATCTCCCTTACCTGGGTCAGAAACCTCCCGGCATGACACCGGAATTATTCGCTCCTGACATTATCGCTACAGGTTATTATGAACGCGATATAACCATTTCTGCCGACGGAACAGAGATATTTTACGGAATTCTCACGGGCCGGTATGTAACTATCTTATATACAAGGTTTGCAGGTGTCAAATGGACAGAACCTGAAATTGCTCCGTTTGCCCGTAATAGCCAGTATTTCTTCCTTGAACCATGCTTCTCCCCTGATGGAAGAACAGTTTATTTTCTATCAACTAAGCCTCCTGAAGGGAAAGAACCAAAACCTGGATGGGCGTACCAGAATATCTGGGCTTCCGACAAGAAGAGTGATGGAACATGGGGTGAAGTATATAATCCCGATACTGCCTTTAACAGGCCTAACTCTCAGTTTTATCCGTCACTGACAAAAACAGGCACTCTTTATTTTACCAGAAGCGATGAGAAGACTGGAAAATCTGAGATACTCAGGGCCAGGAAAAACGGGAACAGGTTTGATACTCCTGAGCTGCTTCCTCCTGTTGTAAATGGCAATGGGAACATATACAATGCTTTTATTTCACCTGATGAGAGCTTCCTTATCGGATGCGTTGATAACAAGAATAATGAAATTAATCCGGGGTTTGCAAATTATTATATCTATTTCAGGGACAACAATGATAACTGGAGCGAAGGCATCTCTTTTGGTCCGGAAATAAACATGAAAGGCAGCAATGCTATCTCTGCTTCAGTTTCACCTGATGGGAAATATCTGTTCTTCTCAGCGAGGACAACAAGCGAAAAAATGAAGGAAATATCATCAAAAAATACTCTTGGGTCAATAAAGGAGTACCTTAACAGTCCACAGAACGGTAATTATGACATCTACTGGGTCTCAGCCGGTGTTATTGAAGCTTTACGTCCAAAGAAATGATCACATCTGGCACAAATCGCTGGCGCGGATTTGTAATCCAGTATAAACAAGAATATTAATAACAAATGAGAAAACTCTCCTTACTCTTATTTATCATTGCTCCCTTAATTTTTACTTCCTGCACCAAATCCGATGATCCTTATGATTTTGAGTGGCCTGTTTCAACTCCGTCAGCTGAGGGATTAAATGAGCAAATGCTCGATTCTGCGTATTGGAAAGCTGACGGGCTGGGCTTTGTGGATGCCCTCCTGGTTATTAAAAACGGAAATCTGGTTGCAGAAGAATACTATAACGGATATAATGAGAATATGGCTCATCAGATCTATTCCGATACAAAGAGTTTCATGTCGGCGCTGACAGGAATTGCCTTTGATAATGGCCTGATTAAGAACCTGGATGAGAAAATTATGGAATTTTTCCCGGAATATGCCTATCCCGGAATGGACAGCAGATTTTATGACATCACGATCAGGCACCTCCTTACTATGAGGATGGGTATTGACAATGAGGAAAAGAACCTCCTGACTATCGTAAAGACAAATGACTGGATCAGGGAGACTTTTAAGCTTCCGTTACTCTTTGATCCCGGGCAAAAATTTTCCTATAACTCACTTGAGACACATCTTCTTTCAGCAATTCTGACAAAGGTTACCGGGGTGACCGCTCTTCAATATGCAGTTGAAAACCTTACAGGTCCGATGGGAATTGAAATTATCCAGTGGAATCATGATCCGCTTGGAAATAATACAGGAGGATACGATATCTACATGAAACCCCGCGATATGGCAGTTCTGGGTTATATGTATCTGAATGAAGGAAAGATCAACAATAATCAGATTGTTTCAAAAGAATGGGTTGATGCCTCGCTGACAAGGACATGGGTGAACAACGGAAAAGAATGGGGACCTCTGACTGATTATAATTACGGTTATCTCTGGTGGCTGGGTAAAATAAACGGCTATAATATGTTTATGGCTATGGGAATGGGTGGCCAGTTTATTATTAACTTCCCTGATCTTGATTTGACAGTGGTAACCACAACCAACAAAGATATCAGCTGGGACAATGACCAGGAGATACCTACACTGGAAATTATTTCAGACTATATACTTAAAGCACTTTGATATGTCTCAGAATAAAACCAGTTACAATGGAAACAAAAAGTGAAATTACAAACCAGGAGAGATCGGCACTCATCAGGAAAATGATAATCAGATTTTCGCTGGTACCACTGTTCATCGGCCTTTGTACCCTTTTGCCTGCCGGTACCTTTAATTACTGGCAGGTATACCTCTATTTTTCAGTAATTGTTATCCCGATGGTATTCGTACTTTTCTACTTTCTGAAAAGAGATCCAAAGTTCCTTGAACGTCGGGCAAAAGGAACCGAGAAAGTAAAAGAGCAAAAGCTCATCCAGCTTATTAACCTGCCTGTATTTATGGCAGCTTTCATTATTCCGGGGCTCGACAGACGTTTCGGCTGGTCGGATGTACCTGTGGAGATTATCATCATTACAAACATCGTAATTCTCGGAGGATATCTGATCATATTCAATGTCTTCAGACAGAACAGCTACGCCTCACGGATAGTCGAGACCAATAAGCAACAGAAGGTAATCACAACCGGGTTATACAGTATTGTACGACACCCTATGTACATTGGAGTGCTGATAATGTATCTGCCAACACCGCTGGCGCTTGGCTCTTACTGGGGACTTATCCCAATGGCTCTTCTTCCGGTTGCTCTTGCTTTCAGAATTCTTAATGAGGAGAAGGTTCTCAGGGAAAACCTGGATGGGTATAAAGAATATTGCCTTAAAACGAAATACAGGCTTATTCCCTTCATCTGGTAACCTCTGTGGACCTCTGTGACTTCTCTGTGCAACTCTGTGTAAGTTCTTAATCTTCATTTAGTTTCACAGAGATCCACTGAGGAGACACAGAGTTCCACAGAGATGAATTATTTAAAGAAACTGTCTGAGAAATTGACAAGGTACACCCTGTCAGTTGATCTTGTTAATGCGGTATAAAACCACCTCAGGTAGTCGATGGTGATGTCGTTACGGTTGAACATACCCTGGTCGATGAAGACCCTCTCCCACTGACCTCCCTGCGCCTTGTGGCAGGTAACGGCGTATGCGAACTTAATCTGGAGGGCATTGAACCAGGGGTCCTCTCTCACAGCCTGGTATTGTTTTCTTCTTGTCCTGATATGAGCATAATCGGCAAGAATACTCTGGAACAGCTCACGGTTCTTCTCTGGCGGCAATGCCGGGGTATCAAGATGAAGCACATCCATCATCACTTTTGATTCTACCTCGAAATCATAGTCGGGGAAATAAAGCTCCATTTCGGCATATTTAAAACCATACCGCTCTTCGTATCTCCTTATTTTCCTGACTTCAGCAATATCGCCATTGGCAATAAAACCTGGCCCATCTTCATCCTCCTCAACCAGGAAATAATTGTTCTTAACCACCATTATCATGTCGCCGGGGCTTATCTCCTCTTCCCTTCCGAAGATCCTGTTCCTTATCCCCTGGTTATAACGGTTTGCCTGCTTGTTTGAATTGACAACGATAATTGTTCCTTCCAGCCCGCTGGTGCCGTACGACACTGACAGTTCATCAATGAGCTCCTCCCCGCTCAGCCTGATCACGTCTTTAAAGTTTACAGTATCAAGGGTTGGATGAACCAGGTCATTTTCAGCTATCTGCAGTCTCACACTGGTTGCATTCATCAGCACCCCGGAGGTCTCACTCTGGCGTACAACCTGCCTGAGCTCAGCGCTCCTGAGGGCAAAGCCGAATTCCCTGAGAGCGTTTAGATCGAGTGCGGGACTGAGCGCTGAACCAACAGGCGGAAGCTGGGCAGAGTCGCCCACAAGGATAAGCTTGCAGTCGGTGCCTGAATAGACATATTCCAGCAGGTCATCGAGCACTTTTCCGCTGCCGAAGATCGAGGTGTCGGATGATATGTTTGAGATCATCGAGGCCTCATCAACGATAAAATATGTATCCTTGTGAAGGTTCCTGTCGAGGACAAAGCTGCCCATACCGTCCTTCATGGATTTCTGACGGTATATCTTTTTGTGTATCGTGAGAGCCTGCCGGTCAGCATAAGATCCCAGAACCTTTGCGGCCCTGCCGGTGGGTGCAAGGAGAACTGACTTCATCCTGAGCAGATCGAGTGTTTTTACTATTGAGCTGATGACGCTGGTCTTGCCGGTTCCGGCATAACCTGTAAGAAGAAAAATAACATCATTGGTGTTATCAGTGATATAAGAGGCTATTTTCTTCAGTGCCTCCGACTGATCATCGGTGGGCTGGTTCCCAAGGTTTTTACAGAGATTGTTATATATAATAGTATCGCGCATCCGTTATTAAGCCTTACCGATATTGCAGCTTGGATATTTTTTCTAAATTTGTTCGTAAACTTAATCATTCTGAACAAGAATTCATCTATGTAAACCTCTGTGTAACTCTGTGTCTTCTCAGTGGAACTCTGTGTAACAAAAAGAACTTACACAGAGAGGCACAGAGGAGTCACAGAGAGCCACAGAGAAAAAAAATATAATTTTATAATAATGCCTTTTCTGGAGCTTTTTGATGAGACACTTGATATTAACTTAACTGAGAACTATGAGCTGTCGGTGCAGATGAACCGTGACGGGTTTGCATTCACCATTCTTGATACTCTCAGGAACAAGTATGTCCTCATCCGGTCACATGAGCCTGATGATAATAAATACCTTACTCCCGACAGGATTGATGAGATAATAAGCAAGGATGATTTCCTGACAAAACGTTACAGGAAGGTCAACATGATAATCCCATCCCAAAGGTTCACTCTTATTCCGGCCCCGCTGTTTGATCCGGGCAAGAAGGAGGAGTACTTCACCTTCAATCACATCATGGAGGAGAGCGACCAGATATTTGTCAACAAGATCCCTGATCCTGATGCCTACATAATCTTTTCAGTTCCCAGACTGCTTGCTGAAATATCATCACGTTCATATCCCTCCGCGCATCCACTCCATCACACAAAGCCTTTGATTTATCAGCTTTCGCACAACAGCAGGAGCAATGACGGCTTCTACGTTCACCTGCACGCTGAAAGAGAGTTCTTCAACCTCTTCATCTTTAATAACAGCACGCTTAAATTCAGCAACAGCTTTAATTACAGGAACATCTCTGATATACTCTATTTTACGCTGAATGTATTCAGGAGTATGGGGATTAAGAATGATGTGACCCTCAACTTCAGCGGGATGACTGAGAAATATGATGACATCTGGTCAAATTTTGCACTGTACATCAAGGAACTGAAATTCACAAGCCCGGCAGGAAACTTTACATTCAGCTACGTATTCAACGACATTGAGCTTCACAGGTACATTAACCTATTTACAGCGGCAATTTGCGGATAATCGGCGGAAAATACAGGGGAAGAAAAATTGAGCCGCCTGCAGGACTGAAAGCAAGGCCGACAACAGATTTTGCACGCGAGAGCCTCTTCAATATTCTTAATAACCGGATTGATTTTGAAGAAGTTACTGTCCTTGACCTCTTCGCCGGCACAGGCAGCATAAGCTTTGAATTTGCTTCAAGGGGCGCCCGTGAGGTTCATCTTGTTGAGCAGGACATGAAACATTTTGCAGGCATAATACGTATAATAAGAGATACAGGGTTTGATAATATCAGGGCCATACATATTGACGTGAGGGCATATTTAAGGACCTGTTCCGTGAAATATGATGTCGTTTTTGCCGATCCTCCCTATGAGCTTCCCTGGCTTAAGGATATCCCTGACCTTGTTACCGGATCTGGAATTATTAAGGAAGATGGTTTTTTTGTTCTTGAGCACCCCAGAAGCATGAGGTTCAGCGATCACAAGCTCTTCTTTGAGCACCGGAACTACGGCAGTGTGAATTTCAGCTTCTTCAGACCCTCTTAGGATCATACATACAAATCACTGATATCTGCCTTTGAAAGGTCAATCATCAGTTCGCTGACCTTTGAAACCACTGCCCTGAAATATTCTTCACCCTTCGCAGGGGTCGCCAGCGAAGGATCCCCGATACCTGTATCAGCCGTCACTTTTGACCACTTTCTCTCCGCCCATGCCCATTTCTCATTAAGTGCTTTTACCTTGAATTTTTTAGCCTTTCCTTTTCCGGCCTCTTTCAGAGGCAGCACAAATTCAGGTGCCAGGTAAAGCATCAGGCTTGTCTCCATCTCGTCGGCATGTCCTCCCCCCTTCTCGAAAAATTCGCTGTTATCCACCGACTGGAACCAGTTGCAGGTGCAGATGAACATATCCGGATAGAGTGTTCCGAGCTCCCTTATCATCTGCTTAAAGTCGTTTCCGCCGTGACCATTAAGGATAAGGAGTTTATATATTCCATGCCGGTTCAGAACATCTGTCACATCCTTTAAAATGGCAAACTGCGTGCTGGGATTCATATTTATGTTTACCCTGATATCGAGCTGTCCGGTATTCACACCGAAAGGTATTACCGGCAGCACAATAAGCTTCGCCCCTTTCTTATATGCTATGCCGGCAGCTTCTGCTGCAATACGTTCAGTTTCAATATTATCGGTATTGAAAGGCATGTGGAGGTTATGGGCTTCAAGCGCACCCCAGGGCAGTACGGCGAGTTCTAACGGGGCATCTTTAATCGTTTTCCAGGTGGTCTCGGCGAGAATATAGGGTCTCATTTTAATATTTTTAGCAAAACCAAAGATATAAAAATTCCGGGCTCAAGCCCATAATAAACCGGCATCTGGACCCCGGGCTGAAGCCTAATCTTAATACACATCTTTCCAGAATAATTGAAAGCGACGGTAGATTCACATGTTTCGCGGAATGTCAGGGTACTATCATAATCAAAACTCGTCATAAGTGCAGGAGATCCCTCACTTCGTTCGGGATGACACCTTTCTTTAGGGAGTATGAGGGAAGCCTGATAGACTAACCCCAGGCTTCAGCCTGGGGTGGATTAGAAACCCGGAAATACGGACTTTAGTCCGGAACTAAAACCACCATAAAAAATTTGTTTTAATTATCAGTGTTTTATAACTTTACGGCTTAGCAGATCAACCAGCCTAAACTGATCACTATGAAAAGGAATTCCTTCGTGTTTGAGCTGATCAAGAGTCCTCCTTTCCTGATATTCATCATACTGGTGCTTGCCATTACCCTTGGCGTGATCATTGCCAACAGGAAGGATAAAGTAGTCAAAATGAAGGAGGAGGTACTCTATATCAAACCGTAAAACCCGATGAAAATTCATCGGGTTTTGCGGTGCTGACGGGATTGGCTCCGCCGGACCCTTTCATCCTGAGGTTACCTGAGCAAGAAAAACAAAATGATGCTGACACATCATTCATCGTGTTTTAATTAGTCAGCTTATGACAGCAAGCTGTCAACGCTGCCTTATTAAAACACTAAACCGGTTCTTGCGAACCGGTTTTTGTTTTTCTTGCGGTGCGGACGGGACTCGAACCCGCGACCCTCGGCGTGACAGGCCGATATTCTAACCAACTGAACTACCGCACCAACACTTTATGCGGTGCAAAAATAATCAAATTTTCAATTTCAGAAACAGTTAAAACAAAAATTGATCAAAGTACGTTATCCTGACCTGGCTCCCTCCTGCTCTTAATATAATCCATGACTATCATCTTCAGTATATTAGCGAACTTTATTCCGGGCACCTCCTCTTCTGTGAAGTATCCTGCCTTCTCCCCCTCAAGCAGGGTAATTTCATCAACCTGGAGGTTTATCCTTCCTGAAAAAATGTATTTAATGTTTGGATAAGCATCTCCTTCGGAACATTCGTACTTTTTGAAAAATGTAAAATCCTTCAGATCATAGTTAATCTCTTCCTTAACTTCCCTCACGAGGGCTTCCTCCGGCGTCTCGCCCTCTTCAACATGTCCGCCAAAGAGATCCCAGTGCCGGGGAAATGGAATGCCGGGCTTATTATCCCTCAGATAAAAAAGTAACTCTCCCCTGTCGTTCTCAAGTATTATCGCTGCTATCTTTTTCATTCGGTCTTTCAATTTATCGGCTGTCACGGATTTGACCTGCTAAAATTATTTAAATCCGGTATTTAAAGAATCTTTATCTTCACATTTCAGGATTTTTTTTTACCTCCATGATATTTATTTTGTGTAATTTTATATACCCCTGTATGAAGAAAGTCGGACAAGAGCGATATATCAACTTGTAATTCACTTAATTACGATTTATTTGCTTTTGGGACTGACCAGGCTTTGCTATATGAATAAGTACCATATCATTATTGCATTTCTGATCACGGCACTGCTTGTGCATGGATGCAAAAAAGAGTCAATTACAGGACTTGAAACGCCTGACTGGACGAATGAGACCCATAGCGACAATGCTGATCCTGATTATTCAGTTGTTTTCCCTGACGGGGAAGTACTCAGGTTTGACATTACCATTGGTTCATCTGACTGGACACTGATGCAAAGTGACCTTTCTGAATACATTAAGACAGGCGGTTCAGGCTGGACGCCAGCAGCGGTCCCATGTTCATTCAGATTCAACGGGAGAGAATGGTATAAAGCCGGTATCAGGTACAAAGGCAACTCCAGTCTTAAGGAATGTGTCAGGAGAAACACAAAGAAGTATTCATTTAAGCTTGATTTTGATGAATTTGAGGATATGTTCCCTGAAATTAATGATCAAAGGTTTTTTGGCTTCAGGCAGCTCAATCTTTCAAACGGATTTGACGACATGAGTCTGATGCGCGAAAAAACAGCATCAGATCTTTTCAGGAAATTCGGGATTCCTTCTGCCCGTACTGCTTTTTGTGAACTCTGGATCGATTATGGCAGCGGATCAAAATATTTCGGATTGTACACTCTTGTCGAGGAAGTTGATGATACGGTGATTGACACACAATTTGAAGGCGGAGGAAATCTCTACAAACCTGAAGGACCTCCCGCGACATTTGCAAAAGGAACCTATAACATACTGAAGTATGGCAAAAAAAGCAATCTGGAACAAAATGATTTCACTGATATCAGGGCATTATATGACATTATAAACAGCAGTTTAAGGACAACAGACCATCAATCATGGAAAGCAGGTCTTGAAAATATATTTGCAGTGCCTCATTTTCTGAAATGGCTGGCAGCAAATAGTGTGATCCAGAACTGGGACACCTATGGAAAAATGAGTCACAATTATTATCTGTATAATGATCCGGCCACAGGAACCCTGACATGGATCCCGTGGGATAATAACGAATCGCTGCGACCGGGGAAAGAAGGAGGGGCTCTCAGCCTGTCATTAAGTGAAGTAACAGAAGGATGGCCATTGATACGGTATCTTATTGATGATGATCCTTATAATGATTTATACAGAAGTTATACTGCATCATTCATCCAGTATCCATTCTCAGTATCGTCTTTTGATGAGGTTATTGATAATCAGGCCCTTCTGATAAGGAAATATGTACAGGCTGAAGTTTCCGGATATACTTTCCTGCCTTCGGCAACGGTTTTTGAACAGGCTGTAGCAGACCTGAAGCAGAATCTACGGAACCGGCATGATGCTGTGAATGCTTTTCTGGGAACAGGGGAAAATTAGGGGAATGGGTGAGGGGTGCAGGGTTTATGGTTTGTGAAGAATAGCTATTTTTGTGTGAGTATTGAGTGTTAGTATTTAATTGAAATGTTAAGGAATTACCTGTTAACGATATTGGTATTGGCTGGATTCCTGATAACAGCCTGCAGCAAGGATGAACTTCCGGAGGGCGATTTATTAAATAAGCAGGAACCAGGTGATACTTCAGGGATTCTGATCGACAAAGTTTCTGATCTTGATGGTAATACCTATAAGGTTGTTGTAATAGGAACACAGACCTGGATGGCTGAAAATCTTAAGACAACAAAACTGAATGACGGCACCGCCATACCTCAGGTTTCAGATGGGACTCAATGGGTGAGGCTCAGCTCACCGGGATTGTGCTGGTTTGCCAACGATGAGACAGGCAGCAAGGGGAAGTATGGCGCTTTGTACAACTGGTATTCAGTTCAGTCAGGTAAGCTGGCTCCGTCGGGCTGGCATATTCCCACACGGGAAGAGTGGGCGGTTCTTATAGATTATCTTGGCGGCACACAAAAAGCAGGAGGCAGGATGAAGGAGGAAGGTCTTGAGCACTGGAACGCACCCAATGCCGAAGCAACGAATTCAAGCGGATTCACTGCGCTGGGATCAGGTGCAAGATATGGTTTCTGCAGCGGATTTCATGGTTTGAGTGAAAGAGTGTTCTTCTGGACGGCTTCTTCATCGGCCGGAAATAAGGATATTGCTCATTATCTGCATCTTGACTTCAACTCCGGGGTTATCGCTGATTCAACAGAGGTTCCGGGTTACAAAGTATACGGGTACAGTGTGAGGTGTGTGAAGGACTGAATCCGGTGTTCTAAAAAAACTAATCATGAAACATTTTTATTTAGTCCTTTTCCTTTTTGCTCTTAAACCCGAGCCTGTCTGGAGCATCAATCCTTTTGCAAAATGGACAAAAAATGAACTTGTGCTCGATAACGGGATAGTCCATCGGACTATTAAGCTGCCTGGTCCGGAAGGTAACTTTGTAACGTCCTCATATAAGCCTGTAAATGGCGATTTTGATTATTTTCTGGATACCAATACCGACTTTCAGTTTGAAGTAAACGATATTGTATATTCCGGGAAAGGAAACTGGAAACTGAAAGATATCCGGACAATAGAGGATTCAAAAGATGGCAACGGAGCTTCTGTAACACTTACCAGTCAGGATAAAAAAATTGAACTGACAATAAATTACTTACTCTATCCCAATTCACCTGCAATACGTAAAAGCCTTGCTGTTAAGAATTTAACAACAAACCCGATTAAGCTTGAGTCGGTTGATATAGAAAAGTTTGAAGTGCCTGGTTATTACCCTGTTACCTTCAGCTGGATTTTAAAAGACTACGGAAGAAGAAGATTCATAGGTAATTACGATGGCGGAAAACAGGATGCTCTTATTATTGTGCATGATATGAATACAGAACAGGGTATTGTTCTCGGAAATGAGGCACCTGGTGTTTTAAAGCACACTTCAGTATTCTGGGAGTCGCAGGATATCTGTATCGGACTGACTCATAAAAACTCTCTTTTCCCATTCCGGAAATGGATTGAAATAGGTGATTCGTTTGAAACCCCACAGGTCTTTACTATGGTTTATAATAACAATAAAGCACCTGATGAGATACTTAATACTGCCATACCGGATTTTGTGCACAAGTATATGGGAATAAGGCTCTCAGAACTTATTGAGAAGCCGACTTTTGTGTACAACACATGGGAACCTTTCAATAAAGATATTAATGAAAAGCTTGTTATGGAACTGGCAAAAGCAGCTGCAGATGCCGGTATGAAAGAGTTTATTATTGATGATGGCTGGCAGGACAGTTATGGTGACTGGGGTATAGACTATAAGAAATTTCCGAACGGACTGAAACCTGTTTTTGAATATATAAAATCGCTGGGAATGAAGCCCGGATTATGGATCAGCATAGGAAGTGCTTCACCGTCAAGTAAGGTTTATAAATCTCATCCTGAGTGGTTTGTGACAGACATGGAAGGGAACCATACGTCTCTCCACGCGCCTGGTGAGAAGGATAAGTTTACTGCCTGTTTTGGGACCGGATGGTATGGTTACATTAAAGAGATATTGCTTAAAATGGCTGTGGAATATGGTATAGAGTATTACAAACTCGATTTTGCGGTTGTCACTAGTGCCTATACCTATGATCATAATCAATCGGGTTGTTATTCAACGAATCACCCGGGTCATAAAGATCATAACGAATCGCTTTTCACAAATTATGAGCGCCTGTGGACCCTGTTTGATGAACTTCATGAAGTACGGCCGCAACTATTTATCGATTGTACATTCGAAACAATGGGAGCCACACAGGCTATAGACTATTCCCTTCTGAAACATGCTGAGGGAGACTGGCTCTCAAATTTTGCAGGAGCAGAGGGTGAGAAAACTGATATCAGGATACGTAATATGGCATGGTGGCGTTCACCGGCAATGCCGGCAACTGCTCTTGTAATCGGAAATCCCCAGATGCAGGATAAAGGCTGGGAGACACACATAAAATCAATTGCAGGGGCACTTCCCATAATGTTAGGCGACCCCAGAAAGCTTACTGATAGTGATCTTAAAATTTACCGGGGTTATGCCGACTGGTTGCATCTCATGGAAAGTAAATACAGTATAATGAGTTACCGTCAGGATCTGCCCGGATTCGGAGAGCCTATGGAAGGAATGTGGGATGGTTTTCAACGCATCAATACAGAAACAAAAGCGGGTGGAATAATTGGCGTATTTCGTCATGGGTCAGTTGAAAATACAAGAACTGTTACAGTTAACTGGCTTGATCCTATAAAAATCTATCAGGTGAAATCCATTGACGGAAGAGTAGTTGCCACATTAACAGGGAAAGAGCTGATTGATAAGGGATTTATAGTAACACTTGAAGAGTTATATTCCGGAGAGCTTTTTGAGATTTGTGTCAATTAAAACTGATCTTACCTCTTAAATATGACACGAATCGTCTACCGGCTAATCCTGATAAAGGGCAGTACCGCCACCGGACTGCCTCAAAACATTAGAAGAAAAACTCAACTGGTCGAATTATGAACAGCACATTCAGACTTATCCTTTTATTTATTCTGCTTACTCGGTTTGCAGAAGCTCAGGAACACCGTACAGTGATTTCCCTTAACGGAACATGGGATTTTGATCAGACTTTAACGGCATTCCCTCCTTCAGAATTCACCAGAAAGATTCCTGTCCCGGGATTAATTCATCTTGCTGAGCCCCGCATTGAGGAGTACGATAAGTTCTTTAAACGTCCCGGGAAAGCGGAACCTGTTGAACAATTCAATCTTTATAACCTCGACTATACACCACGCTACAGCTGGTACAGGAAAACAGTTTTTATCCCGAAAGAACTTGATAACAAAGAAGGGATGATAACTATTAAAAAAAGCCAGTATGTAACCCAGGTATATATTAATGGAATTGATATGGGAACATCAATGGCATGTTACACTCCCATAGAATTTCCCTTAAAAAGAGCTATTAAGTTTGGTGAGAATAATGAAATACTGATTAAGGTTGGTGAGAGGATATGGCTGCCGGCTGAGGCTGCAGGTGGAACCGACAAGGAGAAAGAACATTATCTCCCGGGTATCTGGGATGATGTATTGCTTTCATTCACAGGAGATATCAGAATAAACAGGCTACTGGTTCTTCCTTCAGCTGAAAATAAAAAAATCACTGTTAAAGCACAGATCAGAAGCCTGATTCCGGCTCAGATATTCTATGGCGACCCGATGAATGACTCAGTGAGAATTGAATTATCGGTATCTGAATTGACCTCAGGTAACAAGGTCGCATATTTACTGGAGAAATTCTCAGCTTTAAGAGATAATCTCACTGAAATGGAACTGGAGATCCCCTTTTCTGATTTTACTTTGTGGACACCTGAGAAACCATTTTTATACACTGCAACTGCCAGACTTTTTACCACTAAGGGTGTTTCTGACGAACTTAGTCATCATTTTGGAATGCGTGATTTTACTGCAAAAGGAAAGTTCTATTACCTGAACGGCGAAAAGTATATTCTTCGTGGAACAAATATTACGCTTCAGAGGTTTTTTGAAGATCCCGACTGCGGCAATCTTGTGTGGGACAGGGAATGGGTCAGGAAACTTCTTGTTAACTACCCGAAACAGCTGAACTGGAATGCGATGAGAATTTGTGTTGGTATTGTTCCTGATTTCTGGTATGATATTGCTGATGAAAACGGTCTGTTGCTGCAGAATGAATGGCTATACTGGCAGAATCATGGATGGGATGAACAGATCAGGAAAGAATATACCGACTGGGTGTGGAGCGACGGGAGTCATCCGAGCATTGTAATATGGGATGCAATTAATGAGAATACTGATAATTATATTGGCAATACCCTTATTCCTGACCTGAAGAAACTCGATCCTACACGCATCTGGGATGCCGGTTATATGAGAGAGGGGCTTATGAAAACCGATGAAATGGATGAACCCCATCCTTATCATGGACGCGTTTCAGCAAACCAGGTTCCGGGTAAGGACTTTTATCCTCTCGGGAATCTTGATTTTAAACCTGAAGCACTCCAAATGATAAAAGCAGCAAGTGTTCCTCAGCTGGCAAATGAATACGGATGGATCTGGCTATGGCGCAACGGCATGCCAAGCAAACTCACAGTGAACGAATACAATTATTACCTCGGTCCGAATTCCACACCAGAACCAAACCGTGAATTCCAGGCTTATTATATGCAGCTCGAAACTGAATGGCTGAGAAGTGAACCAGAGCTGGCAGGCGTACTTGCGTTCTGCTATCTGGCTAACAACTATGGCTATACAGGCGACTGGTTCAAGGACAATATCAAAGATCTGAAACCAATTCCGACCTTAAACTGGTTCAGACATGCCTTTGCACCAACTGCAGTGTTTGTTAATCTACCTGATGAACGATATGTAAAGCTGACTGATCCTCATCAGCCGGGGGAAAAACTACCGATTAAACTGGCAAAGATCAATGATCTTAATAAGGATGTTTCCGGTAAAGTCACTCTGAAAATCCTGGACAGTGCCGGTAAAACAGTTTCAAGGACCATCTTACCTGTCGCTTTTTCTGCTTTTGAACGTACTTCAGATTTAGTCGAAGTTTCGCTGCCAAAAAATCCAGGAGGTTATTTATTGATAGCTGAATTTCTTTCTGATGGTGCCATTGATCCTGTAATATCAAGACGCTATATTAAAGTCGGGAAACTACCTGAATTTAAATATTTTGAATTACAACCAGGAGTCCACTCCGATAAATCCAAAAAATAAAATTGCCACTAATTTACCAAGACACCAAGGTTCACCAAGAGCTTATCTTTCAATGACTTATTCTTGGTGCAACTTTGTGCCTTGGAGCCTTGGTGGCAAAAAAAACTTTTCGGAGGAGACTCAACCAATAAAGTTAAGATAAATGGTACGAACTATTACTGATGCAATTTCATTGAGATAATTGGAACTGTACCAGGAATACCTCTCAGAAAGCTTATGAAATAAAACAAAACCAAATGAATAAGACTTACTTATCCTTATTGTTTATTGCGGTTCTGTTTCACATGACAGGCTTCTATCAGACAAGAGAAACTGTTTTGAAAGAGCTTCCTCTTCACTTTTCAATTCTTACCGCCCGGGGCTCCCGCACTGAATTAGACGAGGAATCAAAACTGATCCAGGGAAAAGAATACCATGTATCTGCAAAAGGCAGTGATTCAAATAATGGATCTGCCTCAATGCCATTTAAAACTATTTCTGCAGCTGTTAAAGTTGCTTTCCCTGGTGATACAATTACCGTTCATACAGGCACATACAGGGAATGGATTAACCCGCTCAGAGGCGCTGCAAAACACATGCTTTTTGCCTACCAGGACTCCTCAGTCTAGACAACTTTATCATGACTCGAAAACTCTTGCCTGTTCACCGGGACTTTACCATCTTGACAACTTCATTTTAACATGACAACCCCTGCCCATCTACCGGGACTAGCAAAAACCACACCAGTGGTAACGATACCTCAAAACACATTTGTTTTTGCAATCCGGGTCTGCAATATGATAACGATTCTGTAACTTTAAGATTTTAATCAAGATATAAACAAAAGTTAACTAATTAGGTAACATAACTACTAAAATAATGGAGAGAAAATTATGAATTATTATATAGGAGGATATACATGGGAAGGGAAAAGCCAGCTTGACAGATTTCTCGCTGATGGGATTTGGGAGAATGGATATGAGGAAGAAAAATATAGTGACTTGTTTAAAACAATAAGGATTGGGGATTTTTTTGCTTTAATATCCACATATGTAGCTGGGAGAAAAGGCGATAAAAAAAGCTATTTGAGAATAACAAAGATTGGAGTGGTAACCGGAATCGAAAGTGAATTCAGGTTATAAATTAAATGGGGTGAAAAAACGAATAGTTTTGATTTAACTGATATAACCTGGTATTGCCGTTTGCAAAATATAGCTGAAGGTGATTTGGTCTTGCAGGTACAAGGCGAACATGGTCGTGACCCGACAACAGAAGCAGGTATAAGCAGGCCGAAAGATGAGAAAGATAAACTCTCAAACATTATCAATTTACTCAATGATAAATTTGGAACGGACTTTAACGATGCTGATAAACTTTTCTTTGATCAGATAGAAGAAGAATTATTCTTGGATGAAGACTTAAAGAAACGAGCATTGAATAATCAACTTGACATTTTTAAATATGCTTTTGAAGATGTATTCATCAATAAACTTATAGAGCGAATGGACGGCAACCAAGAAATATTTGATAAAATTATGGTAGATAATGAATTTAAAAATGATGTGAAAGAATGGTTGACTAAGAAAATTTATCAGCGATTTAATGATAAGAAAGCAATAGTGATGCGATAATCTTTAAAATTTATTTGTAATTTGCTGCTATATATTTAATTACAAGAGTTCTTTGATTAATTGATTTGAATTGATTTGTTAACCCCGAAGGGGTTTA
>Ga0209287_10000811_pt1 | contig 17166 bp, 17 predicted proteins | sample PPLLak3cmMay2015_2_FD_187255 | JGI IMG/M metagenome (GOLD analysis project Ga0209287, IMG submission 187255) | Freshwater sediment microbial communities from Prairie Pothole Lake near Jamestown, North Dakota, USA - PPLs Lake P8 Core (1) Depth... | ecosystem: Environmental > Aquatic > Freshwater... | reverse complement strand
TTCTTCAACTATAATATGGGGCTGGCCAACTACCTGGGCGAAGATCATATCCGGGCCGTATACTATTTCGAGAAAAATCAGGATGAATTCAATACCATGACCCTGTTTTTGGGGATCTGGAAGATCAGGTCTTACTACTACCTCGGCGACTGCTACGAAAAGCTGGGTCAGTCCGAAAAGGCTCTGGATATGTACCGCCGTTTCCTTAAGCATTGGGGAGAACGCCAGCCTCCGACCGACCTGTCGGATTCGGCCAGGAAGAGGATCGAGATACTCGAGCAGGCCGGATAACCGATGGACGACGATTGAGGTTCGCCCATGGCTCATATCTTTCCGGTAAAATTCCTGTTGATTTCCCGTATATCTTTTATATATTCCGGCCTGTCCGATAACGTTAGCGGACAGACTTAAAATTGCCCTATGCGCCATTAGCTCAGTTGGTAGAGCAGCTGACTCTTAATCAGCGGGTCCGGGGTTCGAGTCCCTGATGGCGTATTTTTTATTGCCTTCAAAAAGCTCGTTTTAAGATCTCAATCATAGCGTTAAGCCCCCCCCGGAATATTCCGATAATTAATTCAGATATGGCTCTAAAAGACAAATTAATCATAGATTTCGACAAAGAGCGGCGGATTGTCCATTTTTCCGCCTCTTCGGTCGTAAAATTCGCCGATAATGATGACATCGACGATCTCTACCTGGCCGCCTGCGAGATTCTCGATGAATTTACCCCCGGCGGCCCTTGCTGCGTGTTGGTTGATATTTCGAAATTCATCCTGGAGCAGGCCCTGTTCGAATATTATTTTAAGAAGTCGCTCCTGGTTAAGGAAAAATACCTCCTCCCCGGCGGTATCGCCGGATATGGTTATGAAATTACCCGGGTTACCATAAAAATGGGCTTTGCCAGTATGGGACTGACTCCGCCCATATTCAAAACTCGTCACGAAGCTACCGCTTACCTCGAAAGCCTCCAAACCAGCAAAGTCTCGAGCTGAATTCCTGCCGGCACTTCAAATACTCCTATCGTTATCCATTTTAAAGTCAATCATTCCGCAATTTATGCCGATAAAAACACAAGATCAGTCCATTTTCTAAAACGGTAAATTGGTCTTTGGTATGGGAAAAGTAATCCCTCGGTGAACAGATGATTTCATCCAAAGCGATAAACAGAATTTCAGATAATTCCGTCTGGATCAGCCTGGTCTTCTGTGCCATTTTCTGGGTGATGGATTCCCTGGTGCATGCAACCATTTTCCCCCGGGGAGGCTTCTGGAAATTGATGTTCCAACCCGATTCGGAATTGATCTGGATGAGAACCATGGTGATCTTCCTGACCATAATGATCGGGTACATAATCCAGCTGATCATCGTCAGCCGCAAACGGGCCGAGGAAGAAGCCGAAAAGGCCCATAAATTCCTGCAGCTTATCCTGGATACCATTCCCATTCGGGTCTTCTGGAAAGACGCCAAAGGAACATACCTGGGATGCAATCGGCTGTTCGCAAAAGATTCCGGGATGGAAAGCCCCAGGGAAGTCATCGGCAAAAACGATTTCGATATGGGTTGGAAAGAACAAGCCGAGCTTTACCGCGCCGATGACCTGAATGTCTTCAAATCGGGCGTCCCGAAAATCGGCTACGAAGAGCCTCAAACCACCCCCGACGGCTCCAGAATCTGGCTCAAGACCAGCAAAATACCCCTTACCGATCACGCCGGGAGAATATTCGGGGTTCTCGGGATGTACGAAGAAATAACCTCCCGCAAGAAGGCCGACCAGGAACTCCGCGAACGGGAAAGCCTGCTGCGGTCCACACTGGAAGCATTTGACGTCGGCATTCTTATCGTAGACGATAATGGAAAACTCAAAGCTTCGAATTCCAGCTTCGCCGAAATGTGGCATATCCCGCGAGAAATGATCGACGAAGGTAACGACGACCGCATGCTGGAATTCGTTCTGGAACAACTGGTTGATCCGGAAAGCTTCTTGACACAGGTTCGAAAACTGTACGGAACACATCATTATTCAAGGGATAACCTGAATTTCAAAGATGGCCGGGTGTTCGATCGCATTACCCTGCCTTTGACTCAGGACGGCAAAATACTGGGGCGGATCTGGATTTTCCGCGATAATATGGCTGAGCAGGACTTCCCCATCGACCATGAGAAAATCACCGCATTTCAGAATAGCGACACCAACCATTGACCCGGAACCACCGGGACTATTAGTCTTTCCATTTTAATTCTTGACAAATCAATCGCTTAACTCTATTTTATTTATAGAGGTTACCCCACCTCTATTCTGACATCCTCACCCACACAGCTCTGTATAAGAGCCGCTTCTAAATTGACGGCCAATTTTTTATATATCTTTAGAGGAGGATATTATGAAAAGCAGAATTTTCTATCTGCTGTCGGTAGCGCTCTTTTGTCTGGCGATACTGACTCCATTTCCGGTTTATTCCGGACCGATCGATACTCCCATCCAGGAACATCCCTGGGGCGGCGAAGAAGATCCCAACCCGGGAGGCGTCTGGATCTATATTCCCGGAACGCCCATTATTATCGGTGATATCTTCGATCTCCTGATTAACAGTACCAGAAACAGGACCACCGGTAAATCCACAGCTATCATTCTTTCGAGTGATACCGCCAAATTCGAAACCATTGCCGTTTCGACCAGCAGCTCGACCAAGAGCCTGCGGTCGGCCGCCATGAGGTAATAAGTATGAGTCAACTCCAAAGCACAAATATCGAATACTGCCGGTGCTGTCGGAGTTATCTCGAGGAACTGCTGCAGAAGAAAGACTACCAGGGCGCTGTCCGGTATTATGAATCGATCAAGCCTGAGCTTGACGGTATCCCGGAACCGCTTGTGGGTATCATTCTTCGTCTGGCCGCCAGAGCTTATACTTATGCGGGAGCCCCCAAGAGAGCTCTTCCGCTGGTTCGTACCGCTGTACATAACCTTTCAAAAACGGTCGACTATCGTAAAGATCTGGCCCAGGCCTTTCTGGTTCTTGGAGATACTCTCCGTGAACTCGGCGAGTTCAAGGAAGCGTCGCGCTCTTTCCGCGACGCAGAATCGATCAGCCGCCGCAGCGAGGATTTTCACGGCGCCGCCGACGCTTTGAACCGTCTGGCCGGCATTTTCTTCCGGGAAAGCAACTTCGAGCAGGCACTTCAGTGCATGCTGGATGCCATGGAATCGATTCGTCAAACCGACGACCGCAAAAAGCTGTCGTTTATGTTCGGCAACATCGGCAGAATATATACCATGCTGGGAAAACTCTCCTCGGCCGAGGAATATATTCGCATGAATATCGATCTGGCAAGCGAATACAACGAGCATCAGGATATGGTTCGCGCCCGGCTTTCGCTGGCGTACCTTTATATCCAACAGGCTCGTTACGGCAAAGCCGATGAACTTCTGGAATCGACCCTGACTGAAATTCGCTGCCGCGGCTACATCAATGAAGAAATTATTCACCTGACCTACGCCGGCGAATTGGCCGTCCGTACCGGCCAGTTCGAGGCGGCTGTTTCACTTCTGACGGAGGCTGCCGCACGGGCACGGAAAACGTCGTCCAATTCGCTTCATGCCGCCCGCCCGCTTCGCTGGCTGGCCGAACTGATGGTCAGACAGGAGAATTACCGCAGGGCCCTGACTTATCTTAACCAGGCCATGCCCATCATGAAAAGCCTCGACGATCGCATCGAAATCGGCGCTCTGACCAGGCTCAAGGCGATCTGCTTTGAAAAACTGGGCAAGACCGAAGAAGCGAGAACTCTGTTCCTGGAGGCCTGCGCCATGCTCGAAGGCCTTCATGCCAGAGTCGAACTTGCCGACTGCATGGTGCAAATGAGCGAATCGGGCGTATTTACCCCGGCGCAGCGCAGCATGTACCATTGCCGGGTTGAAGATATCTTCAGAATCTGCCGCATCGAACGGAAACTGGATAGGCCGGTCGGGATCGAACGGGAAATTATGCCTCAGCAATCCGCGAGTCCGGCTTCAGAGAATACCGGGATGTTTAACTCCCATTCGATTTCCAGAAATCCGGAGATGGAGAAGATAATAAGGCAGTTGAATCTTTTGCGCACGACCGATATCCCGATTTTGTTCACCGGTGAAACCGGGACGGGAAAGGACTTCCTCGCAAGATACTTCCATTCCATAGCCCGTCCGGGACGTCCGTATATCGCGGTTAACTGTGCCGCCATTCCGGATACCTTGATCGAGGCCGAGCTTTTCGGTCATAATAAGGGAGCCTTTACGGGAGCCGATACTAACCGTCGCGGGCTGTTCGAAGCCGCCAACGGCGGAGTTATCCTGCTGGATGAAATAGGCGAATTACCGCTTCCGCTGCAGGCGAAATTGCTGCAGGTCCTCGAATCGCGCAAACTCCGCCCGCTTGGCGGAGCAAAGGAAATCGACCTCGATATTATCGTTCTGGCTGCGACAAATCGCGACCTTGAAGCGATGTCGCGAGAAGGGACTTTCCGGCTCGACCTGTATTACCGTCTCGCCGGTATTACCATTTCCATTCCGCCGCTACGGGAACGGAAAGAGGATATCCCATTTTTGCTGGAAAGGTTTATGCGGCAGTACAAAATCCTTACCAACGGTAAAGGACCGGACCCGGATCTCGTCAGACTTTTTGTCGCTTACGACTGGCCGGGAAATGTCCGCCAATTGGAAAATAGGGTGCATCAATTGAAGGCTCTGACCAACCTGGTGCAGGATCGCGATTTCGCGACGGCGGCGCAGTCGCTGTTCGACGAAAAAGCCGAAGAACCGGGACAGTCACTTCAGCAACAACTGGAGAAACTGGAAAAGAAACTTCTCTTGGAAGCACTGGTTTCCGCAAACGGAAACAAATCCGAAGCAGCGCGGCTGCTTTCGATTCACGAGTCGACTTTCCGGGCGAAAATGAAACGTTTCCGCCTGGAAAGCGCGGTTAACTAGAAGTCTGCCACTGCTGGCCGTCTTATCGGCAGGCTTTCATATATATCCCCTCTGGAGGGGCGGGCGGCAAGGTCTCCCAAGCGCCATCCGCCCCTCTATCTTTTCGCCCGGCCAACGCTTTGAATATTCCATTTTCACCCTCAAAAAAACGCTAATTGTGAAATTGAGAGTCAACACATCATGCGGATATTCCGTAGTATTTTCAAGCCGGCGCAGGATTTTCGGACCTTCTGATTCGGCATCAAAATAAAAAAGCCGGCAGACTAATCCAATTTATTAAAAGGAGTATTTCATGAAAATCGTTAAAGCCGTTTGTTCGAAAATTGCAGTTCTCTTGCTGATCGCGACGATCTTTGTATATTCGTCTCCTCAGGCACAGATCACCGATATTCTTATCGCGGATCTCTTGTTTATCCCGAGCGATGTGACCATCAATGTCGGGACAACCGTTCGCTGGACCAATATTGATCCCGTACTGCATAGCGCAACCTCGGACGGCAACTGGGATTCAGGCTTGCTCGACGAATTTGAAACCTATGAATTCACCTTTAACAGCACCGGCACGTTCGATTACTATTGTACCCAGCATCCTTTTATGACCGGAACCATTACCGTCCAGCAGCCGACCGATGCCGAAGAATCCGCGAATTCACTGATACCCCGGGATTTCAGGCTCTTCCAGAATTACCCCAATCCCTTCAATCCCTCCACGACGATTGAATTCTCTCTCGAACGCCGCTCTGAAGTCAAATTGACCGTCTTTTCTATTCTCGGCACCGAAGTTAAGACCCTGGCGAATGCGGAATTTGCCGCCGGAAGACATTCCCTGGAATGGGATGGAACCGATGCCGAAGGCAGCCAGGTTTCTTCCGGAATTTACTTCTACCAGATCGAATCGAACGGAATCCGCGCCGCGGAAAAAATGGTCCTGTTGAAGTAACGAAAATATGTATAATGGATTAATTTAGTCCGGAATCGCGGAACCAAAATATCCCGAATTTTGTTTTGAATACAGCGCCCCGGGCGAGAACCGCGCCCGGTGTGCCGGCATCTACCGCCGATTTGCCTTTTTATTAGAACCCTGGCTAAACCGCTGCAAACCTTTTATTCAGACGGAGGTCTCATGATACGCCAGGCGTTTTTTATTACGCTCACTCTTTCAATCATTATAGTCTCCTGGGGGTGCAGCGACAGCGGCACTAACTCCGGAGGCGGCGGCAGCAATCCCGATACCACCTTCGCCGCCGATATTCAACCGATCTTCACCGCCCGATGCGCCACGAGCGGTTGTCATGATCTTAGTAATTCCACCGGAACCGGCCTGATCCTTGTTTCCGGACACGCCTATGACAGCCTGGTCGGAGTCGCCTCGGTCGAGGTCGCCCTGAATCGGGTTGAACCGGGAGACGCTGATAACAGCTACCTAGTTCATAAAATCGAAGGCACGCAGACTGTCGGAGACCGCATGCCCCGGAATCAAACGCCCCTCACTCCAGACCAGATTCAGATGATTCGGGCCTGGATAGATCAGGGTGCCCTGGATAATTAAGGGGAACCGATACCATGGCCAAGAAATTGATAGGCATAATTCCGGTCTCGATCATCCTGTTCTTTTGCTACGTTTATGCTTCCGAGTATAACGTCGATCGCGATCAAGCGAACGAAGTCAAGTTCATTTCCGACGCCCCTTTCGAGGACTTCGAGGGTATTACCTCTCAAATAGACGGGTATGTTTTCTGGAAAGACGAGCGATTCGATGAAAACATCGATAAAGCCGCTTCCCGGCTGTACTTCGAAGTGGAACTTGCCACCATGAAAACCGGCATCGGCATGCGCGACCGCGATATGCGCGAAGATTACCTTGAAACCGATAAATACCCCCGCGCCGTTTATGATGCTAAGATTATTGCCATTGATCCGCTGGGAAATAATTCCTATCGCGTAACTGCCGAAGGCGATTTCAGCATTCATGGAGTTTCGCAGCCTCGTGAAATCATCGCCACCGTTGAAATGGAACAAAACGACTTCCATGTCGTCAGCGCTTTTACGGTCAATCTTAAAGACCATAACATTAAGGTCCCCAAGCTCCTCTTTTTGAGGATCGGCGAAGTAATTAAAATCGAACTGGACTTCCACCTGAAATTTATCAAATGAGATTCAAGGAGGCGTCGTGCGTACCCTATCGAAAATTCTCTTATGGATTATCATGCTCATCCATACCCCGATTTACGCCCAGGAAGCGGTTTCCTGGCAGCGGAGCGAAAATCCCATTCAAAGTGAATCCGTGATTTTCATCTCCAGCCATGCTATTAATCTGGAAACCGCCCACAACAATTCCAAAGGCAATCTCGAATTTCAGATTTACCACCGCTTCTTCCCTGCAATATCGGAGGGTTTTGAATCATTGTACGGATTCGACGGTCCCGTCAACATGCGTCTGGGCTTCGGCTATGCGGTCAGCGACAATTTCACGGTTACGCTTGGCCGCAGTAACGTCAATGATAATCTCGACTTGCGGAGTAAATGGCAGTTCTGCAACAAGGTCTATGGCAGCATCCCTATGATGCTCGCCGTTCAGGGAGGCGTAGCCTGGAACAGCAATATCTTCGGCCGGGATAATACCGATTCCCGCAATTTTCAGTATTACGGACAGTTAATATTCAACACCCGCATATTGAAAAATCTGGGGATCGGGGCGGTTCCGTCGTACCTCTATAACAGCAATTTTCTCGCTGATGAATACGAAGACACTTTTGGATTTGGGTTTTATGGGCAGTACTATTTCAATCACCGAATGAGCACGATTTTGGAGTATGGGACGGTTCTCGAGGGCTATGCACTCCCCTACGATTACTATGCCTGGGGATTCGAGCTTCAGACTGCGGGGCATTTCTTCAAGTTGTTTATCACCAACAGCCTGACTCTGAACCCCTCTCAGTACATCGTGGGAGCGGTCTATCCCTTTGAACCGGATGAATTCCGCCTGGGGTTCATGGTTACCCGGCTATTGCCCATTTAACCTTTATAGGGGCCGCAATCGCGGCCCCTTCTTTATTTACACCTTCCGCCGAAACCCTTACACCTTTCCATTTGTTTAAGAGTCTGCGTATAAACTTGAAATACTTTTGAAAGGTGGAAATAAACAGATGAATCTCCCCAAAACTCTGGGTGAATTGAAAAAATCGGGATATACGAGCGTTTCGACCAAGGATGAACTCCGCCGAAACCTCCTCAATCAGATAAAATCGGGCCAAAAGCGTTTCCCCGGAATCATCGGTTACGATCGTTCCGTCCTGCCGCAGATCGAAAATGCCGTTCTTTCGCGTCACGACTTCATCCTCCTCGGTTTGCGCGGACAGGCAAAAACCCGAATCTTGCGCCAGCTGGCCTATCTCCTCGATGAATTCATTCCGGTAATCGCCGGCTCGGTCCTTAACGAGGACCCGTTTAACCCAATATCGGATAAATACCGTGCCCTGCTGAAACAGGCCGGCGACGACCTGGCCATCGACTGGCTGCACCGCGATGACCGCTACCACGAAAAACTGGCGACTCCCGACGTCTCCGTAGCCGACCTTATCGGCGACATCGATCCCATCAAAGCTGTCCGGGAAAAACTGGACCTGGCCGACGAAGAGGTCATCCACTGGGGAATTATTCCCCGAACCAACCGCGGCATTTTCGCTATCAACGAACTGCCGGACCTCCAACCCCGCATCCAGGTGTCGCTTTTGAATATCCTCGAAGAAAACGATATCCAGATCCGGGGATTCCCGATTCGGGTGCCTCTCGACATGATGCTCTGCTTCACGGCCAATCCCGAAGACTACACCAACCGCGGGAATATTATCACGCCGCTGAAAGACCGCATCGCTTCGCAGATAAATACCCATTACCCGGAAAATATCCGCGATGCCATGGCCATTACCGCGCAGGAAGCATGGGAAGAACGGGGCCGGGAAATCGAAATCCCCGAGCTCATGAAGGAACTTATCGAAGGAATTTCCTTCGCGGCGCGCGATTCGGAATATGTCGATCAAACCTCCGGGGTGTCGGCCCGCCTGTCGATATCGGCGTACGAAAACCTGATTTCCAATATCGAACGCCGTGCCGCCATAAACGGCGAGAACGATCTTTACCCCCGCGTCTGCGACCTGTATTCCGTCATCGCATCGGTGGTCGGCAAGGTCGAAATGGCCTACGAAGGGGAACTGGAAGGCCCGACCATCCTTGCCATCAATCTCATCGGAGAAGCGGTCAACACCACGTTCAATGAACGCTTTCCATCGCCCAAGACTCCCCGTAAGCGGGACGCCGAGGGCCTGCCCATGCCGATCGACAATACCTACGAAGCGGTTATCGATTTCTTTTCCACGGGAAGACGGCTGGAATTGTCGGATGAAATGCGCTATGACGAGTACAAAGCCGCGCTTGACCAGATCGCAGGCTTGAAGGAGATCGCGAAGAAGTACCATCAAACCGGCGATGACCGGGAAACTTACATGGTGATGGAGTTCATCCTCGAAGGATTGCACAGGGCAAATGTCATCGCCAAGGAATCTCCCGATAACAAGTTCGTTTACACCGACATGCTGTCGAACATCCTGAGGGATTAGCGCAATGCGTTTCTGGTATTCCAAATTCGACGACGAACTGCTGCAGCAAATCCGTTCCATGCGGGACCTGATGCAGATCTTCAACCAGCTGCTCCTGCGGCTTAACGGAGATGTCAAGATGGCCCTGAAAGCCATGCGGCAGCTCCAGCAGATGGGATACATCCCCGAGGACTGGGACCTCGACAAGTTCGAAGAGGAATTGAAGAAGAACAGTGTTATCACCATGGAAGGAACTACTCCGAAACTGACCCGCAAAGGGGAGCGGGGGCTGCGGAGAGATTCTTTCGAGTACATTTTCGAACGCCTGAAAGCGTCGCGCGACGGTACCCACCAGACCAACCGGGGCGCGGGAGATTCCGAGGAGGTTCTTCCGGAGCGGAAACAGTACTCGTTCGGCGACAACCTGAGCCGGCTCGACTTGAAAGGTTCCCTGCTGAATTCGGTCTTCCGCACCGGTTCGCTGGGGATGGGGTTATCCGAAGACGATCTCGAAGTGTACGATACCTCCCGGAATACGTCATGCGCCACCGTCATCCTGATTGACATATCGCATTCGATGGTGCTGTACGGTGAAGACCGCATCACACCGGCCAAACAGGTGGCGCTGGCTTTCACGGAACTGATTACCACCAAATATCCCAAAGACAGCCTCGAAATCGTCCTGTTCGGCAACGATGCCAAACTAGTACAAATCAAGGATCTGCCGTACATCGGAGTCGGGCCGTACCTGACCAACACCAAAGCCGGACTCCAGATGGCCCGGAATATCCTGATGCGCAAGAAAAATCCCAACAAGCAGATCTTCATGATTACCGACGGTAAACCATCGATGATCCGCCGCTCCAACGGAACCGAATACCGCAACCCGATGGGGCTCGACCCGATGATCGTCAACCGGACCCTCGACGAAGCGGTCACCTGCCGGAAGAAGAACATCACGATTACGACCTTCATGATTACCGACGATCCGTACCTGCAGCAGTTCGTGCGGAAGTTGACCGAATTGAACCGCGGCAGGGCTTATTTCTCCAAGGCGGATAATCTGGGGGATTTCATCTTCTACGATTTCTTCACGCACCGCAAGCGGAATCACTGACTTCGCGGCCGATTAAGCCATCGCCTCCTCCCTGCCGATACATATTGATATTGGATTGTTTCCGATATCGTTATGAATACCAGGTCTGAACATATTCGCGGCTTCACTCTGATTGAAGTCATTGTCGTCATCGTGGTACTCGGTATCGTGGCTTCGGTGGCGATTCCGAAATACCGCGATGTTACTCAGGAATCAAAAAAAAGCGCCTGCCGCAGTTCGCTCACCGAGCTCCGTTCGGCGATTTCCATCTACTATTCCGACCGGGCGGTGACCGCCGGAGCGCCGAGCTGGCCGGAAATCGATTCGCTTCGAACCATCGGCGTCGTGATGCAGTTTCTTATCCCCCCCAATCCCTTTCAACCAAACGCTCCCGATTCGATCGTGACCGGGGTGACTCCGGGAGTAACGGTCGGTACCCGCGGAGGGTGGGCTTACAAGCCCTCCACCGGGCAGATCTGGCCCAACACCAATACTTCGATTCCCGGAGGGGGCTGCACTCCGGCCGAGGATATCGGCGAGAGTTACTGGTAAGCGGGATTCTCCGGCACAATTCGACAAAACCACGAGTGGTTTGTAGTCCGTTTTTCGGGATTTTTTACCATAACCGATTGACACTCAATCAAGTCCCATCAAATGGCTTTGTTTTTCATAATTGGGTGTGCTGTTCTGTTAGGTTTTCGGATGGGGGAAATTATATACCACCCCCTAACCCCCTCCTTATAAAGGAGGTGGAATGGCGAAACCCGGCGGGTTTCGGCCTGGCAGAAGAGAAGGGACGTCCTTCGTGCGCGGTCTGCGCTTCGCGGGATCCTCATCTGCCCGTTCGTAGTTAATTGCCATCGAATTCTCTTAATGTAATCCCCGCTTCTTTTTTTGCCGTTCCCATTTCTTTTATTGTCATTCCTTTTAATTTTCGTCATTCCCATCCCTATTATTGTCATTTCCTTTTCCATTTTCGTCATTCCCGCGACGGCGGGAATCTTTTGTTTTTGGGCAACGCCAAAACAAAAAAGGACACTCCTTCCACATAAGGGGAGCGCCCAATTTCACCACCGAAGTTGTTGCGAAATTGCGGGGGTTAACGAGGAGGGCCTGAATCAGAAGATGGAAGTATGCAGAGAAAATGGCAGGAGCATGGAACTCCTGCCGTATGGACTATTTTGACGATACGATATCTGTTTTTGTGGATTCAATGATATCGAGTAATTCCGCCGTCTCTTTTGCCGGAACCTGATGTTTATTCAAGACTTCGGTCAGGATGACTACCATGCGGTCCCAATTTGCCTCGGAAATATTCAGATGCGCATGGGAAGCCAACATACTTTTACCCGTATATTGGCATGGCCCGCCGGTGGCCTGGCATACCATGGCCGTTACATGATATTTGAGATACGCGGCCGGTACACGTTTTCTGGCCTCATCAATGGCCGGATTCCGATTAAGGATCGAATCCGGAACCATGGCATCGATGAAATCACTGACGACTACGGAAATAGGTGCAAGCCCGCCAAGGCGATCATAAAGTGATTTACTCTGTGCTTTCGGCTCCTCTTCGGACCAGACTGTGGCCCTGCCCAGCACGAGAACCATACATACCATCAGAACAAGAGATACATACCTGTTTACCCGCATGTCACACCTCCATTGATAGTTGTTAATCGTTGTTTTACTGCAATAGGTGTTGCCTTGAGTGAGGCATACAGCGCTATCGTTTATCGTTCAGTACGGCAACAAGGCCGTATTGATTTCGGTTCTATACTCGCTGAACGGCCTGGAAACGGCCGGGTAACCGCCTTCTTCCGGCGAAGCGGATAGTTAATATAGACTACGTATATCCATGTAGGAATTTAAGTATTTTTTTGATCTATATGTGGTTCCGCCAATCACCTCGCTAAACCCCGCAACCTGCTATCAGGCCGGATATGATTTTGATGTAACAGGGATATTTAGATGCCAGGTCTAAATCGCCGGTATTTAATCTTCGGGACCGGGCTTTTTTCCAAATCTTTTTTAAATATTTTTACTATTCTGCGACTGAATCGTCTATATTAGGAATATCATAGCCTGAACAAGGGAGGATGTCTATGATTCAAAAGAGAGTTATTGTCGCTCTTATCGCTCTGTTATTACTATGCACAACAGCATCGGCCGACGAGGAATATATCAAGGACTGCGGGTTATTGCAGAAAGAAGGTAATTCCTGTTTTTCTATCAGAACCGACAATTTCGGCAAATACCTGATAAACGAAGTCGGTTACCTGTTTTTGGACGGGGATTATATCTACGTGGAGGGGACGGTAAGCGTTGACGGATGTAATCCGGATTGCAGTCAATGGGATGGATGTCTGGTGGTCGATAGTATCTGGTTCTGCCCCGAATATCTTTATGTAAAAGACTGCGGGTTTTTTACATGGGAAGGGACCTGCAGCTATTTCGATTCCGACAACTACGGAACCTACATGGTAGGCTTATCGGCAGGGCAGTACAAAAGCGGGGATTATATCTATATCGAGGGCGAGGTTTACACCGGATTACCGCATTGGTGTAATCAGTGGAACGGCTTTTTGTATGCCGACAGCAGCAGTTATTGCCTTGAAAGCTTCCATATCGAAGATTGCGGAATAATCTACCAAGGCGTCGAAACGGGTTGCGTATTAATCGACACTTATGAGCATGGGGATTACCTGATAACCAATTATTCCGGGCATTTTATTACGGGCGATACCATTTATGTCGAAGGGGAAGTCGATCCCGCGTGCGATTCCTACTGCATGCAAGGGGATGGATGCCTTACCTATAGTATCGCCTATCCCTGTGAATTCACCGAACCATTCGCGAAACATGGCAAATTGGTAATAGCGGGAGACGCTCATTGCACCTGTTTGTTGATTGACGATGGCTGGACATACCACCCGCATGGAAGCACCACCACTTTTGAAACATACGAACTGCATGGAAGTATCGCTCCTTTCGAGATAAATGACGACGTGATGGTGTTTGGTCAATACCAGTTCGCACCATCGATTTGTATGGTCGGCCCGATTGTGGGAATCGATTCCATCTTCGCCTATGTACCGACCGAGACACCGTCGGGACAGGAGCCTCTTCCCCATGAATTCAAACTCCTCGGTAATTACCCCAATCCTTTCAATGCCTCGACCAACATTTCATATTCGATTCCGGAACGGGCGGAAGTCCGCATTATTGTTTATGATATTCTGGGGAGAGAGGTTAAAGTCTTATTCGACCAAGCTCAGCCAGTCGGTGAGCATTTCATCCACTGGGACGGAACCGACAAGAGCGGACATGTTGTGGCATCCGGGGTTTATTTCTATTCGATGCAGGCCGGGGAATATTCGGCGAACCGGAAGATGGTGCTGATGAAGTAGGGGGGGATTCGCAACGCTAAAAGACGGCAAGAGCACCCTTCGGGGCTCAGGGTCTGCGACAGGGGTTTGACCTTCCGCATCGCCAAACCCCCGTTAATTTCTTCTCTTTATTCCTCAGGAAATTTCGTTATATTAATATAATATGGTGTATGTTAACGCCCCCACTGTCGAAAAAGCCCTCCTGGTAGGGCTGGCCCGGAATTCGAACGTTAGACGTGCCACCGAGGAATCTCTGGACGAACTGGCCGAGCTGGCCTATTCCGCCGGAGCGGTGGTCGAAGATAAATTCGTTCAGGCTCGAGTTCCGGATCCCGCCTTTTATATCGGGAAAGGAATGGTCGCAAAGCTCAAGGAGACGATCTCGGCCAACGGCTCCAATCTGGTGATATTCGACGACCCCCTCTCCCCGGCGCAGCAGCGGAACCTCGAAGACGCTTTCGAAATCAAGGTGATTGACCGGTCGATTCTGATCCTCGATATTTTCGCACTCCACGCCAGGACCGCGGCGGCCAAGCTCCAGGTGGAACTGGCTCAGCTGGAATACATGCTTCCCCGCCTGACCGGCGCCTGGACTCACTTTTCCCGTCAATACGGCGGAATCGGCACCAAGGGGCCCGGCGAAACGCAGCTGGAAATCGACCGTCGGCGGGTGTATGCCAAGATAGCTCGTCTGAAACAGGACCTCAAGAAACTCGGGAAACAGCGGGCGACTCAGCGCAAGGCTCGGCAGGATATGTTCAAAGTATCCCTGATAGGCTACACCAACGCCGGGAAGTCGACCCTGTTCAACCAGTTAACCCGGGCCAATGTCGAAACGGCCGATAAGCTGTTCACGACTCTGGATTCCACCACGAGGGTGATGTCGCAGGGGTATCCCGAAAAGGTATTTTTTACCGATACGGTCGGGTTTATCAAGAAACTTCCGCACCAGCTGGTGGAATCGTTCAAATCGACCCTGGAGGAGGTCACCTACGCCGACTTGCTCCTTCATGTGGTGGATGCTTCCGACGAGAACTCGGCCGACAAAATTACTCAGACCAATCAGGTCCTGGCGGAAATCGGGGCAATGGAAATCGATGCTCTCCTGATTCTCAATAAAATAGACCGTGCGGAACGGCCCCTGGCCCGGATGGAACGGGAGCTGCCGGTTTTCCGGATTTCGGCCCTCGAGGGAATCGGCCTGGAGCCCCTGAAAGCCGAGGTTTCCAATCGGTTACGGTTATTTTCCTCGCGATTTCGTTAAGAATTGCCTGATATCTGCCGATTCTAAGAGCGGGGATAAAAAATGGCAAAAACAATCCTGATCGTCGATGACAACCCTAACATGTCCAGCCTTCTGGTCGAAATGCTGGAAGTTTTCCAGTATGAGGCTCTTAGAGCCACCGATGGCCACGATGCCCTGAAGAAAATCGAACAAAACAAGAATGTCGCGATGGTCATCACCGATATGCGGATGCCCAAGATGAGCGGTCTGGAGCTATTGCAGGCGGTCAAAGAGCGCCGTCCGGAGCTCCCGGTGGTCCTGATTTCGGGCTACAATATCGAAGATTCCGATTCCGATCTGGTCAAGAACAAGGCCGACGGATTCCTTAACAAGCCGTTCATGATGGCCGATATCGAGAAACTCCTTTCGAATCTGTTATAAATCAGTCAATTATCAAAATTCTGACGCGCCAAGGTTGCGCGTTATTTTTTTGTGCGTTAATTTAGGCCCATGTCGGAAATGGACGAGCCGGGAATGGAATTTCCTGTCGATGGGACGCTTGATTTGCATACGTTCGATCCCCGTGACGTGAAAGAGCTGATTCCCGAATATATAGCGGTCTGTCTTGAAAAAGGGATTTACCGCCTGCGTATTATTCACGGAAAAGGGACCGGGACCCTGCGGGAAATTGTCCATTCGATTTTGAAGAAACACCCCGGGGTGGCGGCTTTCCGGCACGAGTCCGGTTCCGGGGGATCGTGGGGAGCGACCGTGGTGGATTTGAAGGTTCCGAATTAGCCGAAACGTTTCCCCGCCGAAAACGTAAAGTATAATTACCGCACGGGGAATTGGAACAAGAATTAAAAAATAACGAATCAATGGAAATATCAAATCATTGGAAGGATCAAGGTATGGCCACAAAGTTCAAATTTGCGGCGATTTTGGTACTTATGGTGCTTCTGGCATCGTCGGTATTCGCCGATGAGTACCTCGATAAGCTGCAGCCTAATCATAAGGTCAACGGTTTTATCACGACCGCAGTGTACGAAAATTCATCCGAGGCCGCTACCGGGGCGCGGTTCGTGCACGAGAAGCAGGGTTTTATTATCGACCTGATGCAAATTCAGTCGGTCCCCCAGGCATTCTACTGGATTAAAACCGTCCCGACCTCCAGCAAAGGGGAACCGCACGCCTGCGAACATCTCCTGCTCGGAAAAGGAAACCGGGGGAGATATGTCGCGGCGCTTGAGGATATGTCGCTGGGTCAGAGTACCGCTTACACGCAGCAGCTCAGGACCTGTTATCACTTCAACACCGTGGCGGGCATCGATGTCTTTTACGACCTCTTTGAAGCCAAGCTGATGGCGTTTTTGCATCCCGATTTCACCGACGAGGAAATCCGCCGCGAGGTTTGCCATATCGGGGTGGTTGAGGATCAGCAAACCGATTCGCTCTATCTCGAAGAGAAGGGGACGGTCTATACCGAGATGGTCAGCTCATTCGAAAAGCCGTGGTATCATACCTGGGGAACGCTGAATCATATGGTATACGGAACCGGTCATCCTCTTTCTTACGTATCGGGGGGCGACCCGGAAGTCATGCGGACCATGACCGCCGAAGATATGCGGAAATTCATCCATGATACGCACTACCTCGGCAACATGGGAGTGATCGTGTCGATTCCTCCGAGCGTGGATATTCCGGGGTTTCTCAAGAAGATGGATGCCATCCTTAACAGGTGTCAGAAGGAACCTCGCAAATCGAGCCTGGTGGGCATCAGCGCTTATGATCTCCCTGATGCAAAACCCGCTCCGGCCGGAGAGCTGCGCATGGTGACTTTCCCCAGCGAACGGACCGAAGAGCCGGGATATATCATGATGGCCTGGCCGGCCGAGCTG
>Ga0209287_10000810_pt1 | contig 17177 bp, 16 predicted proteins | sample PPLLak3cmMay2015_2_FD_187255 | JGI IMG/M metagenome (GOLD analysis project Ga0209287, IMG submission 187255) | Freshwater sediment microbial communities from Prairie Pothole Lake near Jamestown, North Dakota, USA - PPLs Lake P8 Core (1) Depth... | ecosystem: Environmental > Aquatic > Freshwater... | reverse complement strand
AGGCCAACTCTTAAACGAAATACGCAAAAAGATCAACTGGGCACCCAGCATTGTTCGAGCACCACCGATTCAATCAAAAACCGTACAGGAGATACGCGGGTACCTCCGTTCAATGAGCGATGAACGGAAGGATATTCTACGGAAGATAGGTCGGAAGATCCATCGTGGCTCTTCAACAGGGGAGAAATTCATCCGTATGATCGCCTTAGGTGGGTTTCGAGAGGTCGGTCGATCCTGTTCGATGTTACATACACAGGATAGCAAAGTATTGATCGACTGTGGTATTGATGTTTCATCGGATAACAACGGATCGCCCTACATTCATATGCCTGAGGTTCTGCCGTTGGAAAAAATTGATGCGGTGGTCATCACTCATGCACATCTTGATCACTGTGGCCTTGTCCCGATCCTCTACAAATATGGATATGATGGGCCTATCTATTGTACACCACCGACACGAGACCTGATGACCCTGCTACAAATGGATTATATTAAAGTAGCAGCTGCAGATGCAAAAAAGGTTCCGTACTCCTCTGAGAATATTCGCAATGTGATTAAACATTGTATCGTCATGGGCTATGGGGATACGACCGATATCACCCCTGATATCCGACTCACCTTCCATAACGCGGGTCATATCCTTGGGTCCTCCATTTGTCATTTCCATATCGGTGACGGATTATACAACATCGCATTCTCCGGTGATATTAAGTTTGAACGCACCTGGTTATTCAATCCAGCAATCAACCATTTTCCTCGTGCAGAGGCTCTGGTCATCGAATCAACTTATGGAGGACACGATGATTTCCAGCCAAGCAGAAAAGAAGCAACAGACCGGTTGAAAGATATCATTCGCACCGCTGTTAAGAAAAAAGGGAAAGTCCTTGTTCCAGTTTTTGCTGTCGGGCGAAGCCAGGAAGTCATGATCGTCCTGGAAAACCTGGTGAAAATGAAGGAAATCCCAGAGGTCCCCGTCTATCTTGATGGGATGATCTGGGAGGCGACCGCGATTCATACTGCGTATCCTGAGTATCTCAATAACAAACTTCGAACCCAGATATTCCAACAGGGGGACAACCCCTTACTTTCAGAGATTTTCAAACGCGTCGATAGCGGCGAGATGCGGGAAAAAATCCTTGGGGAGAAAGATCCCTGCGTGGTGCTTGCCACTAGTGGTATGATGAACGGTGGTCCTGTCATGGAGTACTTCAAACACTGGTGCGGTGAAGCCAAAAACACGCTGGTCTTCGTCGGGTATCAAGCCGAGGGAACCATCGGTCGGCGGGTTCAACGTGGTGCAAAGGAAATACCTATGAATGTCGGAGGTAACATCGCCAGCCTACCCGTTGAGATGAACGTTGAAACCTGTGATGGGTTCTCAGGACATAGCGACCGAAGGCAACTTGTCGGGTTCATCAACAATATGTCACCGCGTCCGGAACGGGTCGTGTTTGGCCATGGTGAAGAATCAAAATGCGTTGATCTGTCATCGACCATTCATAAGCGACTCAACATGAACACCGCAGCCCCCTTCAACCTGGAGAGCATCCGATTCGTTTAAACAATATCAAGAGCGATAACCTGGAAAACAAGCGGAAGATTACAAAAGTATTGCTTCTTTTCGTCCTATGAGTAAAACCCCAAGATAGGTTGGGACTTCTTGTGCTCCTTGCTCTAAATGATATCTCTGGTTTTTCATTTCAATAGTCACCTCTCGTTGCACAAGGATCTTCACAGGGTCTTCAGATAAAACGACTGCATCCTGAAGGGGATCAAAGTCCTTTAAATCATCCACTTCTATTTTCACGACCTTCAACCCAGTTTTCCCATGAAGCGATGACGGTAATCTGATAAGTCGTTTCACATCACAGGTGACCGGTTCATCAGTTTCTCCGGCACTGAGAGACACTGCTGTTTTTCGTAACGCACTATTTAAAAAAAACTTCCTGATGGTCTTTGACTGGTCAAGCAACCCGTCCTTAATCCGTCTCACTCTCTCCTCTGAAAGCTCCTGGACAAGTCGTTCTGCATCATGCGGACTCACCCCGTATTCCTCTAATTTTTTCTCAGGATTTTCACTTTTTTTGATTTCATTGACCAGATCAATGATTCCTCGACTGATCCTACCTTTCCATCCATCTTGATCCGGGGTGGGCATCTTAAGGCTTTTTCCGCCAGCAAACGAGAAACTTCCATAGCTTTTTCTACTGGTAGCCTGTTCATGGAAGATAAGGGAATCCTGCAGATCACGTCCTGTGATGTAATCAACAATCTCCCGTCGTTCGTTACTATCCAAATCGAGAATCGCTGGATCCTTTACATGACAATGATACCCTCTCCCTCCACTGAAATACAGCTCCATATATTTTTCTTTAAACCCGAAATCCCCCAGTAAAAACTCATGAATCAATTTAATAAATTCTTTTTTTACTTCAACAAGGGATTCGACATACCCCATTTTATCCGCGTTTGGGAGATGATCAGAATCCAAATCGAAGATCAGCTCAGCACCCATCCAGAGTTTATCAGGCATTTTCGCAGCATCAGGATGCTGGTAATACGCCGATGAATAATACGCATGCTGCGGGGCTCGTTCCTCTAGGAAATTCCAAATCATCTCTCGTTTCTCAAAACCCAGGTGTCGAATCATCCCTTTCCCGCCGAAAAGCAGGAAAGCAAATTCCCTACGTCCAAAGCGATCTGGAAGCTCTATCGTATTTGATGCATAATAGGCTTGAAACGTGCTTTTCAGAAATTCAATTGACTTTTGAACTGAAGGTTCATCTCCCATGGTAAGAAATCACAATATCGTACCGGTGTATAATCTTTATCCATATCAGGAGATAAAGTTTTATTAACAGCAGACATTACCCTGTGCTATGGGTAGTATTATTGAAGATGAATTATTCTCATCGTCTGTCATTAAGGATCTTCACGTGCTTGATTTTGATTACATCCCAAGCGAGCTACCCCATAGAACCGAGCAACTCAAAAAACTTGCTCAGATGTTCAAACCGGTTTTTGTCAACATCGCACAAAATGTGCTCATCCGCGGACCTGTCGGAACCGGTAAAACAGCCATGACGAAATATTTCTGTCAGTCGCTTGTTCAGATTGCGCGAAATCAAGGCAAGATACTCGAATATGTACATATCAATTGCAGAAAACGATCCACCGATGCAATGGTCTTGCTTGGCATATTAAGTCATTTTGATTCACGGTTCCCTGACCGGGGTTTTTCAGTGCAGGAGATGTTACAAATCCTTCGTACGCATCTTCAGCGGAAAGAATCGCAGCTTCTTCTTGTGCTTGATGAGGTTGATGCGTTGGTAAAAAAAGGAAAATCGAATCTGATCTATGATCTCACCCGGTTTAATGATGAGACTACAAAAACCGGGAATTCTGTCTCGGTTATCATGATTTCACAAAAGGATGTGTTCACCGAGCTGGAAGCAGCAGCGCTTAGCACGTTTAAACGCAGCAACACCATCGTCCTGGAGAAATATGTCCGTGACGAGTTGTATGATATCATACAACAGCGAGTGCGTCTTGCATTCCATGCAAACACCGTTCGTTCTGAGAGCATCGAGCTTATCGCTGATATCGCCAGTGAATACGGAGACGCACGCTTTTCCATTGAACTCCTCTGGAAAGCAGGCATGTATGCTGATGAGAAACACGTAAAACAGGTGATACCTGAGCACGTGCGTGCCGCTAAAGCAGAAACATACTCGGTCGTTACTGAGACAAAGTTAAAGAATCTGGGCAAACATCAATTGCTCACCTTGCTTTCGATTGCCAAACGATTGCAAAAGGAGGATACAGCGTATGCAAACACAGGGGAAGTGGAGAAAACCTATGCGATCACCTGCGAGGAGTACTCTGAGGATGCAAGGGCTCATACGATGTTTTGGAACTATCTGAAAGAAATCGAACTTGCTGGTTTCATCAGACTAAAGCCTTCAGGGAAAGGCCAGGTGGGGAACTCACAGTTTATCTCTCTTCCAGACATCCCTGCTGAGGTCTTACGCGTTAAACTAGAGGAGCTTCTCGCATAAGTTGATGAGAGGGCAGCTGCTGCAGCTTGGTTTTTTCTTCCAGCAGTGTTGTTTTGCAAGCTTTACAAGCAGCGCATGGAATTCTTTGTAGGTGGATGTTCGTAGGTTATCTGGGACTATTGATGAAAGCTCATTTCCAAAAAAATGTTGGATATCATCATAGGAATCAGTTGATACCGGCAATGGGAACCGTCGGCATATCCGTTTTGTATACGCATCAACAACAAAAACAGGATGATCACCGGCATACAGGAGAATAGAATCCGCTGTTTCAGGACCAATCCCGGGTAAGGATAAAAGCTCAAGACGGATGTCTGAGGTGTCCTGTGAGAAAAACTTCTGCAGATCCCCTGTGTATTCTTTTTCAAGATATGATGCGATGAACTTGAGTCGCTGTGCTTTTTGATTGAAGAACCCGGAGGATTGTATCATGATTCTGAGGTTTATTTCCTCAACATGTGTCAATGCAGGAATGGTGAAGGTTCTTTGTCTCTTGAGATTCTCAAGAGCTTTTTCAACGTTCGTCCACGCTGTGTTCTGAGTAAGAATCGCACCAATAATGATTTCAAAACGAGGGTCGCTATGTTGTTTCTGGTGGTACTTCTTATCGACAGGCCACCAGTGTTGTTGCCCAAAAGCTTTTAATAAAATCTCATAAAGATTCTTTACTGAAGTCGCCATCGCAGCTCATCCTAGCTGTTTTAGAGGTTTTTTTCCACAATACTAAGGATTTCCGTGGATTTTTGCATAGCGATTTGCAGGAGTTCATGTAACTCAGTCGTAACCTGCTGGGTATACTCGGTGTCCTTTATGGAACTCAGATTAATCCGCACATTCAACATCGCAGCCTGCACTCCTGTCTGAGCCATCAAGGCTGATACTGCTGCATCGCTAACCGAATTTTTATTACCCTTTTCTGCAACGATATATGCGACATCAAGAATCTGAACACATTTTCGTGCAGTCTGCAGGGGGACCTCCGCTGCTTGTTTAAAGGCAGCTTGCATCGCGTTTCTTCTCTGCTCTTTTTGATCCTCTGTTTCTTTTGGCATTTTTAATGCCTTCATGACCTCATTAAACGCATCGGTATCCTCATCAACGAGATCCGTAAGATCCTTCCTGAGTTCTTCACTTTTCTCCAATGCCTCTGCGATTTCGTCCTGCACGGATTCATATCCTTGTTTTGCTTTGGTGAGGTTGCAGACCATTGATGTTAACGCAGCTCCAAGCGCTCCTGCGAGTGCAGCAACACTCCCTCCTCCTGGTGCAGGGCTGTTGGAAGCAACTTCATCGAGGAACATTTTTATATTCTGTTTGACGAGTTTTGTCATGGGAATCACTTCTTTATTTCTAAGAGTCGTTTTTCTAAGACCTGATCGACGGTGAATTTCTCCAATCGGAGGTAATGGGTTGCGCAATCAACTAATGCTTCTAGAGGGAGTAACCCGACAATCTCGCTACCGATGATTGGTACCCCATAGCGTTCTGCTTCGTTTTTTATGGTCTCAAATACCCGAAAGATCGATGTTTTTTGGTAGTTCGTCAGATTCATTGAGACCTGGACGATGCCTTTTTCTTTAATCTCAAATCCTTTTGCTTTCACGTACCGGTACCCCCCGCTGCTATGACGCACTACTTTTGCTATCTCATCTGCTATCTTTATGTTGGTTGTACCAAGGTTGACATTAAAGGCGATAAGGAAAAATCGTGCTCCGACAGCGGTCGCCCCTGCAGTGGGATGTATTTTATTTGGGCCATAATCCGGTACTTTCTGAGGGTTTTTCCCAATCTCTGCTTTGAGTCCTTCATATTCTCCTCGTCGTACATCAGCAAGGTTTCGTCGGTCCTCTCGTTTCGCTGCTTCTTCATACAAATAACAGGGGACGTTGGTTTTCTCTGAGAATTCCTTTGCAAAGTCATTGGCTAGTTGTACACATTCACTCATACCAACTTCTGTGATTGGGATGAAGGGGACGACATCGATTGCCCCCATGCGTGGGTGCTCCCCCTTGTGTTTATTCATATCAATTAGTTCGACACATTTCAGAGCGATTTCTAAGACTACGACCTTGACTGCTTCAGGGGGACCAATCAAGGTGACATCGGTACGGTTATGATCCGCATCAGGGGTAAAATCCAGCAATGTAACGTCTGGATGATTCAGTATCAAGGTATGGATCGTGTCAATCGTTTGTTTATTTTTTCCTTCGCTGAAATTAGGAACACATTCTATGAGCCGAGCCATAGGTGGTCACCGTAAACCTTAATCAAAGGTCCTTCATTTAACCATTTGGGAACATCTTATGCAAGAGGTCGATCTCCTAATCACTCATGCAGGTGAGCTGCTTACCTTAAAAGGACCAAAAAAACCACGAACACGGGGCCAGATGAGGAATCTTGGTATCATCAAGAACGGTTCGATTGCAATTCAGGATGGTCTGATCGTCGATGCGGGACGAAATCTTCGGTACAAAGCAGAAACAGTGATAGACGCCTCTGGAAAACTGGTGATGCCTGGTTTTGTCGATCCTCATACCCATGTGGTGTTCGCCGGGTCTCGAGAGTTTGAACTGGACCTGAAGCTTGCGGGCATCCCGTATTTGGAGATTCTCCGACGTGGTGGAGGGATTTTTTATACCGTGGAAAAGACCCGGAAAGCCTCTCCGGATCAACTGCTGTTGCAAAGCAAGAAACGTCTTGATACGATGCTGCGACATGGTACTACGTCGTGTGAGATGAAAACTGGGTATGGACTTGATGTTGAAAACGAACTGAAGCTGCTGAAGGTGCAGAAGAAACTCGCGCAGATTCATCCCATGGATCTTGTGTCGACGTTTCTGGGTGCGCATGCGATCCCAGAACACATGAGTACAAATGATTATGTTAACACCATCATAAAAGAGATGCTTCCGAAGACCAAAGGTCATGCCCGGTTTTGTGACGTGTTTTGTGAAAAAGGTGTTTTTACCGTTACCCAAGCTAGAAAGATCCTTTTAGCGGCGAAACAGTATGGTCTTCTGCCGAAGGTTCATGCCGATGAGATTGTTGAAACCGGTGGAGCGTTGCTTGCTGCAGAGGTTGGTGCGATCAGCGCGGATCATCTTTTACAATCATCAGAGGCTGGGTTACGAGCTTTAGCGCAGAAATCCATCATCGGAGTGCTTCTGCCTGGCACACCATTCTGTTTGATGATGGAGCGGTACGCCCCTGCACGAAAGATAATAGATGGTGGTGTCCCTGTTGCGTTAGCGACTGATTTGAACCCGAACTGTTGGACGGAAAATATGCAAATGATCATTCAACTCGCCTGTCTGAAAATGCAGATGACCCCTGCAGAAGCGATCACTGCATCGACGTTTAACGCTGCCTGTGCCATTGGGATGCAACAGTCCATCGGAAGTCTTGAGAAAGGCAAACAAGCTGATATTCTCATCCTGGATTGTCCGAACTATCAGTTCCTTCCCTACCATTTCGGAGTGAATATGGTTGAAACCGTGGTAAAAAAAGGCTTGATTCTCTAATTTTCCTTATTTTTTTCTTGTAAAAAGAATAATATAATACCAGATAATAATTATTCCTAGAGAATTATTTTAAAAAAATGGAGGTTTCGTCGCTTCAATGGTGGCAAAAACGATACGTGTTTCAATCCTGATAGGAGTCTTCCTTTTTTCCATATTGCCACATCAGGTTTCTACAGGGCAAGATGACTGGTGGAATGAGACATGGTCGTTTCGCCAGGAAATACTCCTGGGTTCTCTCACAAGCGAAGTATCTGTAGCATACCAACCTATCGATATTCCTGTTCGCTTTGATTCTCCCTGTTGTGTCTTAAATGAAACACATCATTCTGTTAGGGTAATCTGCCAAAGCACAAAGGAGGATCTCGAACTGGAATCACAACTCTATGATCTTAAGTATTCTGACGAGACTCATATTACAACCTGTAATCTTGTCTTTTTGATTCCGCCTCAGACCGATGGAAAAGAACGTTTTTACATGTATTACGATGAGGCACAAACCACTCCCCCCAGTTATTCTGATCATGTCTCCATTGTGGATTCCTCGTATTTCTATGAGCCGATCCCGGGGTATCCTTTAGAATCTCACTTCTATAAAATCATTCAACATGATGCCATCCCCTACGTAGTGGCACAAGAAGGCAAATTCCTTTGGTATACCACCTCACAGTGTGTCACAAAACTTATAGAAGGTTCAACAGAAGTAGTCCCGAAAAACGGAGAAGCGATCGCATCGTTTGAATACGCGTACTATTACGGGGATGAAATGTGGCAGTATAGTTCGACAAGCCAAGAACTCGTTGCCAAAGAAATCCTCTGCGATGGAAACCTTATGGTCTCCTGTAAAATACTCAGCAAATCAACAGAGGGAGACCTACAGACCACCGCTGTGTACAAATACTATTATTGCCCGACATTCTCTGAACGTATCCAGGTCCATGTGATTCATGAGGCGTTAGAAGAATGCCACGTTTATGAGGATGCCAACACCGATGGATTATTTGCCTCTATGCAGTGTGGTGGGATACGAAGCGCGTCCATTTCAGAATTGAATTTTGGAGAAATCTATCCGTATACCCATTTCTATTCCGAACAAAACACTGTTGAGCAATATCAAGTAGATCTGCACCCAGAATATACGCAAGAAAACCCGGTGCTTTGGTTAATTCAAACACTAGATGATGTTGATATAGGGCAGAACGCATGGGTCTCGTTTGATGAAGGCGCTACAGGCAATGTCCATGCATTAATCTTCGGTTCGTCCTCTGTTGTCAAAGCAGGAATAGACGAGCGTGATGGGATACAATTGAAGGCGTACGAGTCGAATTATCCACATCTGCCTGGTTTGGACTACACGGTCGCTTCCGTGGAATGCACACGAAACGCCTATGAAAAAAACATTTCAGGAAAAGATACTGTTATCCCAAAAGGCTTCATCGCTGAATTTGATGCGGAGTTTTTTTCCTCACCAACAGATGGGTATCACTCCGCGGAGGAAGAAGCACGTCTTTTTCAGATCCTTGCACAGCTCAAACCATCAATAAGAGACCATCACACTGATGAAGATGAAACATCTGTGGGTCGTTTCTCACTCATGGTTTCTGTTCATACTGCTCCCTCGTTTCCTTTTGGATCTGTGCTCTCAGCAATCACAGGACGCAACTTCCCCTACATAACCGTTGAAGCATATCGTGAAAACGAATTACTCTATTCTGGTACAGCATGTCGGTTACCCTTCAAAGGCTCGGTTTCCTCAGAAGGATCGTCATTAAAAGAACGCATCTCAGATGCTCTTCATCTGTTTGACCTTCGTAATATCTCCTTATGGAAACGGTTCCATTTCCAAGCACTTGAAGCAGGACGATACGTTATAAAAGTGTTTAAGGACAACACCCGGGTGGGCAACGAACGACATTTCATTGGGGTAGAGGTCTTTGATCTTACAGAAGATTCATCGATCCATGTGTTCTGTAAACCACAGGGTTCGTGTCAGGTCAGCCTTGTTGATCAGCAAGGTCTTGGTATCAATGATGCTGAAGTGATGTTACTGAAGGATGGGCTGGTGATTGCCCAGAATACTACTAATGAAGATGGAGCGGCTCATCTTACTGCGCCATGCGATCGTAAAGGTTCTTATCAGCTCACCGCAGTCTATAAAGGTTTTGAGGTGATGAATGAGTCAATACGGTTACGATACAACCGAATAGTAGTTCCTCTAAAGAAATCAGTGGTCCTTGATCAGTACGACTGGATGGTTACCCTGCAAGACCTATGGGGTTTAACACCAGATGTTGATGTCACACCAAGATTAACAAGCGCTGCGATGCAGACTCCCACCGTGATTTTACCAACACAAAACACCAAGAGTTCCTATCAATTTACCGAGTTACCTCCTGCGACGTATCAGCTTCAAATCCAATTTAAGTCCTTTGTTATAGACAAAGAAGTGACCATCCCTTCCGATGATGCTTCGCTAGTGTTTCCAGCGACATATCCTGTCTCATTCCATGTATTTGATGCACGAGGTTCGGTACTAGAGGGTGTCAATGTTGAGATGAGCCGTGAGGGAAAGACACAGAAGATACTCAGCAATGGTTCTCAGGCTGTTTTTTCTATTCCTCCGGGTCTTTATGTAGTGAAAGTGATTTCTCAGGCTGAGATTATTGGTCAGAGATCCCTCAAAGTGATTGGTGAGCGAAATGTGGACCTAATCACAAAACAGGAGCCAGTGTTTCCACTGTTATGTCTGGTCGTTTCGGCTAGTTTAATTTTGCTTGGATTCGTGGTAGGCATCAAAAAGAACGAACTATTGTATCCTCTTTTACTTCTTCTAGTAAGTGTTTTGCTGATATCACTGGTATCGCCCTGGTGGACATTGCAAGGATCCTCCGGAGACATTCAGACATCATCAACCTTGTATCTGATACCATTCAATCTTGTTTCAACCACAACTGCACCACAGGTAATCGCGGGAGAGCTTTCGTTTATACCTGAGAATTTTATGACCATCATGATGATCATTCCGATTATTGCAGTCTTCGTTGTTGGGCTTGCTATCTTCGCTTTCACTTTCAAAAGAATACGTAAAAAAAACTGGCAGATTTTCCTTCTGATTGGAGCATTGGTTCTGTTTCTCTCCTCGTTGGTTTTATTTATCATAGCGATGTCTGCTTTCGTAGAAGTCGGTGTTGGAAGCTTCATTGGACAGGGAACGATCGATGTTTCGGTCCACGGCAAAGAAATGGTTATCCCTGTGGTATGTGATTGGGGGCCAGCACTTGGATTCTGGTTGAATGTACTGGCAAGTCTATTGCTGTTATCTATGATACTACTCTTGTATCAAAAAAAGAAAAAAAGGATTCGGTTATTGTAGTTTACGCAGTTGTTTTTCCTGTTCTCTTTTTATTTTCGCCAATACCTTATCCTTGGTGATATCTCCGATTGGGGCGATGGGTTTTACGATAGGTTCTTTTGGTTTTTTCTCTTGTTTTTTTAGACGAACAGCTTGTTTTTTCTTTGGTTTCTTCTTTGGTTTTCCTGCGGCTTTGAACGATGCCTGCAGTTTTTTGAAAAAAGATGAAATGATATTTTTTGATTTTTCTTCCGTGGTTTTTACTCGGAACTGTCTCTTTTCTTGTTTGTACGACAGCAGCGCTGATTTGTATTCATCCTGCATCATGATACGTTCTTGCTCATACGCGTTTTTGTCAGTCCGTTTGAGTTCAGCAAGGTGTTGTTGTTCCTCAGGCAGTTTCCAGGGTTTCTCTGGTTTCTTTCGAATCGTTTCAGAGGCTTTTCGTCGCCAATATAACAAAATAATAACAACGAATATTATGATTAATCCAGCCCCAAAGATATATGTAGCGTTTTCTTCAGAGACATACAAACCCTGGGTTTCGAGCATGATATTTTGTGTTGCGATTGTGACATTTGGTTGATCGGTGGAGAATGCCTCAAGAGTGATTGAATGTAGCGTCCCTGTATCTAGGAAATTATTGGGACTTGCGACTCCAATGAATAACTGTCCTTGTTCTCCAGGCGAAAGAGTTATTGTGTTGTTTTGTGTCAATCGAAGAAGAGATCCGTTTTCACTTTTTGCTCTGAAGCTGATGGTATCATTGTAGTTCCCATAACTTTGAACTAGAACTGGGATGGAGACAACGTCGTTTGGTGAGAGTTTTCCTGGGGGTAAGGCATTGATTTTTACAGAATGGAATGGTTTTACTTTCACAAGGAGGTCAACAAAGTAATAATCGGTAAGGACTTTTCCGCTGTTTTTGCCAAATCCTCCGAATAATGCGGCTGGGAACCAACCAAGCGGACTAAAAGGAAATGAATATGTTCCTTTAAAAATCCCTAATATTGTGTTATCCAACCCTTCTGGAAACCATAAGTTTTTGATCGCCCATGTGTCAGCAATTCTAATCCGAAGTGTCGTACTTTGAATCGTCTCGCTTGCTTGCGGTGGCGAATATAATGCTATCGAGACATTGGTTATTGCAGCGACTCCTTCCTGCTGGATGATTAATGGGGGATCAAAGTTGACAAACCAACCACCAGAATTACCATCGGGAAATTCGACAGAATAACTCAAAATACGTTGAGTTAAAAACCATCGAGTTAGTCCTGCTGAAAAATTACCGGTTTCAATGTCGATGTTTCCAAGTTGTATTGTCACCTTTTCGTTATATCCTATCGTAATATTATTAGGTACAGCTTTGAATCCCTCGGCAAAGCTGACTATCGTGACTAACGATCCATAAAGAGCTCCGATAGCATTAATTAAAGGGAATTTCCACCCTGTCTTCGGAGTTGCTGCCTCGGTGAGTTGAACCTGTGCACAAATAATGGGGCAGAGGAGTAATGCAACGATGACGAAACTAATGCTTTTATTGAGTTTTATAGGAATTTCCCCCATTGCTTTAAAGGAAGATGTATATGTTTTGAGTTTTTATTTTCTTTTCCGTAAGAACGTCATGATTACAAGTACCAGTCCTAAGGCACCGATAAACGCGATAGATTCGAATCCGGGGGTTGAAAACCCTCGACTTTCAACTAGGAATGTTGCGTAGATAATTTCGCCCTTTTTCGTGTAATCATCGTATTTTACTGGCTGCATGGAAACCGTAATGGTTTTTTCATCATTGTGATATCCGAAATTTTTTGGTGGTTTTATCACAAGATATGCTGTGTTGCTAGATCCTTCTCCTTCCTCAAGGATGATTTGGTCTGTCACAATTGCATTCCAGTCTTTGGGTGTATTGACAACAGTGAGCAATACGACAGTTCTTGCATTACCAAGGTTGGTTACCTGAATGGGGAAAACTGCTGTATCCAATGGCCCTATTTTTTTGGTATTGGTCTCTGGTAAGGTTGGTTGAATTAACGGTTTATATTCTGGAACGAAATTAAGGGTAAATTCTTGTGTGAAACCTTCAATGAGTCCAGCTTTTTTTGCTGTTGCTTTTAATTTTATATAACCTAGTCCGTATGCGGGTGCATCATCTGCCACTTGCAGTGATATTGATGTATACACATAGGTTGTTTCTCCGGGTTGAACTGTTGTAGATAAGGTACCTTGTCCGATAGTTGCTGTAACCCATGTTGGGGTCTCAACAATTTCAACAGATATTACAATTACCTTATTAGCATACACTCTAATCATGCCTTCACCAAAGACACCTCTTGTGACGGTATGTGAAATGGTTAAGTCTAACGATCGTAATGCCCCACGTGGTACAACCGGCTGTTCAGTCTGATTCGTTCTCCATGAAACTGTCAATACACTTTGAAGATCGAAGATAAGACCTGCTGATGTGGTGGGGAGTGCAGCAACAATAACACTGATAAAGACTAGTCCCGTAACGATACTTGCTTTTACCGCTTTGAATTTTTTTGTCATTGTTCCACCATTTTTCCTGTTTTTACACGTATTACTTTCTTTTCTCAGTATTTAAAGATTGTTGTACACTTCTTACTCGAAGAAGGACGCAGTATGTACATGTTAATATATAACTTACTTGATATAAAAATATTTGCATGGAAATGTATCATTTTGAATTAAAAAAGGAAAAAATAAGATTCATTAATGATTTTTTTCTCCTGAAGATACCAAAGGAAACTCCTGGCTTACTCAATCACATCGATTTTTTGTTCGCCTTCTTGTGTTTTTTTCGTTTTATCAGGCTTGTCTTTCTTTGTTGCGACTTTGCCCGGGAAATTAGAGAGAATAATGATATCGCCAACCGCATTGACCCATCGATAGGGTACTGCAACATCAACGCTACCTTCTACTAATGCTGGATTTGTGTTTGTGACAAGTAGGCTACCAACTCTCTTTTCATCCAACTCTAAAAACACGTTTTTGACATGACCAACATAGACTCCTTCGCGGGTATAAACAGGCAGTTTCAGAAAAGTGGTTACCTCTTCTGGCTTCCAAGTGTCTTTTTGCATCATGTAATCAAAATACATTTACCTATATTAAAATGTGATGGTTTTTAATTCGTCGGTCGTATGATATTAGAGTTTCTTCACTATGAAAAGTTTAAACATAAGAATAAAAAGCATGACATAACCGATCAAAAGTAGGACCGCAGAGATCTCCCATCCACCTACAAAAAGCAAAATCATAGAAACTGAACAGAGCAAAAAAATTGTACTTACCACAATCCGAAGTTTCATCAACGCAGAATATTGCTGGAATCCAGGGATCTGTAAGAGGCTGCTTTCTTTTTTTGTAGCCTTGACTTTCTCTTCCTTTTGGAGTTTACTAATTATCTGTTTTGTTTCTTGATTTTTATCCGTCTCCTTCTTCAGAAGCTTGATTTTCATTTTCTTCACGTAGTATTACTATCCTTCATCCTTTATTAAAATGTTGTTATACATATTTGTTCAGAAAAAGTTGAGTATCGTGCTATCATTCTAGATGGGGGATTATGGGCCAGTGTTAAAAGCGAGTGTGGCTGTTTGTTTAAAACCGTGAATGAGTGTTATGATGTTAAATGGTCCTTTTTTATCATTAATCGAAGAACAAATTTTCACCCATCCTAGTGAATAATTACCTGGGGCATCATCGCTGAGATGTACGTACATCAATGTATTATGCAAAGTTACGTCATCAGATTTTATAACACCTGTAAAATTTTCCTGTAATGTCCAGGCGGTGCACCACTCTGGTGTATCTTCTATCCCTAAATGCATAATGAATGTTCCACCTTCTAAAAAACGCAAGAGAATTTTCCCGTATGCACCACGGGTCACACAAGAAATAATGGAAAGATTTACAGCACGTGTTTCCCCGGGCAAGATAGGTTGTTGTAAATCAGATCCTGACCATGATATTGTTAAAACAAATTGAAGATTAAAAAGACTTTTTTTTAGGATTTCTTTCTTAGGCTGGGCTACAACAAGAGAACTACTCAGAAGAAGGATTACGATAATCGAAAATGCAATACATAATTTTCTCAAGCCTCTGATTTTCATTTATTTTTCTCCACTTGATTACTATGGTTAGATATTATATATTCTCCTCTATTTGATAAAACTTTCGAGGAAAAACGAATATTATTGATATATTTTGTAAAAAAACATACAAGATACATTCTTATTAGGTCTATTTTAATACTTTTTTTAACTGGACTAAGAAATTTTGTGTCAATATGATTTATATCATAGTATCTTTTTTTAACTACTATTTCTTATCCCCTGCAATGGTTTCTCTCGATACTCAAAAGAAACAAAAAATATTTCACGAACTCGCACGTTTGCAGCAACGTGATTTTTGTTTTTCCAGTGGCCATATCCTAGGTTCTATGTGTACTGTTCCACACCCTGTCGCTCGAGAAGCTTACATGCAATTCCTTGAGACAAACCTTGGTGACCCAGAGCTCTGCCCAGGGACAAAAGAAATTGAGTCACGTTACATCGCTTTTATCTCTAACCTTCTTCATGCACCAAAAACATCAGCAGGGCAGATCGTCAGTGGAGGGACTGAGGGGAACATCACCGCGATGTGGGTCGCAAAACAACTCTCTGGAAAAAAGGAAATCGTTCTACCAACAAGTGCTCATTTCTCATTCCAGAAGATAGCATCGCTTATGGACATGAAACTCATCGAAGTCCCAATGACCAACGAGTATGTGATGGATCTTGCGAAGTTAAAGAAGAAGATACGCAGAACCACTGCTGCCGTGGTTGGTCTTGCAGGATCAACCGAGCTGGGGACCATTGACCCAATCCCTGAGCTGAGTGAAATCTGCACTGATGAGCACCTTTTTTTGCATGTGGACGCTGCGTTTGGTGGTTTTGTCATCCCCTTCCTCAAAGAACTTCAGTACAAGATTCCTGATTTTGATTTTCGTCTCAAAGGAGTCTGTTCGGTTTCCATTGATTCACATAAGATGGGTTATGCTGCGATCCCCTTGGGGACGCTGATGGTTCGGAAGAAACAATGGCTTAGGAACATCAGTGTGGATTCCCCCTATATCAGTAGTGAAAAACAAGCGGGGATGCTTGGGACGCGTTCTGGTGCACCGGTTGCTGCCGGCTATGCTGTCGCACAATACCTTGGGTATGAAGGGTATAAACAGATGGTTCAATCTTGCATGAATGTAACACATCACACGGAAGGGAGAATCAGAGAGCTTGGTCTGAGCCTTGTGATGAAGCCTACGATGAATGTGATTGGAGTGAAGTTGAAGAAGCCAAGCATTGTTGTAAAAAAACTTTCTGAGCAGGGCTGGCGGGTCAATAAGATTGAGCGGCTTTCTTGTATACGCTTGGTACTGATGCCGCAAATCACAAAACAGATTATCGATGAATTCATTCCAGTGCTACAAAAAACCTGTCAAGAGGTTGGAGAACTATGAGTCTGAAACATTTGGAAAAATCACTCTATGAAGCCCCAATCGTGAAAAAAGGTGAGTATGACTATGTGATTCATCCCATCACCGATGGAGTGCCGTACGTCACCCCTGAATTGCTCAAAGAAGTCACTGATGAAATGAGAAAACATATCAGAAAATGCGGGAAATTCGATCGTATCGTTACGATGGAAGCGATGGGGATACCACTTGCCTCTGCATTGTCACTTGATCTAGGTATCCCGTTTACGATCATTCGCAAAAGACAGTACGGATTGCCTGGCGAGGTTTCCGTTGAACAGGTGACCGGGTATTCAAAATCAAAGATGTATGTCAACGGGCTGAAGAAAGGAGACACGGTTATTCTTGTCGATGATGTGCTGAGTACTGGTGGGACGTTAAAAGCAGTGCTCTATGTCCTCAAAGAGATAGGAGTTATCGTAAAAGGCGTGTTTATCGCAGTCTACAAAGGAACCTGCAAAGAAGAACTAGCAAAAATCTATGGTATTCCAATTACAACGATAGTTGATATCGATGTTGTTGACGGAAAAGTTCTTATCAGATGATTTAACTTTTACGAAATATCTGATAGAAATCGCTTTGTTTATGTATATTGAAAGTGAGGGTCAATATCAATATAAAATAAGATAATACCATGTTTCCAGAGGAATGACCGACCATTTGCAGAAAAAACCCATTGACCGGTTTCATTTCCATGGTATGTATATGTTGATATC
>Ga0209287_10000806_pt1 | contig 17212 bp, 14 predicted proteins | sample PPLLak3cmMay2015_2_FD_187255 | JGI IMG/M metagenome (GOLD analysis project Ga0209287, IMG submission 187255) | Freshwater sediment microbial communities from Prairie Pothole Lake near Jamestown, North Dakota, USA - PPLs Lake P8 Core (1) Depth... | ecosystem: Environmental > Aquatic > Freshwater... | reverse complement strand
CAAGAACGGACAACCTGTTGAGGAATTCCCGGCGGTCAAGTAACCCGTGCCGGTATTCATAGTAAAGTCCGGCAATTTTCTTGTCCATTTTCGTATCCATGATCGCCCTCCTTTTTTTATTGGTTGTATCCTGCTTTCGACCGTTTTCAGGATACGTAAGGGTGTCTTTCCTGTCAAGAAAATGTGATACTGCTGTGCCGGGTCATCTTCCACGCAACCGTGCAGGACTCTATGCGCGCTCTTCACGAAATCCCCCGATTCACTGCCCGACCTGAAAGTCAAACTTAATCAATACTTATTATATTAGTATTAATAATTAATTCAATATATTAACTTGATTATGCGGAAACTTTACAGTAATGGTTGCCGGTACCCAGTCATACGGGCTTTTATATTTTACAGAAACTTATACTGTTCTTGCATAAGAGCCCATTAATTTAAAATTTGAGATCAAACCATGGGAGGCATTTAATGAAAAAAATTACTGCAACAGCCTGTTTGGGGCCGTTTTTATGGATGTTATCATCCGGCATAGTCTTTGCGGCTGATAATGCAGGCACCGACACCGGAACAACTGCGTGGATGCTGACATCTACCGCCCTGGTATTGCTCATGGTACCGGGTCTCGCAATGTTTTACGGTGGCCTGGTGAGGACTAAAAATGTTCTGGGTACCATGATGCACAGCTTTGTGGCTATGGCGATTATAGGTGTTTTATGGGCTGTCTGCGGATATGGCCTGGCCTTTGGGAAAAATGTGCTGGGAGGATTTATCGGATGGAACAAAGATTATTTTTTTCTGAAAGGGATCGATGATGCCATGGTCAATGGTGTGCCTGAGTATGTACTTGCAATGTTCCAGGGTAAATTCGCTATCATAACACCTGCACTGATCAGCGGCGCACTGGCTGAGCGGGTCTATTTCAGAAGCTACTGCATTTTCATCTCGTTATGGTTTCTCTTGATTTACTGCCCGCTGTGCCACTGGGTCTGGGCGCCGGACGGATGGCTGTTCAATGCAGGCGCAGCCGGTGTGATCGATCTTGCCGGCGGTCTTGTGATTCATGTTTCGGCAGGTGTCAGCGCCCTGGTTGTGGCATTATATTTAGGAAAACGTGAAGGTTTTCCCAAAACGACCATGCAGCCGAATAATCTGGTCATGACAATGATGGGCGCGGGACTTCTCTGGGTCGGCTGGTTCGGTTTCAATGCGGGATCTACTGTTCAAAGCGGGCTGGCTACTGCCCGGGCCCTTACCATGACCCAGCTGTCGGCTGCCAGCGGGGCATTGACCTGGATAATAATCGAAGCGGTTATTTATCGTAAAGCAACCTCTCTGGGCTTTGCGTCGGGAATTCTTGCGGGGCTTGTGGTCATCACCCCGGCGGCCGGCGTTGTAAAGCCTTACGGAGCCCTTATTCTCGGCGCCTGCTCTTCGGTTGCCTGTTATTATGCGTTAAGTGCAAAATTAAAACTCGGGTATGACGATTCTCTGGATTGTTTCGGGATTCATGGAGTAGGCAGCGGACTCGGGGTTCTCCTCCTGAGCTTTTTCATCAGGGAGAGCTGGCTGAAAGATGCGTCGGCTACCGCCGGATCCGACTGGACCATGTTTAGCCAGTTTTTTATCCAGGCCAAAGGGCTCGGTGCAACAATTGCCTTTGCGGCGCTGGGAACCCTTTGCATCTGTTTTATCGTTGAAAAATTGTTCCGGTTCAGGCTCGACAGGGAAAAAGAACTCACCGGCCTTGACCAGTCCCTTCACGGGGAGCACGGATACGGCATGCTCCAGCCCTGATGGTTTCATAAAAAAGCCTTTCTATGCCGCAGTCCCACGGCGCCCCTGTGCGTGCCCTTGTCCCAGACCGCTACTTCTACAAGAGCGCCAAGTGGGTGGAGGGCATCAAGGGCACCTCCCGCGATGAGCCTGGATTCTGGGAACAGCAGGGTTTCAGTAATTCAGCCGACCCGTGGAAGGAAGAACGCTACGAGCAGGGCCGGTGAAGCAGAGAGTAAAGGATATTCCCCCGGGCTCCCAGTTACCGAAAACAGCCTTGAGCCGAAATCGGTAATTAACGTGGCAATAGCGGTTCGTTGTGGGAGGTTTATAACGGCCGATTTAAACAATAAAAATGCTGTTTTATCAGCAGTATATCAACGAAAGTATAAATGTTAAAAATGTCACCTAAGTGCTTCCCTGCGGGGTTTGGCCGGACACAATAGATCTTACTATTTTTCGGATGCAAGCATTTTTTCAAGCGCAGATATGAGAGGCGGGAGATCATCCGTGACAGTATCCCAGACTCGGTCAAGGTCAATATCAAAATAGACATGGATCAGCCTGTTTCTCATTGCAACAATATCGGTCCATGGAATTTCCGGATGTGTATCCCGGCATTCCTTTGAAATTCGTGTTGCTGCTTCGCCTATAAGCTCCACAGACTTAACAATAGAAAGGGTCAGCATTCGATCATTATCAAGGTCTTTTCTTGTTCTGTTACGGGCAAACAAAACCGCTTCTCCGGCAGCTTCCAGCATATGCCGTGCACGAATCAAATCATCCTTTCGCATACGCAACCTCGGCGCTTTCAAGCACTTCCTGTCTGAAATAGCGGCTCAGATCTCCCGAAGTCCGCAAATCAACTTTTCGCCCCATCATATCTGAAAGCTCATTTTCCATGCGTGCCATCTTGAGGAGACCCGTTTTGTATCCGGGCTCAAATTCGATAAGAATGTCTATATCGCTGTCCGGCCCGAAGTCATCCCGAAGAGCTGATCCATAAAGAGAAAGTCTGCGGATATGATATAATTCACAGAATTGTGCCAACTGTTTTTTAGGTATATTTGTGCGTATTGTTTTTCCCATTATGCCGACCTTAATATTTTAACCTATTCGATACTATACCTAAACCGCCCTCAAAACAACAATATTTATATATTACTGAACCGAAACAGCACTTTTTTAAGAGCATGTCGAATAATGATAATCCGTCATAATGATTGGCGAACCGGGTTCGTACCAGTGAGAGAATTGCCGAAAAAGATGTTTAAAACCAATAGGAGAAGTGCGCCCTTAAAAAGGCTGGCTTTCTAACCTCTTTAATTAATTTGACAATAAAATTTATTATTTTTTAATTGACAAGGAGACTATAGGATGTCCCCTAAGTTCCCCCTAAGCAACTGAGAAAAGGCACCGATTTGGTGTTTCGTCTTATGTTTCGTGTATCACCAAGTCCTGTTCAAGAAAAGAAAACTTGCTCTTGAAGAGATACGCCATCTTTTCGTCAGCAGTTGCAAAAACAACTTGCCGTGAGCCTTGGACAACAAGCGCACGCAAGTAATCAAAGAAGCTAAGAAGATTGAGATCATCAGCATGTGCTATTGGATCGTCAAGTAGCAGTATGGGCGGGGCTGTTTCGGCAGATAGGTTCAAAGCAAGGAAGATTGCCAGCGCGAGTGCAGATCGTTGGCCGGTGCTCACCTCAGAAAGGCTTGCCCACCTCCCATCAGATTTTCTTTTAAGAGCAAAGGACGTCCTATTGCGGTTTCGCGCAGAAGCGCCAAAATCAATATCATCAAATTCACGTGGTGTTTGGATTCTTAGAAAAGCATGCAGGATTGCTGCCCTGTAAATAGCAGTAAACTCCGCCATTGCCTTCTCACTGCTGTCCACTGACAATATTTCAGATAGGCATTCTACTGCAGCTTCGCACCGAGAAAGATTTTTTTTGTGTTTGAGCATGAGCTTGTTATCCGAATCTATGCGAGCAATTAGCGGCTTGATATTTTCCGCTGCGACGCTGGATTGGTGTCTATGGTTCAAATAAGTCGAGATTGTCTCTTGTACCCTCTGTGCCACGACCAGCAAGGCAAATATGTCCGCATTATCTTCAATAGTTATATGTTGCCTCACATTCTCAATCTTATTGATTGCGGTACGTGCATTACCTGTCTTTTTTTGGAGAGCGTTATAGAATTCCTGTGGGCTCAATTCGCGATTCACAAGTTGCCGTGACAAGATAGAAATTTCGTTTCCGGCTTTTTCAATAGTCGCATCCAGTTCTTTGCACTGGTTGCGAAGATGCCCTATAGCATTCTCATGGTTGCAAAGAACTGTTGAGATGGCTGATAGGCGTTCACCGTGAGAAGATAGGCTTCGAATCTCCAACGGGAGCTTTGCCATAAGTTGAACATATTCATCTTCAGTAAAACCCTTATCGGACATGTAGCTCTGCAATGTGCGTAATTGCCCAAGCTGCTTCTCGAGAACCTTAATTTTTCCTTTTATTGACTCGAAGGCTGCTATCCCATCCTTGCAGGAAATACCATTTGCCGTTGAAAAGACATTGCATTTCAGGAGAATTGAGGAGAGTGTTTGTACATCTGCCATCTCTCGTTCCGCCTTGTTCGCATTAATTTCCAGCTGGGCTATTCTGGCATTGGCTTGTTTAATTTCAAACTCCTCATTAGAGGAGTGCATTGCTTGCGCGTGCAGTTTCTCCTGGATAGCACCAGGCACATGGATTGTTCCGCAGATAGGGCATATCGCTAAATCAGGTTGTATCTGCAGCAGCTCTTCTGCGTCCCCAGCAATTCTAGCCTTCAAGGCAGCGACATGAGACAACTTTTGGGAAGCTTCATCAGCCTTTGACTTATAATCTTGGATTGCCACTCTGATTTCTTGTGCTTCCTTCCACTTCGCATCAGAATAATCAGGCAATGAGACACCGATTTCTCTCATCCAAGAATAATCAGCATCTCTCGCAATGGCAACAGCTTCACTATTACTCAGAATGGTTTCCTCGATTGTACTAATGCGAGCAGAGAGGCCCGGTAGCTCTGCGATTCGGCTATCTTGCAGATAACGCAGAATGGCTCTTAACCAGTTTGCTTCTTCTGTCTTGGCTCTTATCTCGTGCTTAAAGGTGTTTATTTTCACCTGATAGTCAGTCAGATCTTTGATTATGGTATTAAGCCCTGGAAGAATTCCCTCAATCCTATTGACCTCATCCTGCAATGCAGAAATAGAGAAGCGCTTCACGGATATTTCCATCATGCTCGCTTCCTTTAATGTTGCAATGCATTTCGTGATAAGCATAAGGGTATCTTCAAGTTGCGGTTCATTAACTTCTGAGGCTAAGTGTCTCCAATGCAAGTCCACAAGGGTTTCAATTATGTGCTTGATAGACACTGATTCTGCGGATGAAAGAGACTTGAGCCGGGATTGTTCCAAGTTCATTTCTTTCAATCTACCCTGCAGCTCTTGTATATCCTCCCGGGTGCGTGTTTCCTCTCGCTGGAATAAGACAAGAATGTTTCGTATGCGTTTCTCCAGAAAGTCCACCTCTTCGCCTAAGGCCAAGCGCGAGAAAGCTTGCTCAATATCTGCGTTGTCTTGGTCATATGCAAGCCTATATGCTGCGTCAGTATCGAAGTAGTTATAACGGGCAAAATTATGGCAAAGCCGATTATCCTTTGGGTATGAGGTGTTGTACCACTCGGCATCCCTTGCTCTGTATAAGGCATTATCTGAATGTGGCTTTAGCGATGTACCATCTGCAAAGCGTGCAACAACATCTGCTGTTTCATCAGGTCTGTTACCGTTTCTAAGCGTTCTCCCGCAAATGCAAAGCTCGATTGCCTCCAGAAAGGACGTCTTCCCCGTACCATTCGCTCCTGTTAAGAGAGTGACAGCGCCAAGAGAAAAGGTACCTTTTATAATGTTCTGCCGATATTCAAGCAACTCCAAACTATCCATCCGACCCATGGCATTACTCGAATTCCGCAATTCATTAATTGTCGGCGCCATGTACACCATCGGCGGCGTACTTGCCTCAATGTATTTGCGAACAACAGCGTCACGCCCCGTCTTTGAGTTGATAGCGCTAAGACCCGCGTTGTCAAGCTTTTCAATCCACCGTGCAGCGACATTCGCAGTAAGTCGCGGTACCGAAATTCTCGTGCGGGCTATGGACGAAGTATCAATCCAGCCATCAAGCTGGTCAACAGGGATGACATATTTCCGTGTGTATTCTTTGTTCTTCTCAATAATTTCGCGAAGCGAAGCTGCTTTGCTTGCGGAGAAGCCCTCAGTATTCTGGCTATAAATAAAGACGAGATAAAAGTTCCATTGTATCCACCCGGATGTGCGATAGTAATCATTGGCAATAAACTGCTCTTGGTATCCAGTCAAGTCAAAGCCGGGGGTAAAGAAAAGTTCTGAAGTGTCAAAATAGTAATAGGCGATAGGTTTCTGCTTATACGATTGTATGCACCTAAGAAGGGATCCGTTAAGGGTCTTAACTTCCCCAAATGATTTCTCAAGATTCGTGAGGATTTGTTTCGTTTCAACCATCAGTTTCACTCTACTCTTGGTTTGAAAGTTGACGTAATTTGTGTGTTGCTCTGGTTGAAGATATCTGTTATTTGAGGCCGTCGTTCAAAACTAACGCGCTCGTATTCATCGTTGCGTTTGAACCAGACAACAAGCCTTCTCTTTTCTGAGTCTGTCAAACAAGATGACACGGCATCGTATTTTTGCCTGGGAAGGTTGTCGTCTGGATATGGACCTAAATAGACACCCGTAGCCGCTCCTCGCATGTCTGGGGCATATAGGTTGCAATTAGGACTGTCTTCTCGGTAAGCGATTTGTACTGACTGTCGCAAGTCTGACAAATTGTCGGGTAGGTGTGCCTGTGGGTTTCCAAGTATTTCCACTGTAAGTATCTGGTAATTGATCAAGCAAATGTTGCGCGTTGCAAGCGCCTGATCTGAACAGTCTATGGCACACGTTATGCGTCTGATAATTTCGTTGTCGTCTATCTTAAAGTGGTGCAACCGTCGAACGTCATGCCATTGATTGCAGCATGCATTTCCTAAGGATAAAGTCAATAACCGCTCAATATTGACGACATCCAACATGTTATCAAGCATAATGGAAAGATTAGGCACACCATATGTGTCGCACACTCGGCGAAAAGCTGAAGTTTGCGTTGGTGTAGCAGCCGACCACAACACGTTTGCCCAACTATATACCTCAAGCACTTCTGGGCCTGTTCGCCTTGCCAACTGGCCGGGTGCCAGTCGTTGCGAGACTGGAGTAAGGCGCAACCTAAACATAGCTTCATTATGATCGAAATAGTAGGCCCACGTTTTGCGCTCGTGCCAATGGCACATGAAGAGACCATTATGATGATTATGAGCAACACGCGTATTGTCAAGATGCACTTCTATGGATTTGGAATATACCGCGGTGCCCCAAGCTTTTGTAAAATCGACATTTTGGTAAGGTTCCTCAATTGATGTGCCTTTGGCCCAATTAAGAGTGAGGATTTCTACAGCATCAGATTTGTATTCGAGGCTACTGCGGCGATATCCCGCAAACTGTGGGTCACGAGGTTCGGGATTAAGCTGGATATGAAGAAGTTGCGTCGGCGTATTGATTAACTCCCTAATAATCCTGTCGTCAACGTTTAGCACATCTGAACATATCAGGGTGCACAGTCCGTTAGAGTGTTCATTCGATTCTATTTTATATATATAGCGCCCCTTGATGAGATGGTCTCTCTCTAAATACCCAATATGGTCTGCCATTTCGATGGTCTTAAACTGAATAAGCGCTATATATAAAGGTTTTTTTGCTTGGTCGGTGGTCTTGAAAACGTAACAAAGCGGATCGAGAAAAGACTTGTCTTGACTCAATACGCTTTCGTCGAACACCCAACGTATGTGGTTGTGTGTGGGAAGCTCTATCAGTGCTTGCTTTGTGATACTCTCGCATCCCAGTACCCACAATTTGCCTTCATTCGGTAAATTCGTCTCATCTGCCACTACACTGAGCAAGACTTGCCAAGGGCATGAGTACTCTGGGGTTACTGTTAGGTCGACGTCGATTCGTTTGGCATAACTTAAGAAGGAAGTGTATTTGTCAACGGTCTGCTGGCACTCACAATTCCCAATGCCATTTTGCGTTGCCCTAATCTGCCCGCAAGGTTGGAGTACAAGTGCTTCAAATGTTCTGCAATCAGAACGCAAGAAAGGAAGGATCGGCATTGCGAACCGATGTTCACTGGCAACCACAGATAAAGGCCTTATTTCCATTTTCTTAGTTCAACTTTCCTTATCGTTTCGCCATACGACGTGATGATTCTGTTGGGAGTTGCGCTTGCTTACCTTTGGTATTGCTTAGAGATAAAAAAGTTATAGGTGACGTTCATCAATATATAAATTGACAGCGTTATTAAAGACAGAAGAGCGGACTTAGGAACATAAGGAAAAATTAGGTTTTGCAGATCGTACATGGCAGAACAGTCCGCTTTCCGGAACTTACGAGGTCCAGCAGGAAGCCGTTTCCGGTAATCGGCACTGTACAAGCTGGCGCTATTATCCACTCTCACTCCCCTTGTCTCAAGCCCTGCTTATCGGCCCGCTCTGCAATATTCCGCAGCAGGTAATTTATGGAAAATATTTCCATATATTCTCATATTATCAATAAACGATGGAAAAAACACTATTAATTTTCCGTGGCTTAACGATATTGATTGTTACCGTGGAAATCAAGAATAAATTTACACCAGATCCCCAAATAAAACTTATAGATAAGGTGCGCCAGGTTCTGAGATATCGTCATTACTCAATGAGCATCGAAAAACCCTACTGTAGCTGTAAGCAAATGCGGAACAGTTCCAGCCTTCCCGAAAGCTCCTACATTCTCACCCCAAGCTCGCGTACCGCCAAATAAAAAAAAGACTGCGGGCATTCTGATATTATAAAATATTCAGATGTTAAACTTCAGATGTAAAGGCGTCGCCGATATCCACGGAGAGGGTTCCGAAAGAAACAATCCGGGAAACTTCATCAGTGCTGCTCTATGGGTTCCATCGTGGGGGAATACACAGCAGTATGAATTCGTGGTGGCTACCGGTGACGTCCTTGAGCACTTTAAAAGTTGTAAAAAATAGGACTCGTTTTTCATTTTCTACTATCTAAAATCCTTAGTGTACTATAAGGCTATCTTACTTTTTCTTTTTAAGCCATTTTTCAAACTTTTTAAAAATAATATTTCCGAATATTATTAATCCTCCTGCAAAGAGAATCAGTATTATATTTTTCGACATTACTGCTTGAAATGGTCCAAGATTCACCATAATATCTCCTACTTAATAAGAATTTGATATTTGAAGAAACTACCGGGATGTTCGTGCTGAACGTGCTGTACAGAAATACACAATCCAAGAAACTCTGCTGTAGGTATCTACGGTATTTATAAGTGGTAGTCTGGGACAAGGCTGTTTTCTCATAATTAATTTATATCATGTGCAACAGTTTGTATTTTATTTGTATTTTAACCGGATTTTGTCAAAGGATATTTGGGGAAAGCGGTTATGGTTTTAACCTGCCGTAGCTTTGCTGTTTATTTATATTCATTCTTTTATATCAGGTAATATCCGGCCTTTTTTACTTTTTTCTATGAATCTTTTATTGGAAACAACAGACCTGCCCAGCTTTCTTTCAAGCTGCTTACGGGCATTTCCGGCAATCTCGCCACCGGCCCTGGCATCTTCTTTCAGCTTTGGAACACCTTTTGAATCCTCGGTGCGGTGAATTTCAGTTGTTGCGCGCTCGCTCAGCATTGAAAAATCAACTCAAAATCATCCATGTGATCTCTAAGATTTTCACGTTTCAATCCTTTGAGTTTTTTATATTCTGCAGGAGTTAGTCCAAATGCGGCTTTTGATATTTCCGCAGTCAATATTTCATAGTCTGTCCGTTCTCCGGCTCCGCGCTGCTTCCATTCATCCGTTAACTCATCCCGGATCGCTATACCGCGCATTCTCTTTTCAATCCAGTCTTCAGGATAACCTTTTAATTTGTATAGCAACCGGGTTCTTTTTGCGCCCAGTTCCGGATCTTCGATTTCCTGCACCCGCTCATATCCGACTTTTGCCAGCCAGCGCTTGAAAGGTTCCGCTTTCGGAGAAGGGATCGACTGGATTATACGGAATACACCTTCAGTGTTGGCACAATCAGTTGTCCTCAGCTTTCCATCAGGTGCAATCAACTTCAACCCGTGACAAAATGTCACGACTTCACTGCCTTCTTCTTTGAGCCTTTGTTTTAATTTTCTCCAGTATGCGCCCGCATCAGCACTTTCAGTCAATGCCTCTGTTACATCAACAACAGAAAACCACCATTCATTTCTGAAAATGGTTTTTCGGATATTCTTTCCTTTAAAAATAACAATTTTGGTTGATTCCATATACCTTCGGGTTCCTTTCAGCATAATGCGCTCCAAAAAATCATCATAGGCGAGATGATAAAAAGCAGCAGCAGCGGTTTATGCGGCGCCCGGAATGTCGTCGCTGATGTCCAGCCCGATCGGTTTTTATTGGAATGAAGTCCGGCAAAACCCTTGAGAAACCTGTCAATCATAACAGAAACATCCATATTTTACAGGGTTACGGGAAACGCCGCAAAATCAGAAATTGCGCAACAGTCTGTATTTTATTTGCATTTTAATGGGGATTTTGCCAAAGGATATTTCAAAAAGGCTTAAGGAGAAAGAGAAGTGATTTTCTTTTTCACGGCTTTGGATAGAGAACTGATTGAAAAGACCTTGCGTGGATAGTTTATGTTCAGAATAAGCTTGCCAAGAAAACTGTTCACTCCAAGAAGAAGGACGTGCAAGTTCGGCATGAAGTCTATAGGGGTGTCTTTGATCGTATATGCGAGCTTGAAAGAGAAGGGGTGATATATCTCAAACTTTGTTGTATGGGAAAATGCAACGGTATCAGAAGATTTGCACCATACCTTTCTTGGGAACATAAAAAACCACGGGTTCCTTTACACCCTTCTCTCTTGCCTCGTTAAAGACCTTGACCGGTTCTCTTCCGTAGCTGAAGACATTTCTGTCTTTAAAAGATTTCGTAGCCACATACTTGCCGCCGTATTTTTCACTGTCTTTTAATAAAACCCGATTCACACAACACCTCCTTCTTAAACTGCAACTGATTTTCATCTATATCGTCAAATTTGTAAAGTTTCGCATTTTCCTTGTCAGAAGCAAGTAAACTGTCCGGGTTTACATCACACGATCTGTCCGGTTTGGTATTGTCACCTATTGGAGTAAGAGATTATCGCATATCCTGTTCATCTTTTCTATCCGGAAACTTACGCTGCAGGAAATTTATAAAAAACTATATCATGCGCAACAGTTTGTATTTTATTTACGTTTTAACGGGTCATTGTCAAAGGATATTGTATGAAATCGAACAGATTTACAAAGCCATAGGGTTGCTCCCGTATTTACTCCCGCATTAAAGAGGCAAATTATCTGTTTTACATCCGATAACCGCATTCCGATAATCCCAGCCGGTCCGGCTGCAATTTATGCTACCCGTTAAAGGCAGCGGGTAATCATCGGGCGCAGGAAATAGTGTCAAATTTTAAGTCACCCGGCAACTTTCTGCCTATTAATAATTTTTACTATCTGAAAAATTCCCATACAGAAACTGCCCTTTCTTTAGGTCCGGGTGTCAGGTAAATGCCCTGTTCAGTGATCTCATCGTCAATTTGCGTGATTTCCCGTACGACAAACTATACGTATATATCTTATAATAATACTTTGATATTATTTAGATTACTCAATATTGCCGATTTTAGGATTTTAAAACGGTCCGGTATCCGGAATTTATTTTCGTATAGACACAAAATAGTTGCATCTTTGGCATCCATATTGCTTTACTTCCGAATAGGCAGAGTCACCGACATTCGGTTCTGATCCTCGCGGCCCAGAGCTATTTAGATTCTAAAGTTATATATATTTGATACCGATAATAAGAGTAACGGGATGAATTACAACACGGGAAATCGGAGGAGGTGAATATTTATGGGGTTGATATTTTTATATGGGTCGGCAATCGGAATATTTGCAGGAGTTATTTACCTGGTTCTGCGCTTTATATGTGCCGCTGAAAATGGCAGCAGCTATCCGGGTCTTGAAGATGTAACTTTACTGGAATATGAAAAAATCGAAATAATATGACATGATAAAATGTTAAAAGCTGAAAGGAATAAACCTTTATAGTTCTTCTCCAGAAACGTTTTTCGTTATAAGCGGTTTTTTCACCTGACCCCTCGAATCCTCATAGGATCATCAACCAAATTGGAGATGATCCACCTTTATTTAACAATGTTTATTACACTTCCAAGCAATTCGTCATATACCGAAATCATCTTCAGGTTTGCCTCATATCCATGCCTGATTGGAATGGTTTGCACTACCTCTTCCGCGATATCAACATTGGACATCTGTCTGATTTCCGGATCTCCCGGTTCTGAATATAACTGACCGGGTGTATCCACCCTGTTTATCCTGGCTTCTACACTTCCATGAGATGTTTCAACTATATCCGCCCTGCTTTTTTTAAATTCATCCGTATTGACATTGGCAAGGTTACCGGCATTCACACCCATCTTGGTCCCGAAAGCAAACAGAGCGGAAATATTATTATATACTGAAGATATCATGACGACCTCCAAAATTAATGATTTATCTCATTACATATTATCGGCAAATTTTATTAAAAACTTTAGGAGCAACTGTATCCGGGTATTCTACTGTCATGCTTGACAATCCGGCTAAAGATGCTATCAATAAGAAATATCAGGATTTTACTTAACAACAGTCTCCGATGAGGAGTTGTAATATAAGGTGATTGATCATGGAACATGAAAAATGCGGGGATACACATATTTTTGACAGGGATATCTCCCTCGCGCAAAAAGAAGAGTTTATTTTCAAAGGCAATGTTGCAGAAAACTGGTCCATCAACGGAAACCCCAACGGCGGATATCTCATGGCTATTATGGCAAATGCCGCCCTGCAGCACAGCGATAAGAGTTCAACTCCGATCCTGACAGCCAATTATATTTCCCGGTGCACTCCCGGAGAGGCCGATTTACAAGTGGAAGAAATTTCCAGGTCGATACAGTTCAACCGGTTTCAGTCCAGGCTGCTCCAGGATGGAAAAGAAAAAGTCCGCTTTATCGGGACTTTTGCGGATAAGAAAAACGGATGCTTTATCGAAAGATATGAAACAAAAATGCCTGATATCGCTCCCCTCGAAGAATGCATCCGGATCCCGGTAATTCCGAAATTCACCCTCTTCGACAATATAGACCTGCGGCTGGATCCTGTGTGTGCGGGCTGGATGACTGGTTCCCTGTCTGATAAATCGGAGCAGAAGGGATGGATTACATTCAGGGAGAACAGGCCATACGATATCTTTTCGGTCCTCCTGATGGCGGATTCATTTCCGCCTCCTGTGCTTGCAAGCCAGGGGGTGATCGAATGGGTGCCCACCATAGAATTAACGGTAAATATAAGGAATATACCAGAAACCAGGTGGCTTAAATGTTTTTTCCGCACACGCTTTATCACGTGCGGTCTTCTTGAATCGGACGGGGAGATCTGGGACGAGAAAGGTTCCCTTGTAGCAATCTCAAGACAAATCGCTCAATTCAGGAAAAAGAGAGAATGACATTACCGGGGCTTGATGCCAGCTGTCGTTAATCCGGACATCTTTAATTTATCATATGCAATGGATGTTTAAAGCATGCGAATATGGGATATAGATCCCGGGTATCTGAATAACCTGAGTCTTCTAGGAGAACATCGCGAACTGCATGGAATCGTATCGATCATTCTCAACAACAGGAAAGGTTATTCAAAACATCCCGAAACGATTCGCTGGAAAGGTTACGAATGGGCGCTTGGCAGTCGCCACGCTCTTCTCGTCTCCGAAATGAACCTCAGGGGAATCAGGGATCATTCTCCCCTGTCACTGACATCCAATAACGGCAACTGGCCGTCAGCTTACATAAACCCTCCCGGGGAGCAGTTCGCCATTCTTGAAAATAAATACAAAGAGCGGCCGCGCGGAAGAATCCCTTTACCGCGAAAGACCAGTGAGCTGTGGGCCCAGCACAAGTATTCGGTTATGGCCCGAAGCCCCGGTATATACAAAACCATCGGGAAAGAAGTATCAAAAATCAGAAAAACGGAAGGATTCGGAGAACTGGCATCAAGACTTGCCGAATTACTCCGTGAACCTCCTTCAACCGGAAATCTGAAAAATACCATAGAGCACATGTGGGGACATGTCTCGCACCTGCCGCCGGCCCGCGAGATCAAAGCCACGGGTTCCGCCGAATTGCTGGCTGCTGTCCGGGCGCTGGCGGTTAAATACAGGGAACCCTACCTGACGGCCTCCACGGCTTTAGGCGAACTGGCGGCGTGGTCGGATACCAGATAAGACCATTGCATTTGAATTGACATGTTTAATGGTTTATGCCAGCTATCCGGCTGCATGGGAATTCAAATATGATGGACTTTAAAAAAGTCATATGCGAACGAATTTGAGGTTAAGTGAGCATATTAAGACTTCAAACGAGTTCGTCGAATATAGATTGCCGCAAAGCGGCATAAAATTGCTTTTTACGAGTCCATCATAAATCCAAAGGAGACTATTATTTTTGGACAGGAGACCGGAAGGTAAAATCGAACTTCTCGCGCCTGCGGGCAATTTTGAAAAACTTGAAATCGCGGTGCACTACGGCACAGATGCGGTCTATCTTGCCGGAAAAGATTATTCTTTAAGAAACTTTTCTGAAAATTTCACCCATGAAGAGCTTGAAAAAGCGCTCCTTTTTGCCCGTAAAGCGGGTGTAAAAGTATACGTGGCATGCAACATATTTTCGAGAAACAGCGAACAGGAGGCCATATCGGACTACCTGAAATGCCTTGCCGGGATGGCCCCTGATGCCGTGATCATCGCAGACCCCGGCATACTGGCGGAAGCCCGCAGGGTAATGCCAAGCATGCCCTTGCATCTCAGCACACAGGCCAACACCACAAATTACAGGGCCGCCCTGTTCTGGAAAGAGATGGGTGTAACAAGAATAAATACCGCAAGAGAGCTCTCCTTAAATGAGATTCAGGAGATCGCTTCCCTAGGGAATATCGAAATCGAGGCATTCGTTCACGGCGCGATGTGCATCTCCTACTCCGGACGATGTCTTTTAAGCAATTTCATGGAAAACCGAGACAGCAACAGGGGCGAATGCTGCCAGCCGTGCAGGTTCAAATATTCCGTGGTCGAAGAGACAAGACCAGGTCGGTATATGCCGGTAGATGAAGACGGTCGGGGTACCTACATATTCAATTCAAGAGACCTTTGCATGATAGGACATATCCCGGAGATGATAAACGCCGGAATAACATCCCTTAAAATCGAGGGTCGCATGAAGGGCATCAACTATCTCGCCTCAGCGGTCAAAACCTACAGGGAGGCCATCGACTCCTGGTATGAATCGCCTTCGGGATATATGGTGAAAAGCGAATGGATAGAAGAACTTTCAAGAATAAGCAACAGGGGCTACTGCACAGGGTTCTATCTGGGGAATCCGGAAGAAATCGTTCCGAATTACATGGACATTAAACCTGCTACTGAAAGAACATTTATCGGGAAAGTGACCGGTGTTGAGAACGGGAATCTCGCACTCCTCGTTGTCCGTAATAGATTCTTTTTAAATGATCCTGTTGATATTCTCAGGAAAAATGGACCGGTTAAGCGGGATACCATAAAGCGTATTCTGGATACGGAAGGCAATGAAGTATCGGCGGCAAGGTCGGGAAGCACGGTGAAGGTGATGCTTGAAAATGAATGTTCGGCGAACGACATCCTGAGAAAAATTGAAGAATGACGGTTTCGTCAGGAATGAGGATTAATAAATGAAATGAAAGGTTACGTTCAGGTTTATACCGGAGACGGCAAAGGCAAAACAACGGCAGCGTTAGGTCTTTCCATAAGAGCAGCAGGAGCAGGTTTAAAGGTTTATATCGCCCAGTTCATAAAGATTGGAGATTACAGCGAAATAAAAGCCCTTATAAGATTCTCCGATCTGATCACCGTGGAGCAGTTAGGCCTCGGGCGATTCATAAAAGGAAAACCTTCAAAAGAGGACATGGAAGCCGCCTGGACAGGGATTGAAAAGGTAAAGTCCCTGATGGCCTTGCGGGATTATGATATCATAATACTCGAAGAAGCAAACATAGCGGTTAAATGCGGACTGATATCCGTAAATGATCTTCTTGATATTATTTCTTCAAAACCGGAAAATACCGAGCTTGTGATAACCGGCAGGGACGCAGCCCCGCAGGTGATCGAAAAAGCCGATCTCGTCACTGAAATGAAAGAGACAAAACACTATTTTCAGAATGGTGTGCAGGCAAGAGTGGGAATAGAAAAGTAGCCTGTTCTCAAAGCTTCGGACATCTGTTTATAAGCTTCCGAAAAAATCAAAGCGCATCAAGAATCCTTTTGTGAACCAAAAACAGCGAGGGCATTCATCACTGCTTGCAGCGGAAATAGTGAAGCGAATTGAAAATAGATGCTGTTACTTACGGTAGAAGATCCCCCGTAGCTTGCTGCTGGAACCACAATATTACCGAAACCGCTGTTACAGTGTGCTTCCTGAAAGCAGTAAAAAATCTCCATTGATGAAAATGCTTGATTTCAAATGGTAAAACATCTGACTGTACTCATAACAACCTTGACTTTATGATATTTTTATAATAAAAATACAAATAATTGAGTTTATCATTTAACTTATTCTGAGAACTTGTCCGATTGTCATATTCCCATAATTTTCCATCAACATTAGTCATCAGAGAGGTGGGTCAATGTTTAGGGGAATCGAGGATATGCCCGGTGTAAACCCATTCCAAAAAGCGACAAAAGCTACCCCCCCCCCATAATTCTAACTTGTTGTATATACAAAGTATTATTATTTCACCACATCGGCAGCCCTGAAGGTCCGGTGGTTGTCCATGAAGGATAACCAGGGAGAAAGGAAAAAGGAAAATAGAATGCCTGAGAAGGATACTGCAACCTATTCCTGGTTTATGGAACGCCGATATTTCTCCCTGGTTATCGTCTTGACCTTAGTTATACTCTCTACCGTAACTTTCTTCATATGCTATCGACATCTTACGACCCGCACGGAGCGGATCTTAAAAGAGGACAGGTCAGACGCAAATCTCCTTTCCCTGATTCTGGATCAACGTTTCAAACGGGTCGTCGCTGTAATGGAGTCTTACAGTCATCGACCGCTCCTGCTCAAGGCCGTCAGGGATAAAGACGTCGAAAAAG
>Ga0209287_10000805_pt1 | contig 17221 bp, 21 predicted proteins | sample PPLLak3cmMay2015_2_FD_187255 | JGI IMG/M metagenome (GOLD analysis project Ga0209287, IMG submission 187255) | Freshwater sediment microbial communities from Prairie Pothole Lake near Jamestown, North Dakota, USA - PPLs Lake P8 Core (1) Depth... | ecosystem: Environmental > Aquatic > Freshwater... | reverse complement strand
CATCTCGACGAAATCGGAGCCGCTGATGGAGAAGAAGGGAACCTCGGCCTCGCCGGCGATGGCCCGGGCCAGGAGAGTCTTGCCCGTTCCCGGCGCCCCCACGAGGAGAACGCCTTTAGGGATCCGCCCGCCGAGCTTCTGGTATTTCTGCGGCTCCTTGAGGAAGCCGACGATTTCCTTGAGCTCCTCCTTGGCTTCTTCGACTCCGGCCACGTCCTTGAACGTCGCCTTTTTCTGGACGGTCGAGAAGAGCTTGGCCCGGCTCTTGCCGAAGGACATGGCCTTGTTGCCGCCGGCCTGCATCTGGCGCATGAAGAAGAACCAGAAGAAGACGATCAGCAGGAGGGGCGACCATGTCAGCAGGACCGAAAACCAGGTCGAGCGATTGGCGTCCTTGACCGTGATATCGACCTTGTTTTCCCTGAGGACCTTCACCAGGTCATCGTACTGGGGCGGAAGGATGGTTTTGAACGCCGTCCCGTCCTTCATCTTGCCCGTGGCGGCGATCCCGTCGATGGTGACGGATTCGATCCGCTGGGCTTCGACGTCGTCGATGAATCGGCTGAAGGGGACGTCGTTTTTGACCATCCCGGGGGCCTGAAGCAGGCTCCAGAGGATGATCAGGATGAGACCGGCTCCCAGCCAGAAAAAGATACTCTTGACAGGTTGATTGCGCTTAACGGCCATGGAGATTCCTTTTGAGGTGAAATTTTAACACGGATTCGGCCGTATGAAAAGAGAAAAAACGGACAATTTACCCCGATATATCGATTTTCGGGGATTTATCGCCCGGCCCGGTCAGCGATCGGCCGGTTTATCCATCGAATCGAGCTTTTCGATCAGTTTGTAAAGGTCCGGGTCGCGTTCCAGCAGTTCCTTCCGAGTGTGGCCGTAGGCGATTTTCTGGTCGGCCAGCTTGTCCTCGGAGACATAGGCCTCGATCCCGACGGCGAAGTACTCCATCACGTTTGCGTCGGAGTAGAAATCGAGGGTTTTTCGCTCGGCCTTGGCTTTGGCGTACAACCGGTCGATTTCGGCCTGGACGATTTTTCCATTCGCAAGAAAAAGGCGGACCAGGGAGATCGTATCCTCGATGTTCGGGGTGTCCTTCGAGAGGAGGGCCTCCAAAACTTTTTCGATCGTCGCTTCGAGCTCTTCGAATGTCTTGAGCGCCGAGGGTGAGGGCAGAGTTTGGGAATCCGCCGCGGCCGTTCCGGCTAGCGCGCCTCCCAATATCATCAACGCGATCAGCCCGCGATATTGGCGAGGTGTCTTCATATCCGTCCTCCCGTCCAGAAGTTTCCGGGCCGTCCGTCCCGGGGAAGTCCCATTGTATTCTTGCGGCCGGCGGGAGAAAAGGCCTTGGGTGAAATTGACCGGCTCCGGGACCTGTGATAATCATGGGCGACGGAGGGCGGATATGAAAGTGACTCCGGTCGACCTCCTCATCATCGCCGCTTATCTTGTCGCCGTGGCGGGTATCGGCTTCGCCGTCAAAAAGCGGGCAACCATAAAACTCGATTCATTCTATCTCGGCGACCGCAATGTTCCCTGGTGGAGGCCGGGTCTCTCGGGTTGTTCCCGCTGCATCGATATCGGCGGCACCATGGCCATGGTCAAAGTGATGTTCTCCCTCGGTCTGAAATCGCTCCGGGCCACCCGCATCTTCCTGACACGAACGGATCTTTTGGAGGTTTCATCATGACCCGCCGTGAACGAGTTCTTGCCGCCATCGCCCATCGCGAACCCGACCGCGTCCCCGTCGATTTGGGGGCGATGCGGTCCACCGGGATCACGGCTGTCGCCTACGGCCGGCTCAAGGAATATTTGGGAATGGGCGGCGGGTCGATCGACGTTTACGACGTCATTCAGCAGTTGGCCCGGCCGGAACAAGCGGTCCTCGATTATGTCGGGGCCGACGTCGTCGACCTCGGGCGCGTTTTCCTCCAGGACGAGGCTGATTGGCAGCCATTTGTCCTGCCCGACGGCCAGGCCGCCCGGATTCCTGCTTATATTCGCTTCGTTTCGGACGGCAAGGGCGGCCGTTTGGCCTTGGCCTCGGACGGCGTCCCGATCGGGGCGATGCCGGCTTCGTCCCATTACGTCGACCAGATCGTTTTTCCCCTGGTGGATTGGAACGGAGACCCGTCCGTCCTCGACCGGCTTCCCGAATTGCAGAATCACGTCATCTGGGCGGCCCTTCCGTCTCCGCCCCACCACGTGCCGCCGACTCCGGAGAACCTGGCCGAAATCCGCCGGCATGCCGAGCGGCTTCACCGGACGACGGATTACGCCGTCATGGCCGGCTTCGGCGGGAATCTCCTGGAATGGGGCCAGTTCCTCTGCCGGATGGACCAGTTTTTCATCGACTTGGCCGCCGATCGCCCGAAGGCCTTGGCGCTGCTCGACAAGCTCGTCGAGTCGCATTTGGCCGGGTTGAAGAGGTTCCTTCCGGCCGTCGACGGCATGGTCGATATCATTCAAATGGGCGACGACCTGGGGACGCAGACCGCCTTGGAAATCTCTCCCAAGATGTACCGGGAGGTCTTCAAGCCCCGGCAGAAAATCCTCTTCGATTTCATCAAGAAGAATTCGGGCTTGAAAGTCTTCCTCCATTCCTGCGGGGCGATCTCCGACGTCATCCCGGATTTAATTGAAGTCGGGGTCGACATCATCAATCCGGTTCAGACCAGCGCCGCGGGGATGGACCCGGCCCGGCTGAAACGCGATTTCGGGAAAGACATCACGTTCTGGGGCGCCGGCTGCGATACGCAGCGCGTCCTGCCGGAAGGAACGCCCGAAGAGATCGCCGACCACGTCAGGGAACGAATCGAGATTCTTGCCCCGGGCGGCGGGTTCGTCTTCACCCAGGTCCACAACATCATGCCCCACGTGCCGCCCAGGAACGTGGCGGCCATGGTGGAGACGGTCAGGAAGTTCGGTAGATCTCGCTCCGGTGGCCTATCTTGATGATGGTGATCACCCGTTCGGCGTCGTCGATCATGTATACAATCCGGTAATCCCCCTGGCGGAGGCGATAGACGTTTCGGGAAGACAGCTTTCGGCTTCCGGCCGGTCTCGGATCGTCGGCTAATCCCTGAATTCGTTGGATGATTTTCGCGCGGTCGCGCTTCGGTATGCCTCCCGCGAGCTCCGCGGTTGCCGATTTCTTGATGAGGAGTTTATAGCTTTCCATCGCGGCGGAGCTTCTTTAAAACGTCTTCGAAGGCGATGGATGGCTCGTCCTCCCGGTCGGCGACGGCCGCCAGGTCGAGGGCGTCCTCGCGAAGCGCGTCGCGGACCGCGTCATTGACCAGGTCGGAGACGGAATACTCCGTCTCGGCCGATTTCACTTTCAGGGCACGGTGATAATCAGGTTGAAGATAGACCGTGACCCGCTTGCTCGTTTTATCCATGAAGAAGACTCCCTTTACAGGGAGAATATAACGCTAAAACGTTAAAACGTCAAGCGAACGCGATGCCTTATTCGAACCGGAAGCACTTCAGGACCCGGAAGCCCTCCTCGGTTTCGACGATGGCGTACAGCTTGTCTTTCCGGACCTGGTAAATCCGGAAGGGGACGATGACCTGCTTGAGATAGACGCCTTCGGGGGAAAAGACATCGTACAGGTACGGCTCTTTCTTCGCCTTCTCGTCCTTTTGGTCCGGTTCGTTACGGAACAACCGGAACCAGCCGTTTCCCGCGTCGTCAAAGAAGAAGTCCTGGACGAAGGCGGGGAGGTGCTCCTTATGAAGATTCGGAATGTTTCCCGCCGCGGCGATTCTCATATACGATTTATTTTTGATCGGTTGAAAGGCGCGGCCGAAGCGAAAAAGAGGATTTCCGTCGGGATCATAGACGCCGATTTCATATGATTCGTTGTATCCTGCCCAAATGCGGCCGTCCGGAGCGATGCCCCAGCCCGTTGTTGGCGCGTAGGGTGAACTGGCGCTGGCCATGCCCTCTCCCTGGCGCTTCATGAGCATCACGTCGGCTTGGAACGGTCCGATCCGGAAGAAGTTCTTCCCGTCTTTCCCGCAACGGACGAGCGAGAATGTGTTCTGAATCTTCGTGAATTCCGAAGTCAGTTGGGATTCCCATCGTCCGGTTTCTTCAAGAAAAAGACGGCCGGACTTGTCGATCCAGATCTTGGAGCAGAATTTTTCCATGCGGAAGCTCGAAACGTAATCCCCCTTCTGGTCGAACAAACTGACCCGCATGTTCCGGGAGTCGGCGAGATAGATGTTGCCCGCGGCATCGACGTCGATCCAGGCGGGCGTGTCCATATCACCCGGACCCTGGCCCTTGCGGCCGATCTGGCGGATAAATTTGCCTTTGTTGTCCAAGACCTTTATGCAGGTGTCGCCCCAATCCAGGACGAAGACGGTCCCGTCGGTGATCGCGCGGATTTGGAAGGGTTGATTGAGGACGATCCCCGAGGCGTCGTTTTCCTCGCCCGCCGACCATAGTTCTGTCAGCTTAGGAGTGACAACGCCGTTTTTCGGCTTCTCCGGGTTGGTCACAAGGCGGGCCGAAACGGCGGTTTTGAATTGCGACGAATCAAACGCCCCGGCCGAGGTGAGACCGGCGGCGAGAAGGACGGCGATAGCGCAAAAGGCTTTTGGATAAGCGTTCACGATATTTCTCCTGATAATCCTCAAATGGCATTCTCTCAATATACTACGACGGATTTCGTGGTTTTTGATGCAGAAATATCTTAAAAATTCATTAATATTTTCTGCTTGCTTCTTTCTATAGAACCGTCTGGTTTGGCCGGCCGCCCGGTCTCGGGTATGATGTCCCCGAGGTGATCAGCCGCAGGCTTCTTCATGGGATTCTCGCCGGCCGAAGCGAACGTTGCCCGCACCGAACCTTTCGCCTTTACATCGTATAGGTATTAGGGGACAATCTCCTCAGCGAAGACGACCCGGGAGGACGGTTCCCCATGCGCATCATTCCCTTCCTCGAAGAGGCGGCTCTCCTCGAAGACGCCTTGGCGTCGTGCTACGGGGCTCTGGCCAAAGCGGCGGCGGGAGAGGCTCTCATCCTGAAATTCCAACAGCTGGAGCGGGAAGAGAGCAACCACGCCCGGATTATCCGGGCCGGAAAAAACTATGAGCTCAAGGCCCCGGACGTATTCGAAAAGACCAACGTCGACGTCACCGAGATCAAGTCCGGTTCGTCGTCCGCCCGGTCGATATTAGAGGATGTTGGCAGTGGCCGGATCGTCTTCCGGGAAGGCGTGGTCCGGCTCCGTGACCTTGAAATCCGTTTCGAGAAAGTCCACCTGGACACGCTCGTGTCCTTCAACGACGAAATGCTCCGGGAGCTGTTCCGGAGCATGGCCCGGGATGACCGCCGCCATGTCGATGTGCTCGAGGAGATCCTGAGCGATCTGAAATAATCCGGATCCCCTATTTTTTTATCGGCTTGCTCTCCGGTTCGGCGAGGGTCGGCTCCCAAATCCCGGCCACGGCGTGGGCCATCTGTTCGACCGGGGCGCCCTGGACGTTGGCGAAGAGGATCACCGTGAAACCGTCGTCGACATAGCGGGAGATCATCGCCATGAATCCCTGCCAGGCGCCGCCGTGCTCGATCAGCCGCCGGCCGTTGGCCTTGGCGATTGCCCATCCGAATCCGTAATCGGTATCCTTGCCGTCGTTGAGCTTTCCCGAAGTGAAGGCCTGGTCGAGGCTGGCCTTCCGGACCAGCTTTTCGGTCGAGAGGGCGGCATCCCACTTGGCCACGTCCGCCAACGTCAGATAGAGGCTGCCGTCGGCCGTACGGTTGAAGGTCGGGGAGACCCAGTCCTGGTTTTTCCACTCCGTGCCCCTCCAGAGATAACCGGCGGCCCGGTTGGGAACGATGTCGCGTTCGCTGATGATCCGGGCCGTCGTCATGTCCAGAGGTTTGAAGATCCGTTCCCGGAGGAAATCGCCGTAGAATTTTCCGGACACCCGGCTGATCATGGTTCCGAGGAGGGCAAATCCGAGATTGCTGTACCGGAAGCGCTCCCCGGGTTTGAAGCCGAGGGGCGTCCCATAGATGAGCCGCCGAAGCTCCTCTTCCTTCAAGTCTTTCCTCAGGTCGAAGGCCGGGGTATAGTCGCCGAGCCCGGAGGTATGGGTGAGAAGATGCCGGATCGTGATCGGCTGCCAGGAGTCGGGAGCGTCGGGAAAGACTGTCCGGATGCTATCCTCCAGGTTGATTTTGCCTTCCTCCGCCAGGATCAAGACGGCCATGGATGTGTATTGCTTGCCCGTCGACCCGGATTGGAAGACGGTTTCGATTTTTACCGGCACCTGGTGCTCGAGATTGGCGATGCCGTAGCCCTTGGCAAAGAGGAACTCTCCGTTGCGGACGATGGCCAAGGCCAGCCCGGGGATGTGAAACCGCTTCATCTGGGCTTCAACATAGGTGTCGATTGCGGCCGGCCGATCGGCTGGTTTCTGATCGGCGGAGAGGCTGATCCCTCCGGCAAGAAACAGGGCGGCCATCGCCATGATCCGGCTCGTCATTCGGCGAACGGGTGTTGCGTTCATTTCAGTCGTAGACCGGTTTTCGCTGAATCCGCGGGTCGGTGAACAGGTCTTCTTCGTCCACGCTCGTCGAGCTGAATTCGCTGACGATCGCGCCGTCTCCTCCCGCTTGAAACCAGTGGGCGGTTTGCGGGGGGATGGTGACCTGCCCTCCGGGGCGGAGGATGATCTCCCGAGCCGCGGTGAAACAGGTCTCGTCGCCCGGCGGGATGGACGCTTTCGGATTCGGCGTCGGTTCGCCCGGGATATGGAGATAGATTGTCCCGAAGCGGCAGCGGAACGTCTCCTGCTTTCCCGGGTTGTCCGAGCCCAGCGGCGGATGAATGTGTTCCGGACAGATTTGGCCAGGGAACAGGACGAGCTCCTTGGCGCAGTACCGGGCGCTATTAATGTACGTGACGATCTCGAGCCCGTAGTGCCCGAGGCTTCCCAGGCCGAGATCGGCCACTTCCATGCCGTCCTCTTCGGCGGGCGTCAGGACGATGCCCGCTTTCCTGAGCATGGCGGTGGCCCGCCGTTTGGCGCGGCCGGCTTCCTCTCGATTCATGGCTCCCCCTTTATTGATGGATGTTTCATTACGTTCAAGATTTCGCCCCGCCGGGGCGCGGAGGGTTGGGCTCCCATCCGGGTGACGGAAATGGCGGCCGCAGCCGCGGCGAACCGCACCGCTTCAAGAAGCGGACGCTTCTCAGCCAGCGCCACAGCCAGCGCTCCGTTGAACACGTCGCCGGCGGCCGTCGTGTCCACGGCTCTCACTTTGAAGCCGGGAACGACGGTCTCGTTCCCGCCTGCGGCGACAAAGACTCCCTTCGGTCCGAGGGTGATGAGAACCGCCGGTCCGAAGGCCCTGCGGAGGGAGGAGGGCTTCATCATTTTTCCGAGGAGAAACCGGGCCGCTTTCCGTAGGCTCTCCCGGCCGGACATGGGGATTCCCGCCAGCATCCCGGCTTCGGTGACGTTGGGCGTGAGGATGTCGACTTGGGAAAGGAGATCGGATGGAAGGGGAGAGGCCGGAACGGGGGCCGGATTCAGGATGACCGGAAGTCGGGCCCGGGCGGCTCTTCGCACGGCTTCTTTGACTGTTTCGAGCGGGCTTTCGAGCTGAAGGAGAAGGATGTCGGAATCCGCAAAGGCCGTCGCTGCTCGGCCGATGTCCGCGGCCGAAAGGTCCAGGTTAGCCCCCGAAGCGACGGCGATGCTGTTTTCTCCCCGCCGGTCGACGACGATCAATGCGACGCCGGTCGGTCTCGTCCGGGCGATACAAACGTGTTCGGTTTCGATTCCGTTTCGGCGAAAACCGGCAATTGCCTCGGTTCCATAAATATCCTTCCCAACGCGGGCGACAAACGTCACCCGGCCTCCCGCCCGCGCGGCGGCCACGGCTTGATTGGCCCCCTTGCCCCCGGCGGCGACTCGAAAATCGCCTCCCAGGACGGTTTCCCCAGGGCGGGGAATGCGGCTGGTTTTGACGACCAAATCGACGTTGACGCTGCCGACAACGACGATCCTTGACCCCCTTCGCCTCTGAGACATGGGCGTATTGTACTCCAAGCGGGCCGCTGGGAAAAGAGCGAAGGCGCTTGACGATTTCCTTCAATTATCGTATGATGAGCGCCCTTCCCGTGGGGCTGTAGCTCAGTTGGGAGAGCGCTTGAATGGCATTCAAGAGGTCGCCAGTTCGATCCTGGTCAGCTCCACTTTTCCCCGACGCCGCTGACATTTTTCTGGGCCCCTCCTGATTAATCGCTGATGCATTGCCGGTTGATTTCATTCCGTGGACATTCTATCCTTAGGCAAGCCAAATGGGGCACAAGAGCGGGAAATGGGCCGGTGGATTATTGGTTGTATCGGTTGCGTTTCTTGTCGCTCTTTATATCGGCATGAAGCTTGCGGAATTGAAGCCTGGGACCTCGATCATCCTCACGTTGGGAACATGCATGATCATATAAGCGGTCGCCGCTTTCGTAGCCGGGATTATGGCCTTGATTAGGTTCAAGGACCGCTCATTCCTAGCTCATTGAGGGCAGAACGAAATCCTATTCGATAAGCGGCAAAGGTTGCGAGTTAAAATCTTGATATTTGAAAGTCTTGATTATCCGAATAAATGAATGTACATTCGGAGGCATGTTCTCTGGGGTTGAGCTAAAACCGATCGCTCACGTTCTTCAAACGGAATTCGGATCTTATAAAATTCATGAGCTTGAGGATCACCTTCGGGAAGTCGCGCGATTAGCTTCGAAATTTGCTTCTTCTTTTCAATCCAGGGATTGGGCGTCCGTCGCCGGGCTTTGGCATGACCTCGGAAAATATTCAAAAGAATTTCAAGATTATATTAAAAATGCCTCCGGAATCGAGCGTACGGAAGCTCATATCGAAACCGGTTTAAAAGGCAGGGTCAATCACTCAACTGCGGGGGCTTTGTTGGCCGTTGATCGCTTTGGGCTTAGGGGGAGAGTGCTTTCTTATCTGATATCGGGGCATCATGCGGGTATTCCTGATTGGAATCCGGAAGAAACCGGAGGCGCGTCGCTGGAAATCAGGATGAATCAGAAGGAATTACTTGGCCGAATTCCTCTTGATTCTCTTCCCTCGGATATTTCCATTCAAAAAGAACCCGGCTTTTATCCTCCTGGGGGGAAAGCGGGTTTTCATCTCTGGATTCGGATGCTCTATTCGTGTTTGGTCGATGCGGATTATCTGGATACTGAAAAGTTCATGAATCCCTCAAGCTTTTCCCGGAGGGGGCAATTCTCCGATTTAAGCACACTGCTGGAGTTATTTAAAAGTTGGATGAAAAGTATGCAGACTGGCACTCTTTGTACTCCGATCAATGATCTACGAGCAGAAATTCTTGCCTCTTGTTTACGCAAATCCGAATCGGACCCCGGTCTGTTTTTACTGGAAGTCCCGACGGGTGGAGGAAAAACTTTATCAAGTATGGCGTTTGCCCTCCATCATGCGATTCGATTCCATAAACGCCGAATTATTTATGTCATTCCTTTTACCAGCATTATCGAACAAACAGCGGATGTCTTTCGCCGGATTTTCGGCGAAAACGTCATTGAGCACCACAGCAACCTTGATCCGGATCAAGAAAACGCCAAAAGCCAATTGGCTACGGAAAATTGGGACGCGCCGATCATCGTGACGACCAATGTTCAATTCCTTGAGTCTTTATTCTCCGCGCGTTCCAGCCGTTGCCGAAAACTTCACAATATCGTCGACAGCGTAGTTATTCTGGATGAGGCGCAGCTTTTACCTCCGGAATTTTTGCAGCCTATTCTCGACGTTATGAATCTCTTGATGAAGTACTATGGTGTCTCCGTCTTGCTGAGCACGGCGACACAACCGGCGTTATCCTCCAGGAGTTGGTTAGACGGAAAAATTCGGGGCTTGGAAAACCCAGATGGTTCTCCAGGAATTTCCATCATGGATGATCCTGCGCGTCTTTACGAAAAAATGGAGCGAGTATCGTACCAGTTCCCTCCTCAGGGCGGTCCTTGTCGGGAATGGCCCGAGATTGCAACGGAATTAGCAGGATATGATTCCGTTCTCTGTGTCATCAACAGCCGAAAAGATTGCCGCGATCTTCATCGATTGATGCCGAGCGGGACGATCCATCTCTCCGCCCTCATGTGCGGTGCCCATCGGTCTGCAAAGATAGCTGAAATTCGCAATCGACTTCATGAAGGAGGATCCATTCGCGTAATCAGTACGCAACTCGTAGAAGCCGGTGTTGATATCGATTTTCCCGTTGTTTACAGGGCGATGTCCGGATTGGATTCAATCGTTCAAGCCGCCGGACGGTGTAACCGCGAAGGCAAACTTGATAAGGGACGGGTTGTCGTATTTCGACCGCCTCACCCTTCACCCCCAGGCATGTTGAGGAAAGCGGAGGACGCGGCTAAAAGCATTCTTTATGGACGCGAGGAAGTTTCGTTTCGGCGGGAAGAATTCAAACGCTATTATGAGATATTTTACAGCAAAACGAATTTGGATAAGCACGACCTTGAGGAATATTTGAAATGTGACGGACAGCTGGAGGTTCAGTTCCGTTCGGCCGCCGAACGATTTCGCTTGATCGACGACTCGTCCGTGAAGTCGTTTTATGTCCTTTATGGAGAAGGGGCCTCCTATATCGATTTCTTGAAAAGAAAAGGACCGGAGCCCTGGATTCTACGTAAACTCCAAAGGTATTCTGTTTCGGTGAGAGAATATGCCTTTGAAAAGTTGCTATTGCAAGCCAAGATATTAGAAATCAGCCCGGGATACTACGCCCAAGGGTTCGAAGGATTTTATAGCGAGGATTTGGGCGTTTTATTGGATGAAGAGATGATCCAGCCCGGTTCTTTGGTCATTTGAGAAGGAGGCCTTTATGTTTCAGTCCTATTGCCTTGAAGTCAAAGGGGATTATGCCTGTTTTACCCGCCCGGAGATGAAAGTGGAAAGAGTCAGTTACGACGTCATGACTCCTTCCGCGGCGAGGGCGGTTTTTGAGAGTATTTTATGGAAGCCGGCGATTCGTTGGGTCATCGAGAAAATCGAAGTATTACGACCGATTCGGTGGATGAGCATTCGACGAAACGAAGTTGGTTGCGTTGTTTCCATTCGGAATGCCGAGACGGCGATGAAAACCGGGTGCGGAGATCTGAGGATTTATGTTGAGGAAGAGAGACAACAACGGGCCGGCTTGGTTCTTCGAGACGTTGCCTATAGGATTTATGCTCATTTTGAAATGACGGAGCGGAGAGGGGAGAATGATCATCCCATAAAAATATCTGAAATGTTCACTCGTCGGGCCCGAAACGGACAATGCATCAATCAGCCGTATTTGGGATGCCGTGAATTCCCGGCCGATTTCAGGATTATCGAATCGCACGAAAACAACGAGCCTCCGATCGACGAGACGCGTTCTTTAGGTTTGATGTTGTATGACATCAATTATGGAGATCTGGAGTCTCCCGTTCCAATGTTTTATAAGGCCGAACTCGTGAAAGGCGTTGTTTTCGTTCCCTCACCGGACGGCTCGGAGGTGATTCAATGATTTTACATTCGTTGTATGAATACTATCTGAGAAAATCAACGGATCCTGAATCCGGGATCGCTCCTCCGGGATTTGAAGTCAAGGAAATTCCTTTCATTGTCTTATTAGATAAGGACGGTCGACCGGTGAATATTGAAGATACCAGAGAAGGAGAGGGAAAACAGAGACGAGCAAAGAAATATCGAGTACCTCAGAGCGTAAAAAGAGCCGTAAATATTGCGGCAAATCTCTTGTGGGATAACGCTGAATATGTCTTAGGAACCTCGATTAAAACGAAGAAGCTTGAGAGATTGAACGAAATGCATCGGGCTTTCCTTTCTCGTATTGAGGATGCGCTCGGTAAAATTCAGGATGATGGGCTGGAAGCAATCCGGAAATTTTATAAAAACGACCAAGTCAAAAATCTCTCCGTTTTTGATTCCTGGAAAGAAATCGCGGAGACGAATCCCAATATCTCTTTTCGTTATTTAGATGATGTCGAACTCATTTGCCAAAGAAAGAATATATTGACTGGAATTCTGGAAAGTGAGGCTCCTTCCATGGCTGGAGGTCGATGTCTCATTTCCGGAAACATGGAGCCCATCGAAAGGCTCCATTCGGCGATAAAAGGAGTTTCTGGAGCACAATCCACCGGGGCGAATATTGTCAGTTTCAATCTGGACGCGTTTCGATCGTTTCATAAAGAGCAAGGTGATAACGCGCCGATTGGAAAGAAAGCCGCATTTGCTTATACGACGGGCCTCAATCATCTTTTACGCAGGGATTCACGGCAGAAATTACTTGTCGGAGATACGACAACAGTGTTTTGGGCCGAGAAGCCGACCGCCTTGGAAACTCAAATACCAGACAGCTTCGGCGAATCACCCAAAGACGATCCGGATCGGCAATCAAAAGCGGTTCGTAGCTTGTATCGCTCGATCGAATCAGGAGCCTTTGGTCCGAATGATCGATCTACGCGTTTTTATGTCCTTGGTCTTTCACCGAACGCCGCCCGGCTTGCCGTCCGATTCTGGCATGTTTCGACGGTCGCTGAATTGGCGATTCGTATTAAGGCCCATTTCGATGATCTGCAAATTATCCGTCGAACGGAAGGCAAAAATCCGGATCCGGAATTTCTATCCATTTTTCGGATTCTCGTTAACATCGCTGTTCAAGGAAAAGCGGAAAACATAATCCATAATCTCTCCGGCGATTTTGCTAAATCCATCCTGGGTGGAACCGCGTATCCAAAAACTCTTCTTTCAGCGGCGGTCAGGCGGATCAGGGCCTCTAAAGAGGTCTCATACCCTCAAGCGGCAATAATCAAAGCTTGCCTAAATAGGCAAGTAAGATATTTAAAATCAGACGAAAAGGAGCTTGCCATCGTGCTTGACGAAAGCAACATGAACATCGGTTATCGTTTGGGACGGATGTTCGCTGTATTGGAAAGAACCCAAGAGGAGGCGAATCCAGGTCTGAATGCGACGATTCGGGATCGCTATTATGGGGCGGCGTCCTCGACGCCGATCACGGTTTTCCCTATACTCCTCAGACTTAAAGTCCATCATAAATTGGAAAATCGAGGAAGAGCAGTCAACTTGGAGAAGCTTTTTGGCGAGATCATGGAAGGGATTAAAGATTTTCCCAATCATCTGGAGATGGGAGATCAGGGGCGCTTTGCCATCGGATATTATCACCAAAGACAAGATTTTTTTAAAAAAACCCAGAAGGAGGGGTAACATGAGTCTTCAAAACCGCTACGATTTCGTTCTTTTGTTCGATGTGAAAGATGGAAATCCCAACGGAGATCCCGATGCCGGAAATCTACCGCGCGTGGATGCCGAAACGGGATTGGGGCTTATTACGGACGTTTGTTTGAAACGTAAAGTCCGGAATTATGTTGGAATTGTGAAGAAGGAAGAACCGCCTTACGAAATCTATGTGAAGGAAAAGGCGGTGCTCAATAAACAGCATGAAAGAGCTTATGTCGCCATCGGAGTTGCCGATCTCTTGAAGGGAGACGAGAAAAAAAGAAAAGGAGGGGATAAGGTTCACGAAGCAAGAGCGTGGATGTGCAAAAACTTCTTTGATATTCGCGCTTTCGGGGCCGTAATGTCGTTAGGTGTCAATTGCGGCCAAGTCCGCGGGCCGGTTCAAATGACCTTTGCCCGTTCCATCGATCCTATTGTCTCTTTAGAACACTCCATAACGAGGATGGCAGTGGCAACAGAAAAAGAGGCCATCGACCAAGCCGGTGATAATCGAACGATGGGCCGCAAATATACGGTGCCTTATGGTCTCTACATCAGCCAAGGATTTATTTCCGCTCATCTTGCCGAGGATACTGGCTTCTCGGAAGACGATTTGAATTTGTTTTGGGAAGCTCTTGTCAATATGTTTGAACACGACCGATCCGCCGCGAGAGGTCTTATGTCGACGCGCGGCCTTTATGTTTTCCGCCACGCCGGAAAACTCGGCAATGCGCCGGCATTCTCTCTTTTCTCTCGGATTCAAGCCAAGCGCAAAGAAGGCATAACGGTATCACGCGATTTCACTGATTATGATATTTCCTTGGACCGCCAGGGTTTGGATAAGGTGAATGTTGAATTGATCATCAAGCCGTAGGAGAAAGCGAGCGGAATGTTCACCGAAGATGAATGCCTTCCCATATCCGCCCTCCAGCACTATGTCTTTTGCCGAAGGCAATGCGCGTTGATCCATATCGAAAATGTTTGGGATGAGAATCGATTGACCGCCGAAGGACAGATTTTGCACGAAAAAGTTCATTCCCAGGATGCCGAAAGCAGAGGAGATATCCGAATCGTTCGAGCTCTTCGACTTAGATCCATTCGGTTGGGTCTGATCGGGATTGCGGATGTCGTCGAATTTCAGAAACAATCTCCTGAGGAAGTAGTTGACTCAACGGGTTCATTTGGCGAAATCAAGGGAAGCCCGGGACTTTGGAAGGCAACGCCTATTGAGTACAAACGTGGGAAACAGAAAAGCGATCATTGTGATGAAGTTCAACTTTGCGCGCAAGCAATTTGTTTGGAAGAAATGCTCGGCTTTTCGATCTTGGAGGGGTTTATTTTTTATGGAGCGGTCCGCCGCCGACATTGTGTCGATTTATTAACGGCCTTGCGGGATGAAACCGAGACGGTTTGCCGAGATCTTCATGAATTCCTTTCTCGTCGGATGACTCCAAGGGCTGTTTATGAAAAAAAATGTGACAGCTGTTCGCTCCTAAATCTTTGTATGCCGGAATCCGCGGGTGGAGGAAAGAGCGTCTCCCGATATATGGCCCGAATTCTCGATGAGGACGTTTAGTCAACTCCCATGACACTCCCATGAGACAACTCCTGAACACGTTATATGTTACAAATCCGGAAGCATCGCTTTTTAAAGAGGGAGAAACCGTCGAGGTCAAAATCGAGAAGGAAACCAAGCTTAAGATTCCGGTCCATACCTTGGGAGGAATCGTTATCTTCGGAAATATCTATTGTTCCCCGCCGCTGCTGGCGTTATGCGCGAAAAATCAAGTCGCGGTGTCGTTTATGAGCGAGTATGGACGTTTTCTGGCTAAAGTCGTTGGTCCGGTATCTGGAAATGTCCTCCTCCGGAGGGAACAATATCGATGTGCCGACGATCTCGAAAAGTCTGCCGAGATTGCTCGCGGGATCGTCGCGGCTAAGATTGCCAATAGCCGAAGCGTACTTCAAAGAAGTCTTCGGGACCATCAGGAGTCTTCCGGTTCCGAAGAAATCCAAGCGGCCATTGACCGGATGGCCGGAATCATCCGGAAATTGGGAGAAAGCCTTCCTCTCGAGATGGTTCGCGGTCTTGAGGGGGAAGCCGGAAATCTCTATTTCGGAGTATTCGATCATCTGATTACCGCCCAGAAAGAGGAGTTCATCTTCGAGACTCGTAATCGGCGTCCCCCGACGGATCGAGTAAATTCTCTCCTTTCTTTTCTTTATACTTTACTCACGCACGATGTCACCTCGGCGTTGGAAACGACTGGATTGGATCCGGCCGTTGGTTTTCTCCACAGGGATCGCCCGGGGCGGCCCGGGTTGGCGCTTGATCTCATCGAAGAACTTCGGCCGTTTCTTGCGGATCGAATCGTTTTATCGTTGATCAATCGTAATCAAATCCGAGGGAAAAATTTCGAGATTATGGAGACGGGAGCGGTTTTGATCGACGCCGATGCCCGAAAGGATATATTAACGACGTATCAAAGCCGAAAGCAGGAGGAAATCATGCACCCTTATCTTGGAGAGAAAGTCCGAATCGGCTTATTACCGTTTTTGCAAGCCATGTTGTTGGCCCGACATTTACGCGGGGATATTGATGGATATCCACCGTTTATTTGGAAATGATGTGGCCAGAGGTCGATTATGATGGTTCTTGTCAGTTATGACGTCAGTACGCAAACGGCTGAAGGACGGAGGCGGTTGCGTCGAGTGGCAAAAATCTGTCAGAATAATGGCCAAAGAGTCCAGCTTTCCGTATTTGAATGTCTGGTCGATCCGGCGAGATGGGTTGTTTTCAGACAGAAATTGATCGATGAAGTATCAACGGAGAAGGATAGCCTGCGGTTTTATTTCTTAGGAGCGAATTGGAAAAGACGAGTTGAACATATCGGAGCAAAGGAAACCAGAGATCCGGAAGGAGTGTTGATTGTATGAAAATGACGAAAATGTCCATGCGCGAACCGGGAGCAACCAATTGTCAAACTGATGGTTCGCGGAAAAGAAATAGTATTGAAAATGCAAGAAATAAACCATGCCTTCTCTCGGACTATCGATATTTATCAAAGGAAAATAGAGGGATTCGCGGAATCCCAAGTCTATCTTATTCTCGTATATTGAATTACATATGATACGGTTCGCCCTCGCGCGAGGGCGTGGATTGAAACTATTTCAAATATGACGGGACGCCGGTGTTCATTCGTTCGCCCTCGCGCGAGGGCGTGGATTGAAACGCCGTAATTGAGGATATCACCGTCAAGTGTGGCAAAGTTCGCCCTCGCGCGAGGGCGTGGATTGAAACATCATTCCGACGACGGCGGCGACGACTACGGCGGGTTCGCCCTCGCGCGAGGGCGTGGATTGAAACAGTACCAATTAAAACGGGGGTTGTCCCTTGCCTGACAGTTCGCCCTCGCGCGAGGGCGTGGATTGAAACGGGATGGTCGTTTCCAAAGAGGCGGCCAAGGCGGCGTTCGCCCTCGCGCGAGGGCGTGGATTGAAACTCAACGTCGCTGGGCGGGGCCACAATGTCACCGGCTGTTCGCCCTCGCGCGAGGGCGTGGATTGAAACTTCCTTACAGGAGACGTGCATTGAATATAATACAGAGTTCGCCCTCGCGCGAGGGCGTGGATTGAAACCTTGGGATCGGGAGCGAGGCATACCAGGCCGTTAAGGTTCGCCCTCGCGCGAGGGCGTGGATTGAAACAATCCATCACCGAAAAACTATTTCCGAAGATTAAGGTTCGCCCTCGCGCGAGGGCGTGGATTGAAACATGGTGATGCCGTCCCAGGTGCAACTCCGGGGCATGTTCGCCCTCGCGCGAGGGCGTGGATTGAAACGGCTCCGGGGCAACAACGCTCACCTATCCGGCGGGTTCGCCCTCGCGCGAGGGCGTGGATTGAAAC
>Ga0209287_10000804_pt1 | contig 17224 bp, 20 predicted proteins | sample PPLLak3cmMay2015_2_FD_187255 | JGI IMG/M metagenome (GOLD analysis project Ga0209287, IMG submission 187255) | Freshwater sediment microbial communities from Prairie Pothole Lake near Jamestown, North Dakota, USA - PPLs Lake P8 Core (1) Depth... | ecosystem: Environmental > Aquatic > Freshwater... | reverse complement strand
AAGCTTGTCTTGTGAGGATATCGCGCTTGCTCAGAGACATGGTCTTGTTGCGTTGGATTGTTCTTGGAAAACCGCTGAGCAGACGTTTCAGTCTCTTGAGATTCGGATGACGCCTCGTGCGTTGCCGTTTTTGCTTGCTGCTAATCCAGTGAATTATGGGAAAGCGTATCAGTTGAGCACCTTGGAGGCGTTTGCTGCAGCATTGTATATTCTTGATGAAGTGGTTCAGGCGACTTCTATCCTTGGGATCTATACCTGGGGTCATCGGTTTTTGGAGTTAAATAAAGAGCCTCTGGAGGAGTATCGAAAGGCTAGTTCTAGTGCTGAGGTTATTCAGATCATGAATAAATATATATAAAAAGATATTCAATAAGATATATTAGATATTCCAGTATGTTTAAGTAAACAAAAAGAAATGTCAGAAAAAAAACCAAACGAGAGGAAGATGAAATGAAACAACCACTGGAGACATTTTTCAACCCCGAAAGCATCGCAGTCGTCGGAGCTTCAAAAAACCCAACAAAAATCGGACATGCATCGCTCAAAAACATCCTTATCTCAGATTACCCCTGTAAATTATATCCTGTCAACCCAAACGAAGAAGAAATCCTCGGATTAAAATGCTACAAAACCCTCACCGACATCCCAAACCCCATCGACCTTGTCATGGTCGCAGTACCCGAACCACTAGTAGCACAAATCGTAAAAGATTGTGTGAAAAAAAAGGTCAAATGGGTCATCATCATCACCTCAGGATTCAGCGAGATAGGGAACCACGAGGCAGAAGAAAACATAAAAAAACTAGTCCAGGGAACCGGAATTAGAATCCTTGGGCCAAATACCATGGGATACAAAAATGCATCAGACAACCTTGATGTCTCCTTTGTTTTTGGCATGCCACGAAAAGGAAACCTCGCCCTCATCAGCCAGAGCGGGGCACTAGGCATGGGAATGATTTTTTTAGCAAACAACGAGTTTGTTGGACTGTCAAAAATCATCGGCGTGGGAAACAAACTTGACATTGATGATGACGACCTTGTCGATTACTTCAGCCAGGACCCCGAGACAAAAGTCATCGGTTTGTACATCGAAGGCATACGACACGGACGAGACTTCATGAACAGCATCAAAGCCTGCAACAAACCAATATTGGTCGTCAAAGCCGGCAGAAGCACCGCTGGTGCACGAGCGACAGCATCCCATACTGGTTCCATGGCAGGAAGCGACCAGTTATACAGTGCAGCAATCAAACAAGCAGGTGGAATCCGCTGCAGAGACCTCGTCGAACTTTTCGACATGGCACGAGCATTGGCAGGACAACCAGCAGCCAAAGGAAATCGCATCGGTATTATCACCAACGGCGGTGGACTAGGAATACTGCTGACTGATGCCTGCGAAGCAAACGGCCTCATTGTCCCAAAACTCTCCCAGATAACCTTCAAAAAAATCGAAAAAATCGTCCCAGGACTTGTCAAACCTAACAACCCTGTCGACCTTGTCGCAGACGCAGGGTTCTATCGCTACTGGGCATCCACCCGAGCACTGCTCGAAGATGAGAATATCGATGGGATCATCGTTGCATCGGTCCATGCGGGATACGCGCGACCTCGAGAATACGCAGGCGCTATATTAAAGATGATCCATCAACAGAAACTTCATCATGAATACGAAAAACCGATCCTGGGTTGCTGGGTAGGCGGCAAAGAATTCGAAGACTTAGTTCTTGACCTCAAAGCAGTCGGAGTACCCATTTATCCCTCATCATGGAGAGCTGCTCGCGCCATGCTTGCATTATCCTTGGAAGGAGAGCGGCTCAGGAGAGAACAAAAACTCTAGTCAACCCAGTCGACATCAAGGATCTTTTTCCAATCCGTCTTTTTATTTTTCCATTTCTCAATTGTCTCTTTTGAAAGACAGTTTTGACATAATCCGACCATCGTAAAAAAACAAGAGCTGCACACCGAGTCTCCACATTTTAAACAGATGAATTTTGCTAGATGCACTCGACAGATGTCACATTTTCCTTTGGGCTTTTTATTTTTAACTTGGATTTGGAGTGTTTTTGAAATGTCTGCTTGTTCCTCTACAGAAATCCATTGTTTCAAATCCTCATTCATGGTAATTATCATATGTTTATTCGATGGTTTTTTTCGTAAGGTTTTCTGCGTATGCATACTCCCGCCAGAACAAAGAATAAGAAGAGATTCTCATCATACTCTTAAATTTTTTCCCTGTTTCTTCTTTATTTTCCTAAAAAGAACATTTGCGGTGATATGAATAAACGGGGTAACAACCAGAAGAACCAGCACATGCCACATAGTCATGTGAACGAAAAACCATTGGATGTTGGTGAATTGTAAAGCAGATAGGAGCTGGCTCATCAGGAAACTGAAGACCAGCGCCCCAACTATGAAATCAAGCTGGTCAAAGGGAATCCAATCCTTTCCACGGTCCTTGCCGATGCGTCGTTTGAAGAAACTCTCAATGACATCACCAAGCAATGCCCCAAAACAGAGGGAGAAAAGGATCGGAATCATCAGAGGGAATCCTTCGAAGTTTGTAAGTCCAAGAAAGCTATATTCACTTGTAGAAAGATACGAAGCAGCAACCGTTAGGCCAAAGCCCGCAGTCATCCCAAGAAATGTCCCTGCAAAGAGTCCCTTCCAGGTTTTCCCATCACCCAGGATCCGACGTCCATCCTTCCATTTTTTCCCAAAATCAATAGGGATTCCCCCGCCGACAATGACCGCACTTGCATTGGCAACATAGATTGGAATCACAATCCAGAATGCTTGAACAAGGATAAGATAATCCATTGAAGCTAGAATAGTACAACGGCTTAAAAACCATTGTGAAAAAAAATTAAGCGCTCTCAGGTCCCGGTTGTGTTCGTGTGATTTTTAACCCGGTGTATTGGAATTTGTTCGATCGTTTTACTAATGCTTTCAGAGCGGTGTTCGAAATACCGAACTTCTCTGAGACTTTGTTTGCGAAGGTGCCGGAATCACCGATGAAATCAAAGATGTCTTCTTCGAGTTTTTTGAATTGGAAATCATTCAAGGATGAGACGTTGAAAATTTCACTGATTTCATTGACCGGACATGAGATGTTGATGTTAAAAAGAGAGTAAAATGAGCGGTACATTTTCTGTGGTTTTCCATCGATGCCCTCTTCAGGAGTCGTCCATTTGGTCTCAGCTAGTTTCATTTTATCAAAGAATTCAAGGGCGGCTTGACCGTCCTCACCGAACTTGTCAAGGATCAGACTGCTTGGGATCCAGTCTTTTGATATCTCCATAAAAACTTCTTTTTTTGTTGGAGAATCAAATGCTCTGATAATAGAGACTAAATCAGTTGAATCATTGATGACTTTTGTCCGTATCATTCGACTAGTACCTATTTAAATATGTTACCCCACCAACAGCTTCTCTCATATTTATACTTTTTGTATTTTAATAAAAATATTAAAAAAAATACATTAAAATAATCTTTTCGAGCATTATGATAATCATTTTTTTTCATTGGTATGTCGATTATTTCAGGAGAAAAGATAAAAAAATTAATAAGAATACAAGTGGACTCGTCGGGATTTGAACCCGAGGCCTCCCCCATGCCAAGGGGGCGATCTTCCGCTGATCTACGAGCCCAGAGGACACCCTAGAACCACCACGAGCAAATAAAATTTTTGGATAAAAAACTATATGTAAACAAACCACTTTTCATCCCTTCATCATGAAACAAAAACAACTGGAAATCATCCTTCAAAAAATCCCAAAGCCAAGCAACCCTGTTCCTCACCTGGAACAATACATGACCCCTGCAACAATCGCAGCAGACGTCATATTCACGGCCTACAACTGGGGAGACATCCAAGACAAAATCGTCGTTGATTTAGGATGCGGCACAGGTGTCTTTGCGATAGGAGCATTTCTCATGGGGGCACAAAAAGCGGTTGGATACGACATCGACCCGAACGTCATCTCAATCGCAAAAGACCATACAATAAAAAGCAATTATCCTATCGAGTTTTATACCCAAGATGTCTCCTCAATACAGACATCCTGCGATACCGTCCTGATGAACCCACCGTTTGGTGCACAAAAAGCCAACCTCAAGGCAGACAGAAGATTCATAGAAAAAGGATTTGATATCGCCTCAGTCCTCTATTCTTTTCATCTAAAAAAAACCATCCCCTTTTTGGAAAAAATGATTACTGCTTTACACGGAGAAATCACCCTTCAAAAAGACTATGAATTCCCCATAAAATGGATATTTGATTTTCATTACAAACAAGTCGTATCTTATAAAGTCACTCTCCTAAGAATCACCACCCACCCGTAATACTGAGATGATTCTTTACGACGACCAAAATTATAATAAAAGAAGAGCGAGTTCCCATCGTAGAAAGAAAATAGTGTGAAAGTGCATGTCCCAAGGTAGAAACAAGGATCAGAGAATCGGTGTATTCGTCGATGTTCAGAACATGTATTATTCAGCAAAAAATCTCCATAACAAAAAAGTTAATTTTAAGACACTATTAAAGGAAGCGATTGCAGAACGCCAACTTGTTCGAGCCATTGCTTATGTAATCAAAGCAGATGTCAAAGATGAACAAACGTTTTATAGTGTACTTGAGGAAATCGGATTTGAAGTCCGATCAAAGGACCTTCAAGTCTTTTATGGGGGCGCAAAGAAAGGCGACTGGGATGTCGGGATTGCCATGGACGTCATGCGTCTCGCACCAAAGCTTGACACCATCATTCTTATAAGTGGCGATGGTGATTTCTCAGACCTCCTGGACCATGCAAAAAGCCTTGGATGCAGAACCGAGGTCATGGCGTTTGGAAGAACCACGTCACATAAACTGATTGAAGTTGCGGATTTGTTTATTGATCTAGATAAAAATAACAAATACTTACTTCCACAGAAAAACAAAAACTAGAACATTTTAAAAACTCTTCGACTATTGCCCCCTAACAAAAAACATCATACGAACCGAAGTAGGATGGCGGGCAATGGAAGAAAGACAAACGACAATGAAAAAAAGCGGGAAAAACAGTAGTTCACCAGCCCGGTCTTTCATTCAGAACGCATCCGAAAAGATAATAATACAGTACTTTATGTGCTTTCGACTTAAAAAGTACAAAGAAGAAATTAGAACGTGATTGATATGGCACGAACAAAGACGAAGAAATTCAGGGGATCCATGACACATGGGAAAGGAAAAAAAGGTGGCCGTGGCTCAGGATTACGAGGTGGCAGAGGAAACGCTGGTCTTCATAAACACAAGTTCATGCACATGTTGAAATACATGCCTGATCATTTCGGTGTTCACGGATTTAAACGAGACCAGAGTCTTATCAAAGACGACCGGATCATCAATGTCGGTCAGTTAGACGAAAAGTTCCATGGCAAGAAAGAAATCGACCTCTCCAAAGAAGGATTTGACAAACTTCTAGGTGGAGGACTTGTTGAACACGGATATAAAATTAAAGTCAAATCCGCATCTCAGAAAGCAATCGATAAAATCGCAGAACAGGGCGGAGAAGTAAAAATAGAAGAATAAAGGTTTTTACTATGGCAGAAGACAAGAAGAGCCGGTTATATGCGTTAAAACCAATTATCGAGCGCTGGCCAGCAGTACGGAAGCCCGAGGTCCATGTGAATTTCCGATCAAAGATTTTTTGGACCGTTCTTTGTCTGATACTCTATTTTATTCTCACAAACATCATGATCTATGGGGTCAGCGGAACAGTCCTGGACATGTTTGCCAGCTATCGAGCGATTATGGCTGGTGCCTCTGGGTCACTTATGCATCTTGGTATTGGACCTATCGTCACTGCTTCGATTATTCTTCAACTCTTCGTTGGCGCAAAGATCGTTAAACTCGATTTGACAAAAAAAGAGGATAAAGCGATTTATCAAGGAACCCAAAAAGTCCTGGTTATCGCTATGATTTTCATTGAAGCCATTCCTCAAGTCTATGGATATCTTAGTCCCAGTGAAGGATTAATTGGGATGGTGGGTGGCAGAGGCGTGGCTGATCTGATTATTATCTTACAGTTATTCATGGGAGCATACCTTGTGTTTCTCATGGATGAGCTGATCTCCAAGTGGGGGATTGGGTCTGGTATCTCCTTGTTCATTGCTGCCGGTGTCTCACAATCCATTTTCACAGGATTATTCAATTGGTTACCCACTTCGTCATCACAACCAATCAGTATCTCAAACCCACCTGCTGGTACTATCCCTGGCACGTACTATCTGGCATCACAGATGAATCTTGGGGAGATGGTAGACGGCGGGTTCCAAATCCTATTCATCGGTCATGGTGGATTCCAGAACGCCATTGTACCTGTACTTGGAACTATCATAGTCTTCCTTATTGTCGCTTTCACTGAATCATCACGAATAGAACTACCTCTTGCTCATGCGAAGGTACGTGGTGCCCGAGGACGCTATCCTATAAGGCTTATCTACGCTTCGAACATCCCGGTCATTCTGATGTCTGCTCTGTTAGCAAATATCAATATGTTCGCATTATTGTTTTATACACATCCTGGACTAAAAGGTCTGCCTGGAATTGGGGGTCAATGGTGGATTGGAGCGTATGATACTACGGGTGGCTCAACCATGCCGACTGCAGGAGGAGCGTGGTACCTCTCAAACCTCAATGGTGTGAACAGCTGGTTAATTCCTATTCTTAGTGGTGGGTACGGTGGTCATGCGCCATGGCAATTTGCTGCCAAAACCCTCATTTACTTGACGATTATGATCTTTGGATCAATCTTATTTGCGAAATTCTGGATTGAGACGACCAATATGGGACCTACTGATGTGGCAAAACAAATCCAACAATCAGGGATGGTCATGCCTGGGTTTAGACGAGATCCCCGTGTGTTAGGCCGAGTACTAGAACGATATATCCCGGTCGTGACCGTGATTGGTGGAGCCGCAGTCGGTGCTCTCGCTGCAGGTGCAGACGCTATTGGTACAGTTGGGAACGCAAGTGGTACAGGAGTTCTTCTTACCGTTGGTATCATGATTCAATTGTATGAACAAATCGCTAAAGAACAAGCGATGGAGATGCATCCGATACTCAGAGGATTCTTCGGAGCAGAATAGTGAGGGAGACAATGGGAGTTATTGTCGTAACCGGGATACCCGGGGTGGGGAAAACCACAGTGATGCAGAAAGCAGCAGAAGGACTCGATATTACCTTTGTTACCTTCGGGTCGGTCATGAGTGATATCGCCATAGACCTCAAATTAGTAAAAGATCGCGACGAGATGAGAAAACTCAGCCTTGACCAGCAGAAACAGCTTCAGATAAAAACCGCTGAGAAAGTCGGTAAAATGAAAAACGTCATTGTCGATACCCATTGCACCGTCAAGACACCAAAAGGCTATATGCCTGGGCTCCCTGAATGGGTATTACGGAAATTAAATCCAACCGCCATAGTAATCGTAGAAGCAGATCCGCAGGAAATCTATAACAGACGGGCGAAGGATACCACACGGAACCGGGACCCGGATTCTGTTGAAAAAATCGCGGAGCATCAAATGATGAACCGAGCAGCAGCCATGTCCTATGCAACACTGACAGGGGCGACTGTTAAAATCGTCTTTAACCATGATAACGCACTTGACGCGGCAGTAAAAGAAGCTGAGCCTGTGATACGATGAGAAAACTTGATGATTTCGCACAAGCAGGGCAAATGCTTCTTCTTATGCTTCTGCTCTTTGTCATGATTCTGATCTTTGGTGATGCAAATATCCGGAACCTCGTTGCACTTTCTCTGAATTCCGTGTTCGCCCCGGTGATAGGCTTCAGTGGAGCAAATCCGTTGCTTACCATCGTGCTTGCTGGGATCATTGTCGTGTTCCTTTCATCATTCTTTACCCATTTGTTCACCAATTGGAAGGCGATGGGTCAGGCACAGGAAGCAAGCAAGGCGTTTAACAAAGAAATAACCAAAGCAAGGAAAGAAGGAAACTCTAATCGCTTGCAGAAACTCATGAAGATGCAGCCGCAGATCATGCGCATGACAACACAGTCATCAGGCGGAATGATGAAATCGATGTTCTTTTTATTTATCTTCATTGCCCCTATTTTTATCTGGCTTACATATTTTCTAGGAAACGTATATTATTTTTATTTCACAGTACCCTGGGGGAATGGTGTGTCTTTGTTTGGACGAGATAGTCTTCTGATGTCAAACTGGTTTTTCCTCTACATGATCTTCTCATATCTGGCAGGTTCGCTCATTCGACAAGGCTTAAAATGGATAAGCTGGTCGAACTGGTGGCAGAATATACGGAAAAACATCCGACCGTCAGTGAAATAGGGGAACCATGACGACGATCACGATCAGTGGTCTTCCAGGAACAGGGAAAACAACTGTCGCGAAACTTTTAGAACAACACCTCGGATTGCGATACGTTTATTCAGGGGAGATTTTCCGACAACTCGCACAGAAACATCACATGTCTCTTGAGGAATTTGGGAAGTATTGCGAGTCTCATCGGAATATCGATGAGGAGCTCGATCGATATCAACTCGGTATTTTAAAGGAGGGTGACGTCATCCTCGAGGGGCGTCTGTCCGGGTGGCTTGCGTATCAGAACCATGTCCCTGCAGCGAAGGTCCTCTTACAGGCAGATATTCAAATACGCGCGAGCCGTATCGTGAAAAGAGAGCAAGGTGAGATTGAAAAGAGAAAAAAAGAGATATTGAAACGGGAGAAAAGCGAGGCGACCCGTTATAAAAAATATTATGGTATCGATGTTTCAGATACCTCGATTTATGATGTGATTATCGATGCAGGTGATAAAACCCCTGAGCAGATCATGGAGATTATCGTACGCTATCTGAGGTAATAAACGAGTTTTTATATCCTTCTGTTATTCGGTGAGTTACAATGTCTGAGAAAAATATTTCGTTACCATCGTTAAAACCAAGGAAACGATTGATCAAAACCTCTGTAACGACAAACACCCATTATGGAAAAAACCCTGCAGCTCGTACTGTCCGAGAACTCTTGAATAATGGTTTTATTAATCTGGATAAACCTGCTGGTCCGACGTCTCATCAAGTGGTTGCCTGGGTAAAAGAAATGTTAGAGATTGAAAAAGCAGGACATGGGGGGACTTTGGATCCTGCGGTTACTGGTGTGCTTCCAGTCGCACTCGGCGATGCTGCCCGTGCATTGCAGGTGCTTCTTGTGGCAGGGAAAGAATATGTCGCGTTGATGAAACTTCATAAGCAGGTGGATGAAAAGAAGATACGGGAGGCTTGTGAGAGTTTTGTGGGTAAAATTTCTCAGATGCCTCCGCTGCGTTCTGCAGTAAAAAGGGTACGGCGGACGCGAGAGGTGTACTATCTGGAGATCCTTGAGATACAAGGAACTGAGGTGTTATTCCGCGTCGGATGCGAGGCGGGGACGTATATCCGGACCTTGTGCGTTGATATTGGGAAGAAGTTAGGGTGTGGTGCCCAACTTATTGAACTGAGGCGGACGCGTGTGGGAAACATTACTGAGGATTCCGCGGTCAGCTTGCAAGACGTGAAGGATGCGTATCTGTTCTGGAAGGAAGATGGTGACGATGTGGCGTTGCGTAGGACGGTTCTTTCCATGGAGCGACTGCTGGAGGTTGTTCCGAAAATCATCGTGCGTGATTCTGCGATTGATGCACTGTGCCATGGGGCGAATCTTGCGATTCCAGGGGTCGTTGAGATTGATGAGATGACTGCTGGTGAGATAGCTGCTGTGTTATCTTTAAAAGGTGAAGGTGTGGCGTTAGTGAAGATGGAGATCCCATCGGTACAAGTCATTGAAAGGGACACTGGTATCTGTGCTTCCCTTGAGCGGGTGTTGATGAATAAAGGGACGTATCTATCCATCTGGAAAAAAACATAAATAGGAATGGTATTGCGGTCGTTGTTTTTGCCGAGGTGGCTCAGACCGGTACGGCGCGAGCCTGGAAAGCTCGTGGGGCTTCGGCTCCGCAGGAGTTCAAATCTCCTCCTCGGCGTTCTAATTCAGGGAGTCAACTGATTAAAATTGAAGAAAAAAGGCTAATAAAAGTATATCTAAAAATATATACTTTTGTAATTCTTATCATATATTTTTGATGAACGATAGTGGCAATGATTAATATATTACTTCAGCATAAGCCCGCAGAAGACCATGAACAGTTTCATCCTCCAAACAAGCCTCTTCATAGGTATTATCCCCGCCTTGATCTTCTTATATATCGGGTTAAAAGGATTTGAAGGGAAATTTAAAGATAAAATCATTTTCTTAACATTCATCGTTGGAATCATCATTGGAACAATCTCAGTAGCAATTGAATATTTTACACAAGCGGTTGGTCTTATTTATATCATCCTTTTTCCAGTTCTTGAACAACTTTTCAAAACCATTATACTGAACTTAGGACGATTCCATGAGAAACAAGAAACAACAATCTATGGTTTTTCACTAGGGCTTGGGTTTGGGTCAGTGTTCACCCCTGCGGCCATCATTCAATTTGATGAACCAAACCTGGCATTTATCGCAGCAATCATTGGCTCCCTTGGAATTATCCTCTTCCACGGTGCGACCGGGATACTCATCGGATATGGAGTATACACAAACAAACTAACGAAATATCTCACCATCGCAATACTCCTCCACCTCGTCATAACAGGAGTCATTCTAGTTACAAATCTCTTTCAAATAAGCTATCTACAAATCCTACTCGTTATCTACGGCATCATTTTATTCTGGTATACCACAAAAAGAATCATGCCTCGGATATTAGAAGAAGGTCAACGGCGAAAAAGAACACAAAAAGAAATAGAAATAAAAAGCAAATAACTATTACGACATAAAAAACAGGTGAAAGAGATGGAGACATCAATACCAACTGAAAGTTCCATAAATGATTATTACCCAGATCAACCCCAACAACCAAAACAACCCAGTTCCAAACCACTCATCGCGGGTATCTTTTTAATCATCGCAGGCCTCTTAGGATTACTCACGTGGGCTTCAGCATTAGCACTTGACATATCAATGATCCAAAACGTGCTTCCAGCAGAATCCCCCATCACCGCAGAACAACTCCAATCGTTTCTGACAACCTGTGGTATTATCGGAGCGGTGCTATCAATCTTTACCCTGGTAGGTGGTATCGTCGCCATGAGACGAAAATCATGGGGGCTTGCTGTCATCGGGGGCATCCTTGGACTCTTCACCATCGGTCCAATGCTACTCGGAAGCATTATTTCCCTCATAGGCCTCATCATTGTAGCAATCTCAAGAAACGATTTCCAATAAACATACATTCTGCAGCATGAGGAAATCAACTCATTTTCAACAAAAGAGAAAAGAGATTTATCTGTTCATACATCTGTTTTTGAACACGCCTATGTTGTCTCAGTTTTTTTGAAAATATGTAATGAACGAATCTCATCATAGATGATTCCAAGAGCAACACCACAAATCATCCCCGCAGGAAAACCGGTCAGAAACCGAACAACATTTGAACTTTCCCAGAACCCAAAAAGCTGCCCTACCCCGTCAACTCCCAACGGTATAATAGAAAGAATAATCGCTACGAAAAATTTCTCATTTAACTCAATAGTATAGAAAACCATAAGCCCAAGCCCGACAGCTAGCCCAAACCAAATGGCGGTGCATCGAGTACAAAACGGCATCTGATTGCCATTGACAAACAAAGAACGCTCAGCTTTCTGATGACAAAGTCGGTCACCGATAGAATAGACAACATTCCAGGGAAAAGATAAATCTTTGATAGCAGCATCATTATCTACAGACCCCACAACACCAGAAAAATCAGTTATAGAACCAGCGGGTAAAACGAGTGGTGCGAGAAACAGGAGAAGAACCCAGATCATATAAAGTAAAAAAAAGGCAAAAAAAAGACTATGAAAGGGGCGTATCCGACGTTTCATTGGTCATCCTACCCATAGAAATGGTTTGTATTCAATATTAGACCAAGAGCAGGGCATCATATTTAAATATGATATGTTTATTCTCGATACCCTAGGCGATAACCGATGACGCGATTCCCTGAAGCTGAAAGCCGATTATTAAACAAGAAAATCTGCATGAAATGCGGTGCATCCAACGCAGCAAAAGCAGAACGATGCCGGCGATGCAAATCAACCGAACTGCGTGTAAAAGCAAAAGAAGGCAGAGGGCAATAGAATCAAACCAGTATCTTTAAAAACAAGATACCTCTTTTTGGTTGAAACAGTGAAAAGGCTATGCCAGAGACAAAAGTAAAAAAAAGCGACGATTTCAACGAATGGTACAACGAAATCGTTGAACTTGCTGACTTATGCGATAAACGCTATCCGATCAAAGGAATGAACATCTGGAGACCCTATGGTTGGAAACTGATGAACCATGTCGACCGTCTCATCAGAGATGAGATGATACTCACCAACCATCAAGAAGTCTGTTTCCCCCTATTAATCCCTGAATCGTTCTTCAAAAAAGAAGAAGAACATATCGAAGGATTCGGAAAAGAAGTCTTCTGGGTCACCCACGCTGGCGTCAACCAACTGGAAGAGCGATGGCTTCTTCGACCGACATCAGAAACCGCGATGTATCCGATCTTCTCACTGTGGATCCGTTCCCATACTGATTTACCATTAAAAACCTTCCAAATCGTCAATACCTTCCGGTACGAAACGAAACAGACACGAGCATTCATCCGTGTTCGAGAGATCCATTTCTTCGAGGCACATACCTGCCATGTTGATTTTGCGGATGCAGAACGACAGATAAAAGAAGACAAGGAAATCGCACACCGCCTCTTACATAAACTCTGTCTGCCCTATGTATTTAGCAAACGACCGGAGTGGGATAAATTCGCCGGGGCATACTATACCATCAGTATAGACGTGCTGATGCCATCTGGGAGAACCCTTCAGATAGGGTCGATTCACCAATACCGTGATAATTTTGCTAAACCCTATGAGATCTCCTATGAAACAGAGAAAGGAGATCATGCGTTCTGTCATCAAACCACCTATGGGATGAGCGAGCGATTACTTGGAGCACTCATCGGTGTTCATGGGGATAATAAAGGACTAATCATGCCCCCTGAAGTAGCACCTCTTCAAATTGTTATCATCCCTATCATCTTCAAAGGAAAAGAACACGCTGTTCTGGAAGCAAGCACGACGTTGCACAAGAAATTAATTCAAGAGAATATACGATCCTTTATCGATGACCGGGAAATAACACCAGGAAACAAATACTACGACTGGGAGTTAAAAGGAGTACCACTACGAATAGAGATTGGACCAAAGGACGTGGAAAAAAACGAACTGACACTCGTACGAAGGGATAGTGGTAAAAAGAAATCAGTCTCCCTTAAAGACGCAGAAAAGACAATCAAAACAGAGCTACAAGACCTTGAACAATCTCTCTATGCGAACGCAGAAAAACTGCTCAAAGAAAACATGCATTGTGTCTTAACAATAGAGGAAGCGAAACAAAAAACCGGTATTGTCGCCCTCCCCTGGTGCGGCAATAAAGACTGTGCGTTAGAAATAGAAAATGTTTTAGAGGGGAATACATTAGGGGAGCCCATTGAAAACGCAGAGTGTTCGGAGCACTGTCCTGTGTGCGGATTACCTGCGAAAACATGGATGAGATATGCGAAATCATATTGAGGTGAAGAAAAAATGAGTGGAAGAATTGTAGGGTTTTTACGAGAATATGTCCTTGTACTAAGCATTCTGATACTAATCCCAGCTGCACTCTTCATTTTCATGGGTGTGGTATATCTCTTTTTTATTGGTATCGCAGAACCAGTAACCTCACCGATACATTTCATTAAAGATCCAGTTGGCATCTGGAATGATTATATCCTCGTTGCAGGGTTAATTATCCTTGGAATCGGTGTGTACTATCTGTATAGCTACCGGACAAAACGCAAATATGTCCTTGAAGAGTTAAAAACCGATAAACGATCAGAAATCCTAAAGAAACGAACCAAGATGGAAAGCACAGTCAAGCATCTTCCTTCGAAATATCAAAAGATGCTGTCTGACAAAGAAGAAGAATTCAACATCCGTTGATCTTACCGTCATGGCCGAGAAGAACCCACTCTCTTTTTTTTATGTTGTTCTTGTTGAGCCAAAGAATAGCGGTAATGTTGGTGCAGTTGCTCGAGCGATGATGAACTTTGATGTTGAACATCTCTATCTTGTCAACCCCTGCGAACTGGATAACGTCTGTTATGCGCGTGCGATGCATGCAACAAAAATCCTTGACAATGCAAAAACGTTCAGTAGCTTTGAGGATGCGATAAAAAACCTTGATTTCCTTGTTGCAACCTCATCTATTGAGTCAAAAACAGATAAACGACATCTGAGAAATCCTGTACTTCTTGAGGATTTTTCAAAAACGATCTTCGATGTAAAAGGAAAGGTCGGACTCTTTTTTGGAAGGGAAGATTACGGGTTGTTTAACGAGGAGATCGCCACCTGTGATATAATGCTAAAGATCCCGACAAGTGATTCCTATCCATCGCTGAATCTTTCCCATGCGGTGACGATTGTTTTATATTCGATATATCTGAGGAAAGCATGCATCCCTGAGCGTCGTAGAGCGATTGGATCTCTTGAAAAACAGAAATTATATGAATTCTTCGCCCAACTCCTTGATGACATCGACTACCAACCGCATAAAAAAGAACATACGAAGATACTGTTTAAACGTCTCATGGGACGAGCGATACCTTCCAAGTGGGAATATCATACACTCATGGGTGTCTTGAGTAAAACCCTTGGAAAAATCAAACAAAAGGAAAGAAAATAAGGATCTTAGATTGTTTCAATATTAAATAGAACCTTAGAATTTTTCAGTGCAGCATGGACTTTATCTGCAAAAAAGATGAGTTCATTAATGTCGGCTTTTTCTTTTCCCCAATCGAACACAAAATCATAATTGCCCTTTGTCGCCTTAAATCCCATGTTCAGTAACTGGTTTTTTATTTCGGATGGAGCAACTCCTTCACTGTTGAACATAACCTGGATATATGTTTTCATGCGGTTCACTTCAAGATAAGGATTCATTATGAGTATTAAATCATTACGATATAATCCTTGATGATAATAAGGAGAAAAACAGGGGGTCTTACTCCACTCCAAACGGAATGGGAGCAAAGGAGAGGATAAAGATGATAAGAATTGCTAGACCAAGAAGTTTCCGTCTTGTATCCAGGGGTGTTATCTCATTGAGAGGTGGTTGATGCTGTGTACCAATGAATAGTAAAATGATGATTGCGAACATTAACCACCCTGTGTAAAAAAAACTCAATCCAGCTAGGACAAAGATAACTATCCAACTGACGTATTTATGTTTCTCCTTTAATATCGCTCGTGCGACATGCCCTCCGTCAAGTTGACCTGCGGGTAACAGGTTTACTGCTGTCAGGAAGATACCCACCCACCCTGCAAACAGCGTCGGATGTATCACATAGTCCCCCGAGATGGAAAAAAGGTTTTGCATCCATTGGAGCAGTAACGGTGGAATCAGAGAGATATTTGCTCCGTTCGATGGGATGGGGATTGGTTGTTGCTGCATCAGGAAGAAACCTATCAATGATACGGGGATGGCGACCAGAAATCCACACAGTGGACCTGCGACACCGATATCTAGTAACGCTTTCCTATTTGGGATAGGTTCTCTAGTTGAGATCAATGCTCCAAAGGTTCCAAGGAGAAATGGTGGCGGGAGGGGGATAAAAAACGGTAACGATGCATCGACATGATGTTTTTTTGATGCATAGTAATGTCCCATCTCATGGACACCAAGGATTAAAAGTAAAGGTATAGAAAAGAAGATAAAGCCTTGCCAGAGGTATGAGAAAGAAACCATGTTCATCCAATCAACCTGATCGATATCTACCCATTGCAGAGCACCAGCAAGGGTGGTGGTAAACACTGTTGCCACCAACAGGATAACATTTACCCATACCGACCTGCGTTTCTTACTTTGAGGTTTTTTTACGACATAGATGATAGATTCTCCATGTTCGTTCTTTATCATGGGAATATACTGCTTTTCTAATAACGTTTGACGAAGAGATTCGAATTTTTCTTCCAGGGTCTCTTCATCGATGCGACAGAAAAATGCGACTGTGTTGATGTTTGATTTCATGTCGTAGAAGGGAAAGCGTTGACCGACCTCCCGCTGTAATAATTCAAGATCGAATGGTGATTCGACGGGTATTTGGTTAGGATTACTCCACGTATCCGGCATGCTGTCTGCCAGGATATTGTCATCGTTTTATAAAGCCTTCGCAGAAAAGATACACTGATGAAAAAATCGATACGTATCTCTTCTCCTATGCTTTTTTTTGTTTTTTCTTCCTTAAGTCATTGTAGCATCATTTGTGAATTTACTCCGAAATGTTAATGAACAAAAAGACCTATTACCTTTGCCGGAGGGTAGATGCGATCTGTGCTGAAGTGAGGTATGTGCTAAATGGTTTTTTTAAAAGAGGAGAAAAAAGAAGTTAACACAATGCTTGGGAATCCGAGGAGTAATCGACAGGTTCCTCCGAGAAAGAAAAAGAAACTGTACATTGGATTCGGTCGGAAAAGAAATAATCAGCATCTACCGATAAAATCGAAGACAATCCCTGGTGTTCCCCGCAGGGTACAGCTCATGCATACCCCCGCTAGCCATTCTTCTAAGGAAAAGTCTGTTCAACTGCATGAGACCATCGACCAATTCTTAGAAAAGTTAGAAAATCAACACTTTTATGAGATTATTTCCGAATTTGAGAAAATTCCTGTTCAAGACCAAGGTCTAAAGAGTGACCAGGGACGTATAAAAGAGGAAGAACCTAGGATTACACAGGATGAAGGAGAGGAGTTGCGTGACGAAATTGAAATCAGAAATCGACTTCTTGACGACCTGGAGCATCAAATCCTCGAACGACAAACACAATTGGTCCAAAAAACAGAGATAATCATGCGGTTACAAAACGAGTTGGAGAAAAGAGACCAGGCGTTTAAAGTGGTAAAAAATGAATTAGAGGAAAAAACCGAAGAATCAAGAACACTTCAGCAGGATATCAAGCAAAGAGATACAATTATTAAGGATATCAAAGGACAACTGATTGAAAAACAAACGTGGATCGTGGAAAATAATCATTTTACCGAGCAGCTGAGCAGAGAACTGGAGCATA
>Ga0209287_10000803_pt1 | contig 17227 bp, 10 predicted proteins | sample PPLLak3cmMay2015_2_FD_187255 | JGI IMG/M metagenome (GOLD analysis project Ga0209287, IMG submission 187255) | Freshwater sediment microbial communities from Prairie Pothole Lake near Jamestown, North Dakota, USA - PPLs Lake P8 Core (1) Depth... | ecosystem: Environmental > Aquatic > Freshwater... | reverse complement strand
TTCGAGCGGACGATCGGTTATCTCCTTTTTCTCGTCATCCTCGGATTGATGTTTTACTTCCTCGTCCGGGGTGTCCCGCAGGACGGGCCGATGCCCGCCGTTAACATCATGTTCCACGGCCCGGCGGCCCTCGTCGTCATCGGCGGATCGATCGCCCTGGCCTTATTCCTGGGGGCCGGAGCCGGGGCGAAAGCCCTGACTTTCGGCTTCGGAATGACGGGGTTCATTGCCCTGCTGATCGGGCTGATTCAGACCATGTTCGGCTTTGTCCACGGGGATATCAAGGAAATCGCCGCAGCCGTCGCTTTCATCCTTTCCGCGTCCCTTTATGCGCTTCTCGGCCTGGTCCTGATCGCCGGCCCGCGGGAGGACCGCGAGCTGATGGACGGTCGCCGGGAGCGGCCGGGACGGCTCAGTCGTATGTTCTGGAGGATCTTTCCGCTCCTCACGTTTTTGTTTCTCATCCTGACTCTCATCCTGATCATCACTCCGATGAAGAAGCCGGGGTGATTTGCCGCCGAGAGCTTCATCCGGGAGATGGCCGCCGACAGAATCAAGGAGTCAAGAAAGCAAAGTTGCCCGCAACGCCCGGAGCCAGTTCCGGGCCAGGGCGATTTCCCCGGCCGCATTCGGATGGACGCCGTCCGGGTCGTAATAATCCGGCCTGTTCCGGAGGACCAGGTGTTGATCGACCAGGATCACACCCTCGGTCGCGGCGATTTCCACTAAGACGGGATTGATGACCGAATCCACGATCCGGTTTTTTTCGAGACTTTCGGGCTGGTCGCAGAAATAGGGGACCGTCGCCAGGAAAACGAAGGGGCGTCGTCCATCCGGCCGGCGGAGGCCTTTGAATTGCCGGACGATCATCAAGAGATTGCTCCGGAATTCCTCGCGGCTCCGCTTTCCCTCAAGAATCGGAAGAGCGTCGTTTGTTCCCAGCTGCAGAAGGATCGCATCGCAGCGGGTCTCGGACCAATTCGGAAAGTTCTGCAAAAAAAAGGAGATGTAGGTTTCCGAGTTCAAGCCTCCCTGGGCCCACTCGTGGATGGCCAGGTCGAGGCCTTCTTCCGGGGCAAGCTCCCGGAAATGGGCCGGAACGGGCCGCATCAGGCTGTCGCCGGCGCAAACGACGGTCAAAAATGAAGGGATCGATTTCCTCTCGTTCGCAAAGAAAAACCCGGCCGCAAGAAATGCCCAGGCAGCGAAAAAAACAACCGCTTTTCTCATCGACGCGGCCTCCTCCCGACGAATGCCCGGTACTCGGCCGGGGTATTGACGTTGGCCGGAATTTCGACGCTTTCGAGTATCACTTCGCGCGTTTTGACCCGGACAAAAAGAGGCAGGACGCTCCGCTCGCCGCTTGCGAGAAGCGCTTCGATTTCAGGGATGACGGATTTCCGGTAAACACCCAGGAGCGGCTCCTTCAAGCCGCCGGCGGTGACGGCAACGGCGATATCGACCCCGGACACAGCGGAGACGATTTTTGAAACGACTGAGGCCGAAAGGCCGGGCGCGTCGCAAGCCAGGATGAAACAGGCTTCGTGGCGGGCGTTCCGCAGGCCGGTCAGGATGCCCCGCAGCGGCCCCTGGCCGGCGACGTCGTCCTCGACCGTCCGCCAGGGAAGCGGCGGCCCGGATTGGCCCCGAGATATCGCCACGAGGACTTCATCAAAGTGCTTTTCCAGGGGCCGGACCGTTTCCTCGATCAAGGTCGCCGCTCCAACCGGGAGGAAGGCCTTGTCCCGTCCCATCCGGCGGCTTTTCCCGCCGGCCAGGACGGCCAGAGTCATCGTCACCGGGCGACCTTGGAGAGGATGAAAATGCGGAACTCGCCACCCGACCATTTTTTCATGACGGCACCTCGGTCCCAGGATTGAAATCTCGGGGTCTATTTTCCCCGGGATGCGCCGTCTTGTCCAGCCGGAATGCTATTTCTCGATTTTATCTCCGGTGATGTCCAGGCCGAGACCCGTATTGACGAGATGGAGGCGGGTGACTTTCCCCGCATCGTTTTTCATGAACTCGATATCCCAGCGCCCCTCGTCGGGGTCGTCCAGGGTAAACTTCATCTCCTTGCCCTCGACCGGAGTCAGGACATCCGGCGTTTCGGACCGGGAGGACTGAAGAAAAAATTGGCCGTTTTCGAAAAAGGCCTTGACGTTGAGTGAACCGCTATCGATGGCGCTGAGGTCGAAGAGATATTCTCCGCAAAGCGCGGCATAAGGATGATCCGGCTTCGTTCCCTGCTGGCCCGAGGCATAGGAAAAGGCGGCGCAAAAAGACGCGACCAACATCAAGATTCCGACGCGCTTTCTCGACATGGGAGCTCCTTTGATTCGTGTGTCAACCTTACATACGCATTCCGCGAGGGAAAAGTTGCTGGCAATTCAGGTATAATCGGGCCATGTCCGGGCTGAAAGCCGTGAAGAAGAAAGGGTTTGCCGCGGTCTTAGCGGATCGTTACCCCGGGCTTCTGGAAAAAGTCCAGGTCCTGATCGTTGAAGCCGAGCGGAAATTCGCCGGGAATGCTCCCGAAGCCGAGGGAAGCTTCCTCTGGGAGCACACTCTCCATGTGGCCGGCCTGGCGTTCAGGCTGGCCGAAGCCGAAAAGCGCGATCCGGCCTTGGCCGCCGTCACCGCCTTGTTTCACGACGCCGGAAAATTCGCCGGCGGCCGTTATCACGCCGACGAAATCGCCGAGGAAGAGCGGGCCGCCGCTCTGGCGGAAAAGATACTCCCGAACACCCGGATGAAAGCCGCCGACCGCCGGGCCGTCGCCGCGGCCCTCCGGGCTTTGTACAACGAAACGAGCGGTGGAAATCCGGTCGCTGACCTGGTCCACGACGCCGACTTCCTCTCCAAGTTCGGATACCTGGGGGTGGCGGCCTTCTTCACCAAATCCGCGCTCCGCGGCCGGACCCTCCGCGACACCGTCATCCGGTCCCTGAGCAAGGAATTGACCTACGCCGCCTGCCTTCCCCTCAACATGAGGACGCAAGCGGCTCGCGATTTGGCCATCCGGAAATCGGCCGATTCGCTCTCGTTTTTCCGCTCGCTTTTAGACGAGCTCCGAACCGTCCACGACTTGCCGTTTCGCATCCACACCCGCCGTGTCAAAACTTCGGGAAAATCCGGACGCCGCCTGACCATCCGCCTCGTCCTTCCCCGCTTTTGCGAAACGTGCCGCGGGAGCTGGACCATCGGGACAGACACGTCCAAAGGATTGAAGTGCGAAACCCTCGAAGCCCGGGCCGTCTGCCGCGGCTGCGGCGGGAGCCACGAGATCAGCTTCTGCCTTCCCGAAATCCGGGCCTGACGGCCCGCGGAATCAGAAAAAGTATGGTACTCTTCCAATCTGTGTGGGTAGAGATTGGAGGTTATGGCGGCTGGCGCGAACATCGTCCGGATTAGGCTTTTCTTGATGCTTGATTGGGAAGCCGGCTCGGAAGAAGCCGGCCGAGCGAAGATGTTTGAGCGTCCCGCGCCTTGAACCGTTAGAAGGTCTTCCGGGACGCGAGTTCTTCGCCGCCAAGCCAGGCCAATCAAGAAAAGCCGTTAAGATCCGGACGCGTGAGCAGAAGCCGCCATACTCTCGGAAACTCCTGCCCATATAAATTGGAAGAGAACAAAAAATATTAACGCTTGATTTCCGGCAGACCGGATGTTTTTAGAACCGCGTTCAGGTCGGCCAGCTCTTTTGTCTTGAGGAAGGCCCAGCGCTCGCGAAGAGCGCGCAAGCCCTCGAGCCGTTCCTTGACGGCCGCCTCCGCCTGGGTTGTCGGAGCCGCATCGGCTCCTTGAAGAAGACTCATCAGCGACGTGAGCGAGCCCGCGATACCGGACAGCGTTTCCGGACCGCCGCCGGAGACACCGCCCGCCCTTCCCGCTCCCGCTCCGGCCCCCTCGACCGAAGACGCTTTTTGATCGAATTCGGCCAGAGCTTTGACGGCCGCGCCTCCGGCCGAAGCGGCCTTTTCCTGGAGCGCTTTCACCTGCGCCCGCAAAGCCCGCATCTCGCCGGCCGCAGCCTGAAATTCGACGGCCCCGTCATATAGCATTTTGGAAAGCGCGAACTGGCGGTCCAGGCCCTCCGGCGGCGTTTTCACCCGCGGGTCCATCTTCAGCGTCAGCGGCCGGGTCAGGATTTTATCGTCAACAGTCAATTTCACGGTGTACGTCCCGGGCGGAGCCCAGATGGAGTTGGGCGTCGGAACCGTATCGTAAGGGGTCGCGGCGATGGGGAGTCCTCTTCCGCCGCCGCCCGGCAAGGGTTGATAGCGCATATCCCAGGCGAACCGATGGGCCCCGGACCCGGTTTGCAGCTTCTGCGGGGGCCGGTACCAGTGAATCGGGACGGCCGCGGTTTCCGGCGTCGGATCATCGGACGGATCATCGCTCGAATAGCGGCGGATCGTATGGCCCGCTGCGTCGAGGATTTCCAGGGTGACGAGCCCCTGGGCCGGAGATTTCAACAGATAATCGATGACCGCTCCGTCGGGCGGATTCTGTCCGGCCGGCTCATCGGGCGGAAGCGGCGTGTCGGTATTCATGTTCCAGCGGACCAGGTAAGCCGCTTGAGGCTCGAAAAGAAACGGCCCCGGCGCCGCCGAGGCTTCGGCGGCCTGGCGCAGCGGAGTGATATCGTCGAGGATCCAGAAACCGCGGCCGTGTGTGGCCACGATCAGGTCGTCGTCCTTGACAATGAGATCCCGCATCGAGGTCGCCGGCAGGTTGAGCCGCAGGGATTGCCAACGGGCGCCGTCATCGAAAGACACGAAAACTTCCCGTTCCGTGCCGGCAAACAACAGGCCTTTTTTCCGGGGGTCCTCCCGAACGGCATTCACCGGGGCTCCGTCGGGCAGGCCCCCGATAATCGCCGTCCAAGTCGTTCCGCCGTCATGGGTCCGATAAATCCGGGGCCGCATCTCATCCAGCCGGAGGGTATTGATCGCCGCATAAGCCGTCCGCGCATCGAACCGGCCGGCGTCGATGAGCGAAACTTTATCCCAGGGCTTAAGGCCGGGCGGAGTCACGTCGGTCCATATTTTTCCGCCGTCGGCGGTTGTATGAATGAGGCCATCGTCGGTCCCGACCCAAATCCGGTCGGCCTCGACATAAGATGGAGCCACCGTGTAGATGACTCCGCGCTGGGAAGGCCGGGCGGATGGATCATCCCGATATTTGCCCACGCCGGCCGGCACGTCCCACGTCTTTCGGGTCAGGTCGGGGCTGATCTGCGCCCAGCTTCGCCCCCCGTCGGATGTCAGCCAGAGGGAATTAGCGGCAAAATACAGGCGCCGCGGATCAACCGTCGAAAACACGACTGGGACGGTCCGGAGCGTGCGGAAATCGGCCGATCGCACGGGCTTCGGGCCCACGGTCTGGGCCTGGCCCGTCCGGCGGTCCCAGCGGGTCACGCTCCGCCCGCCGTAGACGATATCCGGATCAAGCGGATCAGGCGCGGCGTAGCCGTATTCGTCAACGGCCACCGGGCTCCATTCGCGAAAAGTGATTCGCCCATGGTCTCCGCGGCTGAGGATGCCGGCCGAGCCGCTCTCCTGCTGGCCGCTGTAAACCCGGTACGGGAAGCCGTTATCGGCCGCAACGTGGTAGAGCTGGGCCGTCGGCTGGTTGTACCAGGAGCTCCAAGTTTTCCCGCCGTTGACGGTGACGATGGCCCCCTGGTCTGAGGCATAGAGCAGAATGTCGGGATTGTGCGGATTGATCCAAATGTTCTGATAATCGTCGCCGCCGGGAGCGCCGCGAAAAGCGGCGTAGGTCTTCCCTCCATCCGTCGATTTCCAGGAGACGGTCGAAGCGACGAACAGGATATCCGGATTTTGGGGATGAATGGAAAGACGCGGCAGGTCCCCGCCGCCGATCCGGCCGGATGGGCGGGAATCGGTCGTCGCCCGGCGCCAGGTTTCGCCGCCATCGTCGGACCGGAAGATTCCCTGTCCCCGGGCGAGGGCGACGACGGCATAAAGGCGCTTCGCGTCGGACGGGGCGATCGCGAGATTGACCTGGAGAACCGGCTCGGTTCCAGCCGGTTGGAGCTGCCGCCAGGTCTCTCCGCCGTCGCTCGACTTGAATAAACCGCCGCCGGGTCCGCTCCAAGCCGCGTTTTCCCAGGGGCCCTGGCGCGACTCCCAGAGGCCGGCGTAGACAATGTTCGGATCGGCCGGATCGATCACGACTTCCGATCCGCCGGTATTCTCATCCTTGCCCAGGACTTTTTTAAAGGTTTGTCCTCCATCCATCGAGCGGTAGATCCCGCGCTCGGCGTTCGGGCCGTAAGGATGACCCAAGACGGCGGCAAAGACCCGATCCGGATTCCGCGGATCGACGGCGAGCTGCGGGATCTGCTGGCCCTCGCGCAGTCCGAGACGGGTCCAGGTCCGGCCGGCATCGACGGATTTATAGATGCCGTCGCCAACCGAGAGGTCGGGTCGTTGGAGGCCTTCGCCGCTCCCGACATAGACGATGTCGGGATTCGAGGCCGCGACGGCAATCGCCCCAATCGAGCCGGTCGGCTGATCGTCGAATATCGGAACCCAGACCCGGCCATAGTCCGTCGATTTCCAAACGCCGCCGTTACAAACGCCGATGTAAAACACGTTCGGCTGGGAAGGGACTCCGGCGACCGCCCGGGTCCGCCCGCCGCGATATGGGCCGATCGACCGCCAGCGCAAGCCGGCATATATCGCCGGTTCGACGGTCGAGCCGGTTCGGCAGACAGAAGGAGCAGCCGGAAGACCGAAGAGAAGAAACAGGGCAAACGCGAGATAAAGGGAACGGTGCTTCATAAATGATCCTCCTCTCGGACAGAAACGCGGGCGGAAAGCCAACTATAGGAGCGCTCGATCGCCCTGTCAACAGGTCCCCGATCTCGAGCCTGCATCTCCTGACTACGAGAAAATACCCGTTTCACTCAATTATTCCTTGACTTTTTCGCAAAAACCACACAAAATTGTGTAAATTACAATGCAGTCCCATATATATTGTGGCTTTTTAAGGAAGAAAACGCTTATTCCTTCCCCTGACAACGCGTTAATTGCCCCTCAAACTACGACCGGCATCACCCCATGAATTCTCTTTCCAAAATCGCCCCGGCCGCCACTCCTCCCCGGCCCCGGGCGCTAATCGTCGACGGCCGTCCCGGCCGCCTGACCGCCTTCAAAGCGGCCATGAACGGGTGCGCCGAATTCTTCTCCGCCCGGAGCTCCCTGGAAGCGTTTTATTGGGCGGAAAAACTGGGCTCGCTCGATTGCCTTATCCTCCATGATCCGGCGGCCATCTCCGCCAACCCCGTCGATTTTATCCGGGCCTTACAGAACTCCTTGAAGACCTCCGACCGGATGGTGAAAATCATCGTCGCCGGATCGTCGGAAGCCGCCGTCTTGAAAAACTCGATCCTGATCGGACCGGAAGACGTCATCCTCGAAGGCCCGGTCGAGGTTGAGGATCTCGGTCTGGAGGTCCGACGGCGGATCGCCCGCCTGGATCGGGAGAAACGATCCCTCCTTCGCATCGCGATTCCGGGGGAGGAGCCGATCCGGGTCGAGATGGGCGGAGCCGAGCCGGCCGTCCTCCGCGACCTCAGTGAAACGGGAATGTTTCTCGAGACGGCCGCCCGGTTGGAAATCGGGACATCCCGGCCTTTCCTGCTCCGTATTTCCGACGATGAAGTCTGCCGGGTGGAAGGGATCGTCGTCCGCTCGGAAAAAAGCGAAGGCGGGTTCGGAATCGCCTTCCGGCCGGCAGACGATGACGCCCGGAAACGGATCTTCGCCCGGCTGGCCGAAACAGTCTCGGCCAAGGATCTGGCCGAACTCAAGGTCCGCTATCCCGAGTTGAAGACCTCGGAGATGGTGGCCTTCCCCTCCTTCGAGAAAATCCTGGAGCTCCTCGAGGAAGCCCGGCGGGGAAGGACCGAAATCACCGCCCTTCCCGCCCACGCCCGGAAGCCGGCGACGCTGACCCTCGAGCGGATCGACCCCGGTCGGACCTGCGTTCTCAGCGGAAAGGACCTCCGCATTCGGTTCAAAACCGGCGACTCGGTGTTCATGTCCTTCCAGTTCGGATACGCCACATATAACTTCGAAACGACGATCCGGAGCATCGCCGAGGACGGGACCCACCTCGAATGCTTCTTCCCCCGGATTCTTTTCTACTCGGAAAAGCGGTTCCAGAAACGGGAAGCGCCGATCAACGGGCTTCGCCTGGAGCTCGTCCTTCCGCCGCCGTTCGCCGACGAGATTTCCGGGCCGATCGTCGACGTCTCGGACACCGGAGCGAGTTTCCTCGCCGACGGCGATTCGATCGCCCTTCTCCCCGGGACTCCGGTAGGGCCGATCCGGATCTACGATAAAGGCCGGATGATCCGGGAAGAGCGGGGCGAAGTCCGCAACGTCGTCCGGGTCGGCGACAACGGCTGCTCCGGGTATCGCTACGGCTTGCAGTTCGGGATCGGCCGCTTAAGCATCCAGACCGTCCACCCCCACCGGCGGAGCACCGATCCCCCGGTTACGGCCGAAAAATCCGCGGCGGACGTCGATCCAAACCTGCCGGCCGTCATCCAGGAATTGTCCCGCAGGCCGCCCATGGTCATCCGCCTCGAAAACGGCCGGGGCGAGGAAATCGTCGGCCTTCTCAACTCGTCCTATCCGCTCGATGGCTCACCCGTGCCCGTCGTCTTGATCCCGCCCGCATTCGGCAAGACCAAGGAAACGCTGTTTAGCCTGGCCTTGACCCTTGTCGAAAACTTCCGGCGGACCGGCCGGCCGTTGGCCGTATTCCGCTACGACGGCATCCGCCGCAAAGGCGAAAGCTATAAGGATCCAGAGGCCTCGGAGCCGCCGCTGGAGATGGCCAACGCCAGCCTCAGCCAGGGAGCCGACGACCTGCGAGCCGTCCTCGATTGGCTGGAAGCCAACCCGACGATAACGGCCGGACCGGTGATCCTTGCGACATTCTCGCTTTCGGCCCTGGAGGCCCGGATCGCCCTTCGGGACGAGGCCGTCCGCCGCCGCGTCCAGTACTGGATCGCCTGCCTGGGGACGCTGGAGTTCCGCGACCTGATGAACAAGGTCAATTGCGGGCTCGACCTTCTCGAACAGCACCAGCTGGGCCTCGACCTCGGGATCATCCCCGTCCTCGGCAACTTGATCCGGATGAAGAATTACGCCGCCGACGTTATCGCCTCCGGCGTGGCCACCCTCGACCAAGCCCGGGAGGACATGCGCCACATCAATCTCCCGATCACCTGGATTTATGGCAAGCACGACAATTGGGTCAAGGCGGAATTCGTCCGGGACGTGATGAGCATTAAAGCCGACGCCCCGCGGGAGGTACTGTCCGTTCCGCTGGGACACAACGCCCGGACGTCGGCCGAGGCCCTCCGCCTCTTCGGGACGATCACCGCCCTCGTCCATCGCTTCCTCCACGGGACGATGATCGAAACCGTCATCCCGGACCGAAAAAACCTCGAATTCATGCGCCGGGCGGAGAAAGACCGCATCCCCGCCCGCAACCTGAAAAACAAGCGGACGTACTGGACCCATTATCTTGTCGGCGAGAACAACCTTCTCGGCTTCGACACGATGGCCCTGTCGGACGATTACCGCGGGCTCATGGAGGACCAACGGACGGCCCTGGACCTGGAACCGCCGGACCGTTTCCTCGACCTCGGCGGAGGGACGGGCAACTTCATCGAATATCTCCTCCAGGCCGGCGCGGCTTTGCCGTCCCGGATCATGCTGGCCGATCTGATTCCCGAAGCCCTGGGCCGGGCCTGCCGCAAGCTCATCTCCCAAGCCCCGGCTCTCAAAGAAGCGGGCCGGCTCCAAGCTCTCGTTCTCGACGCCGAGCTGAACCGGTTCATCCCGGTCCGCCGGTTTCTGGCCGGCGAAATCGGCCGGTTCGAGGAACTGGCCGAACAAGTCGAAAACATGTCCCTCCAATCGGCCGTCCGGATCGACGAGGCGCATTCTCCCTCCTTGCACCGGATTCTCCGGGGCGAGGAGATCACGCCGGAAACGGAGCGGCGGCTGAAAGGCGAATTCGAGCTGGCCGAATACCGGACGATCCGGGATTTCAATCTGGCCGCCCGGCACGTTCGGCGGCTCGCCCCGGGGAGACCGGTGTTCCGCAAGCTCGCGTTCCCCGGCGGCCTCGAGGCGGCCGAACGTCTTCCGTTCGTCGACGGAAGCTTCAGCAAAGTTCTGATGAGCCTCGTCCTGTCCTACGTGTTCAATCCCGTCGAGACGCTCCGGGACGTCCGCCGAATTATCGCTCCGGGCGGCCGCTTGGTCCTCTCAAGCATGCGCCCGGACACCGACGCCTCCGGACTGTTCACCCGCCTGCTGGACAAAATCGAAGCTCTGCCCGAGAGCGCCTTTCCCGCCCCGTGGCCCAAACCCCGGCTCCTCGATTCCCTGCGGTCGTTTCTCAACGACGCCCAGGCCCTGGTCGACCTGGAAGAGGCCGGCACGTTCGATTTCTTCGACCCGGACAAGCTGGCCATGCTGCTCGAAGAGGCGGGCTGGGACAGAGTCCGGACCATCCCCTCCTTCGGGGTTCCGCCCCAAGGATACGTCATTGTCGCGAAACCGAGGGAACCTCATGGCTGAGCGGGATCAGAGCCTTTTTGAGCGCCTGGAAAGCGAGTACGACCTGCACGGCCGGACGCTCCGGATCATCATCTTCAGCGCCATCCTTTACACCACGTTTCTCCTTCTCGACTGGAACTTCGCCCCGGCGCACTTCACCCGGTTCCTCGTCATCCGCCTCGTCGTCCTGGCCGTGCATGCCGTGCTGTTCATCTACCTCCGCCGCATCCGCACCAACCGGGGGGCGGAAAACGTCGCCATCATCCTGACGATCGTCGATGTAGCCGGAATCGCCCTGATGATCCAGCTCCTGGGGGGGTTCGAAACAGCCTATGTGCAGGGCCTCTATTTAATCATCATGGGCATCGTCGTCGTCGTCCCCCTGCGCTTCCGGACGACGATCATCCTTTATGCCATGATCTGGGCCAGTTATGCCGTCCCGGGCTTTTTCCGCTCTCCGTCAGACAACAAGGGCGCGTTTGCCAACCTGTTCTTTCTCTCGGCCGTGATCGTCCTGGGCATCCTCGGCTCGTCCATCATGGAACGCATCCGCAAGCGAGAGCTGGCCGGGCTGATGAAGCTGGAAAACGCCACGTCCCAGCTTCAGGAATCGAACGAAAAACTGAAAACCATCGACAACGTGAAAATGCAGTTTTTCGCCAACGTCAACCACGAGCTGCGCACGCCCCTCACCCTGATGCTCGCCCCGATCCCGCCGATGATCCAGGAGAAAATGGGAACGGTCACCGACCTCCAGAGGGAGACGCTCGAATCCATCCGGCAGAACGGCTATCGTCTCCTCAAGCTTATCAATAACCTCCTGGATCTCAACAAGCTCGAGGCCGGACGGCTGCGGCTCCGCCCGAAAACCCTGAATTTCGACGAATACATCGAGAGCATCCTCGGCTCGGTCAAAGTCCTGGCCGACCAAAAGGGGATCAACCTCTTCTTCCAGCATCCCCTGACCGAGGTCAAATTGACGATCGATCCCGACCAGTTCGAGAAGGTCATCCTGAACCTCCTCTCCAACGCCCTTAAATTCACCCCGGAAAACGGCCGGGTGACCCTCTACATCGAGGAAAGGCCCGAAAGCGTCCTCCTGACGGTGGAAGACACCGGGGCCGGCGTTCCGCCGAACATGCTGGACGCCGTATTCGACCGGTTCCGGCAAGTGGACGGCCCGGCCAGCCGGGCCCAGCCGGGCACGGGAATCGGACTGGCCCTGGCCAAGGAGATCGTTTCCCTGCATGGGGGATTAATTCGGGTCGAGAGCGAGCTTGGCCAAGGCTCCCGGTTCATCGTCGAGCTCCTGAAGGGCACAAGCCATTTCTCCGAAGAAATCATGGACCGCCGCCAGTCCGACCAGCCGGTCGCTTACCGGAAAAGGGAAACCGACAGCAACCGGGATGGCCTTCAAGTCCAGGATATCCTCTCCAACGCGCGAGACATCCAGATGGCTGATCTCGAAAAAATAGACTTCGATCCGGCCAAAGCAGTCAAGGAGCGGAACCACGATTACCAGGTCCTGGTGATCGATGACAGCCCCGAAGTCCTGAAGCTGATGCACTTGCTGCTGCATGAGGAGTTCGACCTCGATTTCGCCTTGAGCGGTGAAGACGGACTCCGGGTCCTCCGGGGCGGCGGGCCCGATTTGGTCCTGAGCGACGTCATGATGCCGGGAATGGACGGCCACGAACTCTGCCGGCGGATCAAGTCCGATGAATCCATCAAGCACATTCCCGTCCTTCTGGTCACCGCCCGTTCGGCGTCCGAAATGCTGGCTGCGGGCATGGAATCCGGGGCCGACGATTACATCATCAAGCCGTTTAACGCCGTCGAGCTCAGGGCCCGGATCCGGTCCCATCTCCGGATGCGCCAGGTAGAAGCCCAACTGGCCCTGGCTAATCGCAATCTCAAGATGCGGACGGAAGACCTCGTCGAACGCCAGCGAACCCTGTTCATCTCGATGGTCAAGTCCCTGGTCTCAGCCCTCGAAGCGAAGGACTTCTACACCCGGCACCATTCGGCCCGGGTGACCGAGTTCTCCCTTCGGATCGCCCGCCACATGGGCTTCGGCGAGCGGGAGCTGGCTGACCTCGAGTTGGCCGCTCTCCTCCATGACGTCGGGAAGATCGGCATCCCCGAAAACATCCTCAACAAGCCCGGCCCGCTGACCGCCGCCGAATACAAGGCGATCATGGATCATCCCGTCTTCGGCGAAAGCATCCTGAAGCCGGTCGTCGAGCTGAACCAGACCGCCAAGGTCGTCCGCTGCCACCACGAGAAATACGACGGCTCCGGCTATCCCGACGGCTTGAAAGGCCTGGAAATCCCCCTCGGGGCCCGGATCATGAATGTGGCCGACGCCTACGACGCCATCACCTCCAAGCGGCCCTACCGCGGCGAGGAGTCCCATCATTACGCGGTCAAAGAGATCATCCGTTGCTCCGGAACCCAGTTCGATCCCGAGGTCATCCAACATTTCATGGAAGTGGCCCGGGATTTCGCCGTCAGCAACGGCACCGTCCGGCCCTGAACGGTTTATTGCAACCACCCTATGGAATCTCTAATGGCCTCAGCGTCCGGTTCGTTTGACTCGGGTATCGAACAAGACTAAACTACGGCATTCGCCGGGAGCAGAAACGTGGAAGTCAATCCCCATCCTCAACCGCCGTCACCGTATCTTTCGGTGATCGTCCCCTGTTACAACGAAGAACAAGACCTGAGACAAAACCTCGAGGCCATCATCGCCTTCTACTCGGCGAAACCCTATTCCTGGGAGATTTGCGTGGTCGACGACGGCTCGAAGGACGCGACGCCGGCCATCCTCCGGGAGTTCGCCGGGCGCGACCCGCGCATCCGGGCCTTTTCCGACGGCGTCAACCGGGGAAAAGGCGCCGCTCTCCGGACGGGGATGCTCCAGGCCCGGGGCGAGGCCTTGCTGTTTTTCGACATCGACCTGTCGACGCCGCTCGAAGAGACGGACCGCTTCCTTCCTCTTCTCAAGGACCATGACCTCGTCATCGGCGCCCGGAAACACGCCCAGGCCGATATCCGGATCCGCCAACCCAAGCACCGGGAAATCATGGGGAAAGCTTTTACCGCCCTGTCGGCGGCGATGTTTGTCCGGGGAATCCACGATGTGACCTGCGGGTTCAAGTGTTTCCAGGCCGAGGCCGGGAAACGCCTCTTCGGCCTGCAGAAGATCGACCGCTGGGTTTTCGACACGGAGATCCTTTTCCTGGCCCGGCGGTGCGGCTACCGGATCGCCCAGGTCCCCGTCCGCTGGTCCGACAGCCGAGACTCGCGCGTCTCCTTGTTCCGGGATACCCTGGGGTCCTTCCGGGATCTCCTCCGGATCAAGCTGTATCAGTGGCGGGGGCGGTACACCGATATCGATCCCCGGGCTTGATCGGGGATGACGAACGTATAGTATTCCAGCGGGACGACGCGATAGTTCGTCCCCGCCGCCTCCAATCGTTGCTGGGTCCGGATGAGGAGAAAGTCCGTCCAGGCGATATGCCATGGCTCCCGGTAATAATTCTTCCCGAAAAAAAGATACGCCGTCCTCCGCCAGTCGATCCGCTCGAGATCCTTCCGTAGCCAGGGATAGAAAAACCGGATGGTGACCGGCCCGATTGAATCGGTCACGGCAATCCGCCGGTCTGAGAGAAAATAGATCGGATAGGCGATGATGAAGTCCGTATTCACATACTTGACCCGTTGCTCCCGCAGAACGCCGAGGATCTCGGCGTAGGATTTTTCCTTGAAATGGGTCATCTTTAAAAACAGGGTGAAGTGCGGGACGGAGAGAAGGAGAACGAACGCCAACACCGCGGCGGAGCGCCAGGATAAGATTTTTTCGATTTTCGCGAATTCCGAAAAGACGAAAAGATAGGCCAGGATGACCAGGATCGTCAGGTCCCAGTTGTGACGAGGCTCCATGAAAGGCCGGGGAAGCATCAACCCGATTTTCCCGAGAATCGTCAGGAAAAGAAGGAGAAAGAACGGGCGGCTCCAATGCGCCTTGGGCCGGCCAGGCCAGACGCTTCGAACCGATAGAAACAACCCTCCTGAAAGGACGGCCGCGGAAACAGCCAGAATCAGGGTATCGAGCGCCACGAACACCGCGCTGAGCCATGGCCGCAAGGAAAAAAATTCGAGATCGAAAGCCGCTTCCGTCACGAACAAGCCCTTAAACGTCGTCCAGAAATTCCCGGCAACCCGGGCGATCAGTGAGGGAATCGCCGACAAGGTGATATCCGAGGGCTTCAGAAGAATGATTTTAAACCACTCCCCTGTGTCCTCGGCCGGCGGGCCGAAGAGCTTGAAAAACAGCATGGCAAACGCCCCGGCCAGGACTCCGGCCGCCAACAAGCCCAATCCGGTCCAGAGACGGCGGGCTTTCGCTTCCCGGGCCAGGAAAATCGGAAGGAAAGGAACGATCAGGAAGACGCAAACGGGGTGAAGATAGACGCCGAAGAGACAGAAATAAGCGCCGAGGAACGTCCGGACGCCCGGCCGGAAATCCCCGAAGAGAACCGACATCCCGAGAAGGGCGAAGACCACCGACTCCAAGTAGGGACCGGCCCGGAGAAAGAGAGAATGATCGAAGACCACTTCGATGAAAGCGAAGCCGGTGAAGAGAAAGATCGCGAGGAGCCGGCGATCGACGGCGTCTCGAAAGAGGTCGTACATCAGCCGGCAAAAAGCCAGGAAAAACAGCAGTTGGGTAAGGACGAAGGTCAGGTAATCCTTGCCCAGGACGTCCCAAACGAAGGCGACGAGAAGATACTTGAACGTTCCGTTATGGCCGGCCGAATCCAAAAGATAGAGGGGGACCGTATGCGTGTCGTGGATTTCCAGCGGCTGGAGGGCCTCCAAAGCGTTGTCGGACGAAAAGATCATCCCGCTATTGTGAAGGTAGAACGGGATCCGGACGGCGACGATCGCCAGGATGAAGGCCAGTGTCCACAGGAGCTTTCGGCGGGGCAGGCGGACGAGGTTCAAGACAAGAAGAAGGAGGAAGGAGAAAAACAGGAGTTTGAGAACGGGATAAAACAGCGTCCATTTTGTGACCAGGTAAACCTGGAAAAGAACCGTCATCGCGAAGAGAAGCCCGAGGAGGGGTTTCCGGCCCGTCAGCCGGTCCGGGATCGTTTTAAGCGATCCAAATATTTTCTTGCTCATGCCACCCGCTCCCAGACGCAGAGAATCGACCGACCAAACCGCCGTCCGGTCAGCGGATCGAATGCCAGGGAAAGCGGCACAATCGTTTTATCCCAGAATTGAATCTGGCGCCGGGTCGGAACGGGCCGCCGGAGACACCGGGCGTTGGCCAGGGACATCAGGTATCCGAACGCGTCCAAGTATTCGCTTCGCGCAACCCGCAGATGGACGGGGGCAAGACCCTCCAACGATTTTCGGGTATAGCGCCGATAATGCCCTACGGCCGCATCGAAGGGGCTGAACAATCGGGGCGAGGCGGGGGCGAGAACGACAAGATGGCCGCCCTCGGCCAGGCGTTCGGCCGCCCGAGCCAATTCGTCCCGGTCGTCGAGGATATGTTCGAGGACATCGATATAAAGGATGGTGTCGAATTTAAAAGCTTCGTCCATCGCGGAAATCGTTCCGGATTGCGTCCGGCAGAATGTGGGCAACTCGCCGCAGGCGATCTTTTCAGAGATTCGGGCCAAAAGCTTTGGATCCGGTTCGAGGCAGAGCCACTCCTGCCGGTCGCCCGGGGCAAGAACCGCCGTCGTCGATCCGAGTCCGGCTCCGATTTCCAAAACCCGGGGATCGAGAAAAGGACGGATCCGACGGGAAAAATAAGCCTTCCATCGGCGGGCTTCGGCGAACAGCTCCAGCTCGGTTCCGACGTATTCTTGGGCTCCCATAGGGCCCTATTTTATTCTTTTTTCCGGCGGAGAAAAAGACGGCTTGAAATCGGCCGGGAGGAAAATTAGACTGGATTCAAGATGAAGGCCGTGAAGTTCGTTTCCGGGACGGGACTGGGATTGCTGATTCTTTTGACAATTCCAGCCTGCCGGGAGGGCCGGACCCAGGATCGCCCGGAAAACGCACCGGTCCGGCAAATCGCCGAAAAGCCGATTCCCGATGGCCGGACGATCGAAACGCGTTTTTCACCGCCGCAAGGATATGAGCGCGTACCGACCGAGCCGGGCGGGTTTGCCGCCTTCCTCCGAAACCTGCCGCTGAAACCGCCGGACGCGAAAGTCCGCCTCTATGACGGCCGGATCAAGGCCGCAAGCGGAGTTTACGCCGCCGTGGTCGACCTCCCGATCGGAAACCGCGATCTCCACCAGTGCGCCGATGCGGTGATCCGGCTTCGGGCCGAGTATCTCTTCGCCCGGGACCGGGGCGACGAGATTTCCTTCCGCTTCACAAACGGCTTCACCGCCGCTTATTCCCGATGGCGACGGGGCGAACGAATCACCGTGCGGGGCGATGATGTCCGCTGGACGGCGACGGGACGTCCGGGCCTCGACGATCGCGATTTCTGGAGCTACCTTGAAACGGTCTTCGCCTACGCGGGCACGGCTTCGCTCGAGACCGAGCTTGCTTTCGCGCCCGGCGACGATCCCAAAATCGGC
>Ga0209287_10000802_pt1 | contig 17274 bp, 14 predicted proteins | sample PPLLak3cmMay2015_2_FD_187255 | JGI IMG/M metagenome (GOLD analysis project Ga0209287, IMG submission 187255) | Freshwater sediment microbial communities from Prairie Pothole Lake near Jamestown, North Dakota, USA - PPLs Lake P8 Core (1) Depth... | ecosystem: Environmental > Aquatic > Freshwater... | reverse complement strand
TCATTATGCCCATCGTCATTTATCACGGCAAAGAGAAATGGAATGTAAAGAACTCTCTGGTTCCTCTTTTTGAGGGGACGCCGGAGACAGAGAAATATATACCTGATTTCAGGAGTGAAATATTCGACATTTCTCATATACCGGACGATCATATACGAGGAGCGCTGCTTTTAAGAGCGCATTTTCTTGCATTGAAATATATTTATAATCCGGGACTGTTTGATATACTGCCGGAGATATTTGATATCTTAAAAGGTCTTTCGGACAAAACAAGCGCCACCGAATATCTTGAGATATTGTTACGCTATCTGGTGTCAACGGTGGACGGCGGAAAGATGCAGGATTTAAAGAAAGAAATTGAAAAATCAATAAAAGACGGAGGTTCTATTATGCCGACAATCGCGGAAAAATGGGTGCAGGAAGGGGTGAAAATAGGTATCGAGAAGGGTATCGAGAGGGGTATCGAAAAGGGTATCGAGAAGGGTATCGAAAAGGGTATCGAGAAGGGTATCGAAAAAGGCATCGAAAAAGGCATCGAAAAAGGTATCGAAAAAGGCAAAACAGAAGACGCCAGAAAAATGATATCCCTCGGAATGAACAATACCGATATCAGAAAAATTACCGGCCTGCCAATAAGCAAGATCGAAGAGATGCGGAAAAAGAATAAGAAATAGCGGATACATGCCGGGGAATCGGAGCTCGAACCCCGAAAGAACGGAAAAAAGATAAAAGAAGTTTTCTCTCGCAAAGACCGCAAAGCACGCAAAGGGAAGCATAATACATTTTTGGTCACAAAAGTTTGTGGCTTTGCCGGGATTGCGGAATTGGCCTATACCGAATAGAAAATTACAAAAGATGTCGGGAAAGAATTGTCGGGCAGTATAGCCAAAGTATATAAAATCGCAGCGATTTTTAAAGAAGCCGGGATCATCGAGCAATATGGGTCCGGTATTTCAAGAGTAATTAAAGCTTTTATTGAATATGGGCTTCCGGCTCCCGTATTTGAAAATTTCCAGCATGGTTTCAGAGTCACGGTTTTCAGTAAAAAAGCCAGTGTCGTAGAAAGTGTCGTAGAAAATGTCGTAGAAAATGTCGTAGAAAATGTCGTAGAAAATGTCGTAGAAAATGGAGCCTCGAAAGAAGGTAGAATTTTAAGTATTATTAAGCATAACCGGAAAATATCCGCTTCGGAGATTGCAAGACAAACCGGTGTTTCGGAGCGAACCGTTCAAAGATATATCAAGATATTACAGGACAGGAGGGCCATCAAACGCAGTGGTTCAGATAAGGGTGGACATTGGGAATAGATTAAGAGCTAAGGCCAATCGACAGTCAGTAACCAATCCCCTGTCAAAAAAACTGAATCTACCAGTCAAGGATTGAAATTGTTTTTCACCTTCTATTATCCAGACGCCGGTGTCCATGCTGTTGAAGATCCATTATCCAAATACAAGCCGGTAAGTTATATTTTGAAAAGCGAAACGCATGAAGAAAGTCGAAACTGAGACAATCGAATATAAACAATCGTTTGCTGATTGGAAGGCGATCGTTGAATCCGTATAAGTAAAAGGCAAGCACTGCGGGAACTTGAAAAGCTCGTTAATGATGGTTTTGCAAAGAAAACGGGGGAGAGCAGCAATGTCCGATATTATCCCTCCGTTAACCCGTAGGGAGGCTTTTCTGATGTATACTATTACGTTGGAATACATTGGCAAGGTATAGGCTCTCTATTTAAAGCATCATCATTATTTATTAAAACAGGAATCTTGAATGGCACGAGACGGCACGAGACGGCACGAGACAGCACGAGACGGCACGAGACGGCACGAGACGGCACGAGACGCGGTTCTTTCTGGGGAAAGATAACGCTTTAAAGTGAAGTAAAAAACAGAGCCGAACAAAGAAACCGTATAACCAATCCCGAATCAACCAGTCAAGGTTTGAAATTGTTTTTCACCATCTATTATCCAAAGTCTGAATCAAGTATCCAGTATCCAATATCCAATATCTATCTATCTTCTCTATGTCCATTATCCATGCTATCTACTATCTATTATCCAGGCGCCAATATCCATCATCCATCATCTATGTGTCAATATCAAGAATCCCAAATCGCTGCAATACGAGATAAAGCGGAAAGGCTTGCGCCATTTGCCGTCGAGGTACGCTATCCCGGCAATTTTGTTGATATATCTTTATCCGAAGCAATGGACAGTTTGAGTGATGCGGAAGATGTTATTAAATTAATTCGAGAGATAGTACCGCTGGAATTATTCAAGAACATCGGGGAATCGTGATTTGTTTGTTCAACAGTTGAACGTTTTATTATATTAAGGTCTTGATTTGGTCCACCTATAAAATTATTCGCTTACGCCGTTGAAATCTTTTCTTCCGGCGCCGCCCACGGGGGAAAGGTGCGCCCAACCCCGACGTTAAATCCAAAGGCTATAAAACCATGAGCGCTGAAAACCTGATTAATCCTCACGATAAGTTCTTTAAAGAGTCTCTTTGCCGCAAAGAGATCGCTCAAAGCTTTGTCCGGGAATATCTGCCGGAAGATATCCGTAATAAACTTGAGTACGACAGCCTGGAAATATCGAAGGACACATACATTGACAAAGAGTTAACCGAGCATTTCTCCGACATACTGTATACAATAAGGATTTCAGGCAGGCCGGCGTTCCTGTATCTGCTTTTTGAACATAAGAGTTATATAGAACCACGGGTAGGATTTCAGCTTTTAAGGAACATGGTCAAGATATGGGAGATGTTTCTCAAGCAGAATAAAAAGGCGAAAAAACTGCCGGTCATTATGCCCATCGTCATTTATCACGGCAAAGAGAAATGGAATGTAAAGAACTCTCTGGTTCCTCTTTTTGAGGGGACGCCGGAGACAGAGAAATATATACCGGATTTCAAGAGCGAAATATTCGACATTTCCCATATACCGGACGATCACATACGAGGAGCGCTGCTTTTAAGAGCGCATTTTCTTGCGTTGAAATATATTTATAATCCAGGCCTGTTTGATATTTTGCCGGAGATATTTGATATTTTTAAAGGTCTTTCGAGCAAGACAAAGGCTACCGAATATCTGGAGATATTATTACGCTATCTGGTGTCAACGGTGGACGGTGGAAAGATGCAGGATTTAAAGAAAGAAATTGAAAAATCAATAAAAGACGGAGGTTCTATTATGCCGACAATCGCGAAAAAATGGGTGCAGGAAGGAATGAAAAAAGGCATTGAGAAGGGCATTGAGAAAGGCATTGAGAAAGGCATTGAGAAAGGCATTGAAAAAGGCAAAACAGACGCCGCTGAAAAAATGATAGCCCTTGGAATGAGTAACACCGATATAAGAAAAATCACTGGACTGCCTATACACCGGATTGAAGTGATACGAAAAACAGTAAAAAAAAGCGGATAACCGCTGAGTGGTTCTAATGGTATAAGGTTTGGTAATGTCCATAAATAACCAGACCCGTACTAACGGAAAAAAAATCAAAGAAATTTTCTCCCGCAAAGCACGCAAAGGGAAGCAATACATTTTTAGTCGCTAAAGTTTGTGCCTTTGCCGGGGTTGCGGAATTGGCCTATACCGAATAGAAAATAAAAAAAGATGTCGGGAAAGAGTTGTCGGGCAGTATAGCCAAAGTGTATAAAATCGTTAAATCATCTCCGGGTGCTGTTATTCCTGAAATGGCACGTAAAACAGAACTTTCTGAAAGAACAATTGAGCGGCTTCCGGCAAAATTGAAGGAGAAGAAACTTTTCCCGCTGGTTTTTGCGTTTGGTCTGTTTTGTATAACGGTTCTTTTCGTCGTGTTCAAACATGCATTTGTCAGCGGAGACCCAAGCGATGAAGACAAAAAACTGATAGAGAATATTAAAAAAGAATGGTAGTGTTTTTGCAATACCTTTCTTGACTAAAAAACAAATTGCCCTTAATAAAACATTATTGGAGGAATCTGATGAAATACTGCAAAAAATGCTTGATGCCAGACACACGACCTGGAATTTCGTTTCACGAAGATGGAATATGCGCACCTTGCAAGAATTATGAAAAGCAAAAAAACACAGATTGGGAAAAAAGGAAGAAAGAATTAGGTGCTTTTTGTGATAAATACAGGGGGAAAAATGGAAATGGATATGACTGTGCTATTGCTGTTTCCGGAGGAAAGGATTCGCACTTTCAGGTTTATTATATAAAAGAAGTTATGAAGATGAATCCTGTTCTTCTTGCGGTAGGAAATATTGATTGGACAGAAACAGGAAGGAAAAATTTTGCGAACCTTTCAGATACCTTCAATTGCGATATCATATCTTTGGTTCCAAATCATAACGTGGCAAGGATACTATCAAAAAAATCTTTCATTGAAATAGGGTCACCGACATGGTATGCAGATGCGCTCATTTATGCTTACCCATACAGAATGGCCATGAACCTGGGTTTGAAAATGCTTGTGTATGGTGAAAATGTTAATTATACCTATGGTGGAAAATATAATGAGGAAACACCATCTGCCATGATGCAACCATTAAATGATGTTGTGAAGCCGATATGGGATCGTTGGTTTAAGGATGGTGATCTGACCGAAAAAGATCTTAACTCCGCTCGACAGCCAACAATAGAAGAATGCAAGAAAGCTGGTCTTGACCCTATATATATGAGTTACTATGTTCCCTGGGATAGCCACCATAATTATGAGTTAGCAAAACGCTGGGGATTCAGGCAGCTCTCACATGAATATGTTAGAGAAGGCACATTGGAACAATACAACCAGATTGATTCCATAAGTTATTTACTCAATCAATATCTGAAATATCCTAAATTTGCACAGGCATCCGCTACGGAAATGGCCAGCAGATGGATTAGGGCAGGTCTGACAACAAGGGAGGAAATGATTCCTCTGGTAAAGCAATACGACAAAATACTCGACCAGGGAATCATCGATGGATTCTGTGATTTTACCGGCATGAAACCGCGAGAATTTTGGTCAACAATGGATAAATGGTATAACAAAACATTCTTTGAACAGGATCGGGATGGAGTCTGGCACGAAAAATTCGATGTCGGAGTAGGGCTTATACAATAGTCTTTGATATTACCCTTATAAGGAGCAATTGATGACCGTGCATAATTCTATTAAAATAGGCGGCAGAAATATTGGAAGAGATTTCCCGCCATTAGTTATTGCAGAAATTGGTATAAACCATGAAGGAAGCTTTAAAAAAGCAATAAAGATGGTTGATGATGCTTATGGTGCTGGTTGTGAATGCGCCAAATTTCAAAGCCATGTCATTGAAGACGAAATGATACCTAACAATGTTGTTCCTGCAAATGCAAAAGAGAGCATTTGGGAGATTATGAAAAGGTGTGCATTGTCTGAAAAAGAGGAATGTGAATTAAAAAAATATGTTGAATCTAAAAAAATGATTTTCATGAGTACCCCTTTTTCTCGAGCAGCGGCAATAAGACTTGAAAAAATGGATGTGTGCGCGTTCAAGATAGGTTCGGGAGAATGTAATAATTATCCATTGATTGAACATATCGCCCGGTATAGAAAACCAATTATTCTTAGCACAGGGATGAACTCTCTTGAAAATGTTCGAAAAAGTGTGGATATCTTAAGGAGACAAAAGATACCCTATGCTCTCATGCATTGTACAAGCATGTACCCAACACCTTATAATAAAATAAGATTAGGTATACTATCTGAACTTCAAAACACTTTTTCTGATGCGATAATTGGTTTGTCCGACCATTCTATTAGCAACTACCCATGTCTTGCCGCAGTTGCTTTGGGTGCAAGTATTCTTGAACGGCATTTTACATCAGACAAAACCTGGCCCGGGCCTGATATAGCAATATCAATGGATCCTAATGAGCTAAAAGAGTTAATCAAGGGATCAGCGATTATTTATCAGACATTAGGTGGAACTAAAAATATCCTGAAAGAGGAACAGCCAACAATTGATTTTGCCTATGCCTGTGTAGTTTCAATAAGAGATATTCAACCAGGAGAAATTTTAGCTCTGGAAAATGTTTGGGTGAAGAGACCTGGAACTGGCGAAATAAAAGCCGTCGATTTTCCCAAGGTCCTCGGGAAAAAAGCAACAAAATATCTCCCTGTTCATTCACAAATACGCTGGACCGATATCTGTGGCTGATAGGTATCGTTTCCCTTTGTATATATTCAATTTGAAAACTATGTTCAAGATACAGAAAGTTCTGCTTAATGATATTAGAAAGTAATTGGTTGCAAGGCACTACAATTCTAATAACCGGAGTATGCGGATTTCTTGGCCGCCATGCAGCAATAGCAGCGGCGGCATGCGGGGCACAAATTATCGGCTATGATAAAGAATCCGTTCTTCCTGCCATTCTACAAAAGCTAGCGATTGTTGGACGCTTTAAATTCGTTCATGGTAATTTTTTTAAGCAAATGCCCGAGTTGGCATCAGCTTTAAAGAATTCCTTGTCAAAGTCTTCCATTTATATGCTGCACTTTGGAGGGTTGGCAAACGTATCGGCTTGCGAAACCAGGCCTGAAATTGCATTTGATTCAAATGTACAATTTACTTGGGAAGTAGTTGAATTTTGCAGGCGATATGGGATTTCAGGTATGGTTTTTCCATCGACAGGGTATGTTTATGAAACCGATTCATCGGTACCCTTGCTGGAAACCTCTCCGGTAAAGGTTTACAATATGTATACTGCAACAAAACTTGCAGCAGAATCGCTTGTGATCGGGCATGCACGAGCGAATCACTATAATGCACTGGTGGTGAGACTAAGCAATGTTTATGGTCCGGATAGTTCCAAGGAAACAGTAATTGGTAAAATTATTGCACAAGCACGTACTGGCCAAAGAATCGTAGTCGACGATGAGACGTCGATACGGGATTTTATTTTTATTGATGACGTTATCGAGGGAATTTTCAAGTTGATTGAACATTTTACCCATGCTTCTGGCTATATAATAAATTTGTCAACGGGGATTGGCACTTCAATTCGTCAAATTGTGGACATTGTTTCTAAAATATTGAATCAAAACGAAATCGCTTCAAGAAATACTGCTTCTTTAGGAAAACCTGGAGGATCCAGCATTGTGCTTGCCAACCAATTATTACATACTCTTACTGGCTGGAAACCGTCAATTTTTCTTACTGAAGGTTTAAATATGAGTATTTCCAACCAGGGAGAATAATGGACATAAAACGCAAAAGAAAAATAGCTATTTTTACAGGTAACCGTGCGGAATATGGACTTCAATTTCCAATTATTCGTGCAATAGCCGCACATCCAGATCTCGAATATTATCTTCTTGTTTCAGGTGCACATCTTCAGCAGGATTTTGGATATACAAAAGGTGAAATACAAAAGGATGGTTTTACTGTTTATGCTGAAGTCAAGATGGACATGCAACAAGACACCCTTTTCGCTACTGCCCAGGCAATTGGTTCAGGAATATTAAGTCTTAGTAAAATTCTCGATGACTTACGCCCCGACTTCCATGTCGTTTATGCAGATCGTTTTGAAGGTTTCTCTGCGGTAATAACCAGTACACAAATGGGAATTCCCACTGCTCACATCGAGGGGGGAGATATTACAGAAGGTGGTGCTCTTGATGATATGGTAAGACACGCAATGACAAAACTCTCTCATCTCCATTTTACCACCAACGCCCAAGCAGCAGAAAGAGTGAGGAAACTTGGTGAAGAACCATGGCGTGTTTATGATATAGGTTTTCCTGCTATTGATTTAATTGCTGACGGTGTTTATGCTTCTGCAGATGAAGTTAAACAAAAATTTGGTCTGGTCGACTCGCGACCTGTTATTCTTTTTACTCAGCATTCTGTGACAACCGAAGTTGAAAGTGCAGTTGAACAAATTCAACCGTCTCTCCAGGCGATGAGAGCTTTAGCAGAAGATGGTTATCAGATTATTATAACGTATCCCAATAACGATGCCGGAGGAAGAGCGATTATCGCTGAAATTGAGAATTTTTCATCTACACGTCACCCCAATATCCAAACGCACCGAAGTTTGGGGAGGTATAATTACCATGGGGTTCTTAATTTCTGCGGACGTGTTGCGAGGGGCGCGTGTGTTGGAAATTCGTCAAGTGGCATAAAAGAGACCCCTGTTTTTGGATGTCCTGATGTTAATATCGGCTTCAGGCAGCAGGGACGACTTCGTGCCAAAAATATCATTGATACCGGTTATGATATCCAGGAAATTATAACTGCTTGTAAAAAGTCGATCGAGGATGATGCTTTTAGGAATAAGTGTGCAACATGCTCCAATCCATACGGTAATGGAGGGGCAGGCAAAAAGATCGCCGACACACTGGCTTCTATTGAAATTAACAATAAATTAATACAAAAAAGGATGACATACTAATCAAGAAGCCGTCCGGTAGTAAAAGCATTATAAGCAAACAAGAGAAAACACCAAAATTGTTTATAGGAAAAAGGGGTTAAAAATGTCTTTCAATTGGAATGACAAGAAAGTTTTAGTTACTGGTGCTGATGGTTTTATCGGCAGTCACCTTACAGAAACACTTGTTCAACAAGGTGCAAAAGTACGTGCTTTTGTGTATTATAATTCTTTTGGGCGATGGGGATGGCTTGATGAAACGCCAACCGAAATCTTAAAGAATATTGAATTTTTCCCCGGGGATATTCGGGACGCAACCCGCGTGAATGAGGCAGTTTCGGGTATGGAAACGGTTTTTCATCTTTCAAGCCTTATAGCAATTCCTTATTCTTATTATGCTCCCGACAGTTACGTTCAGACAAATGTTGGAGGGGCGTTGAATATTCTCAATGCGTGCAGACGTTTTGCAATTGCTCGACTTATACATACTTCAACCAGTGAAGTGTATGGTACCGCACAATATGTTCCAATAGATGAAAAACATCCATTACAGGGACAATCACCTTATTCTGCCTCAAAAATTGGAGCAGATGTCTTGGCGGAAAGTTATTACCGGTCTTTTCATCTTCCACTCGTTATTGCTCGACCCTTCAATACCTATGGACCTCGCCAGTCGGCACGTGCCGTTATACCTACCATTCTCAGCCAGCTCTATCAGGGGATTCGCAAGTTGAAACTCGGCTCTTTAACACCCACCAGAGATTTTAATTATGTCGAAGATACTGTTACAGGTTTTTTAGCACTCGCATCTTGCGATAATGCTATTGGAAAAGTAGTAAACATTGGTAGTGGGAAAGAGATATCTATTGGTGATCTGGTAAAAGCCATCTTTGAAATAACTAATCTGAAGGCTAAAATAATCTGCGATAATGAACGTCTTAGACCTGATAAAAGCGAAGTAAATCGATTGTTATGTAATTCTTCCCTTTTAACTGAATTAACAGGGTGGAAGACGCAACATTCATTAAAACAAGGTTTATTACGCACTGCACAGTGGGTCGAAAAAAACCTTCATTTTTTTAAGCCGGAACGTTATGCCATCTAAAGTTGTTTCATTTTTGTATTTCAATTTTTTTGGTCTTGGTATATGAAAATACACGCAATAATTACAGCTAGAGGAGGTTCCAAGGGACTCCCACGGAAAAACATTTTACCGTTAGCCGGAAAACCGCTTATAGCATATAGCATCATTGCAGCTAAAGAATGCAAATTCATATCACGTTGTATCGTTTCAACGGAGGATGCTGAAATAAAAAGAATTTCCAATGAATGGGGCGCTGAAGTTATTGACAGACCGGATCGCCTGGCTACAGATTCAGCTTTAAGTCAGGATGTGGTAATGCATGTTTTAGATTATTTACGAGATCAGAATGATTTCCCTGAATGTTTTATTCTTCTCCAGCCAACTTCACCTCTTAGAAATGCACAACACCTTGAAAACTGTATCCAACTTTTCCTTAAATCAAAAGCAAACAGCATGGTAAGCGTTACCGAAGAGGAGCATCATCCCTATAAAGATTTTTATCTTGAAGGAGAGTATTTAAAACCGCTATTTGGAGCAGAATATCTTGACAGACCACGCCAATTGTTACCAAAAGTTTACAGGCAAAATGGTGCGATATACCTTGTTCGAAGTAAAATGTTTGTTCGAGAAAGAAGATTTGCAGTTGCTCCAATCCAACCCTTCGTAATGAATTACGAGGAAAGTATTGATATCGACACCAAATATGATCTTATTCAGGCAGAAACATTTCTATAAAATATCTGGAATCCTTAAATAGTATCTCTGTAAAGATTTCCAAGAAGATATGCATTAGCAAAATCAAAGCAGCAAAAAGCCGAGGATAATCTATGTTAGTTGAAGATGTTTTTATTTCGAAAAAATCTACTATTGTTGAGGCTCTTAAAAGATTAGATAAAGCAGCCACAAAAGCGCTTTTAGTCGTAAACACCCAAAAACAGCTCATAGGGGCGATCTCTGATGGGGACATCAGAAGATTTATTTTAAAAGGCGGCAAGCTTGAATCAATGATTGACGGGGTATATAATCAGAAACCGATATATTTAAGGCAACATGAATTCACGCTTCCTGTTGCGAAGGAGATAATGATAAAAAATGAAATTGGGCTTTTGCCGATAATTGACAAAAATGATACGGTTACCGACACAATAATCTGGGAAGAGATATTTTCGGCCGACGATCCTTCCTATGCTAATAGTAATCCCATAGATGTTCCGGTTATAATAATGGCAGGAGGCAAGGGAACAAGAATGGCACCGTTCACCCAGATTCTTCCAAAACCACTGATTCCCATTGGCGACAGGACGATTGTTGAAGTAATAATCGATGAATTTGAGAAATTCAAAGTAAAAAGATTTTTCCTTACTCTTAATTACAGAGGGGAAATGATTGAAGCTTATTTTAAAAGCATTGAGAAAAAACGAGAGATTATTTTTTTGTGGGAAAAGGATTTTTATGGTACAGCAGGGAGTTTAAAGTTGCTGGAAGGCCAGGAGAATATCGATACGTTTATCGTATCCAATTGCGATATTATCGTAAAAGCGGATTATAGTGATGTTGTACATTTTCATAAGCAGAACAATGCATCGCTAACGGTCATTTCTTCCATACAACATCATGTTATTCCCTACGGAGTCGTTGAATTTAATAATGGCGGCGAAATAAAGTCAATTACCGAAAAACCGGAATTGAATTTTTCTATTAATACCGGAGTTTATGTTCTTAACAAGGAATGTTTGTCGTTTCTTCCTAAGGATACGCATATGGATATGACGACACTTATAACAACGCTTATGGAGAATGGCAAAAAGGTGTTTACCTACCCCGTTAAAGAAGGCGATTATATTGATATTGGGGAATGGGATGAGTATAGAAAAGCTTTAGAGAAAATGAGGACGTTTTAATTGTCCAATAAAACAATTCAATGGTTGTTTGGGTTAGAAAAAGGATTTATAAAAGGCCGGAAAATAAAAAATGAACCATAAAATTCTTTTTGTGAGCCATATTGACTCATATTTTATAACACTCATCGAGGTAGTGAGAGTTATAAAAGCTAAAACTTCATTTGAGCCTGTGGTTTATTTTCCCAGATTATATCCGACAGTGGAGAGCGATATTGTCATTTGTTCCAAAGAAGGAATTAGGTACATTAGAGGATTTGTTGGAGAATGGACGGGGTTGTATCAGGTGCCTCCCCAACCTTCTACAAAGAGCATACAAGGTATAATTAAAAAAATAAGAGGTATAATTGGTAGCACCTTTTTAATACTCCTCTACAGGAAAATCCGGAGCAACCTACAAGAACTTGTTTCTATTTGTTCTCTATTAGACGCAGAGGAATATCACCTTCTCGTCCAGGCAGGGGACAATGTTGGATATAACACAGCCTTGTTTATTCAAGAGTGTCACAAAAGGGGTATCCCCTCGATAATAATGCCGGCATGGATGGCTGGCCCTTTAGAGGCTTTTGAAGCGTTTCAAAATCATCCTTCCAATAGTCTTCGAAAAATATCAAACCGTATCGCTGGAGTTTTCTTTCCTGATTTTTTATATGAGCGCAAGGGGCATCGGATAATTCGTTGGCACGCCTCCGATATTTTTACCATGAAAATATTTAGAGTATCACCGCCAAAGCCATGGGTGCTTAACAGTGGATTTGCAGATGTCATTATCGCAGAAAGTACTGCTGTATATGACTATATGATACGAGAGGGGATTAAACCGGATCAGATTGAATTGATGGGTTCGATATCAAATGATATACTCAGCAAAACGCTGCATAATGCCCCGGAGAAAAAAGGCCATCTTTGTACTGACTTGGGGATTAATAAAAACAAACCAATAATTCTAACCGCACTTCCACCGGATCAATTTTATGGGTATGGACGTCCCCAATGTGAATTCAAAAATTATGCTTCTTTCGTTGAAGCTTGGTTTGCTCCCCTTGTAAAGTGTATCACACACAACATTGTTGTTTCTTTGCATCCATCAGAATCATTCGAGAAAATGAAATATATCGAGCAGTGGGGGTGTAAGATATCCAGAGACAGAATTATTAACCTTATTCCGCTCTGCGATATTTTTGTGGCTAGCATTTCCGCGACTATTCAATGGGCGATTGCTTGTGCTAAGCCTGTTGTTAATTATGATGCTTACAAATTTGAATTCACCGATTATGCGCAGGCGAAAGGTGTTCTTTATACAGAAGATTTTCGTGTCTATGAAGCGTTCATTGATCGACTAACTAAAGATCTGAATTTTTTTGAAGCGACTCGTACTTTACAGGCAAGGGATTCTGGTAATTGGGGGCTGTTGGATGGTAAGGGTGAAAACCGAATTATTGAACTTTTTAAAAGGCTGATAAGGATTGGGGATAAAATGGAATACGAAAGTCAAAAATAGCACACTAACACCCATGAAAGATCAGGAAAAATGGAGTGAAATTTATTATTAGTCTTATCTCCAATTTAAAAAAAACCAAATTCGGGGAAGTGCTTTTTCACTCTCGAAATTACCTCATCGGGTCAGTTGGAACAAAGGCAATCAGTTTTGTTTCGATTCCGATATTGACAAGAATTTTGACGGCTGCTGATTATGGGACAATCAATGTATTCAGTAGTTACACGAGCATTTTGTCTACGGTGCTTACGTTAAATTGCTATGTTGCAGTAGGCCGATATTGGTATGAAAAGCAAACAGATTTTAAAAAATTGTTTGGAACCTCTATTGTTTTTGTTTCAGCCCTGCTTTTGTGTTCGTTTTTCGGGTTTCTTTTTTTTAAAGAAAATCTTGCCCGGTGGTTAGCTCTACCTCCAGGTATTGTCCTTTTTATAGTACCGCTTGTTTATTTTTTCGTATTTGGTTCGTGGTATGAGCAGGTTCTTGTTCCGCAAAAACAGAGTGGTAAAATAGCGACGCGGAACGTAGCGCTTGCCATATGCACCTTGCTCATGACCATCGTATTGGTTGTCTTCATTTTTAAAAAGGATAAATACGTTGGTGCAATAACGGCAAACCTGATTGTTGGAATGATTTTTTTTGCATATTATCTGGTTCAACTCAAGCCATATTACCAATTTTCTTTTCGCATTAAAGACCTTCAGTACATATTGCGCTATTCACTTCCCCTGCTACCCTACTCTCTCAGCGGACTTATCCTGCTGCAAGTTGGAAGACTGATGGTAAACAACAAATACGGCGCCACTGATGCCGGTCTTTTTAGTCTTGCCAACAATATAAGCATGGTGCATACTTTTGTTGTGTCATCCCTGTATCAGGCATGGATGCCGGATTATTTCGCCTATATGGGAAATGGTAATCGCAAGGATTTAACGCAAGCTTATACAAGGATATTCAACATAATTCTTTTAACCGGGTTGGCTCTTATTCTTTTTGGGAAAGAGCTGGGGGCACTATTTTCCGGAAAGCAATTTCATTCAGGCCTTCAATTAATCCCCATTTTTATTATTGGTCTAATTTTCAATGCTGCGTTTTCGATATATGCCTGGGATATTCAATTCGTTAAAAAAAACATCTATCTTTCGGTGGTAGTTCTTTTAGCCGGATTATTGAATATTGGCTTAAATATGGCTTTTATGCCTCATTGGGGATATGTTTCTGCAGCATATACCTCTACGGCCTCGTATTTATTCCTGGTAATTACTACATGGTTAACAACCAGGTTTATTCTTAAGGCAAGTTCCGTATCATTCTTATTGATTACAAAGTTGTTTATCATGTTTTTACCTTTTGCTGCAGCACCGTTTTTAATTCAGGGGTTAACAGGAAACGGTGTACTCTGTTATATCTTCAAGTTTATTTGTCTTTCAGCATTTCTATTTATTGCATTTAGAAAAGAAATAAAAAGTCTTCGATTTATGCACATTTCACCCAGCAGTAATCCTTGAACGTCATATAACTTTTTCTAATTACCATAAATTTTTTGACTTGACAATACAGTATTGAGGAAAAACAATGATACAAAATTGGCAACAACGTTGGCAAACAGCTCTTCAACAGCAGCATGGGATAATTTTCGACTATAATAGGAAAACAATAAAAGATCAATATGCTCAATATGTAAAGTGCCCTGTCTGTGCAAATGACGGGGGACACACAGTATTGATGTTTGAAAAGGACATGTTTAAATATTATCGATGCAAGAAGTGCTCACTGGTATTCATGAATCCCCGGTTAAATAACGTTGCTACGTCCGCATTTTATAATAGTAATGTAAACGAAATCTATAATGAGATAAAATTCGATGCTGTAACCGAAAGTACAATGAGAGATAACTGTATTAACGTTGAGAATTTAAAAATACTGGAATTAGTTAAAAATTCACAAAACAAAGGAGATCTGCTGGAAATTGGATGCGCAAAAGGCTACTTTCTAAAACATGCAAAAGATGCTGGTTATAAGGTTTGGGGGATAGAATTAAACAAAAAGAATTGTGCCGTTGCAAAAGAAATGCTGGGAGACACGATTTTAGATATAGACCTTAATTCTGTGCACTTTAATAATGGTATGTTTGATGTTGTTTACATGCGAGACGTTATTGAACACCTTCCGGACCCGACAAATTTATTCCTCGAACTCAACCGAATAATGAAGCCAAATGCCATACTTTTTATTGATACCCACAATATAGATGGTCTGATTAATTCAATTGTGAGAGAAAAGCATGTTGTTGTTTTTGGTTTTGAACACCCAACACATTGGTCGCCATCATCCTTAAAAGCGCTTTTTTCAAAAACGGGGTTTGAATGTAAAACGGTAAAATTCAAATCCCAGGATTGTACCTTGTATGATATTTTTTCATACTTTATCACCCCGACCTTCACAACCATTTTATCTAAAAAGCAAAACGGTGTCGTTCAATTCGTATTAAAATTACTTCGGAAACCATTTGCCTTACCACCCATCAGCGCGATCGATAAAACAGTTACACCCCTGATTCCGCAGATTTTAAAACGGGGGAGCACAATGAAAGTGTTTGGGGTCAAGCTCAATAAATAGCTGTTTTATTAAATTATTGATTCAGAAAGTTTAATGATCATGCCAACGGCAATTATTACCGGAATTTCTGGACAAGACGGTTCCTATTTGGCGGAATTGCTAATAAGTAAAGGATACCGCGTTGTCGGTTTGGTTCCCTTTTCCGAGCTTGGTCAAATTAATTATATTGATCATATCAAAGACCGGCTGATACTAGTAGACAATAACCTGCTTGACCAAAACGTCTTAAACGAGATTGTTAAAGAATATTCCCCCGATGAAATTTACAATCTCGCAGCACAATCATTTGAACCTGCATGTTGGGAGCGCCCTGTTGAGATTGGCAATTTTATGGCGCAAGGGGTAACCCGAATCCTGGAAGCCATACACAAAGTAAAACCCGCAGTACGTTTTTTTCAGGCTTCAAGCAGTGAAATGTTTGGTGAACCGTCGGAGATTCCCCAAACGGAAAACACACCGTTGCATCCTTTAGGTCTTTATGGTTTTTCAAAAACATTTGCTCATTGGATGGTTGGTGCATACCGTCAAAAGTATGGTATTTTTGCCTGTTCAGGAATTTTATATAACCATGAGAGTCCGCGAAGACGCGAGGAATTCGTCACACGAAAAATTACCTCTGCTGCAGTTCGAATTAAATTCGGTTTAGCACATGAGCTACGTCTTGGAAATCTAGATGCCTGCAGGGATTGGGGGTTTGCCGGGGATTATGTCAGGGCAATGTGGCTCACGCTTCAACAGTCCAAACCGGATGATTATATTATTGCAACGGGTCAAAAACATACCGTACGGGAATTCTGTGATGCAGCCTTTAAATATTTAGGATTAAACTATGAAGACTACGTTGTTCAAGATCCGCAGTTCATGCGATCGGGTAATAGGATGCTTGTTGGGAACCCGGAAAAGGCCCATAAAATTATGAATTGGAAAACGACCTTATCATTTGTAGAATTGGTCCAACTAATGGTAGAGTATGATATTAACCATATACAAAAATAATCATGCATACTATTTTTTTGAATAATCAATAATTAACAGGGAGTATGAACGACTATGAAAACCAGAACATCTTGCCGTGTTTGTGATGGGGCTTTGGATACTATCCTTTCGTTGGGAGACCAATATGTTTCAAATTATATCAACCCCGGAGAAAGTGATGGTACTAAAGCTCCGTTAGAATTGGTACTCTGCCGTCGATGCCGGCTCGTACAGTTACGGCACACTGTTCCTGCTGATACTATGTACCGCAATTATTGGTATCGGTCTGGAACAAATAAAACCATGAAAGATGCATTAGCCGATATTGCCAATAAGGCTGAAGTCCTGATTCATTTACACCCAAACGATACCGTTTTGGACATAGGTTGTAATGATGGAACGCTGATAAGTTCCTATAAAACCGGCGGAATTTTTAAAATTGGATTTGATCCTGCACAAAACATGGCACAGTATTCTAAAAAAGTTGCCAATAAAGTTATTGTTGATTTTTTCAACTCTGAAACATTTTTTCGAGATCAGGAATTAAAAGAGAGGCGGCCCAAAGTGGTCACCAGTATCGCAATGTTCTATGATTTAGAAGATCCCAAAAAATTTGTTTCGGATATTAAATCGGTTTTGCACCCTGATGGCCTTTGGATTGTACAAATGAGCTATTTGCCCCTGATGCTTAAACAAAACGAATTTGGAAATATTTGTCACGAACATTTGGAATATTATAGCCTTCAGTCTATTGAGTATTTATTAAATCTTTATGACTTTGAAATTATTGATGCTGAGCTTAAGGATATAAACGGTG
>Ga0209287_10000801_pt1 | contig 17279 bp, 13 predicted proteins | sample PPLLak3cmMay2015_2_FD_187255 | JGI IMG/M metagenome (GOLD analysis project Ga0209287, IMG submission 187255) | Freshwater sediment microbial communities from Prairie Pothole Lake near Jamestown, North Dakota, USA - PPLs Lake P8 Core (1) Depth... | ecosystem: Environmental > Aquatic > Freshwater... | reverse complement strand
TAACGGATTTAGATAAAAACATGAAATAGGTTGAATTATAAGAAATGTTAATGAAGATATAATTTGATTGGAAGGGTCTATGACCTTAACTCATAACATAACCAATCTCACAACATAACTGCTATTAACATAAACTTCATGAACAATAGCTGGTGGTTGAGATTAGAGATTCCAATAGCATTTAATACATGTTAAAAGATCGCCCAGACCGTCCTACCGTCCAAGCCATTTTAATTGCTAATAATTTATTTGGACGATACCTTGGGCGGTCTTCAATTAGGTAAAAAATAGACCGCCAAAGCGGGATCGTCCCGACCAGCAAAGCTAATAAAATGAGCAAGTTAGCAAGTGACTAATTTGCTCATTTCTTTTTAAAACGGCCATTTTTTGCCTCTGTGTTCCCCCTGTGTTCCCCACTATGCTCTGAGATGCCGTTAACACTGGCGTAGAACTTCGCCAGTTCCTCCTGCCTCGACAACTTATGTAAAGATGTTAAATGAGAATAACGATCAGTCATAGATAGGTCCCTATGACCAATCATTTCTTTCACATCCTTAAGGTCGTAGCCGGATAACAGCAACTTGGAGCAGGAACTATGCCTCAGATCATGGAAATGAAGATTTTCAAAACCCGCTAATTCCCTTACCTTTTGCCATGATCTGTCGAACATATTGTTGATATAAAAAAGGGTACGACCGTGAAAGGATCTTTGGAACCTTCTCGCGATCGTACCCTTTTATTTTACTCGATTATTACTTAATTATTTCTTTTTCTTATCAATAGCTGCCTGAACCTGGCTGGAGACTGAGGCCGCGTTTTCTTTAATAAGATTGGCGCTGTCTTTGGCTTCACCATACTTTTCCTGATCTATTGATGCCTGGATTCCGGCAAGGGACTCTGCATAGCCTGTAAGATCTGCGTTGAGCATCTCTATCTCTGCCTTTGTCTCTTTGCCTTTCGGCGCCTGCGCTAAAAGGGCCTTTGCAGCTTCAATAGCGGCAACGGCCTCGGCCTGGGCGGCGATAGCGGCCTGCTTTGCTTCTTCTTTCCTCTGTGCGGCAACAGCAGTAACGTTGCCAGCGGAGGTATTTATTGCAGCCAGCATCTCTTTTGCCTTGTCGAAGTTGCCGAACCACTTTTCATCCTGGATCTTCACTTCTTCAAGGGCTGTATTCAGATCGCTGTTTAACTGTGCAAGCTCATCCGCCGCATAGGCCTGAACGTCTGCAGTTGTGGTAGACTCAATCAGTGCCTTGGCACCGGTGATCTCCTGCTCGGGCGCTTTGGCGCAGCCTGTTACAAGAAAGGTACTGAGAATTCCGATAATAACTAACTTAAATAAATTTCGCATAATAGTCTCTCCTTTTTAATGTTAATAAAATATTACTTATATTATCCTCTAGCCTGATTAGGTCAGAGGAAACTCAATATTTCATAAGACTCATTTTTCATAAAGATACCTCTCCGTATAAGGATAAAGAAAAGGGGGAAAGGATTAATGGGATAATTTTCAAACAAGCTCAACTTCAAACTCGCCAACTATTTCGATTGGTTTAAAAATTAAATCGCAGATGAGCTGGATTTTAATCTTTCCCATGATGACGATTTCATCGATTAAGACAAATCTTGCCTTTTCCTCATATGCATTTGTTGGATTTTTTAATTTAACAACATTGCCTCGTTTCATTTTGTAGCTTATGTTATATTTAGGAGTGTATTTAAAATTGGATTTGTACATGATTCCTCCGTTACATTAAAAAAAGCGATTATCTTATAACCATACTCCACGGCAAGCCGTTGTAAGCGTTGGTCCTGCATTTAAAAAGTTTGAATTATAGCACCCTTCCTTACATGGCTTCAACTTTCTCTATCGAAAGGTCCTGTTTATCAGAATCTTTTAAGTCCTGATCCTTCTTTCCTTGCCGACGGGCCAATTTTTCACTAGCCTTTTCCTTCCTTTTGAGCTCTTTCTGATATTTTTTTATACTAACCATATCCTTCTTCCCCATAATCCTGCCTTCACCGGCAGTGTTTAGTTATTCCGGTTTTTATGCCTGCCACATCACCATTGAGCTGTTTGCAAGCTCAACAGGGTTATTCTCTTTCGGTAGGATTTCCTGCGTATATTCATTATTGATCTCCTTTTGCTTGTTAATAATATTATGAAACCATGACATCTTTTTATATTATGGCTTCTATTCCCAACCAAAATTTTAACTTAATATTTTTTGGGCGGCATCATATGATACACGATACAAAGAGAGTAAACAGGTCGATATTCCTGGCTGTAAGTGCTGCAATTCTCTTTCACCTTTTTTGGCTAAAGCCTCTGGCCATCCATTCATCAATGATGGCCCTATCAAAACGCCAGACCCTGCCGATCCTTTTTGCCGGGATTTTGCCTTCCTTGGATAACTTATTTATCGTTAGTGTGTGCAGTTTTAAATAGGTTGCCATATCTTTAGTTGTCATTATTTTGGACATGGTAAATTCTTCTTTCTATTAAAGAGTGAAAGCATGATGATCTTTAAGATATAAACCTTGGAATCTTTCGGGATCTATTGGTTTTGGCATCCTAAAGAGAATTCAATGAGTCAAAACTTTAGACTTCAATACCGAAAGATACCTTTGATTCATTTGTCTTACCTTTCCCTTCAATGATTTCAGGATGGAATCTTTTAAGATAATCTTATTCTCTAATCCTTGATTCTTTAAGAGTTCTTCACGCTTTTTAACGGCTTCTTGATAATAACTTTTTTGAGATTCAATAATTTCTTTTGATTGTAGAGACATAATGCTTTCTTCCTTTGATAAGATGATTAATTCAATCGAACAGTATCCAATAAAATAAAAATCCCTCCTTGGAAAAGACGGAGAGATATTTTCCCCTTTGCAAAGGGAGACTAAGGGGAATTTTGCTACATTTAATTAGGCATTAATACATGTCTTCCGGCTGCATCGTGGGTGCCGAAGATCTTTCTTTTTTAGGCTTTTCAGCAACCATCGCCTCTGTGGTCATGAGAAGACCCGCCACGGATGCGGCATTTTGAAGCGCGAACCGAGTTACCTTGGTCGGATCAACAATACCCGCATTCATAAGATCTTCATAAGTCCCTGTTTCGGCATTGAATCCAAAATTCCCTTTACCTTCCATAACGTGCTGAACCACCACAGACCCCTCAAACCCGGCATTGTTGGCGATCTGTCTCATAGGTTCTTCAAGGGCGCGTTTAATAAGATTCAGACCAAGCTGCTCTTCGCCCGGGAATTGGGCCTTTTCAAGAACCTTCCGGGCGCGCATATAGGCAACGCCGCCGCCTGGAACAATTCCTTCCTCTACGGCTGATCGAGTTGCATTGAGTGCGTCCTCAACCCTGTCCTTTTTTTCCTTCATTTCAATTTCCGTCGCAGCGCCCACATTGATAACGGCTACCCCCCCGATTAGTTTTGCCATTCGCTCCTGAAGCTTTTCCTTGTCATAATCGCTGGTCGTCTCTTCGATTTGAATCCTTATCTGTTTTACACGCCCATCCAGTGCGCTCCTGCTCCCTCCGCCTTCAACAATCGTGGTGCTATCCTTGTCGATGCTGATCTTCTTAGCGGTTCCAAGATCCTTAAGGGTAATATTCTCAAGCTTCAACCCAAGTTCTTCGCTTAAGACCTGCCCTCCGGTCAGGATCGCTATATCCTCAAGCATGGCCTTTCTGCGGTCCCCAAAGCCCGGGGCCTTCACGGCAGCACATTTGAGTGTGCCTCGCAGTTTATTTACAACCAGGGTGGCAAGGGCCTCGCCATCCACATCCTCGGCAATCAGGAGGAGAGGGCTGCCCGTCTTCGCAATCTGCTCGAGGATAGGCACCATGTCTTTCATATTGTTTATTTTCTTATCATTAAGAAGCAGGTAAGCGTCGTCAAGATGCACCTCCATCTTTTGGGGATCAGTGACAAAATATGGGCTCAGATATCCTCTGTCAAATTGCATGCCTTCCACGATATCAAGGGTGGTTTCCATGCTCTTGGCCTCCTCGACTGTAATTACGCCTTCCTTGCCCACCTTTTCCATGGCCTCGGCAATAATTTCCCCGATGGTGCTGTCGTTGTTTGCTGATATGGTGCCGACCTGAGATATGTCTTTTTTGTCCTTTGTTGGTTTGGACAGCTTCTTCAGTTCTTCAACCACCAGGACAACCGCCTTGTCAATGCCCCGCTTGATGGACATGGGGTTGCCGCCTGCCGCCAACAACTTAACACCCTCACGATAGATGGCCTGGGCCAGGATTGTCGCTGTGGTAGTGCCGTCCCCGGCCACATCGGATGTCTTGGAAGCCACCTCCTTGACCATCTGAGCACCCATGTTTTCAAACTTGTCTTCCAGTTCAATCTCCTTGGCAACGGTCACCCCGTCCTTGGTGATCTTGGGGGATCCCCAGGATTTATCAATAAGTACATTCCGCCCCTTAGGCCCGAGGGTCACCTTAACCGCGTCGGCCAGGGTGTCCACGCCATTCATCATTTTCTCTCTTGCCTTTGAGCTATATTTAATCTCTTTTGCCGCCATTTTACTTTATACCTCCTTCAATCACTTCGTCATGATGCCCAGGATATCATCCTCGCTCATAATTAAATGTTCCACCCCATCGACCTTGATTTCATTGCCCGCATATTTGCTAAAAAGTACACGATCACCCTTTTTGACTTCCAGGGGGATACGTTTCCCTTTCTCATCACATTTTCCTGGACCAATGGCTATCACTTCCCCTTTTTGGGGCTTTTCCTTTGCCGTGTCCGGAATAATGATCCCGCCGGCCGTCTTCTCCTTCTCCTCAATCCTGACAACAAGCACCCTATCTTTTAATGGTCTGATTTTCATTATTATCCTCCAATATTACAATGACTATGGGAAATGTGCCTCTGCCTTTTCGACTTGCCTCCCCAATGATACAAGTTGAACAAATACTATAAGAATGATCGATTATCCGTAACGGCCACGATAATGGCCTTCTTATGGTCAATCCACAAACCCGCTTTTGTTCTCATCGATCTCTCCTTTGCCTACTGGTTCCACTGATCAGTATAAAAACTTCCCAGGGAATATAAAATAACCACTAAAAATCAAAAAGCAATATTTTTTGCCAATTTTATTAATTTTGATTAAATTTTATATTTTATTTATAAATAAACATATTTTTATTTATAAGATATATCTTATGGTTAGCTGTTAGTATTTAAATATAAATTAAAGAGTAATTTTATTTATTTGACTTTATTAACATAATTGATTAACATCACCACACTTGAAAATTCCCACTTTTATAGCGTGGGACTGTTTCGTTCTGAGGGGAAGAACCATTTGTAGTGTTAGTGGCACAATCCGAGGTTCGTAAACAATAAATTTATAGACGAAAGGAGGGTGTCATTATGGCAAATGGAGTAGTAAAGTGGTTTAATAATCAAAAAGGCTATGGCTTCATTGAGCAGGAAGACGGGACAGATGTATTTGTCCATCATACCGGAATAAACGCGACTGGTTTCAAATCTCTCAATGAAGGAGACCATGTCAGCTTCGATGTAGAGCAAGGCAAAAAAGGCCTGGCTGCTATCAATGTAAGCTTAGCTTAATTTCATATTGAATGAATCAAGGGATCAGATCTTATTTTGTTTTTTGGCACTTTAAAATGTCATGACAAGAAAAGGTTTGATCCTTTTTTTGTAGTTCTCATCAATTAATTCCATCAGCGGATATTCTCACCTTGACATAGTGTTCCTGATGGTCGTCAATAAGGGTAATCATATTATCCTGTTGCCGGGCGCCGTCAACAATCACATTCGCGGTTCGGTCCCCAATCTGCATTCGCGTAACGGCGATATGGTAGACCGTTTCCCGATAACGGTAGTGCACCGTAAAGCCCTCCCAATCCTCCGGGAGGAGGGGTGCAAAACTCAGTTTATCCGCCTCCAGCCTCAGCCCCAGGAGTGATTCCATGATAAGTCTGTACATCCAGCCGGCTGATCCCGTGTACCATGTCCATCCGCCACGGCCCGTGTGGGGCTGTACTGCATAGACATCTGCTGCGGCGGCATAAGGTTCCACTTTGTATGCTGCAATAGACTCGGGGGAGTTGCCATGATTCACAGGATTGATCATGGTCATCAGTTCCCAGGCGCGCCGGCTGTCACCCAATTTAGCGAAGGCCATCGCCATCCAGATTGCAGCATGGGTGTACTGCCCGCCATTCTCCCGTACGCCTGGGACGTATCCCTTTATGTAGCCGGGATTCATATCAGCCTTATCGAATGGCGGGTCCAGGAGCTGGATCAGAGCCTGGTCCCGGTGGACAAGATGCTGATCCGCCGCATCCATGGCCATGCGAGAGCGTTTGGCGTCACCTGCGCCTGAGAGCACAGACCAGCTTTGCGCGATGGAATCTATCCGGCATTCGGGGTTATTTATCGACCCTAGCGGTGAGCCGTCATCGAAGTAGGCGCGGCGGTACCAACCGCCATCCCAGCCATGCTGTTCAATGTTTAGTTGCATCTGAGCGGCTTCTGACCTGCATCTTTCGGCAAAAATTAAATCGCCATGCCTGCCGGAAACCTCACTGAATTGCATAAGAACATCATACAGGAAAAAGCCCAGCCAGACACTTTCACCTTTCCCCTCTGCGCCAACCATGTTCATGCCGTCGTTCCAGTCTCCGGAGCCCATGATCGGCAATCCATGCCCGCCAAAGTTGAGTCCTCTCAGGATGGCTCTTACACAATGTTGATACAAACTGGCCGATTCCTGAGACCGTCCCGGCAGATCGTAATAGGAGTCTTCATTCGCATTTACCAGGCGGCCCTGAAGAAAGTTGATGCTCTCATCCAGTACGCCGATATCCCCTGTGCTCCTTACATAACGGCACGTCGCAAACGGCAGCCAGAGGTAATCGTCGGAACAGCGTGTTCGCACGCCGCGGCCTTGAGGAGGATGCCACCAGTGTTGAACGTCGCCATCAGTAAATTGTCGGCCTGCCGCAAGAAGGAGGTGCTCGCGCACCAGGCGGGGCTCGGCGTGGATGATCGACATCACATCCTGCAACTGATCGCGGAAACCGAAGGCCCCCCCGGACTGGTAGTACCCGCTCCGCGCCCACAAACGGCATGTGAGCGTTTGATACATCAGCCATCCGTTGGCCAGCATATTGATGGACTGGTCGGGGGTTTCCACGTTTACAGCGCCTAGAGTGTGTTGCCAGTATTGCCAGACCATTTCGAGTGCATTGCGCGCGGCAGCAGATCCCCGGAAGCGACGCAGCAGATTGCGGGCGTCGTCTGTGTCCAGCCCTACGCCGAGTCTGAAGACTATCTCATATTCCTGCCCGGCAGCAAGTTCGAAGGGGACCTGGATCGCGGCACAGGGATCCAGGGAAGCCCCTACCCTGCCGGAAAGCCGCAGCCGACTCATCGCTGCCGGAGTTGCGAGCGTGCCGTTGCGCCCCAAAAATTCCGTCCGGTCGCCGGTTATGCTCCGGGTTGTTTCGTCTACATCAAAAAAGGCAATCCTGTTGGGGAACTCCGTATTGTAAGGGTTCCGGGCGAAAAAGGCGTTGCTCAGGCGGTCAATTTCGGTTATCACATGCATGTTCGTTTTGGGCCGCAGATCACCCAGCACCCATTCAGCATATCCGGTGACAGAAAGTCGCCGTGATCGGCCCGACTGGTTGCGCACCTTCAGCACCGTAAACTTGACGGAAGCGTCCAGGGCAACGTATACCCACATCTCTGTGGCAATACCTCGCTCGGTGTGCTCGAAAACGCTGTAGCCGAATCCATGGCGTGTGACATAAGGCGAGGTTCCCCGGCTTGGCAGCGGCGTGGGAGACCAGAAGTGGCCGCGTTCTTCATCGCGAATATAAAAGGCTTCACCGCTCAAATCGCAGACCGGATCATTGTACCATGGCGTTAGCCGAAACTCGTGTGCGTTTTCGCTCCAGGTATAGGCTGCACCGTTCTCAGAGACAACGGTTCCGAAATTAGGATTTGCCAGCACATTCACCCATGGTGCAGGCGTCACCTGCCCGCGGGCAGTTGAAATGACGTATTCCCTGCCGTCAGGAGTGAATCCTCCCAGCCCGTTTCCAAACATCAGGTCCCGGCGAGGCTTTGCCGCTATTTCCGGGACATTGTACTTTGTGGTCCGTATCGTCATAGGAGCAGGCAGCATCCCTTCCGCAGCTCTCCGCTGCTTGAATTGGTCCGTCAGCGGTCCCTTGCGGTCTGTGATAATGACGCGTGCAACCGTCTGGAACAGGACGCGATCCTCCTTTGATATCTGGTCTGAAGGTCTTACAAAAATGCCGCCCGGTCGGTCGGTCACGTTGGCTTCCGTACCTGCGGTGATAAGCCCCATGATCTGTTCGTGGAGAAGCTGCCGGTAACCTGCGTGATCTTCGTTCCAGATTACCAGGTCCACCGCCAATCCTTTGAGATGCCAGTACGCATGGGCTTGAACCAGCTGTCGCACAAGGTTGATGTTGCACGGATCTTCAATTTGTAATAACACTATAGGAAGATCTCCGGAAATAGAGTAACCCCAGAGGGCCGACTGGCCGCGACGGTTTTGCACGAGGGCGCCCGAACCGGCGCGCAGCGATGAATTAGCGTATATGACAGAGGCGGCAAGACGCCCGTAAAGCTGCGCATCGGCCTCCGTGGCATTGATCTGCCGCAGTAGCACCTGGCTATGGGTCCACGCCAGATCAAAAACGCGATCGGCAAGATGCCGGTCCCTGTATTTTCCGATAAGGTTTATGCATGCATTACGGGTTTCTGCGATGCCCGTGACGATAATGATAGTTGTCGATTGTTCCGGATCGAGGCTGATTTGATGCCGGATCGCCGCAATCGGATCGAGCACCGAGCCCTCACTGCCCGAGAGTTCGGATGAACCTTTCATTGCTTCCGGATTGGCAATAGTGTTTCCGCGGCCTATAAACTTCATACGGTCGGTTTCATATGAAACTTCGCCTGTCTTAGCCCCGTGCACGGCAATGAGATGGAACATCCATGGCGGATGTTCTTCAACTGAGCGGGGCCGCCGGGTGCAGAGTATTGCCATCTGCTCGCGGATTATCTCGGTCTGGACAAATAGATTGCTGAAGGACTGGTGCAGCGCATCCTGAGCAGCCTGCGCAAGAACAACTTCCATGTAGCTCGTTACATCGATAATTCTACGGATACGCGCCCTGTTGGTGATGGTAATCCTTCGCAGCTCAATGTCATCCTCAGGCGATACGGCTATCTCAGCATGGGTGACAAAATCCTGATCACGGCGACGAAACTCTGCTCGTCCTTCCGAAAATATTGCCTCATACTGTTTTGAAGACTTTAATGCAGGCTGGTATGCCGCTGACCAGAAATCACCGGTTGTTAAATCACGGATATAACAGAATGATCCCCAGTTATCGCAGGTGCTGTCTTCGCGCCAGCGCGTCACCGCCAGGTCTTTCCAGCGGCTGTAGCCACCTCCCGAGTTTGTGATCATTACGTGATATCTGCCGTTTGATAATAACTGCACTTCCGGTGCGGGTGTGTCGGGGCTGGTAAAGACGCGTATAGGCATCTCTTCTGCGTCATGTGAGGCTGCATGCAGCTCATCAAGTTCAGTTGTGTGCGAATAGAAGGCAGTAGCCTTCGGGACCCGCTCCTGAAGCAAAAGCATAATCGCCTGAAAGGAAGGGTCCGATTCGAACCGCTTTTGCATCGGGCGGTCAAGGAGAAAAGCGGCAAGAGACATAAGGCTCATGCCCTGATGATGGGCCATAAAGGACCTGACTATTGCGTTTGTTTGCCCGTGAGGAAGATGGGTCGGGGTGTAGTCAATGGCTTCATAAAAACCATACTTTCCTTCAACGCCAAGGGCTGCGAGCTCCTCAAGATTCCGACAGGCCTCATCCGGCTCGACCATGAGCGCAAGCGCAGAAGCATAGGGGGCAACAACCAGATCTCCGGCAAGCCCGCGTTTAAGGCCCAGGCCGGGCACCCCAAAGGCGCTATACTGATAATTAAGATGACCGTCGATCCTGTTATACCCGGATTCTGAGATGCCCCAGGGGACCCCTCGCTTTTTTCCATATTCGATCTGTCTTGCCACAACCGCCTTATAGGTCTCGTCGAGCAAAGTGTGATCATATGTGGGCATGATTAAGAGAGGCATGAGATATTCGAACATAGAGCCGCTCCACGACAGGAGAATCGGCTCTCCGGCGGCGGTAGTCAGGAGCCGTCCCAGGGCAAACCAGCTCTCCAGCGGCAAATGTCCCTGGGCAATGGCTATGAAACATGAAAGTCTCGCTTCCGAGGCAAGTAAATCATAGTAACCCGCGTCCCGTCGGTTTTCGTTTATGTTGAACCCGATAGCCAGCAAATGGCGACTCTCGTCATAGAGGAAGTCATAATCAATACGGACAAATTCAGCGGATTGCGATACAAGGTCCTCGATCATCCTGATCCTCTCCCTTGCCCTGCTGCTTGCCGACCTGATGGCCCCGCCAAGCGCATCAAGCTGCCCGGCCTCCTCCGGAGTCCAGTCGAGTCGTTTCGTCATTTCCGGCGGGAACTCACTGTCAAGATTGGCCAGGTTTCGCAGTGTCGGGATCTCATTTAGGGCGGGGCAGCTGCCGAGGATTTTTGAAGGAAGCGGCAATTCCGTCCATGCCGCAAGAAAGGTCAAATCATCGAGTGCGTTTCCGCATTGGCCGGCGAATGCCCGGGCCCACCATGCGGCCTGGCTCTCAGGAGCGGTGTCAAAGTCCTGGAAACCTTCCAGGCCAAATGCGGCGAGCCTGCTGAGACTCTCCCGTACTGCATTGAGTGTATCCGGCCGTTTGGCGCTGAGAGATTCCAGATCATCCCGCACCTTAGAGAAGCGTACATGCACGGATTCTCCGGCAACGTCCATGAGAACCCTCAGTGTATCAAGGAGCCCTTCAAATACCTTTGGTCCCATGATTTTCTCATCAGGAAGGGTGATTAGCCCTGCCCGCAATGTCAACAGGTGGGCCGTTAAATTGCCGCTGTCCACGGTTGAAATATACATAGGCAGAAGCGGCTTCAGCGTCTCTGTGTCATACCAGTTGTAGAAGTGTCCCCTGTAGCGCTCCATGGCTTCCATAGTGTGGAATGTATTGGCGGTACGTTCGATGAGCTTTCCTGTAGAAATATAGCCGAAGTCCCACGCGGTTAAACCGGCAAGAAGCGAGAGCCCCATGTTTGTCGGCGACGTGCGATGGGCAACCCTGGCAAGGAGATGTTCCTGATAATTATCGGGCGGAAGCCAGTGATCCTCAGGTCCAACGAATGTCTCAAAAAAGCTCCAGGTCTTTCGGGAAATCTTTCTCAGAAAATTGATCTGGTAGGGGCTGAGCCCTGTTTCACTGCGTTTAAGAGGTTCACTGAGCCACCACGCTGTAAATGGAGAGGTAAACCAGAGCGCAAGGACAGGCAAGGCAACAATAAAAGCAGCAGGCCTTAAGGGTTCGAGATAGCTGCCCGCTAAAACCGAAACAACCGGGGCTATCCACATGGTCCGGAACGCGCCGGCAAGGCCCTTGCGCCTTTTGAGATCGGAGCCGCCCGAAGGTGTCCATTCAAGAAGTCGCCTGTGCGCAACCAGCATTCGCCAGACTGTGCGCAGAATAGCATCAGAACTGTAAAATGCCTCATAGGGCAGACAGGCGAGCGAAAAAGCAGCCTGGCCAATGCTCCTGGCGCATCCCCGCGATACTGCAAAAATGTGCTGACCCAGAAGGACATCCACCGGTCTCTGAAACAAATTCAGGAGAGAGGCAATTAACGAAGGTATCAGCATGATCCCCAGCAGCGACAGGGTCCAGAACCAGGGGGCCGGTAAAGCTGTCCAACCCAGGATAAACAAGAGTGTCAATGCGAAAGGCGAGAGGCTGCGCCGCAAATTATCGAAAATCTTCCACCTGGAAAGCAGTGAAAGGGGATTCTTATTAAAACGCCTGTCCGGACCGGGGACCCCCGGCAGCAGCCATCTGAAAAGCTGCCAGTCCCCGCGAATCCAGCGGTGCCTGCGGCTCACGTCTTCGCTGTAGCGAGATGGGTTTTCCTCATATAACTGCACATCGCTTAAAAGACCTGCCCGCGCATAGCACCCTTCGATGAGATCATGGCTCAGGATCCGGTTTTCAGGAAAACGTCCACTGAGGGCCTGATCAAACGCATCAATATCATAGATGCCCTTGCCTATAAAGGAGCCCTCCCCGAAGAGGTCCTGGTATACATCCGAAACGACACGGGTATAGGGATCGATGCCGGCATCAGTACCCCACATGCGTGCATACCGTGAATGGTTGGTGCCGGGCAGGCTTACCGCCACACGCGGTTGAAGGATACCGTATCCTGCATAGATTCTTTGCCTTTTTTCATCGTATTGCGGCCGATTCAGCGGGTGCGCCATGACCCCTACCAGCTGCCGCGCCGTGTCACTGGGGAGTTGTGTATCAGTATCAAGAGTAATGATGTATTTCGTCTTTTCTAATGCCGAATTGTTTCCGACAATGAGCGAAAAACTCGACCTTGAGCCGCCACGAAGAAAAGAATTCAGATCTGCAAGCTTACCCCTCTTACGTTCGTAGCCCATCCAGATATGATCGCGGGGATTTAAACGGCGTGGACGATGGAACAGGGAAAAGAAATCATTTCTTGAAGTCCTGTATTTTTCGTTAAGATCTTCGATTCCCTGCCTGGCCAGCGATAACAGGGGAATATCGTCAGGCGTTGTCTCCTTGCAGGCATCTTCAAAGTCAGTCAACAGGCCAAAACGCAGGTTTTCATCCCTGTTTGCCAGGAATCGTATCTCCAGGGCATCTATCAGATGCCTGATGTTTCCAGCGCCGGTCAGCATTGTGGGGACCACGACCATAGTAGAAAATTCAGGTGGAATCCCTTTGGAGAAGTCCATTCGGGGAATGGGGTGAGGCGGCACGATACGCATCGCAAGCCAGTTCACCAGGGCTATCGCTAACTGGCTCACGCAGAAAAGTGATATCAGGGAGACAACCCACAGCCAGGGGCCGCGTAACCCCTCGGAATAAGCCTCTGCAAGCAAACATCCTGTTAATATCATGGTGATCGAAATGATCTTGCCGAGGTAGAATAACAAAGAAAATCGTTGAATTGCCTTTTGAATTGTCCCGGTGAAAGACAGGTGTGCCCCGGTTAGCTTTTGGAACCTGTCAAAGCCCTTATCAATGAGATAAAACCCTACATGTTTCGCCCGGTCGTCACCGCCTGCCCGGCCTTCGCCCTCCTGGGCAAGACGGACCGCAACTCGCGCCACCTCGTTTTCAGACAGTTGGCTGCCTTTCGCAACCTTCTCTACTACATGACGGTATTGATCACGAGTAATAAAATCCATCTTACAGTATACGCCGCCGGGGTCCTCACAGAGCGTCTGCTCGACCGCACTCATAGTCTCAACGAATCTGCGCCAATCCATGGCGCCCAGAAAGCGGAGGCTGCCGATGCTGTTGCTTATGGAAACCTGATCAGAGGCTTGCTTCTGGTTCTCTGATTGGATTAATTGTTCAATCGTCAGGCTTGACTCGGAAAGTTGCTGATCAATCCAGGTAAGAGGCAATGCGAGGGCAGGCCCCTGCCCCGTCAGTCGGCGTGTAAACTCTGCGACAAAGGAACTTGCCATGGCAGGTTTTGAACGGGCCATATCGGCAATGACCAGAATTAATTCCTTGGGGTTACGCTCTGCGGTCTCAGTAATCCGGTCTGCCCAATAATCGGCAAGATTCCGGTCTATCATATCGACGGCAATCCGCGTTGCTACGCGCCGGAGATTCTCGATCAGCGCCAATCGGAGCATGATTGGAATTGCCCATAACTCACCCAGTTTCAACACGGAGACCTTCTGATACGCGGCTACGAAACTGCTGAGGCCCTCGGGATCCACTCTGCCATCGCCATGAGAGATCGTCTCCAGCGCAATGTCATATACACGGGGAAGACCCGTTGACGGGCCCTTTTCCAGGCAGGGCAGTTCCCTGCTGTATCCCTTTGGCAGATGTCTCTTGGCAGTGCGAATCTGCTCTTCCATGAGATAGAAGTTATCAAGGAGCCATTCCCCGGCCGGTGTAATCCTCCGGTTTCCTTTCACAGCCTCTGTAAGCAGGTCTCGAACTTCATTGAGGATGCCTTCATTTTCACCGAGCCGCTTCAGCAGCTGTTCGGAATAGTGGTTTGCGTGCAACGTGTGTGTTGCGGCCAGGGCCCTGCCGTGCTGCTCCATCTGATAGGCGCTGAACAACTCCGATCTAAGGGGCGTCTCATCTCCCAGGCGCTTGTTGGATGGAATGTTTCCACGGAGGCGCACCCACATTTGATGCAGGCTCCCGATAATGGTCGTGCCGAGGGAAGTCAAGCGGGATATCTCCTTATTGAGAGGTTAAATGCAGATCAATCGGATTGCGAATATAGAAGCGCCTTGGACGCCCGATCCTAGGCGGCTAAGGGTAGTGATGTTCAAAGCGGCTGCAGTTCACTTTATGTGCATATAGTCTATCCCATTAATGGGTGAGTTACCAGCTTTATTATAGGATTATTCCCGGTAAGCCTGTCTACACAGCGCGATATGCCCTTTCAAGTGCATACATTCAATATGATACGTTAATCCCTACGCCGTAATACTCAGCCCGCAATTTATAGAACTGGCCGAAGGGGAGATTGCCGTGGTAATACTCTCCAAAAGCCTGAACAGCCCTTTTTTCGGCGGTGCGGATGTTGACACCGACCTTAACATTAAAGTCGGGGTTCCAGTCGGTTTCCTCCCATGAATGATACAGGGCGCCGGCGAACAGACGTATCGTAGGTTTTATAAAGGGTTTCTTGCTCTGGTAATCAATACCTGCCTGGATACTGTAACGCTTAAGGTCGGAGTCGGAGTGGAGGATGTATGAGGGACCGGCGGTGAACTGTAGTCCTATTATTTCCCAGGAGCTGAGCAGTTCAATGGTCTCGAAGCTTAAGTTCATGCGCGTTACCCTCAACTCCGGGATCTGGGGAAGGAGGAGAAATTCGTCTCCCAGGTGGGATGACTGGTGAAACAGGCGCACCCTCGCTGACCAGGGACCGTTCCGGTAGCTTAGCGGGAAGGCGATGAAATAGTCTGCGTTGATCAGGTCTATGGAACTGGAGTCCAGATTGAACTGGGCAAGCGCCGCCCCGCTGATACTGAGCTGCCAGGCGTCGTCCTCGCCCCATCCGGGCCAGCGCACCAGTCCGAAGTTATCTCCGAACCCTACCGATCCGATGTTGATGCTGTCATCGGGGAGATTGAGCCGGAGGTAGGTTACATGGGTACGGGGCTCCTTGGGGTTAGCCATCGGGGGGTAAAAAAGCTGGCCCTGAGGGAAGAGACTGGTTCCATTGACGGTGACCTGCTCGATATTCTCATCTGCCGGCACCTCGCTAAATCCTGTGATAAACGGAAGAATCGCTGCCAGTAACAGCGCTACAAAATAGTTTCGCATAGTATACTCCTTTATCTCATACCCTTAAATCAGAGGCTATCAAACCGAGTCTCACAGCCAGCGGACGAATAAATGCGCAAATGCCTCCTTGATCTTTTGCGATAAAGGCCTTTTTTTCCACTTGTCCCATTGGATCTGGTCGGATTCCGCAAGATCCCCGGCAAACATTTTCTCCATTTCCACCGCAAACTCACGGCTCAGGACAACCGCATTCACCTCGTCATCACTTAAAAGGCTCCAGTAGTCCAGGTTTGTGGAGCCGACCGTGGACCAGACATCATCAATTACAGCGGTTTTAGCATGCAGAAATGCGTTACGGCGTTCATATATCTTCACCCCCGCTTTCAAAAGCTCTGAATAATTATACCTGGCTGCATTTAAGGCCAGCGAAGAATCCGACGTTGATGGGAGGATAATCTTTACGTCAACACCGCGCCTGGCCGCGTCAATGAAGGCATCCATTATCTGATCGTCGGGGATAAAATAGGCATTAGTCAGATGAATCGAATGCTCCGCGAAAGTAATTGCGGACACATAGACAATGAAAGTGATTCTGTTGTTCTGTCCCGGCGTGCTTCCGACCACCCGCACCAGGGCATTGCCGTATTCTTTCTGATCAGGCAGATATTTCGTTTCGTCCAGTTCCGGTCCCTTCTGCTTGAGCCAGGTATCAAGAAAAAGCTTTTGGGCCTCAGTCACCGCTGGTCCTTCAATTTGTATGTCTGTATCCCGCCAGGGCAGAGGCTCTCCTTTCATTTTTTTTCTTCCGGAAAGGCTGCTTGAATAAACCGAACTGATATTAATGCCTCCAAGGATGGCAACTTTGCCGTCAACGATCAATATTTTACGGTGATCCGGGTGTATCAGGAACCTTTCCCCGTGAGTTTTCAGCGGATTTATCGGATTGAATTCGACCACCTGAATTCCCCCGTCCCGCAGGCGTTTGAAAAAGGATTCCGGCGTTTTAAAACTTCCCACACTGTCGTAAATAATATTTACCTGAACTCCTTCCGACTGTTTTTGCAGCAGCAGATCAACGAATTTGCGGCCTACTGAATCATCTTCAATGATAAAGGTTTCAAGGTTGATATGTTCTTTGGCATTCCCTATGGCTTCGAACATCGCGGCATAGGTGGCCTCACCATCGGCGAGAAGAGCGACTTTGTTCCCCTTCGTCAGCGGGCTTTCAGTGACCGATTCTACCACGGCAGTATGGCGTTCCAGAACGTCCGTAGGGTCGACCGACAGCTTCAGCCTTTCCATGATAGCCATGCTTTTTTCGTGAGACAGCAGCCCACTGGACGAAAGGATTTGACGGGGTCTCTGTGCAGCCGGCGCCTCATCAATCATTTCAGAGACGTCCGGCAAAGTTGCGCATCCATTGTTCAGGCTTAACCCGGCTGCAAGGAGAAAAATCAAAAAGAAAGGCTTGATGATTATCATATGTTTTTTAAATAAAATAATCTTCTTCGCCATGGATATCCATTTCACAGTCGCAGCGACGTGACTTCTTAATATTTCACAACCTATGTTGTTCCTTTTATCTGATTATTAATCCATACTGCCGGCTCTGGCATAACCATGCCGGCCGGCAGTAATCATATGTGCTTGTGCTAGCTTTATGGATGTCATCAGAAGCGAAAACCCAGGGCAACTGAACTTGTGAAACCGCCAAGCTTGATATCCTGGCCGCCATAAGACGGTTTAGCCCAGATGTATCTCCCGCCGATC
>Ga0209287_10000799_pt1 | contig 17357 bp, 19 predicted proteins | sample PPLLak3cmMay2015_2_FD_187255 | JGI IMG/M metagenome (GOLD analysis project Ga0209287, IMG submission 187255) | Freshwater sediment microbial communities from Prairie Pothole Lake near Jamestown, North Dakota, USA - PPLs Lake P8 Core (1) Depth... | ecosystem: Environmental > Aquatic > Freshwater... | reverse complement strand
CCAGTGGACCGATGATACATCCATGGCCCTCTGTCTGGCGACCAGCCTCGTTCAGCAGTCCGGATTCGATCCGCATGATCAGATGGAGCAGTACTGCCGCTGGCGAGACACGGGTTACTTGAGCAGCACCGGAACGCTGTTCGATATCGGGGGGACAGTCAAGCGCGCTCTCGAGAAATACCGGACGACGGGGGATCCGTTCGCCGGCGAGGACCACCCGTCGGCCGCCGGGAACGGCTGCATCATGCGCCTGGCGCCCGTTCCGATGTTTTATTTCGCCGATATCGACGCGGCCGAGCGATTCTCGGCCGACAGCTGCCGGACGACCCACGGGGCCTGCGAATGCCTGGACGGCAGCCGGTTACTGGCCCGGATCATCGTCCGGGCTTTGGCCGGGCGGGAGAAAAATGAGGTGCTGTTCGGCGACGGCGAAAGCTTCCGCGGCAGCACCAAGATCCAGGCGATCGCCCGGGGCGAGTACAAGAAGAAGCATGAGGAGGAAATCGTCGGCTCGGGGTATGTGGTCGACAGCCTCGAGGCCGCACTCTGGAGCTTTCTGCATGCCGGGTCGTTTAAAGACGCGGTGCTGCGGGCGGCCAACCTCGGGAAAGACGCCGACACGACCGCTGCGGTGTGTGGCCAAGTCGCGGGGGCGTTTTGGGGGGAGAGCGGGATTCCGGCGGGGTGGCTGGAGAAGCTGGCGATGCACGAGGAAATCCGCGACCTCGCCGACCGGCTCCATCTGCTCGCCATTCGGGATAAATAAGCCGGAGGATCATGGACGACAAGATCAATGTCAACGCTCTGTTTCTTGGCCCGAAGGCGGAAAACTACGCCTTCTTCAAGCAGATGCTCAACTACCTGATGGACGACTACGCCGACTGGCGGACCCATTTCCACCCGGACGATCCCCCCATCGTGACCGCGGCCGAGCAGGACCGGCCCGATTTTCTGGCGACGCTCCAGAAAACCCGCGAGGCGCTGATCGACCTGGCCGGAAACCTCCAGGTCAAGTCCGTCCCCTGGTTTTCGCCGCGCTACCTGGGGCACATGACCGCCGACACGCTGCTTGCGGCCAACCTCGGCTTCATGCTGACTCTCCTCTACAATCCCAACAACTGCGCCTATGAAGGCTCGCCGGCGACAACAGCCTTGGAGATCGAAGTCGGAAAGCAGCTGGCCGGGATGATGGGCTACGATCCGCAGAAGGCCTGGGGGCACATCACCTCGGGCGGGACGGTGGCTAACTACGAAGCCGTCTGGATGGCCCGGAATCTCAAATCGTTTCCCCTGGCCGTCCGGATGGTCAGGCCGGAACTGGTTGTCGGGAAGAGCGACTGGCAGCTCCTCAACCTCTCGACGTCGGCCATCCTCGATCTGGCCGACCGGGCCAAGGAAGCCGGGCTGTTTGACGAGGCCCGGCGGCATTCGGTCCGGGGTCTGGGGCTGGCCGGGGTCAGGCTGGGCAAAATTCTCGTCCCCGAGTCCAAGCATTATTCCTGGACCAAGGCCGCCGACATTCTCGGCCTCGGCCAGGAGAACATCGTCTCCGTGCCCGTTCGGGATGATTACCGGATGGACATCGCCGCCCTGAAACGCGAGATCGATCTCCTGGTCGCCGAGCATATCCCGATCCTCGCCGTCGTTGCCGTCTGCGGGACCACGGAAGAGGGAGCGGTCGACGCCTTTCATGAGGTTGTCCGGTTGCGGGATCGATATGAGGATCAGGGAGTCGGCTTCTATCTCCATGTCGATGCGGCCTACGGCGGATATGCCCGCACGCTGTTCCTGGACGAAAGCGGCGCGTTCATGGGCTACAACGAAGTCAATCGCCAGCATGCCCGGCAGGGGGTTCTCCACGCCGACATGGATTGGCTTCAGGTCGATGTGTATGAGTCCTTCAGAGCCCTGCCGGACGCCGATTCCATCACCGTGGATCCGCATAAGCTGGGTTACGTCCCTTATGCGGCCGGAGCGATCGTTGCCCGGGACCGGCGGATCGTCGATCTGATCTCGTACTTCGCCGCCTATGTGTTCGAAAAGACCGATGATAATCCTACCCTTCTCGGTAGCTACATCATGGAGGGATCGAAGGCGGGGGCGGCCGTCGCCGCTGTCTGGATGGCCCACCGGGTCGTGCCCCTGAACTTGACCGGATACGGCCGGATCATCGGGGCCAGCATCGAAGGGGCTTGCCGCTTCCACCGGTCGTTATTGAAGGCTGGCCCGCTGGAAGTCTGCGGACGCGAGTTCGAGATCCTTCCCCTGACCCGGCCCGATATCAACATCGTCGATTACGCCTTCCATGAAAAGGGCAACGACAGCTTAGAGGAGATGAACCGGTTGAACCAGGCCATTTATGAGCGGTGCTCGTACAAATCCGGACCGGTATATGTCAACGATTTCATCACCTCTAAAACGGCCCTGACTCGGGAGGAATACGGCGAAACGCCGCGATTCTTCGTCGAGAAGTTCGGCCTCCGGAATGGCGAGTGGGAGCGGCTGGGCAGCGTCTATGTCCTAAGGTCCTGCATCGTCACTCCGTTCCTGACCCATCACCTCACGTTCGAGGAATATTGGCGAAATTTCTGGGCGGCGATGGCCCGGGCCATCGCCGCCATCCATGCGTGAGGTCTACTTCAGCCTCTTGGCCTCGTAAATCCCGTCGGGCTGAATGAATTCGAGGCCGTTGACCTCGCCCTTGCCGTCGGTGAGGAATCGGAGGCTGACGACTTTTGCCTGCTTGAGGACGAATTCCCCGCCCAGGTCCGGCTCCAGCTCGAAAGGCGCCTGTCCGGGGATCGCCACGACCAGGACGCTTCCGCGGAGGCTGACCGAGACCGTCTGGCCGGACAGGTCGTACCGACCGGTGAATTTTTGCAGGAAGGCCGGGTCGGACTGTTTCGGATCGGGTTTTTTCGTGAAAACAATGTCGGCGACGTTCGGCTCGAAGGCGGCGACCAGGCCGGCCACCCGGCCGTTGACGTCGGTCCGGAAGGTGAGCTTAAAATCATCGTAGGACGGGTCTTCGATCTTTTTCCCGTTGAAGGTTTCGTAATGCCAGTGATCGAGGTTCGTGACGATGGCGTTGTAGCTGAATCCCAATCGGCCGCCGGTGAACGTCACCGTGAGGTCGCCATATCCCGGGTGGTGGTAATCGCCGGCGTAATCGGTCAGGGCGTGGGCCGGTTTGGTCCCCTTGACCTGGCGGACGGACTTCTTTTCGGCCGCTTTTTCGGATTCGGCGCTCGCTTTCTCCCTCTGTTTGGCTGCGTCGCCGACCCAGTCCTGCTTTTCCAAGCCCAGGATCCGGTCGGTCGCCGTCCGGATCAGAAGCTCCGGATATCCGGTCCCGTTCATGTTGGTCAGGACGACGAAGCCCAGGCCGTCGTCGGGGAGGAAGGAAACGAGGGCTGAAAACCCGTCGATGTTGCCGCCGTGATGGACGCGGCGGTGGCCCCGGTAAACGTCCGTCATCCAGCCCATTCCGTAAGCGAGGGAGACGACATGCGCGGTACTGGGCTCGCGGCCCATGACCATGTGGGGCTGGTGCATGTCGGAAACGACTTGCGGGCTGAGGAGGGCTTTGCCGCCGAACTTGCCGCCGGCCAGATGGACGGAAACCCAGTTGGCCATTTCCGTCGCGCTCGAATTGATCGAACCGGCCGGCCCGATCAAGGTGATGTCGCGGAAGGGAATTTTTTTTATCGTTTTTTCGGAATTGTCGTAAGGATAGGCAAAGTCGCTGTCCTTCTGCGACTCGAGGACCGAGAAATTCGACCGCTTCATGCTCAGGGGCTCGAAGACGAGCGACCGGACGGCGTCCTCCCAGGATTTCCCGGTCAGGGTCTCGAGAAGGAAGCCCGCGGTCAGGAACATGAGGTTGTTGTACTGCCATTTCTCCCGGAGGCCGGCCGAGGGCTGAAGATAGGCCAGCGCCCGAACCAGGTCTTCGCGGGACGCGGACTTGTTGTTGTACCAGAGCAGGTCGTGGCGGGGGAGACCGGAGCGGTGGGTGACCATGTCGCGCGGAGTCAGCTGTTCGCCGGCTTCCTTGTCATAAAGGCGGAACCAGGGGATGTAGGCCCGGATGGGCTTGTCCCAAGCCATTTTGCCCTCGTCCACAAGCTTGCCCAGGGCGAAAACCGTGAAAGCTTTGGACGAGGATCCAATGGCAAAAATAGTGTCCGGGCTGATGGGGATCTTATTCTCGTAGTCCTTGAATCCGAAGCCCTTGAGATAGACCACTTTGTCGTTTTTCACGACGGCGAAGGCCGCGCCGGGAACCTTGAGGGCTTGGAGGGCGTCGGTCGCGATTTGATCGAATCCTTCCAGGGCGGCCAGGACCTTGGCCGAAGAATCGCCGCCGAGCTCCAGGGTGAAGGGGAAGCCGCGGCCGTTCTGGGTGAACGTCCCGGTTATTTTCTTCCCATCGGCCGAGAGCTCACCTTGAAAGGTCGGGTCGCCGGGGGCATCCTTGATTTTAAATGTCGCCTTGTTTCCCTCGAGGACAATCCCGGTTAAGGGAAGGTCGACGGCCTTCTGCAGGGGAATCGAAATGTCACCCGTCCAGCCGCCGTCTTTGGCGGCGAAATCGATGTTGACTTCCATTTTCTGCCCGGGAAGATCGAGAGTGCCTTCCCAATGGCCGGCCAGGGTTGGTCCGGATTGGGCGGCCGCGGAAAAAACGAGCAGGAGCGCGGCCAGAACGGTAAGGGCGGATTTTTTAAGAGGATGGTGCATGACACTCTCTCCCAGGATGGAAATCGCGGCCCATCAACCCGGGCCGTGTCATATTATACGAGTATTCACGAGCCGGAGTTCAACCCTCAACCCCTCGGGGACAACGGGAAGAGGAACTAAGGATTATATTCCGAGGATGACTCCGATACGGAGGCTGAAGCCGCTGAAATCGATTTTCGCGTCCCGGGAGGTTCGGACGTTTTCCCCGGTCGGGGCGGCGCCGGTCAAGTCGATATACCCATACCAGTCGCTGTAGGACGTCTTGGCTTCCCAATATCGAAGTGTTCCATCCCAGCCGAACTGCTCGCGGTAGGTCACGCTGCCCGTGAACCCGGAGATGGAGGCATACCGGCCGGCCGCTTCGACGAGCAAGCTCAGGTTGGAGGAAAGCTTCATTTCCAGGCCGACTCCTCCGTGAAATCCGAATCCCTCCGCCTTGGAGTCGATGATATACACATCGCTCTCCGAACCGACCGTCCGCGAATTCAACATCGTTTTGGCAAAATAATAGCCGAGGCCGGCGTGAAATTGGATGGCCCATTTATCGCTGAGCGGCGAAAAGTAAAACGCGCTCAGCTTGATCGGGATCGCCGAGGGTTTTCCGTAAAATTCCCAATCCCATGTATCGGCGGGCGACCCGAAGGAGATATTCGAAGTCTTCTTGGCGGAGAGAATTTCCGTCCCGATTCCCACGGCCCAATTCGGCGTCAGGTGAAAAAGGACGTCGCCGCCGAGGTTGAAGCCGAGATGGACGGGTTTGGCCGAACCCGTTTTATCGGGATATCCGATGTACGTCCTGAGGGCCGTGTAAAAGTCTTCCCAACCCTGGAGCCCGAGGTTGAGATCTCCGCCCGCAAGGTAATTCCCCCCGCCGTAGAGGCGGAACGATAACTGGCCGGCGTTCATCGCCGACGGCAGGAGGAGCAGGGCGATCATTAAAAACAAACCGGGCATCAGAAACTTTTTCATCATATCTCCTTTTTTGCGGCCGGTCGTTATCCCAAAAGCTCCGAACGGGAGCGATTGTGATTGATGTTGAAGATGATCCGGGCGAAGTCCTTGGCTGCAGAGACTTCGTTTCCCTTGAGGAGGTTGACCATTTTCAAATCTCTTCCATATGGTTGTTGGGATCCGACTTCGTCATCTCGAGAAACCAGATCTTCGTGAACTCCTCGAGAATGATCCTGGCCATGCGGGCCATCTTGTCCCGGTCGAAATCCGGAAAGACGCCCCTTAATTTCGGGAAGGCCTTGTCCATCGTGGCGGCGAGCAGAGCGGCGAAGCATTCGTCGTAGTCCCGGCGATAAGTTTCGGCATAGGTGTCAATCCATTCGTTGATGGCCTCCGGGCCGGGATCGCAGCCTTTTTCAATCCCCTTGAACCATTTGTGCTTCAAGGCTTCCCGGATCTGATTCTGCATCAAGGTCTTCATGTCCATGGGGAGACTCCGTCTTCGGATCTATTTTATCATTGATAGGGCTGGAGATGCTCTTCGAGGAACCCCCAGATCAGATTCCAACCGTCGCGCTGGGCCGGGGTGTTTTGCGGGGCCGTTTTTTCCGGATTGACCAGCCGTTCGAAGGAATGCCCGCCCGGCGGGTCGACATAGATTTTCGTCTCGGCCAGGCGGGGAAGGTGGTACTCCAGGGCATGGATCATCGCCTCGCATTCGACGAAATTGACATCCTGGTCGTTGGTCGCGACATGGACTCGGACCGGGACCTTGATTTTGTCCACGTTGTATACGGGCGAGCGCTCGATGTAGATATCCCGCTTTTGATGGACTTCGCCGCCGATCCGTTTCTGGACAACGAATTGCTCCTCGTAAGACGGGCCCTTGTAGGACAGGCGGAACACGAGATTGGTGACCGGTACCCCGGCATAGCCGCACTTGAAGACGTTGCCCTGGTCGCGGATCAGCGTGTGAAGAGTGATGAATCCGCCGTGGCTCCAGCCGATCATCCCGATCCGCTCGGGGTCGACTTCGGGGACGTTGGCCTTCAGATAATCGGCCGCGGCCATCGCATCATCGACCTCGTATCCGCCGTAATCGATCGCCTCGTAAAACTCCTTCCCGTAGCCGGTGCTTCCCCGATAATCCATGGCGATGACGACATATCCGCGATCCACGGCCTCGTGGATAAACGGGAGGGACCCCGAGTCGAAGTTGGAATGCACCCCGCCGTGAACCCAGACCAGGGCCGGATGGCTCTTGGGGCCGCGCGGCGTCATGGGCCGGAAAACGTAGGCCGGAATTGTCATTCCGTCGACCGGACTGGGATAGGAGGTCTTGGCGTATTTCAATCCGGCGTCGGCGGCCAGTTTTTCGATCAGCGCGTCATCCTCATTCTTGGCCTTGATGTCGGATTCATGGCGGGCGGCCCCGCCCTGGTTCTGGACGGATCGAAGCTCGTCCTGCAAGGCCTTGATCTTTTTCTCGAGCTCCTGCATCTGAGCCCGGCGCCGAATCTGTGCTTCCCGGGCCTGCTGCTGGGCGGGGGTGAGCTGCGAAGAGGGCGTCAGCTGCGTTTGGGGGGAGGGGAGAGCGGCCGCGGCGGGCGAAAGGCAAATCGCGGCGAATAATCCGGCGAGGGTCAAATGAGCGAATCGTTTCGGATGCATCCTCTGCTCCTTCTATCGTTCTGAAACGGAGGGGATATGCTATCGCCGGCTGCGCCGGGTTGTCAACGCGGCGATGGCTTTGTTTTTCTCTCAAGTGTCGCCAAGGCGTCTTTGAGGATGGGAATGATGAGGAGATCTTTTGGGCGATGGATCGCTTCTTTGCTTTTAATGATCCGGTCCAAAGAAAGGATGCGAACGGTGAAACCGCCGAGTTTGATGGGAATCGAGTTCTCGATTTCCTCGTCATATGTCCCAAGCCCGTGCATCGTGAGAACAACAGCGAATATTTCAACTCCGGAGCCGGCGAATGTCGGGGGGATGGTTTCCGAAGAGAGTTCGCCGGCTGAAAAATTAAATAATTGATTTTATTATAATTAATGGCAATAATTAATAAAGTTAATATAGATATTGAATATATTAATAAAAACACTTGACTAATATTAACTCTCATTGTATATTGCCTTCGAAAAATGAAGTTAATGAGGATTTAAATGACTCAAGAATGGAACGAATTAGTCAGGCTGACCCAGGGAGAGCCGTTTACAATCGAAAGGATCCGCCTGAAAGACAGAGATATCGCCATCGAGGGTAGTTTCGACCTCCCGCCTCTGGCCCGGCTGCGGTCCGAAGACGTTCTGTTCATCACCGCCTTCGTCCGAAGCCACGGCTCGATCAAGGAAATGGAGGCCCAGTTCGGGATCAGCTACCCGACGGTCAAGAACCGGCTGAACGCGGTCGCCGCCCAGCTGCCCTTCGTCGACGTCAACCCTCCTTCGGCCAAGCGCGATGTCATCGACCAGCTCGAACGCGGCGAGATCGATGTCGCCGAAGCCCTCAAGCGGATGAAAGGATAAACCCATGCTTCCCTTCTGGCTGCGCCTCCGTATCGCCAAACCCGGCCATCGTGGCTTCCGGCTCTGGTTCCCGGTCATCCTGATCTGGATCATCCTGGCGGCCCTGCTGATCGCCCTCTTCCCGCTCATGCTGCTTGCCGCCCTGATCACCCGGCAGAGCGGGCCTGGAAAGGTCCTGCTTCTGCTGTACCCGATGCTGGCCGCCGTGCTCTGGAACCTGTCCGGCCTGCATATCGAAGCAAAAGACGACGAGAACGACATCCTCATCGACTTCGCCTAACTCAGAAACAAAATTGCAGGCTAACTCAGAAATCAATAAAAGGAGAATTTCGATGAACGAAGAAAAACGTAAAATCCTGGACATGCTGGCCCAGGGAAAAATCACGGTCGACGAGGCCGAGAAGCTCCTGACTGCGGTCGGGGAGCCGTCTGAAGAAACCGCCCCGGTCGCGGGCGGAAAGCGGCAGTGGAAATACCTGCGGGTGCTGGTCGAGCCCGGACCCGGAAGCGAGAACAACGACAAGGTCAACGTCCGCGTCCCGTTCAAGCTCATCCGGGCCGGGCTCAAGTTCGCCGCTTTCATTCCCCGGGAGTACCAGGGCAAGGTCGGCGAGGCCTTTAAGGAAAAAGGCATGAACGTGGACCTGGCCAAGATCACGCCCGAGGACCTGGAGGAGCTCGTCAGCAACCTCGACGACATGACCGTCGAGGTCGACGGCAAGGACAAGGTCCGGGTCTTCTGCGAATAACCTCGCCGGACCGGGGCCGCCGGATCGCTGGAATCCGGCGGCCCCGGCGTGTAAGATGATCATGAATCGCGTTTCACCAAAGCCAACGAGGAAAAATTCGACGAAGGAACAACGAGAAGGAGACCCGACATGGAGCTCACGAAAAGCCGGTTTATCGTTATGGCCGTTCTCCTGGCCGCTTTCGGCTTTACTCTTTTACTCGGCGGCGGGCGGCAGGCCGCCGCGAAAAAGTCCTTCGCGGTCCTGACCGTTCTCTATGACAATACCGCGGCCAAGGAAGGCCTGGAGCCCGACTGGGGATTCGCGGCAATCATCCAAGGGCTCGAAAAAACCATTCTCTTCGACACCGGGACCAAGGAAGACGTCTTTCTGAACAACGCGAAGGCGCTGGACGTCGATTTGAAAAAGGTCGATCTCGTCTTTGTTTCCCATGAGCATAACGATCATACCGGGGGCCTCCAAGCCTTTCTTCGGATCAAGTCGGGGATTCCGATCTATGTCCCGGCCGGGGCCGGGCAGCCTTTCCAGGACGCGTTGAATAAAGGCGGCGGCCAAGTCGTCGCCGTCAAGGATCCGGTGACGCTGATGCCCGGCGTTATTTCCAGCGGAGATGTCGGGAAAGCCATTCCCGAACAGGCCTTGGTCTTCGACACGCCGAAGGGCTTGATTCTCGTCACCGGCTGCGCCCACCCGGGGATCGTCATGATGGTCGAGAAGGCCAGGGAACTCGGGAAAAAGGACGTCTGGATGGTCCTGGGCGGCTTTCATCTCGTTCAAACGCCGCCGGCCGAGGTCGAGAAAATCGTCGCCCGGTTCAAGGAATTGGGCGTCAAGCGCGTCGGGGCGACCCATTGCACCGGGGCCCCCGCCATCGAAATGTTCCGGAAAGCGTACGGGGCGGACTTCGTCGAGCTCGGCGTAGGCCGGAAGATCGAGCTGCTCGTCAGGTAGTTTATCGCCGCCGCAAAACTTCCTCCCTTCCCTTTCGTAGAGTATGATAACCCCCGCGGAGGGAGGGAGAACCATGCTTGAAATCAAAAACTTGACTAAATCTTACGGTGATGTCCTGGCCCTCGACCATTTCTCGCTGGATCTTAAAAAAGGCGAAGTCCTGGGCCTCCTCGGCCCGAACGGGGCTGGAAAAACGACCTTGATTTCGATCCTGGCCGGGACGGTGCGCGATTTCACCGGGAACGTGTCCTTCCTCGGGAAAGACCTGTTTTCCGACCGCAACCTGAAGAATCGCCTGGGGATCGTCCCCCAGGACATGGCCTTCTACGAGGAATTGAACGCCGTGGACAACCTCCTGTTCTGGGGCGGCCTCTACGACGTGCCGCGGGCCGAGCTGAAAAAAAGGGCCGTGGAAATCCTGGAAACGGTCGGGCTTTCAGGCCGATCCAAGGAGCCGGTGAAGAATTTTTCCGGGGGAATGAAGCGCCGTCTCAACACGGCCATCGGGCTGCTCCACAAACCCGACCTGCTTCTCCTGGACGAGCCGACCGTCGGCATCGACGTCCAGGCCAAAGTCAGCATCCTCGACCTCATCCGTAAAGTCGGGGCCGAAGGCACGGGCGTCATCTTCACCACCCACCAGCTGGCCGAGGTGGAGAACACCTGTTCCCGCATCGCCATCATGGACCATGGCCGCATCCTGGCCCAGGGGACGCTGGAAGAACTGATCCGTCTCGTCGGGGAGAAAGATATCGTCGAGATCTCCGGCGAATTCGCGGCCGCGGCCTTTTCCGAGGCGCTCAAGGATCTCGACGGCAACGGGATCGCGTTGCTCACGGCGGCCGACAACGTGGCCGCCCTGGCCGTCTCCGACACGGAACGAATCCCGAAAATCATGGACCGCCTCTTCCGGAAAAAGTTGGCCGTCACCGATCTCAAGATCAAGTCGCCCAACCTGGAGACAGTCTTTTTGAAGCTGACCGGCCGCAGCTTGAGGGATTGAGCCATGCGCCGGCTTCTTTCTATCCTGAAAAACGACATCCGGCGCCATCTCAAGGCGCCGCTGGTCATCTTGATTTACATCGCGATCCCGATCGCGATGACCGGCCTGATGGGCATCATTTTCGCTCCCGATGCCGAGGGCAACGAGCTGCCGCCCATCCAGGTCGTCCTCGTCGACAAGGACAAGGGGTTGGCCTCCCGCCTGCTTCTCGGGGCCTTTGACGCCGATCAGATGAAGAAAATGTTCCAGGTGACCGTGGCCGACGAGGCCGAGGGCCGCATGCGCATGGAAAAGGGAAAGGCTTCGGCCATAGTCGTCATCCCGGAGCGCTTCACCCTCGACCTATTGGATATCAAACCGGTTACCCTCGAGGTGGTGAAAAATCCGGCCCAGCAGTACCTCCCCGACGTCGTCGAGGAGTTCATGAACACCATGGCCGTGATGCTTTCGGGCGCGGTCCAGGCTTTCGAGCCCGAGGCCCGGGGCATCCGGGCGATGCTGGACGGCCCGGTCGACGCCTTTCCCTGGGAAACCCTGGGTCCGGAGCTGGGAAAAGCCCAGAAAAAAATCGAGGCCGTCTCGAAATATATCAACCCGCTCCTCCTCAGCCTCAAAACGGAGAAAACTCAGGCCGCCGGGGCCAAGGCCAATCTCTCCCGTAACGACATTTTCTCCATTATCCTCCCGGGCATGGCGATCATGTTTCTGCTGTTCATCATCCAGACGGTCATGCGGGACATGATTTCCGAGCGCGAGGACGGAAAGCTCCGCCGGATGCTGATCACCCCCCTTCGGCCGGGAGAGCTCATCGGCGCCCGCATTCTGGGCGGATGGTTCATCGGGATCGTGATCCTCCTGGCGATGTCCGGCTTCGGAACGCTGGTCTTCCGTGTCCATTGGGGTCCTTTCGGCTGGTACCTGATGCTCGGGGCTGTGGCGGCGTTCTGGACGGCCGCTTTCTTCGCCCTGATGAACGCCTTGGTCAAAAACCGCAACCAGGCCGGGGCGATCAGTCCGGCGATCATCCTGGCCTTCAGCATCTTCGGGGGCTCGCTGATGAATCCGGAGGCGATGCCGAGCGCCTTCCGGACGATCGGGATCGTGACGCCCAATAAATGGTTTGTCGATGGAGCGGCTCTCGTCCGGGACGGCCGCTTCCCGGCGATGTCCTTGTTGGTCCTGGCCGCAAGCGGCCTGGTTCTGTTGCTCCTGGCCGTTCCGGCGCTTCGCCGCCGTTCGCAGGTCTGACCATGAAAAATTTCAAACGCATTCTCCGTATCGCCGGAAATGACTTGCGGATCATGGTCAAAGACAAGGCTTTTTTCTTCTGGACGCTGGCTTTCCCGGTCCTGTTCATCGTCCTTTTCGGGCTTCTCTACAAGTCGGGCGACAACGCCCCCTCCAAGGCCGAGCTGACCGTCGTCAACATGGACCAGGGCGGCTGGGGCGCTTATTTCCTGGAAAAAATCAAATCCCCCGGCATCGATGTCAAAATGGCCGAATCGGAGCCGGCGGAATACAACCGCCTTTTAATCCTTCCTCCCGACTTTTCGGCGAAGATCGAAGCGCGCAAGGAACAGGCGTTGGCGTTCAAGAAGCGGGAGGACGCCTCGGTCCAGGCAGCCGCCCGCGTCGAAACGCGCCTCTTCCAGGCCATCGCCCGGGTTCTGAGCGAGCTGGTGTTATATGGGGACGGGGATCTTTCGAAATTTCTGAGCGCCCACGCCGAGTTCAAAGATCTCGTCACGGTTAAAAGCCGCTTCCCGGAAAATACGGTCACCATCGTCCCCAGCGGTTTCGATCATTCCATCCCGGGAACGACCGTTCAGTTCATCATGATGATGGTCATTCTCTACGGCGGCATTTCGGTGATGGAGGACCGGAAAAAAGGGATCATGAGCCGAATGCTGTTCTCGCCGCTTTCGACCGGCGGATTGTTCCAGGCCAAGCTTCTCGGCCGATGGCTGATGGGAATGATGCAGGCCCTGCTCCTCTTCACCGTCGGCAAGATCTTCTTCAAGCTCGACCTTGGCGATGTCCCGCTCGCGCTCCTGGTGATCGCCGTTTTCGCCCTGGCCATGGCCGCCCTGAGCGTGTTTATCGGCTCGCTGTGCGCCAAGGAAGATGTCATCATCGGAGTCGCCGTCTTGATCGCCAACGTGTTCGCGGCCCTAGGCGGCTGCTGGTGGCCCATCGAAGTGGTGCCTCCGGCCGTCCGTCAGGTGGGGATGGTCTCGCCGGCCTACTGGGCGATGGACGCCCTTCACAAACTTCGGTTTTTCCAGGGCGATTTCGCGGCCATTCTGCCCCACGTGATGATCCTGCTGGGGATTTCGGCGGTACTTTCGCTTCTGGCCGCCAAGTATTTCAAGATCAGGGATTGACGAGCGGTTCCCCAACCTGATCTTGGCCCGAATCTTGAGTCTTTTCTCCCGCCATGGCGGGAGTCTATCGTCCTCGGCATCCGTATATTGACGTTTTCCTGTAAAACGCGGGGATTCTGCCCGTCCTGCCAGGCGAAGCGGGTCGAAATATGGGGTCCACCCGCATCTTCATTTTCTGGTGACGTGCGGCGGTCTGGACGCGGCGGGAGTTTTCCACGAAATCGCCCGGATCGATGACGCCCGGCTGTCGGAGCTCTTTGCCCGGGAGGTCCTGGCGATGCTCGTGGCCAAGGGGTTGCTGAACCCGGAGTGGGCGGAACGCCTTCTTTCTTGGCGGCATTCCGGATTCAACGTCCATAGTTTGGTTCGGACCGAAACCAAGGCCGATGCGGAGCGGGTGGGGGGAAGTACATGATCCGGCCGGTCGTTTCCTTGGAACGGCTCGAGTTTATCGAGCCGGAGGGCCGGGTGGGCTACCGTATCGGCCGTAAGGACGGGGAGCAAGAGTCGATGGATTATATGGAGTTCATCGCCCGGGTGACATCCCATATTCCGGATAGAGGCCAGGTCATGGTCCGGTATTACGGCCTATATGCGAATGCGTACCGGGGAAGGGCTAAGAAAGGGGGGCGCGGTGGACTTTCGTGGGCTGCGGGAGAGATATCGGCCGTTATCCTCAAAAGGCTGGGCCGCCCTGATTCGCAAAGCTCATGTAGGACAGACGAAGCGTCGCCCTGATTCGCAAGGTGTATGAGGTAATGTTGGATCTTCCGATGATCGCCGACCCCCCGGTCGATTATTTTTCGTGATGGGTTCCGGGATAGAAAGGGCGGGATCCGGCCGATTTTCGGTTTATTCGGAGTCTCGGCCAGCGTCCGGACCATATCGGGCCGTCTAAGCTCGTCTTAACTCGGGCTTGACAGGCCAGGTGCGCTCCCATATTCTCATTTTGGAGGGAAAGATGGGATTTCATGATGAGACGAGGTTTGTCGTCGCAGCCGCTAGAAAAAGGAAATTCCTATCATCTCCCCGATAGCAGTTTCTTGAGTGCCACGACCTGTTCCGCAGCAGCAGCATTGGCCGGGTTCAAGGCCACAGCCTGCGAATAATTCTGTAGCGCCAGGTCAAATTGCTTGTTGAGAAAGTATGCTCTGGCCAGGGCGACATAGGATTGATCATGCTTTGGCCAGAGGGACACATTCACTTTCAGAAGCAGGATGGCTCGGGGATAATCGATCTGCTCAGTCTGGAAAAATTGAGCCTGGTGATAAATCTTGTAAGTGAAGGCACCGTTCCAGATAAAAGAATCATTGACTGTCTTGACCAGTTCCGCAGCGCTTTTTTCGCTGTCGGTCATTCCCGGCGCCCCCAGGTTCCGGATCATCGTCAAAATCTTGTTATACTCTGTGTGATAGATTCGACCCGGTTCATTATCGTGGAAGAGTTCGGGAATGTTCAGGACCCGGTCGCCTTTGGCCAGCTCTTTTTCGAGGTCGAAGACAACCTCTTGTTTGAAATCATAAAAATAATACAGGTGAACGGTCGGCCTGGTTAACTCATAGATGGTCGTATACTGGGTGTCGACCCGGTTCTTTTCTCGTTCCTGGTGAACCCCTTCCATGATGACCCGACAGTTTTCAAGAGTGGCTTCACTTGAAGTCGCCAGGGCGGCCGTTGCTTTGTCGAATCTCCAGCATTCTTTCTTCTCGCCCGGCCGACGATTGGTCTGCACGAAGTACGATTCCTCTCCGCAGATGAGCTCATCCCCGGTAACATACAAGTTCTTGCCGGCGCTATCAACAAAGCGCAGATTGGCTTCGCTCAGGAATGACAGGTCGTATTGCTCCAGCAGGGATTTCACTTCCGCTACAGTCGCGCACTCGCGCATGATCTTTTTTTCCAGGTCGAGGGCGGATATCGACTTCTTGCCGGCGCCGCTTTTCTGTGCCTTGAAAGACTGGGTGAAGCCATCGAATACCAGGCCCTTCGTGTTCATTCCGCCCTGAGGATAGAGGTTGTCGAAGCCGACATAGACGGCTCCATAAGCGCCATTCTTCCCGGTCTCGAACCAGATCCGGGTATTGGGATTCAACTGATCTTCGATATTGCCGACGATAGTCTTTCCATCCTTGCTAATCTTGACCATGCTGCAGGGATATATGACGGTTGTTCCTGCCAGAAACAAGGCCAATAACAATATAAAAAAAAATCCTTTTCGTTTCATCATTTTCATATATCTCCTCTGGTAAGCGCTTTTGCGCCTCTAAGGAAAGAAGACTACCTGATTAGAATTTATTTTTCAAGTTCAGAGCGGCGATATTGTTTTTCCAGGCAACACGATTGAGGCATAAGTGCTTTCAGATCGTCTTCTGTTTTGGCAAGAGACAGGTTTTCAAATAAGTGGCAGAGATATTTAATATTTCCGGCCGGTGGTCAAGGAGGTCGTTGAGAAGTATCTGGACTGCGGGAATCCCCACTGCGGCTTCGCCCTGATTCGCAAAACTCATGGAGGACAGACGAAGCGTCGCCCTGATTCGCAAAGTGTATGAGGTCGATCCGCTGAAATGTCCTAAGTGCGGGGGGCGGATGACGGTCATGGCCTTCTTGACGCGGGCGTCCGTGATAGACCGGATTATTGATCATCTCAAGATATCGTTTACGGCCGAGCGCGCGCCGTTCCTGATTCGCAAGGCTCATGTAGGACGATGAAGCATCGCCGGCAAGCGAACTTCAGGATCTTCCTTTGATCGCCGACCCTCCGGTCGACTATTTTTCATAATGGGCTCCGGGATTGAAAGGATGGTTCCGGCCGATTTTCTGCTTATTCGGAGTCTCGAGCAATAGTCGGGCCGGGGCGATACGCCTTCAACGGGACTTGACAGGTTTCGACCGCTCAATTATCCTCATTTTGTAGGGAAAGATGGGATTTCATGACGAAACGGAGATTGCCGCCGCGGTCGCCGGAAAAAGGAAATTCCTAAAAACAATTCCTAAAAACGTTATATAGCTAAAAATCGAGAAGGGTATTATGGAAAAAAGAAAAGATAATGAAGCACCATTTGCAATATCCAAAAAGGGAATGCGATTCCATCATCTTGGTATTCCAACCAATGAAGTAAAACCTAACGAAAAATATTTAGAACAGTATAAGTTTTATGTCTCTGGTTTTGATACAAGTGAATTTGGAATTGAGTGGATGCGTTTTGAGGAAGGCAGTCCGATTTCAGAAATAATTCAGAAAGTTCCACATATAGCATTTGAAGTTGATAATCTCGATTCGGCTATCGAAGGGAAAGAATTGCTTGGCGAAATAAGTTCTCCCGCAAAAGGTATACGGGTAGCGATGATGATAGAAAACGGTGCACCGGTAGAATTTATAGAATTTGATAAAAACATTTAATTAATATAACGTCATCCGACATCTTCTGGACTGCTTTGAATATTTTGGGGGCCGGCCGCGGGAGCTGGTGATCGACCAGGACCGGCTGATGGTCGTCAGTGAAAACGGCGGGGATGTCGTCTTCACCCGGGAATTTAAGCAGCTGATCGAGGAACAGGAGCTGGAGCTGTATGTCTGTCGGAAGGCAGACCCGGAATCGAAGGGCAAGGTGGAAAACCTGGTAAAGTTCGTCAAAGGCAGCTTCCTGTCGACCCGTGACTTCGCCACCGTCGATGAGGGCAACGCCGGGCTCCGGGGCTGGCTCGAGCGGCGGGCCAACGGAAAGATCTCCCAAGCGACCAAGCAGATCCCGGCCCTTCTGATCGGACTGGAGCGGGAGCATCTTCGGCCGTTGAAAAACTCCATTTTTCGCAAGGAGACGCTATGCGGCCGGGAAGAGCGGACGGCCTCTGACAAGGCCCTGATCTCGGTTCTGGCCTGCCAGTACCAACTGCCGGCCGGGTACCGGAACAAGACAGTCGAAATCTTCACGGACCTCATCCCTTAAAACTGATCCAGACAAAATGTTAGTTTTTTGGCAAAATATCTCTCTCGAGGGAGGCTTTGCCGATGAAGAAATCGAAGTTCACCGAGGAGCAGATCGCCTTTGCC
>Ga0209287_10000798_pt1 | contig 17361 bp, 15 predicted proteins | sample PPLLak3cmMay2015_2_FD_187255 | JGI IMG/M metagenome (GOLD analysis project Ga0209287, IMG submission 187255) | Freshwater sediment microbial communities from Prairie Pothole Lake near Jamestown, North Dakota, USA - PPLs Lake P8 Core (1) Depth... | ecosystem: Environmental > Aquatic > Freshwater... | reverse complement strand
TTTTCCCAACGGCCAGAATGAACGGAGAGTCCAGAAAAAAAATAACTGAACGATTAAAAGAATTTTCTTCCGAAGAAATTTTACAAGCAATCGAAAACTTCCAATTTAGTCCATATTGGAGTGACAACTCAAATACTCCTAGAACAATCAACTGGTTCTTTGATTCAGATAAACGGATTGAGATGTTTTTAAGTCTTAATCCATTAGAACAACCTGACATTCTTTACCAGTATGAAAAAAGTATAGATAAAAACGATAAAGAACTGCCAACATAAAAGTAAGTTGTTAACACTTCATATATAGAACTATATGTACATTGCTGACGCACCTATTATATTTATATAAGGAAGTTATTTTTACAGGACAAGTAAAATATCATTAACTTAAAATAACCCCTAAAACTTATATGAATAGTGTCACTGAAATAAAAGATTGTTTGATAGTTGACGAGATTGAAAGAATCCAAATTCTTTCAATAGAACGATTGAGACATGAACTTATTGAAGTTAAAACAAGAAAAATAGAAGAAATGTCAGATGTCGAAATATTAAAAATGTGTCAAAGAAATAAAAATGGAACCTGAAACTAAAAAGAAAATACGAGTCGCTCTTTATTTGAGAGTCTCTACAGACGAACAAACCAAAGGATATGGACTTGCAGTTCAAAAAGAAAAACTTCTGGCTTTTGTTCAGTCTCAAGATTATTTTCTTGATGAAAAACATATCTATTCCGAAGAAGGTTTTTCAGGAACTCTACCAGTTGACCATAGACCCCAACTAAAAAAATTATTCACTGACGCACAAAGCAAAGAGTTTGATATTGTTCTTGTTTACAGACTTGATAGATTTTTTAGAAAGACTAGATTATTACTAGAAGCAATAGATATTCTCGGAAGTTACAATGTCGGTTTTCGTTCAACAACAGAATCATTCGATACTACGAATAGCACTGGTAAATTCATGACTACTCTTTTAGGTGCAGTAGCTGAAATGGAGAGAGACACTATCAGAGAAAGAACATCAAACGGAAAACTATGTGCCGCCAAATCAGGAAAATGGGTAACAGGAATCCCACCTTATGGATTTAAAGTAGATAAAAAGACAAGAAAACTTATTCTTGTTCCAGAAGAAGCAAGAGTAGTTGAAAAACTTTTTAAGTGGCTTATTGAAGAACGGCTATCGCTAAATGAGCTAGAAAGAAGAATGAACCAAATGAAAATACCTTCTCCTTACTCTACTAAAGTAAAAAAACGAACTACTAACAACTACTGGTATAAACGAACCATTGGGAGAATCTTAACAAACGAAGTTTACACTGGAGTTTTCTACTATAGAAAATATAAACGCCCTTTTAATAATCTTACGAGTATAACAGATAATGACAAGTTAAGACCAAGAGAAGACTGGGTAAAAATGGAAACTTCTGTATTAGTTTCTCCAGAAACTTTTGAGCTTGCAAAAAAGCAACTTACAAAAAATAGAGAGTTTTCAAAAAGAAATCAAAAACGAGAATATTTATATTCAAAACTTATTTATTGTGGAAAATGTAACTATAAAATGTTTAGTGGTTTTCAACCCCCACTAAAAAACTGGGAGGGAAGTGGTGGAAGATACTATCATGGAGTTTATAGAAAAGATGACGCAGTTGGTACTACACAAAGGTGTCAGTGGTGTCCTAACTATGCCGAGACTAGACTGGAACCTATTTGGGAATGTTTAAAGGAAATACTTAAAAATCCACAAAATATGTTTCAACCATTGAAACAATATATCTACAAAACAGAAAATCCTCAGTTGACTAAAACACGAATAAAAGAAATCGAAACCGAGTTAATAACGATTAGTGAAAAACGAAATAGAGCTACTGAACTTTATGTAAACGGACAAATATCTAAAACACAACATGAAACGTATGTTAACCAGTATAAAAATGACGAACAAAAACTTAAAGATGAAACAATACATCTCCACCAGACATCTATAAACAAAAAAGAAAAAGCTGAAAGAGAAGTATCTTTAAATAAAACATACGAACAAATTAAAGATAGATTAGAAAATGTTTCATATGAAGAAAAACAAAAAATCATATTTCTATTTATTGAACGCATTACTATCTATGCTAAAGAAGATTATGTTAATGTTGTTTTCAGGTTCCCCAGTTATACAAAGACAGAAAATATTAGTCTAGCAGAAAGAGTTTCACAAGAAAAAGACGAGTCATTCCCACTCATACTAAATATAAAGACAATTTCGGAGTTAGAAAGAAGAATAGAAGTAATAAAATCTAATCCTATGATGTATAAACCAAAGACACTTATCTTTTAAATGGTATAGACTACCAACCAAAGGATAAACATTCATCAGATGTGACCACAGAAACCTACAGCACACTATTAGATTGATTCTATTCTTGAGGAATCTATCCACTTTAGTAATAACGGTTTCTTTTGTTTAGTTGAAATCAAATATACTTTTTTTCTTGCTCTTGTTAATGCCACTAGAATGTTAAAAACATCTTTATCAGTAACTCCAACTTTTTTATCCTGAATACAATAGTCATCATCAAAGTGAGTTATAAAAACATAATCTTCGGAAAGTCCTTTTGAACTTGGTATTGTTGTAACGGTAATAGGAATATCTTTTATTCCTCGATAGTCACCATATCCACCTCCTTCATCGTGACGCATTTCATCTAGAAGTTTTTCACTGGCTATTTGATAAGGTCCATATCCAATTTTATCAAAAAATATTTCCAGTTTGTCTTTTTTTACTTCTTTTTCTTCATAAATCTTTTTTAGTGTGCTTACTAGTTTTTTTACTTCTTCTTTTATTTCTTTAGATAATAATTCCGATATTCCTTTATTATTTTTTTCTGTTTCTTTTAAGATCAATGTTAACTCTTCATTAGAAAGAAAATCTTTTGATACAATCCGCCACGCTAGATTACTATCTTTATCTTCTAAAAGTAATCTCAACCCATCCAATAAAGTTGGTTCTTTTACAGAAGAACTGGAAGGAGAGGAGACATCTCTAAATCCTTTCTTTTTTAATGATTTCACTATATATGGTAGTGACATTTTTTTTAGTTGTGGGGGCAAAATCACTAATACTGAAAACTTTTTTCTTTCAACAGAAGCTATTTTAGCAACTTCTGTTTGAATAAAGTTTGGAATACTTGTTTGATATTTTTGAGTATAAACAATTTTTGGATTTTCTTTAGATTCTTTATCTTTCTCTTTACATGAAAAATATTGATAATATTTTTCTATACGTCCTCCAAGTAGTTTTTCTTTCTTCGCACTTTGTATTAAATCATTAACGGCGTCAACTATTACTTTTGTGCTTCTGGAACAGAACGGTAATGGAAATGCTACATAGTCTGGAGATAATATTCCATGTTTGTGACGAATATGTTTAGGATTTGCTTTCTTTAAATCTACATAGAGTGATTGGTCATCGTCTCCCGCAATAAGTATTGGGCTTTTTTCAGCTAGTAAATCAATCAGGGCTACTTCTACCTTATTAAAATCTTGGAACTCATCAACAACAACTTGATTATATTGAGGAACTTTATCTTTATGTCCTTCTAAATATTTTACTAATGCATAGATAACATCAGAGAATCCATAGTATTTACCATAATAATCTTTTCTTTTTTTATAAAAGTCTAAATGCACTTCATCTTCTTCTCCTTCTTGAAATATTTTATCAAAATCAATATTTTCCTCTCCTTTTAAAATCAAAGCATCTTCTTTAATAACTTCTGATAGTTTAGGAAAAATAACAGCTCCAAATTTTTTCTTTAAAAAACTAGTTGAGAATCCATGCAGGGTTCTTACTTCAGATAAACCAAACAATCCTAATGACAGGTCATTAACAAGTGCATTTATGAAGGTTAGTGTGAGTGTCTCACCTCCTTTCTTCTCCAGTAGTTTAGCAAACAGAAAAGTTTTTCCTGTGCCAGGTCCTGCTACTACAACTATTTTTGTAGACTCAGAATCAAGGATTTTCTTAGTATGACTGTTCCTTTCTTCTGAAATACTTTTGTAGTGTTTATCTAACTCTTCTTCGTCCATAAACTAAACTTTACATAAAATATCAAAATAAGTCCATATCTGTAATATAAAAACAACTTTTTTGTGGGACTCCTATCCTAAAAGGAGTTTCACTAAATGTATTAAGTCCCTATAGCAGGACTACAACATTGGATGAATTTCCAGAGTTTGAAAAGAAAGTTTTAGAATCTTTACGTCAGCCACTTGAAGATAATATCGTTTCAATATCGCGAGCAAAAGGTTCAGCGATTTTCCCTTCAAATTTTATTCTCGTCGCGGCAATGAATCCTTGTCCATGCGGAAATAAAGGTAATAAACAAAAACAATGTATTTGTAAACCAAGTGATTTAGATAGATACAAAAGAAGACTTTCTGGGCCAATAATGGATCGTATTGATATCTGGGTAACCGTCGGAAATGTAGATTATGAAAAACTTTCTGCTACATCTCAAGAAGGGGAAAAGACAAACACAATAAAAGATAGAGTGAAACGTGCTCGTGAAATACAAAACAAAAGATTTAAAAATTCTCCAAGAAAGATAAATACGAACAGTGAAATGAATGTAAAAGAATTAAATATTTACGCTCAACTTGATAATGAAACAAAAAAATTATTAAACGGGAGTGCTGAACGTTTACAACTTTCTGCTCGTGCTTATCACCGCATCATCAAACTCGCCCGCACAATTGCCGACTTAGAGGGGAGTGAAAACATTTCACAGTCTCACATCCTAGAAGCATTGCAATATAGACCAAGGGAGAATTAAATTTTCTATTTAACAAAACCAATTTTCGCTACATGCTTACTACATCATAATATCCTTATTTATCAACATATTTTAATAAAATCAACTAAATGATCCTCTAAATAATACATAGATTTTATGCCCACCAAGGGATATATTCTTTAGCTTTTTCTGCTTCTCTTATAATACCCTTATCAAGAGTCATTCTAATAATCTTAGAAGCTGCTGGATAATTTGATTCTGAAATTCCCAATCTGTATCTCAAAGAAGTATTTGTCATTCTCTCTGTTTTGGTTAAGTATTTTAATACACAATGCTGATAACAAGCTCGTATTTTGTCTTCATCAGTCATACGATTCAATGATAAAGGAGCAAATAATGTAACTCGAGTAAAATTATCATAGGTTTCAAATTTTGGTGCAGGTAATTGAAATAATTCAATATTAACTAAAGCACGATCAATACCAGAACCACTTTCTTCACAAAAACCAAAACGTCTCATTATACTAGCAAGGTTTTCATTTCTTGACCTTGGTGGGTGATCAATAAACCTATCTATATCAATTAAAGGGATTCCTGGATTAGTAATTTCTATTCGATTATCAAAAATTTCAATCATTGGTCCAGTACCATCAATAGAAAAATCTTGATGTATCAAAGCATTTGCTACAAATTCTCGAATAGCAACTTCTGGATATGTTTTTGTTTCAACTCTTAATGCTTTTTTAATTTCTTCATTACTAGGAAGTAAAGTATTTATATATTCAATTAAACCTTCAAACCCAATAGCATACCCCTTAGTTCCATCTTTATCATTTTCTCTTTTAACTTTATTATTACCTACATATTTTATAACTCTAATAGTTTTTCTTGAAACCTTTTTAATATCTTGAATATTTCTTGCAAACAGAATTGCACCAAGAAAAGTTACTTTGTATGTGTCAGCATCTTGTTTTATTACTAAACTATCTTGAGACATTTTTTCTAAAAACTTCTTAGTTTCACTCGGAAGTTTTTGTTTGGTAATTTGAAAATATTTGTCATAATCTAAAATATTTAAGACATCAGACTCTTGAAGATTTTCTAATACGATAGATTTTTCATAATTTCTATTTTTATGATTATTCCAAATTTGTTTTTCTTTTTCCGGCAAATCAGATAATGCTCTTGTTACTTCGCCTATTCTTATCCATTCTTTTTTTCGAAATGATATAGGTCTATCAATAGCTGGATGTATTTTTAAAACAACAATACGTTTACCATTTATTATACATTCATTAAATAAAACATCTGCCTTAGGCTCCAAAAATTGTTGTAGCCAATTTTCTATTGGCATATTACCTTCCTTTGTTGTATTTACATTAAAATGAGTCCCTACTATTTCAAAAGTCTTGTCTTTTACTCCAAAAATAATATAGCCTACTTCACGATCTAAAACAGCACAAGAATTAGCAATAGCCGAAATTGTTTCTCCAACTTTTTCTTTATCAAAGTTTTCCTTAAATTCTAAATATTCAGCCTCATGGCCAATCCCAATCAAATAGGTCACTAATTGTTCTAAATTTTCTTTCATAATGTCATTTTAACATATTTATTTTAATTTTCTTTATCTAATCTTTTTGCTTCAGCCCAAGAGAGTTCATAGATTTTTTTCATAGCATCGGCGATTTCGGCTGATTCAATAATTATTCCTAATTTTTCTCGCCAAGAAGCAATCATAACTTTATTATCATAAATATTTATTTCTGGAGAAAAATAATATTTATCTTTTGGAACGAAAGCAATTTCTCTTGACTCTTCTTTATCATGAGTTCTTCTTTCAATACTTATCTCTGTCTTAGGAACAATTGCGCGGATAGATATCCCAGCTTTTGCTCTTCTTTTATAATATTCTGGAAAATAATTCTTCAATCCTTTATGCATATCATCTACTGTTGCATATGCACGAATTGACTCGTGAGAAGTAAGAGTATCTTCATAAACTTTCTCAAGTCCTTCTTCTCCTTCATAAAAGAAAACTTTTGGTCTATCTGAAACATTATGGATTGATTTTAATTCTGGAATAATTTTCTTTGCTTCATTTATAAACTTTTGATCTTCTTCAATTTTCTTTGTGAGTAATTTCTCTATCTGATCTGGAGATTCTGCAACGTATTCTTGCTTTGGTTCTTTACCAGAAACTTTTACAAGCTCTTTGGTAGATAGGGAAGCGAGGATATGATAACCAGTGGGGCGATTAATACCCGCCTTGAGAGATATCTCTGTAACTGTACCTTTCCCAAGTTCAAGCAGGGCTAAATAGACAGCAACTTCTTTCTCTGAAAAACCTATATATTCAAGGCTTTTCTTTAAATCTAAGTTTTCATTTTTCATATTTTAAGTATATATTAAAGGGTAGTAATTTGTCAATATATGCGAACAAAATTATATATTTAATTTTTTGTTGTTATAAAATAGATATATTTTGGTACTTTTTTGGTCATACAGCTTGACAGTATTTGCCAATTTTGATATAATAAGGGAAACTTTAAAAAATAAATGCTATGAAAAATATTGATGAGGATGATTTTTACCAAAAACAAAAAGAAATTGTAGAGGTATATAATTTTCGTAAGAAACTTTGTATTTCTATGTTCGCAATGGCAATCGTTTCTGCCGTCGTAGGATTTTTGTTATATTATAAAATTATTTATATCTATGACTCTACAATGTATGAATTATTTTTTCTTTGGGCAATAGTTCCTTTTACACTTTCTGCTTTTGTTCAATTATTTACTCTTTATTTATATAAAGATAAATATCGTGAGGCAAAAATACATAAAGAAATCTATGAAAAATACTTTTATGATGCTTAAAATGTTTAATTTAAAAAATTAATGCCATGGAAAATTTTTTAGAAGCAAAAATCTACACATCTATGCTTAATAAAAGTATAAAGATGCTATCTTTTCAACATTTTTCAGATACTGGATTAGAAACAGAAGAAATTGTTTTTAATCCAAATTGTAAAATAAAAATAGTAACAGGTTGTTCTGGTGGTGGTTTTGGATTTAGCCCTTTAATGATATATGAAATAGAAATAAAAGAAGAGGGTGTAGAAACAAAAAATTTTAGAGAAAGATCTCTCTATGAAAAAACAACACCAATAAGAGATTTCGTGGTTAAGAATGAAGATGTATTGTTCAAATTAGTAAGTAAAATTGATTAAAAATAATTGCCCCGAAGCTTCGCTTCTGGGCAATTTACTTTATTATTTTTTAATTTTTAATTCTTAATCAGTAATTATCCTAAAATGTTGGTCGCATCTTTGATCCATTTGCGTTTTCTATTTCAAAGTGAAGGTGTGGACCTGTAGAACGCCCTGTGCTACCGACTGCTCCGATTGTTTCTCCTTGAGAAATTGTTTGTCCAACATTTACAGAGACTCTACTTAAATGAGCATAGAATGTTCGTGTACCATTTGGATGCTGTATGACAATATAATTTCCATATCTTCCACCACAACTTTTTACTCCTTCTTTACAAATACTGATAACTTTTATAACAGTACCAGATGCTGCTGCCACGACAGGAGTACCTCTACTATTCCCAATATCAATTCCATAATGGAATCCTCCCTTTCTTGATCCATAAGGAGAAGTTATTATACCTTGCACTGGTCTTAGGTAATATCCAGAAGGAGCTTTTGTATTTGAAGACACTGTCTTTCCTGAAGTAGATGAAGTTGAAGTTTTTACGGCAACAGCCTTTATAATACCGTTAGGCACAAAGATTACATCTCCCTTTTTAATAGCATCTCCTTTTGAAATATCATTAAAAATAAGGATATCTTCAGCTTCAGCTTCATATTTGTCAGCAATCTTACTTATAGTATCTCCACTTTTTACAATATGCTTAACACCAGTTACAGGTAGAATATTGAGTTTTTGCCCAACAGATATTGTCTGCCCAGAAATATTGTTTTCCCAGCGAATAGTGTTCATGGACACATCAAAAGCCTCGGCTATTTCTGAAAGAGTATCACCTTTTTCTACAGTATAGACATTAATCTTGTCAGAAATAGAGCTTTTTTCAAATTTAACATCTGGAATATATGATCCATCACTATAAATGAAAGAATCATCTTGCACTATTATAATATCCTCTGGTTCATTTGTATTTTTAAGATCAGGATTAACAGAAGACTCTAGAAGGGGAATTGTCTGGGAGTTACGAACTGCATCATTAGTGATACTTGCTGTTTCATCAGCTTGTGCTTTTTCTCCACCAAAAATAGCCATTACCGCATCAGTAAGACCATTTGCATGTGCATATAAAGGAGTAACAAAAACCATAGAAAATACTACAAAAAAAGAACAGGCCTTAGTGATATAAGACTTGTAAAATAACGATATTTTCATCTTAAGAGGTTCTCGTTGCCAAGAACTGTCTTTCGAATCTTTTGATTTTAGTTGAATAAGCCTAATTTAGTAATTACACTGTTTTACCCCTTTGATTAGGAATCACAGTACGACCGCAATAAGCGAGGGCTGTAATGTTAAGTAAAATAAGCGTAATTGTTACAATCGTCTCAGAAATGCTTGAAAATAAAGCTTTAAATGAGTTTCTGTATTGGGAAGACCCATACCGAGGTCCTACATGTATAAGGGTACCCCATGAGGTATCATCCGTCAACAGAGTTATGCACAGCCCCAAGAAAAGTATAAAAAACAGACAAAACAAACCTTATTTATATACAAATTACCCATTTTTGACAAAAATCTTATAAATATTGTATAATTTGAGGCATGGAAAATAATACTAAAACTGAAATCGGGGAAGAAAAAGAAGGTAATAAAAGGATAAAATCTTATACGGCAGATTTTATAAAATCAAAATTTGAACCATTTTTACAAAATGTTAAACAAATAAAAGAAATTAAAAACCTAAATATAGATATCTCAAACAAAGAGATATTGATAGACGCAACTGTTGTAAGTAAGGGCTTCAACATAGAAGTTCAAGTTGTAATTGAAAATAAGGGAGATGGAATTGCTGTAAAAAGTCACAATATTGATGCAAAATGGCCAGCAAAGGGAATAGCGGAAGAAGCAATAACACCACACCTAGGTAAAATTTCAGAGATGTTAAAGACGTATATGGAAAAAGAAGAAGAGGGTAAAATTGAAAAAATTTGGATTGAAAATGGTGAATTGAAAGCGATGTTTGCAAATGATAAAATAGAAAAAGTTGAAGCTACTGAAATAATACAAAAAGATGAGACAAAAAATAATAAACTATCAAAACTAGAAAAAGAGGAAGAGATTACATTTACAGAATTTGAAAATGAAAAGCAAGAAGAAGAAAATAAAAATGAGAAAGTGTTTGAATTTATTTCCGATCAAGAATATGAAGACTTTGTTGATAATAACAAAGTGTCAGAAGTTATTTTAAATAGAATTGCAGAAAAGATAAAACGAAGTGAAAAACTTTCCTTACGAGAACAAGCTATACATTCTTCTAAAACTACAGAGATAGAAGAGAAAATCAAAACTGAGGGGAAAAACGAGGAAAATAATCCCATTAAAAATGAAATCAGCGAAGAAGATATTAGAAAAAAAGCGCAAGAGATTTATGAAAAAAGACTAAGTGAAGGAAGAGGAGGGAATGAGCAAACAGATTGGGAAGAAGCAGAAAATGAATTACGAGGAGGAAAAGAAAACAAAGATGAATCAGAAGAAAAAGAACTTACCCCTGAAAAAATAGAAAGTTTAGAAGAAATGCTTTCGGGTTTAGAGAAAGAAGCAAAAGATAAATTAGAAAATGGCCCCCTTACATCAAAAATGAAAGGGCTAGTTCTAAGTGGATTAGATAAATGGGAAAATTTTGGAAAAGGCGAAGAAGGAATAAAAGGTTTTGCAAAAAGATTTTCAAAAATGGCAGTAAACCTAGCTCTTATAGGGGCAATTTCTTCTATATCAGTACAAGAACTTGCTAAAATGGGAGTAGGCACAGCGACAGCATTATCTGGAGGAGTAATGTCAAAATTAGCAACTAAAATGTCCGTTGGACTTGGAATTGGGGGAATAATGGAAGTAACTGGAAATAAAATTCCAGACAAAATAAAAAAGTGGATGCCAGCAATAATGGGAGTTATAGGAACAGGAACTGCATTTGCTATTACTGGAGGAGCTGCTGGGGTAGTGGCTGGATTATCAGCTGGAGTTGGTTATGTTGGCTCAAAATATATTGGCGGTAAATATACAAATGAAAAAATTGATGAGAGAGAAAAAGAAGCTAAACAAAATTTCTTATTATTATTAAAAGAACGAGAAAAAGAAGGTGAAATAGATTTCAATAAAATTGATCAAATTAAAAATGATTATAATAAAATATTAAAAAAATACGAAAATCAAAGAACTTGGGCAAAATTAGAAGCAGGGGCAGGAAAGTTGGGAGTAGGGGCTTTAATAAGTGGAATATCTATGGAAGTCTCTGGTTTGCATCATGATAGTGTTGATCCTCAGCAAATAAACACAACAGAAATAAAAACAACTGAACCATCTAATATTATTGAGAATACAAATATTATTACAGAACCAGCAACACCAGAACATTTAAAGATTGAGGCTGTGGCAGACAATGGGCAAGGAGCAATATCTACTCTTCGCGAACTGCAAGGTAAATTAAAAATTGAATATGGTGATAATCTAGACAACGCCCCAGAAAATGTAAAACACATTCTAAATACTGACGCTCATAAACTTGCACAAGAATACGGCATGTATAAACCCGGGGAAGATGCAGAAAGTGCTAAGTTCTTGGCTGGAGATAAAATTATCTTTGATAAGGAAACTGGAGAAATAATATTTGATAAAGTTAAAAGTGATACTGATTTTATTCTACAAAAAGGGAATGAGGTTCATGAATATAAAGGAGAAATGTCTGACACAGATCATTCTGGGTTAGAAACAAATGATGCTGATAAATATAAATTACCAGAACAAACTAATCCAAATGTAGAGCAATCAGATTTAACCAATGACAAATACAAACTCCCAGAACAAACCAACCCAGAGACAGAAAAACAAATAGAGTCATCTTTAGAAAAAAGTACTACTCACAATATCCGAGGAGAAATATTATTAAACTCAAAAGGCGATGAAATTATAACAACTGAACCACTTGCTGGGCTATCCACAGAAGATTTACACAAAGTATATGTAACTTTCCATGAAAATATAAATCACCTTTTTCCAACAGACAAATTAATGGAATCTTGGGATTTAATTAAGAGAAGTATTCCTGCGGATAGATTGATGGAACTTTATGGAAAAGGGGAAGTAACACCAGAATATAATCCATTAATAGAACACATAAAGAAACTGGAAGAAATAACGGGATTCAAACCAATATCAGAAAATGCTATAACTTTCACCCCCGCAGAATCTATCACTCATTTTATAAATCGTGCAATGGAAAAAATTCAACTAGATGGGAAATTAGATCAAATAAAATTATAATTAATTATTAACATATCCGTCCTTTGATGGATTAACTAAAAAAAATATGGATTCAATAAAAAAAGATTTGTTTGAATTGTTTGAATTAGATAAAATGCCACCAGAAAAAGGGGTGGAGATGTTAGATCGTTTAGCAAACTTAGTCTTTCAAGCAGTTTTGGTGAGAGCATTACCATTATTGTCTGAGGAAGATTTGAGTGAATATGAGAAAATTGTTGATGGTAGTGAAGAAGGAGATGTTCTATTTAATTTCTTAAGTGAAAAAGTACCAGAATTTAATAAAATAATAATAGAAGAAACCGGAGAATTAAGAAGAGAGCTTAGTAAAAAGATGGAATAGAATAAATATAGATAAAAATGCTACAATACGAATCATGCAATATCTTGATTCTTTAAATGAAAAGCAAAAAGAGGCAGTCCTTTATACAAAGGGGCCTCTTTTGATTGTAGCGGGGGGGGGGGGGGGGAAGACAAAGACCATAACCCATAGAATAATTCACTTAATACATGAGGGAGTAAACCCAAGAGAAATTCTTGCAGTAACTTTTACCAATAAAGCTGCAAAGGAAATGAGAGAAAGGGTAATGGAAATGCTTGAGAGTAAGGAGCATGGGGTTGCGCCCGACCTACGGTCGGGCGCCCCTTTCATCTCCACTTTTCACTCCCTTGGAGTTCACATTATAAAAGAGAATTCTCACTTAATTGGGCTTAATAAATATTTCACAATCATGGATGAAAGTGGAGCTCTTAGTATCATAAAAGAGGTAATGAAAGAAAGAGGAATTGATCCAAAACAACATGAACCAAGAAAAATAAAATCCATAATTTCAAAATCAAAGGGGGATTTCATAACAGTAGACAAATTTACTGAAAATGTAGGTAGCGCATTACAAGGAATTGTAGCGACAATTTGGCGTGGGTATGAAGAAACTTTAAAGAAAGAAAAAGCTTTAGATTTTGATGATTTACTTTTAGAAACAGTTTTAATTCTTAAAAAATATCCAGAAATAAAACAACGTTACCAAGAAAAATGGAAATATCTTCATATTGATGAATATCAAGATACAAACGAAGTTCAGTACGAGATGACAAAACTTTTGGTAGGTAAAGATGAGAATATCTGTGTGGTTGGAGATACAGATCAAAATATTTATAGTTGGCGTGGAGCAAATATAAAAAATATGCTTCACTTTGAAAAAGATTTTCCAAATACAAAAATCGTAATGCTTGAGCAGAATTACCGTTCAACGAAAAATATTATCGATGCAGCAAATAGTGTCATAGAGAAAAATGTTTATCGTGTACCCAAAATTTTATTTACAGAAAATGTAAAAGGGGAAGAAATAAATATTTGTGAAGCCTATGATGAGCAAAGTGAGGCAAATTTTGTGGCAAACAAAATAGATGAGCTTCTTCAAAATAATAATGCGGAGGATATCGCTATTCTTTATCGTGCTAATTTCCAATCGAGAGTTCTAGAAGAAGCACTTTTAAACAAACAAATTCCTTATCAAGTTCTTGGAGTAAAATTTTTCGAAAGAAAAGAGATAAAAGATTTACTTTCTTATATTAAAGCATCACTCAACAGAGAAAGTTTATCTGAGATAAAAAGAATTATAAATATTCCTGCTAGAGGAATAGGGAAGACAACATTACTTAAACTTTTTGCAAATCAATTCATAGATCTACCTATATCTATGCAAGAGAAAATAAATAAATTTTATTTATTATTAGATAATATTCATGAATATATAGAAACTCACAAACCATCAGAATCCATAAAATACATAATAGAAAAAACTGGATTGGAAGAAAAACTTTCTAATGGCTCAAGTGATGAACAAGAAGATTTAGAAAATATGAAAGAGTTAGTTTCGTTAGCAACTAAATACGACAACTTAGAATACGGCATGGAACAATTATTAGAAGATGCATCTTTAGCAAGTGATCAAGATACTTTGATACATGAAAATAAAGGAAAAGGAGTAAGATTAATGACCGTACATGCCTCAAAAGGCTTGGAATTTAAATATGTTTTCATTACAGGACTTGAACAAGATCTTTTTCCCCACACAAGAAATGATGGGAAAAAGAAAGAAGATACAGAAGAGGAAAGAAGATTATTCTATGTGGCGATAACTCGTGCAAGAGAAAAATTATTCTTGTCGTATGCATCACTTCGTACAATATTTGGAATGAAACAAGTAAATACTCCAAGTGAATTTATTTACGATATTCCTACGCACCTCACAGTGTTTGAGCAAGCAAATTCTATAAGTGGTGAAAAAATAGTATACTTATAATATGATTCATAAAGCGAAAAAAAATTTAGGGCAAAATTTTCTAAAATCACAAGAAGCTCTTAGGATGATGTGTACGGCTGGAGAAGTGAATGATAAAGATATTATTCTAGAGATTGGGCCAGGAAAAGGAGCTCTAACTGAAAAGCTTTTAGAAAAAGCAGGTAAGGTAATTGCAGTAGAAAAAGATAGAGATTTAATAGAGATACTAACAGAAAAATTTGCAAATGAAATAAAAAATGGAAAACTTATTTTATTAAATGAAGATATTTTAAATTTTGATTTAAAAAAATACGGATTTCAAAAATCAAATTATAAAGTGATTGCAAATATCCCTTACAATATTACAGGTGCAATATTTAAAATGTTTTTATCGAGTGAATTCCATCCGGAAAGAATGATTCTTCTTGTTCAGAAAGAAGTACAAGAAAGAGTTGTCGCAAGTGATGGAAAAGAAAGTATTCTTTCTCTTTCTGTTAAAGCATACGGGACTCCAAAATATATCATGAAAGTTCATAAGAGGTTTTTCTCTCCAAGTCCAAAAGTAGATTCCGCTATTGTTGCAATAACAAATATTTCTAAAAATAATTTCAAGACAGAAATGGAAGAGAAAAACTTTTTCAATATAATTAAAGCTGGTTTTGCTCATAAAAGAAAAGTTCTTCGTAAAAATCTGGAAATTCTATTCCCAAACAAGGAAGTTGGGCTTCCTAATATTGATAATATTTTTGAAAAATTAAAAATTAATCCAAAAGCTCGAGCTGAAGATATAAAATTAGAAACTTGGCTTCTAATATCTAAGAATTTATCCACAGAAATATAGGATATTGAAAGAAAAAGTTGTATAATAAATGGATAGAATTATGAATAATTTCAAAAAATATCTCCCTAGTAAAAAATTCACATCTATCCTTCTCATTATTATTATTTTCATAATAATAATTTTCCTTATCAGAGGAGCAATATCATTATTTGAGAATAGAAAATCTGCTAAAAACAATAATGGTGTCACAGAAATGACTGTTGGGGGAATCATTCAAAAAGACAGTAACGATAATGGCATCGCTGATTGGGAAGAATACTTATGGGGGCTCAATCCAAATAAAGACGGAAAAGAAAACAAGGAATTCATTTTATCCAAGAAAAGTGCTTTAACACAAAGCGGAATTATCTCTACCCCCGATGAATCCAAACAAATAACAGACAACGAACTCTTATCTAGAGAATTTTTTGCAACCATTATATCCTTACAACAAACAGGTAATTTGAACGAGGAATCAATAAAATCTGTTTCTGACGCCATCGGACAGAAAATCGAAGCCACCATTATCCCTGATGTATATACAAAAAACATGCTAGCCATAAAGATTGATTCTGAAGAAACAAAAGCAGATTATTCTGGTGAATTTATGATTCTTGCGCTTAAATATGCAAATGATGATATTGGAAAGGAATTAACTCTTATTTCTCAAGGGATTGGTAACAATGACCCTCAAGCATTGTATGCAGCAAGGACTATTGCTTCTGCATATAGATCTTTTGGAGCTGAATTAATAAAAATACCAGTTCCAAAATCCGCATCTTCGACAGTATTAAGCTTAGCAAATAATTATGAAAAGACAGCTCAATCCATAGAAGGATTAACCCAAGTACTTTCTGACCCAATTATTGGAATGCGAGCAATGATTAGCTATAAAAAATACAATGATGCATTGGTTTCTGATATAGAAAAGCTTACAGAAATTTTAAAATAAATACTAATAGTGATATACTAAATATAGATATATTATGAAGAAACAAATTGTAACAAAAATAATTAAAGGGGTAGTTATTTTTACCTTTGTAATTTTTTTTGTGCAATCTATTTTGCCATTACAAGCTCATGCGACCATCAAACTCGATTGGGAAAATCCAAACAAAACTGGAAAAAGTAGTCCTTATAAATTCAAAACAAGTGATGTATTAAATTCTCAAATGATGACACAAGTTGTCGGCTGTACTGGTATAACTGACAAGGTTTCAAATGCTATTATAAATTTTTCAAAAGATTTGTTAACACAAAAAGCTAAAGCAGTAGTAAAAACTAGGGTTTGTTCTATCGGAGTAAAATTAGGAGTTATATCTGGTGTCGCATCTAATGCGACAATTCCAGGAGGCGGGGCAGAAGAAATCCCTAAATTAATTGAATGTAATGACGTTCAACAAACAGAAAACCAAACACAAGAACAAATTGATAAAAAAGCATTGGAAAAACAAGAAGCTACTAAAAAAAGGGAAGAGTGCCTAAACGGCATAGCTGTTACTCTCGCAAGGAATCAACTTACAGCCATGACTCGTTATACGATGAACTGGATAAATACTGGTTTTGAAGGAGATCCTCTCTATGTTCGTGATATAACTTCATTTACAAACAGTTTAGAAAAAAATGTTGTAGAAACTGGGGTGGCTATTCTCACAGATAAAGCTCGCCCATTCCCATATGGGTATGATTTTTCACGCTCCGTGATTAATGGGTATAATTCTGGTGCTAGTCTTCGAAGTGGTGCTACAAATTTCCTTGATTCCTTAACTTCTGATTTGAGTAATTTTGTTACTGACCCACGTTCTTATTATGCAGAGAGTGATCTTGAAAGAGCACAGCTTGCAAATGAAGCATTTTCTGAAGATTTCTCTACTGGTGGATGGGATGCTTGGCTTGCTTTAACACAAAAAGATCAAAACAATCCTCTTGGTTTTACCATAAAAGCAAGTGAATATTT
>Ga0209287_10000797_pt1 | contig 17366 bp, 14 predicted proteins | sample PPLLak3cmMay2015_2_FD_187255 | JGI IMG/M metagenome (GOLD analysis project Ga0209287, IMG submission 187255) | Freshwater sediment microbial communities from Prairie Pothole Lake near Jamestown, North Dakota, USA - PPLs Lake P8 Core (1) Depth... | ecosystem: Environmental > Aquatic > Freshwater... | reverse complement strand
CTGCGGCACTTCCATGCCAGATCTTCAGGCCGGCTGTAATCTCCGTTCATGTTTCTCCCTTTCCGGCAACTTCCATCCGGTGGCTGTAAGCATTGTGAACGGTAAAGCTGCTCCCGGATACCGAATACTCCACCCAGAAGGTGGCTTTATAAGGCTTGAAAGCGGCGATATAATGCCCTGTTTCAGGATGAAAGAGGGTTTCACCGGTTTTTTCAGCGTTATGGATCACCTTTTTAATATCCGATACCAGTATCCGCCGCTCTTCCAGAATGAGCTGAACCTCCTGCGGGATGTTCAACACGGTTTTTTCATGATCGTCCATTTTTCTCAAACCTTCCTGCCATAGTTCATTCAGCAGTTCATCTTTTAACCTGATCCGGTTTTCCTGTCCAAGGGACCATCCCGGGCGTTTCCTGGCCCCCGGATCAGGCCCCCCGACCTCCGGAAAAATCAGATCCAGAATGTGAAGAGCTCTTTTTCCCGCTGCCGCCAGATTGTCGCGGCAACCGGCGCAATATGTCAGATAATCCGCGGGGCTTTTACCGGACAGGCGTCTGGCAACGGTCTTTGCAAGATCAGGATTGGCATTTTGCATTAAACCGCCAAAACCGCAGCATTCGGTATGACTGCGGCCCGGTTCCAGCTCCTCAAAAGGCTGGCTCAAACGAAGCAGCAGGGTACGCACGCTGTTTTGAAGCCCGGAGTCATGGCGGGTGGTGCAGGGGTCATGTACGGCAAGCGGTATTGCGCCATGCTTAACGGAAAGATCTCCCGGCAGCCCCTTTTCCTCCAGAACACGCCACAGAGAGATGATTTGCGCTTCAGGCATATGGGTCTCGAATATCCGGTAACAGGTTGAACAGGCCAGGATGATCTGCGGCCTTCCCAGGCCGTTCCACCTGTCGCGCAGACTTGAGAATTCAGCTTGAAACAGATTTTCATCCCCCGCCCAGAAAGCCGGGGCATTGCAGCATCCCAGCATCAGACCGACGCCGCCGGAGAGAATCCGGCGAAGATGCGCATACACCTTCTTCACCATTGCCGGAGCGGATGCGCTGAGCTGACATCCCGGGAAGAATAAGAAGATGCCGGTCTTAAATCCGGGTTCATGGCGGACCATGGCAAACTGTTCGCTGTTGCTGAACGCCATGTCAAGCAGCGCAAATTCATGGGCGGAAGGAGGCATCCTTCCTTTTTGAACCATCTCCCGGCGCGCTTCAAGGCAAAGCGTCTGCATGGCAAAATCTTCAGGACAAACCGCCTCGCACAGTCCGCAGAGACTGCACGAATTGATAAGCCTGTTGGCCTGCCTCGCCCCCATGACAATGGAAGCATTATTGTATATTTCACGGGTGTATCTCTTAGGATAACCGCCGAAGTGTTTCAGATATTCGCAGACTTTGACGCATTCCAGGCACTGGCATTGCAGGCAGCGGCCGGCTTCCCGGATGGCTTCATCCGGCGTATACCCCAGGACCGGGTCCAGGGGCTGCACCGCAGACAGGTGAATCACACCGTCGGTTCGCGTATAAAGCCTTGTAGAATAAGGGCCTTCCCTTTCCCTGCCGGCGGTAAGAGAGACTTTCTGTAAATAACGGTCTATGGAAGTTGCGGCCCGGCGGCCTTCCGCAGCTTTCCAGACAGGGGAACCGGAACTCCCGTTCTGAAAATAGCCGTAAACGAACACACCGTTATTTTCATCCCGCAATGCCGCGATGTGGTCAACTCCCAGATACACGGCATCAAAATCATGGCGCATGCCGCCATGGAAGACTTCATCACGGACGGGGGCGTTTAACCGGATATCCACGCCCAGCGCGGAAAGTTCACGTATCTCTTCTTCCACCACATAACGCGGCAGGATTTTTTCAGACATCGCCAGCAGACAGCCACCTGGCTGATCGCCGGAATCAAACAAGCTAATTTCATATCCTTTACGGGCAAGGTCCCAGGCCGCGGTCAGGCTGTCAAGATCGCTTCCCGTAATTGCAATGCGCTTTTCCTTTTTGGGAAGCGCAGGAATCCGCTGTTTAGGAGCCGGCGTACTGACGCAGGCACGCTCCAACCGGCCGATTTCAATCGCCTGCCCTGCTTTCCCGCGCTTGCAGCGGTCCCTGCACGGCGCATCGCAGATCCGCCCCAGAATTGATGGAAAGGGCATGGTTTTTTTCAGCACTTTCCAGGCATCCTGGCCGGCGCCCCGCGCCATATGTCCGGCAAAAGCCCTCGCATCCACATGAATAGGACACGCCGCCATGCACTCAGGCGGCTCATCCTGAATACAGCGGTTTTCCAGAAGCCGTAGCTCATTCTGATCCATGGAATGCTTCCGACATGATCAAGATTACCGGTTGACAGTAGAAGTCAGGAAGAGACAAAAAGCCGCTCTTCCTGACTTTATGCTTTAAGGCTATTTCTTCAACCCGGCCAGAACCTTGTGAGGCAGGGCGGGCAACTGGGTGATGCGGACACCAGTGGCATTTGCGATGGCGTTTATAACCGCCACGTGGGAGGAGGTCAGGGGGAGTTCCCCCACTCCGGCCGCGCCGAAAGGACCATGTTCCCGCGGAGTTTCAACATAATGGATATCTATTGCATCCGGAATATCCTTGATATAAGGAAAGCCGCAGGCGCTAAGGCTCGTGTGTTTTTTGAGATCTTCAAAATCCTCTGAAAGAGCCAGCCCTATGCCCTGTGCGACCCCACCGTAAATCTGGCCGTCAACGGCAAGCCGGTTGTTGATTTTGCCGACATCGGCAAATACGGTGAATTTATCCACTTCCGTCCTGCCTGTGGAAGTCTCTACCGTTACTTCGGCCATGAACACGCCGTACATGTAAACCGAAAACGGCGAGCCCTGACCGTTTTCATCGCATGCCGTGCACATGGAAGCCGTCCATTTGCCCGAATATTTAAGCGGGATCTTTTCGGCTTTCATTTCCGAATATGTCCGGTATGTTCCGTCTGGTTTACGCATGGCATTCATAAGCATTTCACAACCGTTTTTTATGGCGTTACCGGTCATAACCTGCTGCCGGCTGCCGCCCGAGGGTCCGCTGTTTGGAACCGTGGCCATGTCGTTCATCACAAGCCTGATCTTATCCGGAGCAATCCCGAGGGGTCGCAGAGCCTCATGACATGTGCCCAGGGCGCCTATATCCGCGCCCTGACCATGGTCTTCCCAGGACGAGCTCAGCACCACACCTTCCGGCGTCAGTTCCACTGCGATTTCAGAACTATCCGCCCCGTCCAGACCGCAACCGTAGATTCCTATGGAAATCCCCACACCCTTTTTCTTCTCAGGGGTTGACTCTTTTTTAGCGCGGTTCAGCGCATCTTTATAAATGGGACGCAATCCATCGAGCATTTCGGTCAGGCTGAACGCATCCGGAACCTGGCCGGTAGGCGTAGTGTCTCCCGGACGGTAAACATTCAAATACCGGAGTTCCAGTGGATCCATTCCCATTTTGGCGGCCAGTTCATCAATAAGACTTTCTGACGCCAGAAAACTCTGGGGCGATCCGTAAGACCGGAAAGCAGAGCCCCATGCATGGTTCGTGCAGACTGTCTTTCCGGCGCCGCGGATATTGGCAATACCGTACCCGGCGCCGATGAACTGCGCGCCCCTTAGCGTCAGAAGGTCTCCGAATTCGGAATAGGGACCGTGATCCACTATCCAGTCGCTTTCCATTGCCTGAATTTTGCCCTTTTTATCCGCGCCGAACTTCAGATTCACGAAGAAAGGCGAGCGTTTACCGGTGTAAGTGATATGCTGGAAATAATCGTACTTCAGCGTAACCGCTTTGCCGGTGGCCATGGCAGCGACTCCGAGAAGCGCTTCCATGGTTGGGCTGAACTTGTATCCGAAGGTCCCGCCCGCCGGGTTCTGAACAAGGCGCAGTTTTTCCGGCTCGATCCCCAATCCGGGGCAAATCATGGCGTGATGAAGATAAATCGCAATGCTCTTGGAATGAATTGTAAGCCGTCCCTCTTCATCAAAGTATGCCAGACCAACATCCGGCTCCATTGTCAGATGCGGTTGTCTTTGCAGATAATAGTCGTTTTCCGCGGTAAAGGCGGCGGTCTTCATTATAGGCCCCGTTTCCTGCCCCTTGACGCGTTTTTGTTCGAAATAGACGTTGGGGGTTCCGGGATGAATCTCTATGGCATCCTCTGCCATGGCCGCGGGAGCGCTCATGTAAGCCGGAAGCTCTTCCAGCCTGACCTTAACATTTTCAGCGGCAGCCCTTGCGTTGGCTTCCGTATCGGCAGCCACAATGGCAATGGCGTCTCCGAACTGGAATACTTTCTTATCGCAGAGAATCGGGCGGTCCCAGCCGTCCCCTTTGTTCGTCGGAAAGGTGATCAGACCGGTGATACGGTTCTTGCCCTTGACATCCTTATGGGTAATGACTTTAAACACTCCCGGCATTTTTTCCGCTGCTGAAGCATCGATCGAGAGAATATTGGCGTGAGACGTTTTGGCCTGAACCAGAGCAAGCCGGAGGGTTCCGGCCGGCATTTTAAGACCCACGTCAGCCCCGAAATCCGTCGCACCGGTCACCTTGGCAACAGCGCTGGGCCTCGGATATTTGCTCCCCCAGATACGATTGTCGGCAGGCATCTTGAACGCCAGTTCATCCTCGGTCATCTCGCCGCGCAGGACCCTGGCAGCATCCATAACCGCATCCACCAGCGGTTTATACCCGGTGCAGCGGCAGGCATTTTTATGTTTTTGAAACCAGTCCCTGACATCCTTGCGGGTGGGTTTAGGATTGGCATCCAGAAGTGCCTTGGCTGAAACAATAAATCCGGGGCTGCAGAAACCGCACTGGGCCGCGCCATGTACAGTCCATGCAAGCTGAATTGGATGAAGCTTGTCCGGCCCTCCGATGCCTTCGATGGTCGTGATGCATGCATTATCAGGAACCCGGCTCATTTTGGTGATGCAGGAGCGAACAACCTTACCATCCAGGATTACCGAGCATCCTCCGCACTGTCCCTGGCCGCACCCGATCTTTGTTCCGGTCAGTTTGAGTTGTTCCCTCAACATATCAACCAGAAGCGAATCAGGGTCTACAACCATCATCTGCATTTTACCATTGATATTCAAATTTTTTCGAATCATTCAGATCCTCCTTTCTATACAGGATGAATAAGAATCAATACGCCCGGCATCCGCCGGACGGTGATAAAAAAGATGGCAAGGGGATAAATACTTTTATTAATTATGAATTATTGTAAATGATTATGTGGCATATATGCCAGAATTGATATAGCGGAATTTATAGGACAGCAGGTTACAGATGTCAAATAAAAAAATCTCCCGGAGAGGCAATACCAATAATCCGATGATCTCCCGAAGGTGAAGCGCTCGGTTTGAGGCAATTTGATGAGAAGCTGCATTAGGCCGGCACGGATGGCATGAACTGCCGGCGGTTTTTCTCTTGCAGCTGCGGCGATGACATCAGCCTCTGATTTCCGGGAAGGAACGGGAGAGTGGCTATAAGAGAGTCGCTGTATCCGGCATCGTCCGGTTATCCTGTTTTCCGGTTACCTTCAGGACAAGTTCCGATTTATCCTGCCACATGATATTGAAAAGTTTTTCTGTTTCTATTTTGACGCCGTCTTTTTCAGCGGAAAAAAGACCTTCTTCAATAATCTTTCTGTTTGCGCCGATGAATCCTGAAAAAGTCTTTCCTTCGATTATTATGCCGCGTTTTAAAAATTCCGGTCCGAGTTCTCGTGATATCAGATTAAAAAATTTTATCGTTACTTTTCCTTCGTATGAATCAGATCCGGTTTCCGCAGGAACATAGGAAATTCCGCTTCGCATGGACGCCAAAGCGCCGCCTCTTCTCATCATTGCGCCCGCAAGGCCAGGCATTGCCGCTGAAATAGAGATGGTTGATCCGTCTTTAACCATTGCGGAATTGACATCGTCAACAGGCTTTCCATTCAGGAAAATAGTCTGGATTCTCTTGTCAAGATACTCCTGTTCGATGAACATCCGGTTGCATAAGAACTCTTTAACGCTGCAGCCGACTTTCCCCTTTATGATGAAACCGTTTTCAAGAAGCTGAAAAAAGATAAAAATCCGGCCCGGTTCAAAGGATAACAGAAGAGATGGAAAAGCTGAACTATTCATGGCGATAAATTATATTGAAACATAAATAAAAGGGAGACCCCCGAAAAGATCTCCCTTTTAAAATTATTTTACCAGTTGAAGACTTTGTCGAGATCCTCGTCCTTGACCGCAAATGTCACGTTATGCGGCGGGAGCGGCTCGTTTTTAAAGTAATCGGGAAGCCTGTCGTGCTTTGAAGAAAATCCGGCCTGAAAGTTGAATTCTCTTTCATTCTTCAGCACCGATTTCCCCAGTGCGACAAAATCATCGCCGGTCATGTTCAGGCCGGTAAATCCGCTGATAATATCCATATAGGCCTGGAAAGTATCCGGCTGGTCGAGAATCGCAAATGCAATGAACAGGCACATTCCCGTGGAGTCGATTGCAGCAGTCGCGATCTGGAGATTTCTTGAAAGATCAATCTGTCCTTCAGATTTCAGCGCGTCAACCTTGCCTCCAACGCCGAGTATGTTTGCGGTAACCGCGTAACCCGCCGTATGATCGGCGCCCATCGTGGATGTCGCGTAAGTAACACCCATGCCCTGGACAGCCCTTGGATCGTAAGCCGGCATCGACTGTCCTTTCACCACCGGAACCCTTTCTACGCCGAATACTTTGCCTGTAACCGCAGCGCCGTTTCCAAGGATACGGCCAAGGTGCGTTCCTTTTCCGACTTCTTTTACAAGGTTAATTGCAGCCTTTGCGTCTCCGAATTTTGCCAGACCCGCATCCATGGCAACGGCAATTGTGGCGCCCATTTCTATTGTGTCAATGCCGTAATCGTCGTCGAGCCGGTCCATCAAGGCGATCGCATCGAGATCGTCAATTCCGCAGTTTGCGCCATGCGCCCATATAGTTTCATATTCGGGCTGCTTTGTTAAGAAGTTGCCGTCTTTGTCGTTGTATATTCCGGAGCATCTTATGACGCAGCCTTTATGGCAGCCGTGGGTTACCACCCCGCCGCGTGCCGTTTCTGTAGCCGCCTGGGTTTCACCGCTGATTTTTGAAGCCCCGGCAAAACGGCCCGTTTTGAAATTGTTTGTCGGCAATCCGCCCGCTTCATTTATTACATTGGTGAGAACATTAGTCCCATAGGCGGGAAGTCCTTCTCCGGTGACAGGGTGTTTTTTTAGCCCCTGTACAAAATTCTTGTTTGCCTCTTTGAATTTATCGGGATTCTTCGGTTCCCTGTTCGGCATGCCTGTATCGTCCAGAACTATGACTTTAACGCCTTTGGCTCCCATAACCGCTCCGACTCCGCCACGCCCTGCATGGCGGGTAGGCCTTTGTTCCATATCGGTAAAAGCGACTGAAGCTGCCGACATCTTCATCTCTCCGGCAGGGCCGATCGATATGCAGGATATCTTATCCCCGTATTCCTTTTTCATCTTCTCGACAAGATCATAGTTGCCGAGCATTTTAAGGCTGTTGTCGGCGGTTATCTTAACGCCGTCTTTGTTTATGAAGACCTTGTAAATTGTTTCGCCATTAGGCGCTCCTTCGAGAACGATAGCCGCATACCCGAGTCGTCCCAGCACCTGGGCGCCCTGTCCGCCTGAATTGGCCTCTTTGATGCCGCCGGTTAAAGGGCTTTTACAACCTACGGATATCCGGCCGGACATTGCGGCGAGAGATCCGCTCAACAATCCCGGTGCGATTACAAGTTTGTTTTCAGCGCTTAAGGGATGGCACAACGGAGGAACCTCTTTTGCGACTATTGCGGACGTCATGGCTCTTCCGCCAAGGCCGGCATAATTACCAAGCGAGACTGATGCAGCTCTGGGGCCACCTTCTGCGCCCATGTTGATTCTTAAAATTTTGTCCATAAGCGACCTCCTTTGTTTGGGTTGAAACGGTTTGAATTCTTTATTTCATAAAGGTTTAATGTTTATGTTAATATTAGCATAACAATTCTCATAACGGCATGAATTTGTCAAGAAACATAAAAAGAGTGCCAACCCACTGAAATTATAGCCTTAACATCTTCGCACATCTCATCCGCCTTGCGGCATTTATTGCAATGGCAAGGTCTTAAAAACATTGAAAGCTGCCCGCCGCAGAGCGGGCAGTGAATCTGCCTACTGGTTCAGTTCAAAACCGACTAAAATTATGATTTATTTTTTTTACGATGGTTTAACATTACCGTTATAATTATGTTGACATAACGAAACAGAATTGAGTAAAAATCAGCATGTTGTTATGTGAATATTGACATAGCGATATCTTTCGCACAAACGGGAAACACGCAGGGTTCAGTCTTCAGGATCTTACGCTTATACATATGACAGGATAGTATGGAGTGTTTTAGCTTATGGCGCTCTCAGCATCGGCTGCAAGAAAAAGTGATTACTTCAGTAATTCAATGCTTGATTACAATTTATGCCTTGACGACTGTGTTGCTTTTGACCTGAACGAGAACTTTATAGAATCTAAAATTGATGAGCTTGATGAAATTGGAAACTCCGGTTTTATTTATCAGCTTACCCAGGCTCGTATAACCGAACTGGCTTTGATATGTGCCGGCAATTATGCGGATAATTTTGAGTTCAAAGCCGCTGGTGATCTGCTGGTTAACCCGAGATGTATAAGAATTCACATTGATGGTGTTAAGGAACCTGTATATAAAAAACGGCATTTAGCCTTAACGGATCAATTCAGTGAGGTTGCAAAAACACAAACCGGGATTATCAGATGGCTCGGCAAGAACACACACCCTGAAATTACAAGAAAACCTCTGATTCCGGATTTATACGAACGCTTAAAAAACGCCGGTATTATCTCGGAAAAATATCTTGATACGGTTTATAAGCGAATGAATAAAATAGCCGGTGTGATCGGTTTTCTTTCGGCTTATAATTCATCAGAGGCTCCGATACTTTATCAGAGGCTCCAATCAGCAAAGGAAGAAAGTGCCTTTATAAAATCAAATCTTTGCAATTTCAATTTCGATACTTTTTTTATTCTGGATCATGAAATCTTAAAGTTGATTGAAAATGATAATTATAAAAGCGTGTTCATCGGGAATGAAAAACAATAAGGAAATGAAGGGGGAGTAGATTATGAGAAAGTCTTTTGTTTTCAGGATCATGACAGGAGTATGTTTTATATTTTCAACAATGCTTTTTCATGGGTACGCCCATGGAGAACCGGAGGGGAAACTTTACATGTTCTACGCCGGAAGCCTGTCCAAGCCTTTTGAGGCAATGGAGAAGGCCTTCGAAGCTAAATATCCCAAGGTCGATCTCCTGAGGGAAGGAAGCGGCAGCCAGCAGGCGGCCCGCAAAGTCACCGATCTCAAAAAGCCATGCGACATAGTTGCCTCTGCCGACTATAAAGTCATAGACAAACTGCTCATCCCCGACTATGCGGACTGGAACATCCGTTTTGCTACCAACCAGCTTGTTCTCTGCTATACCGACAAGAGCAAACACGCCGATCAGATAAGCAAAGATAACTGGTTCGATATCCTGCAGAAAAAAGGTGTTATCTGGGGCCACTCAGATCCCAATCTTGATCCCTGCGGATACAGGGCTCTCATGGTTATCCAGCTTGCCGAAAAGTTTTACAAAAAACCCGGGCTTTATAATGCCGTTCTCGCCAACAGACCTCAGGAGAATATACGGCCCAAATCAGTGGAGCTGGTATCCCTGCTTCAGACAGGAAATATGGATTATGCATGGGAATATATCTCTGTCGCCGTGCAGCACGGCCTGAAATATCTGGTACTACCTGATGACATAAACCTCGGCAACTACAAGTACGACGATTACTATTCACAGGCAGTTGTAAAGGTTACGGGAAAGCAGCCTGGAACATTCATGGACCTGAAGGGAGATTCCTGCACATATGGAGTAACTCTCGTCAAAACAGCACCCAACAGGGAAGCAGCTGTAGCTTTTCTGAAGTACATGCTCGCTCCCGACGGGGGGCTTAAGATAATGAAAGAGATGGGACAACCCCCATTCATCCCGTGCAGGGTACCAACCGCGGCCATGAAAGAGAAGCTGCCGGCTGAACTGGCGCCCCTGGTTGAGGTGAAGGATTGAACAAAATTCGAAGTATGAGGGAGAAGGAGCCCTTTTTCTGGTTTACCCTTGCCTGCGGCGCGTTCATTGCAGCCTATATCCTTCTTCCTCTTATCGAACTTATCACCTCTCCCTCTATTCCCGATCTCTGGGAGAGTATCAGGGACAAGGATGTGGCCGGATCGATCCTGCTCAGCATTTATACTGCCGGATCTGCCGCCATCATCTCCTTTATTTTCGGAACGCCTCTTGCCTATTTTCTCGCCCGCCATGACTTCAGGGGGAAACGATTTCTGGAAGCCGTGATTGATCTTCCGATTGTCATACCGCATCCGGTAGTCGGTATTGCTCTCCTCGGTATCGCGGGCAGGAACCACTGGATCGGCCGGATCATAAGCGAACTGGGAATCAGGGTGCTGGGAAGCGTAACCGGGATTATCGCCGTCCTGACCTTTGTAGGCCTTCCCTTCTACATCCATTCTGCCAAAAGCGGGTTTGAGTCGGTTTCTCCACGGCTTGAGAAGGTTTCGCGAAGTTTAGGCGCCTCCATGTCCAGCACTTTTTTTCATATAACCTTTCCTCTTGCATGGCGGAATATGCTTGTCGGCATCATCATGTGCAGCGCCAGAGCCATCAGCGAATTTGGCGCCGTTATTGTCGTGGCTTACCACCCCATGACCGCTCCTGTACTGATTTATGAACGGTTTGAAGGATATGGATTAAAATACTCTCAACCCGTGGCTGTCTGGCTTGTTCTTGTATGCCTGTTTCTTTTTTTCATCCTCCGCATCCTGACGCTCAGAAAGGCCGGGGAATCATGATCAGTATAAAGAATTTAAACATCGATTTTCTGAATTTCCGGCTGAATAACATCCGTCTCGAGGTTGGTAAAAATGAGTTCTTCATGCTCATGGGGCCCACAGGCGCCGGTAAAACTGTTCTTCTGGAAGCCATCGCGGGGCTGATTCCGGTGAACGCCGGAGATATTTTAATTCAGGGAGAAAACGTAACAAGACTGCCTTCCGAGAAAAGAGGGGTGGGAATCGTTTACCAGGATCAGTCGCTTTTCCCTCACCTGAATGTCCTGGAAAATATAACATACGGCCTGAAATTTCACTCTCTTTCTAAAGAGGATGGGAACAGGAGGCTTCACAAGCTTGCCGATATTTTGAACCTCGGGGACCTGCTTTCCCGCCTGCCCGTGAACCTGAGCGGTGGAGAAAAACAGCGGGTCGCGCTGGCAAGGGCGCTGATTGTCCGGCCACACATCCTGCTTCTTGACGAGCCCTTATCCGCACTGGACCCGGGGTTCAGGGAGGAAGTCCGGAATGCCCTTAAAAACCTTCATCGCAATTCTGAAACCACTTTCCTCATGGTCACCCATGATTTCGGTGAAGCCTTGGCCCTCGCTGACAGGGGAGCAGTTATTCAACAGGGCGCTATCGATCAGGTAGGAACAATTCACGACATCTTTCACAGGCCGGCATCGGTCGCCGTGGCTGAATTTGTTGGCATGAAAAATCTCTTTGAGGCAAGATTTCAAAACAGCGCCGCTTCCATCAGGGGGCACCAGGTTCTGCTGAACCGGCCCGCTGACAGTCATCACCGTCATGTGGCAATACGACCCGAAGATGTTAACATCAGCAGGGATGCTTTTTCTTCGAACCGGGGAAACACCTCTCCGGGAATTGTATCAGCCGTGGTCAGCCATGGATTTACTTATGAGATCGACGTGAAAGCAGGAGATCTCATCTTTAAAGCGCTGGTAACCAGGAAGTCACTCGTCGAATCGGGTCTCAGGGAAGGAGTTGATGTTTTTATCTCATTTGAACCCGCTTCCGTGCACACATTCTGACTCAGCGGAAGAATCCGTATTTACCCATCAAAACCGCCTGTTGCTTCGATTCCTTCTCATGATGTGCGATCCTCTGTTTTAAAACAATATTGACTTTTTTACTCACCTTGCCAAAGCATTTTGTTCCTTCGGCTTCGCTGACGATGGCGTAACATTGCGGCGACTCCGGCTTTCCATGTTGAGCTTATTCTTTCTGCTTTCGATCTCTCTTTTGGCCAACATCATCTCTTTAATGTTTGCGATCACACCGAGAAAGGTGCCGACACCTGTTACAATCAGGATAATTGTAAAAAACCTTCCCATCTGTGTTACAGGATGAATATCCCCGTATCCGACTGTAGCCAAGGTAACGATAATAAAGTAAGCGGCTTCCACGATTGATTTTTTTTCAATAAAGACGAAACCGACAGTGCCAACAACCATAATAACGAATAATATTGCCAGAAGTATTTTCAGCCTGAGGATGATTGCCTGCATTTTAAAGAAAAGCTCCCTTTATTGATTAACTTCCGTAAATGACCGCCTTGCGCACGATTGCGATCAGGGCACCAGCCAGATTGCGCTGCGAACTGTTTTGTTGATGACATAACGTGCCACCTTTCCAAGATGATCTGCTTGCCCGGAACCGGATTTTCCTACGACAATGGTTCCGGCATTCAATTTTTTCGCCTCTTCAACAAGGGCTTTTCCAATGAACCAGCGGTGTTCGAAGCGCTTAAATTCGATATCATCCTGGCTGTATCCGGCCCGCTGAAGAATTTTAATCGCCTCGCAATAAAAATGGTCAGTGCATTTTTGGTTGCTGGTTTTTATGAGGGCGTCTATTTCCTCCTCCTGTTTAACCGGTGCAACGGGGCAAAAATCCGAAAACTTCGGGATAATATGCAAAAAAGTAATCTTGTCGAATTTGCTGCCGGCTTGCATAAAGGAGACATGATCGACGGCCCGCAGGGATCCCGGAGAACCGTCAACCGCCACGACGATATTACGGGATTGCACATGATTGTCCACTATCCATATTGGGATCAACTTTGTACGGGTCAATAATTCGCTCGTTACGCTTCCCATCATCATTTCCGTTACATAAGAGATACCGCGGCGGCCGACCAGCAGGGCGCATACATTTTTCTCTTCCGCATAGTCCAGCAGGTCTTTAGCCACATCATGCTTTCGCGGTTGAGTTATCTGATCGATGTCTCCGGTTTTTACGCCCAGCCGGATCAGGGTTTCCCTGCACTCCGACAGCAGTTCAATCGCCGTCGCATGGTTTTTTTTATGAATCGTTTCCAGTTTCACTCTTCCGTCGGCTGTTTTTTCTGCTTCATCGGCCAGATACCTGGAGATGGTCGGTTGAATGTGAATCAGGCAGTACGAAACATCCCTGAGTGACTGGTACAGTTCGGCGGCATACTGGACGGCATGTCTGGCATGGATGGAGCCATCCACCCCGATCAGAACTTTTTTATTCATAAAAACCTCCTGTTTTCTCAATCTCGCGGCCTGTCCTTTCTGCGCCGGTAATACACAACTTACATCCGTCATAATCGATTTTATTTGGTTCCGGATGCGTATGCATCTGCATGAAAAGAAAATAGCAGGATTTTATGGATTGTTCAATAACGAACAGGCAAGCTCATGATCAGGAACTTTTTCCGGAAGAGGATCAACAGATCCTGAAGGCAAGACAAAGGCGGCCGATCCGCCACAGGCATCACGGACCGGCCGCAAACCGCCATCGCCGATGGATGATGGCAGGAATAACGTTATGTTTAAATAATGACTCTATTCGATCGGGTATCCGGCCTTTTCCCATGCCAACCAACCGCCGGCCATGTTTTTGATGTTTTTGTATCCCATGCGGCAAAGGGTGCAGGCAGCCAGGCAACCGCGTCCACCTGACTTGCAGTATAATACTACATTGGCCTTCTTGTCGGGAATCTTCTTGTCTATCTCGAACTCCATTAAACCCCTTGGGATATTCATGGCACCTGGAATATGCCCCATCTTGAATTCCGTGGGCTCCCGGCAATCCATAAAGATATATCCGCCTTTATCAAGTAGAGCTTTTGCCTCGGAGACTGAAATCTCACAGATATCCTTCTTGGCTTCAGCTATAAGTTCTTTTGCGGTAAGCCCCTCTGGAGCCGCCTGTTTCTGTGTTGTTGCGCAGCCACCAACGATCAGACTAAATCCCAACATCAGGACGAGTGCAAAAAAAGCATATCTTTTCATGAAACTTCCTTTCATAAAACCTCCTCCTTTCTGATTAAATATAGAGTTTTTTTCTTGCCCGACTTCTTTCCATACCTACTGTCTTCAATGAATAATGATTTTGATTTTTTCATTCCTTCCCGGCCGTAACAGCTCAACGTCTAATGTAAGTTAATAAGTTTCACTCTCACTCACTGACCTTTTTTGGAACCATGTCGAGTGGTACAACAACTTTCCTGTTAGCATTCAAATATTCCTGCTTAATATCCTTCTCGAGCAGGAAAAGATCTGTATTCTCATGACAGGAATTACAGGTCTTGTTCTGAGGAGTGCTTTTTCTGATATTGTGCGGGGTGCATAATTTCCAGGTTGGAAGTTTATCAAAATTGGCCAGCCCATTATCTGTATAAAACTTGAAAGTCCCCTGGTCTACCGGGATATGACGAAGTGTGACGAATTTCTCAGGTCTCTTTTTCGATTTCAAGGGGTTAAGACCTATCTTGAATTCAAGGGTGGAGGTCTTGGTCTTGAAAAATTTGTATCCCAGTTTATCTTTCCCTACATGGCAGGCATAACAGTTCTTGTAAGGCATGGAATGGCAGACATTACAGCTCACGCGGTCTTTATGTACCAAGTGCTGCTTGGCATTACTTGATTTTTCATCATTGATATTTTTGTGGCAGTCAATACATTTGGGGCCGTTTTCCACTTCATATCTATTCGCATATTCCTTGCCGTCTCCATGCATTTCTTCAGCCTTGTGGCACTTGCTGCATTTGAAATATTTCTCCTTGTGAATATCCGGGGGAATGCCCTTGTTCTTGCCAAAATATTCCTTTTCGATACGACTTCCGTGACAGGCAGTGCAGACTTTATTCATCGGCGGGTTTTTCTGGAACAGGTGGTTCTCCAATAAACCCCCTCCAACCGACTCGGGGCGGCTGATGTGGCATTGTCCGCAACTGCTGTGACAGGACGTGCAATGGCCATTTCTGGCCTCGTCAACCTTTGAGTGGAGCGTCTTGTCGTCGCTTGCCCTCAGATCTATCATCTTCTTGAATGGAGACAGGCTGACGTGAAGACTTGTCTTGCTGTTTTTTACATTGTCATCATGACAGGATCCACAGGCTTCTGAAGGATCAGGATATGTCGGATCTTTGACCACTCCCTCATGGGCTTTTTTCCAGTCAGGTTCGTTTGGATTTCCGCCATGGCATTCATTACAACCAATTTCGCCGTGATTTTCATCTTCTGCTATTGCGCTGTCCACGAAGATCTTTTCGTGCGGAGCCAACTGCTCCACCTCACCACCTCATCCTTCCCCTTCGGTTTCCGCAGAGGCTCCCGGTCTGCCCTTATCGACCTTGGCAATTTCCCTTGTGATCTGTATCAGCTTTTGCGCATTTGTATGGCAGGTGAAACAATGGTTCTCTTTTTCAGCCAGTTGTGCTGTCGAACGGCTGCCGAAAAAAACGAGTAAAACGACGAAGAACCCTGCCACATATAAGGTCCATTTTAAATGCCTCATGGTCTTGCTCCTTTTTAAGTTCTTGTCTCACCCCTACGGATACTTATACGGCTACATCAATAGGCTTTTTTATCTATCGCCCCTTTGTGCTTTAAGACGCAAAAGATGCTCTGATTCTTCCCGAAGTTAACTTGCTGTTCGTTTCTTGTCACAGGTTTGTATTAGATCACGGTTGATAACATCTGCGCTGATAAAATACTCCCGTTCCCAAATGTAAATACGTTATCGATTGGGTATCGATCAATCTTTCTGCTTCCCGATTGGCTTATATAAATATGTTTATGCGGTCAGAAGCAGAAATCATACCAGGTGATATTAACCCGATAAATACATATGTATCAATAATGCTTGAAAGTTCTTGTTTCCGAAAAGTCAGGGTTTATCGCCTTCATGGACCAATAGCCATGCCTGAAATAAAACCCTTGCAGTATGAACAGTATTTGAGGCAAATTTTTAGAATATTATTCCTTTCCTTGGGAGTAGCAAATCACATGCCAAGTCCGGCACTTTACTTGAATCAATATAACCATATGATTTAAAGAGATATTATATTTGAATAGACCGGCCACTGCTCTCTTCGCTGGCCAGATTTTTGAAAATAGGCATGCAAAATGCACGATTATCAGGGCTGGCTTCTGCCGTCTTTTTCGGGGACCTTGATGCGCAGTGCCTTGAGCTTGCGGTAAAGGGTACTGGGGTCTATGCCCAGTTCCCGGGCTGCCTGCCGGCGATTGCCGTTGCAGCGCTTCAGGGTTTCACCGATCATCCCTTTTTCAAGGTCCACAAGACTCATGGGACGTGAGACACCGGAATCGCTCCGGCCTGCCAGCCGCAACTCAGGCGGCAGGTGGTTTAAGTTGATGATACTATCATGGCACAGGACAAAGGCCTGCTCGAGGATGTTTTCCAGTTCGCGGCAATTGCCCGGAAAATCATGGCCCATCAGCCGGGTCATGACTTCTCCCGATATCCCGGCGATATCCTTGCCCTGAAGCCTGTTGAATTTGGCAATCAGATGATCGACTAACAGGGGGATATCCTCACGGCGCTGTTTCAGGCTTGGAAGCTCCAGATGAATAACCCGGATGCGATAGAACAAATCCTCGCGGAATGCGCCGCAGCGAACCTGTTCGGTCAGGCTCTTGTTGGTGGCAGCCACCACGCGCACATCCACGGGAATCGGATCCAATGAACCCAGTGGCTCAATATTACGCTCCTGCAGCACTCTAAGAAGCCGCACCTGCAAAGCCGGTGAAATATCTCCTATTTCATCAAGAAAAATGGTGCCGCCGTCGGCCAGGGCAAAGCGGCCTGCTTTGTCGCGCCTCGCATCGGTAAAGGCTCCGGCCTTGTGTCCGAAAAGTTCATTTTCCAGCAGCGTGTCCGGCAGGGCGGCACAATTAACGGCCACAAAACGTTTTCTGCGCCGGGGCGAAAGGTTATGAATGGCCCGGGCAAAAAGCTCCTTGCCCGTTCCGCTCGGGCCCTCTATCAGAACCGTGCTGCTTGACTCGGCAATCTGGGGAAGAATTTCGAAAAGCCGCATCATAGCATCGCTGCGTCCGACAATGTCCTGAAAGGTGTAACGGCCCTGCAACTCTTTCTGGAGTTGCCTGATCT
>Ga0209287_10000794_pt1 | contig 17404 bp, 15 predicted proteins | sample PPLLak3cmMay2015_2_FD_187255 | JGI IMG/M metagenome (GOLD analysis project Ga0209287, IMG submission 187255) | Freshwater sediment microbial communities from Prairie Pothole Lake near Jamestown, North Dakota, USA - PPLs Lake P8 Core (1) Depth... | ecosystem: Environmental > Aquatic > Freshwater... | reverse complement strand
GCGAAATTTTCCCTTTTTCACATGTTCGCTGAGACTTTGATTGGTGGCGCAGATAAACCTTATATCAACGGGTATCTCTGCGTTTCCTCCCACCCGCTGGATCTTTTTCTCCTGAAGGGCTCTTAAAAGCCTGGCCTGGGCCTCAAGGGAAAGATCGCCGAGCTCGTCCAGGAAAAGAGTCCCTTTATCCGCATATTCAAACTTGCCCAGGCTTTTCTGGACCGCCCCTGTAAACGAACCTTTCTCATGGCCGAACAGTTCGGATTCCACAAGGTTGGGGGATATTGCAGCGCAGTTCAACGTAACAAACCGCTCTTTGCGGCGCGGGCTCAAATTGTGTATATGTCTGGACAGAAGCTCTTTCCCCGTCCCGGATTCACCGGTTATCATAACTGCGGCATCGGTTCCGGCAACCATTGCGGCAAGATCCATGACCTTTATCATCTTTTCGGCGGCGTACACGATATCTTTTTGGATTTCCCTCTTAAGATTCATGTTTTCGGCCATAATGCGCGACAGGCCGAGCGTCCGTTCCACGGTCAGCAGGATACGAGCCTCTTCGAAAGGCTTGATAATATAGTCAACAGCCCCCTGTTGCATGGCTTCCACGGCCGACTCCACTGTGGCAAACGCTGTGATGAATATCACGGGGTAGGGAATTTCCATCTCCATGATCTTTTTCAGAAGTTCTACCCCGTCCATCCGGGGCATCTTTATATCCGTTATGATCATATCGAATGGCGCGGCTTTGATCATCTCCAGGGCTTCCACGCCATCTCCCGCCTGGTCTACATGGTACCCCCTTCTGCTCAGCATGATTGAAAGCAGGTGCCTCATTCTCTTTTCATCGTCAACTATCAGTATATTCGCCATAGCGTCCCTCACTCCCGTCACGAGAGCTTTGAATATCTTCCATTCGGGTTTGGCAGGGGTGACGCGTCTTACTGGATACCGGCCTTCGCCGGTATGACAATCATTGGTGACGCACCGGTATGACAATCATCGGTGATGCGCCGCATGCGCCTTCACTTCCCCTGCCCCGTCATCCCGGCTTTCCCCTGCCTCGTCACCCCGGCGGATGCCGGGGTCCAGTGTTTTACTGGTTCCCGGCATCCGCCGGGACGACGTCTGGATACTGTCCCGGTTTTCACCGGGGGCCAGCGTCTTACTGGATACCGGCCTTCGCCGGTATGACAATCATTAGTGATGCGCCGGTATGACAATCATAATCGTCGCCCCGCATGCGCCTTCACTTCCCCTGCCCCGTCACCCCGGCGGATGCCGGGGTCCAGTGTTTTACTGGTTCCCGGCATCCGCCGGGACGACGTCTGGATACCGCCCCGGTTTTCACCGGGGGCCAGCGCCTTACTGGATACCGGCCTTCGCCGGTATGACAATCATTGGTGATGCGCTGATATGACAATCATTGGTGACGCGCCGGTATGACAATCATCGGTGATGCGCCGGTATGACAATCATTGGTAACGCACCGGTATGACAATCATAATCGTTAAATAATCACAGGATAAAGGTCCTGCCAGTTCGGGTTAGTAGTCTCAATCAATCTCAGTTTCCACTGTCGCTTCCATTCTTTCAGTTGCTTCTCTCGATTGATAGCGGAATCCATGTTTTCGTACAGCTCATACCAAACCAGTTGGTGAACACTATAACGTTTCGTGAACCCTTCTACCACATTATTCTTGTGCTCCCATACCCTCTTCACAAGGTCGGAGGTAACACCAATGTAAAGAGTTCCATTTCTTTTGCTCGCCAGAATGTATACCGCCGGTCGTTTATTCACTCGTTTTTACCTGGATACCGCCCCGGTTTTCACCGGGGCCTATCGTCTTACTGGATACCGGCCTTCGCCGGTATGACAATCATTGTTGATGCGTCTTACTGGATACCGGCCTTCGCCGGTATGACAATCATTAGTGATGCGCCGGTATGACAATCATTAGTGATGCGCCGGTATGACAATCATTGGTGACGCGCCGGTATGACAATCAGGGGTGATGCGCCGGTATGACAATCATTGGTGACGCACCGGTATAACAATCATAATCGTCACCCCGCATGCCCCGGCATGACGAAGCGGGGGCTATGTCACCGGTATTTCCACCCTGAACAGCGCGCCCCCTTCCATCCTGTTCTCCGCGCTGATGACGCCGCCATGCGCCATAATCGCCTGGGAGGCATAGGCAAGCCCCAGGCCGGCGCCTTTTGCGCGCATTGTAAAAAAAGGATTGAATATCTTATCAATATTTTCAGGGGCAATCCCTTCTCCATCATCAGCTATCTCTATTGTCCAGGCATCGGCCAGTCTGGCCGCCTTAACCTGCACCACGCATTTGTCTTCGTTTGACTCAAAGGCATTTTTTATGACATTGCCGATTGCCCGGATAAGCAGATCGGGGTCCACGCGCGCATAACAGGGGTCGGATGGGATATGAGACCTTATTTCACACGGCGTTCCGTTTTTCTGAAGTTCAAATCTCGTTACAATCTCTCTCAGCAGGTCGTTCAAATCCGTTCTACGAAAAGAGGGCGCGACGGGACGGGCAAATGTCAGGAAGTCTCCGATCAGGCGGTTCAAACGCATGATCTCATCCTCGATATAAAAGATCATGGTGTTGTCGGAGGAGAGGGCGAAATCCTTTTTCAGGACATCAACCGAACTCTTTATTATGCTCAGGGGATTTTTAAACTCGTGCGCGATTATCATCGAGAATTTCCCCATCTCGGCCAATGTCTTCTGCCGCCTCATCTGCTCATTGGCTTCTTCAAGGGACTTCCTGTTCCTCTCTAAAGAATCCAGCATGACATTGAAAACCATTGCAAGCTCTCTTGTCTCGGGCAGACTTCCCGGCAGCGCCCGCAAATTGAGATCTCCCTGAGTCACCCTCCTGGCCGCCTGGGCCAATTCTTTTACCGGCGCCACCAGGGAACGGGAGATGAAGTAGAAGATCAGAACCGCCAGGCAGGTTAGGCCGCCTGCGAGCCAGATAAAGTAGGTCGCCATCGTCGCCCAGAGCTGGTCTATGCCCTCCGTGCTGTAGATAATTCGCACCTTTCCTATCAGGCTGCCTTCTGATTCCTCATTATATTCAAAGGCCTTGCTTTCTTCCCATGACTCCGTCAGAAGAACCGGGGTTTCCATGATATGAAACGGACCGGAAACCGCCTCAGGTATCTTTATGAGTTCCTGGTCATGGCGGTCCAGTATTGCAACCCCGACCACATCCTTTTCAGACATGAGATTAACGGCCAGTCTGTGTAACATGGCCCTGTCGTCGATAAGTATACCCAGTTCCGCGGTAAGCGCAAGATACTTTGCCAGAAATGAAATGTGCTCTACAAACCGCTTCTGTGCGAACTGGTGCGCAATATTCGCCCCTATATATCCCAGGGAAAATGTGGTTGCGCTGATCAGCAGAAAGGCGGCCAGCAAAATTCTTACATGGATGCCCGGATTTCTCATGGCCCCGCCTCCATGGATGGAGATTTCTTTTCAGGAACGGTAATCCCCAGTTTATCGAAGACCCGAAGGTTCATCCATACGTGAAAGAGAGGGGTCTCTTTTTCACAGGCTTTTCCCATCAGCACGCCGGCCGCCATCCGGCCGGTCTGCCTTCCGACTTCTTCATAATCGAATATAAAAGCCAGAGCGGCGCCGCTTTCATAAAAAAAACGATTATAGCCTATTACGGGGATTTTCTTGAATAAGGCGTCTTTAATAATATACTGTACGATACTTTCCGATATGACCGTTTGATCGGGGATAAGCCACAGGGCATCGATATTTTCCCAATTTTGTTTCAGAACAGCGGGAATATCTTTTTTGGATGACACCTTAAGCGGAACAATTTTCAAGTCACGGGAAGGGGCCTCAGCAGAGGCTTTCATGAAAAACTCAGAATTGTACCGAGGGTCGTAGAGGAGACCGAGACGTTTGCCGGCCGTGAGACCCTGGGCAATCATCTCAAGCTGTCTTTTCGCGGGGATATCCAGGGGAACTCCACATGCGGTCTCGGCCTGGCCGGATACGGCGGGAGGATTTAAGATCATGGAATACAGCCAGGCGGTTTTTTCCAGTGCAGGCTCTTCCCGGGTCAATCTGACGGCTTCCGGACCGAAGGCAACGAAGAGATCGAACTTTTCTCCGGTAAGAGTCTGAATGAGAACATCCCGGCTTTTACCCTTGAACTTTTCGAGCGAGAATACCTGGACTTTGGCGCTCGAGATTTCCGAGAGAACCGCGCTCATTCCTTCCACGGCTTCAACATACGGCCTGATGTCCCGTGAGACCAAAATCGCCACATTCGGCGCGCGGAACTCATCGCCCTGCAAAGCCTGCAAGGCGTCAGCCCACAGGAAAACCGAACAAAGCGCCGCTAAAAGCAACCGTCCAAAAAAGGTGAGACCTTTGCATAACTCCCCCTTTTGCCCGATTACTGCGTCAGGCTCAAATTTAAATCCTCGAAATACTCCATGTATTCCTGTGGTTGAAATTATCGCCTTCCTTGTACTTGGCCAAATTTGGATGTTCTTCAAAGGTCTCAAGGCATATGGCATTCCATGCGTGCGGAAAATAGCAGATTTCCTCATATCAGGCAGTTTGAACTTAACGTGCCGTGACTATTCAGGCACAAAGAGACAAAGGCACATAGGCACAAAGAGACAAAGGCACATAGGCAGAGAAAGACAAAGGCACATAGGCGCAGAGAGACAAAGGCATAGGCGCAAAGTCGTAGGGATACGATTTGGAATGCAGGACACAACCTGTCCGGCTTCCCGGCCGGCAGGCAACATCCTGTCTAAAAATCTTGGTTAATCAATGCGTTGTCCAGGACACTCGCAGTAACTGTTTACCCACATAAAACAGCGAAGAGCCAACTTAAACAACTCATGCTCTTCAAAGGTCTCTCGACTTTGTGCCTTTGGTACTCTGTGCCTTTGTGCCTACCTGATTAGTTACAACTTGCTTAATCTTTTCGGAGTTTTCATCGGGGAGGTTAAGATGATGCTAAAAGCTCTGATAAAATCATTAGAAAACAAACAGTTGAACCCTCGAATCCTTGAACCCTTGAACCCTTTCTTCCGGTTACTTTACCTCAAATTGGTTACAACACTTCCTATCTTCTTCCTGAACTCTTCGCTGACTGCATCCACATCATCCAGACTGGTAATCACGCGCGGGGTAATCATGACGATCAGTTCTGACTTGGATACGCTTTTTGTCTCCGTTCCAAACAACCACCGGAGGAATGGGATCTGGACCAGCAAGGGCACACCGGTCGCCGCGTCGCTATCTTTGCTGCTGATCAGCCCTCCAATGACGATCGACTGATTGTGTTTTACAGTTAAAGAGGTCGCTATTTTCCTTTTGTTGAAGGAATAATAATCCTTGTCGGCTACCTTGAGAAGTTCGCCTACATTGCTTACCTCCTGGGTGATATCCATGGTTACCAGGCCGTATTCACTTATATGAGGCGTGACGTCAAGGATCACACCGGTATTCCGGTACTCGACCTTGGTTTCCAGCACGTTCTGTCCGGTAGTCTGTATCGTGTAGCTCGTGCTGGGTATCGGCACCTCCGTGGTCACGTCAATCTTGGCCTGTTTATTATCGGAGGCAAGAACACTCGGGGAGGATAGGATATTTAGTTTGCTGTCCTGCGCAAGGGCATGCAGAGCGACCTGCCATTTTTCCGACAGACCCAGGACGTATTGAAGACCGGAGGCGCCTATAGTGGCGCTGAGAGAATCGATATCGGTCCAGTTTTCTTTTTTAAAGTTCCATTCTACGCCCAATTCTGTTCCCTTGCCCAGGGATATCTCAGCAATGACCACCTCGATCAGCACCTGCCGCGGGAGGACATCAAGACGTTCAAGAATCTTTTCAACGATCTGATAATCTCCGGCGGAAGCCTCAATAATCAACGCGTTTCGTATAGGATCCGCCGTAATCCTTATGTCTCCCCGCAAGGTAACCGAGGGTCCCGTCTCCGTTGTAGACGATGCCGTTGATGCGGCCGGTGATGCTGATGCGGCCGGCGTCTTTTTCTCCGTGCCGCCCTTGGCGAACGGATTCGTGGGCACACTTTCCTTTCCGGCGCTCTTTGTGATTTCTCCGCCTTTGCCGAAAATTGATTTCAATATGTCGCCAAGTTCGGTGGCCATCCCGTTTTTAACCGAGTAGATATGGATCTGCGGCTGGGCGCCTTCGCTCGGGACATCCAGTTTACGGATGAATTCATCCACCCGGCCAAATATGTCAGGCCCCGAACTGACTATAAGCAGGGAATTCATGCGGTTGATGGGAATAAACTTAACATCGTCTTTACTGCCTGCGGACAAAGATAATACTTCCCTGAGTAATTTTACGGCGTCTTCGGCGCTTATGTTTACAAGTGTGTAAAATCGATAGTTTATCTTCTCGAACACACTTACATCGAACACCTCAAGCAGCTTCAATACCTTAAAGATATTGATTCCCTTATCAACAACCATCAGGGTATTCGAACCTCCTTCCGAGATAATCGTTCCGTCAGCGGAGACGAAAGGGGTTATCACCTTGGTCACTTCCTGGGCTGATATGAATTTAAGGGGTATGATCTGTACAACAATTCTTTCCTCGGGGGGAATATCTTTCACCTCCCTGCCGATCCTGAAGGAAATCGGCATTCGCGAAGCGTCTTTGAGCTTTGATATCCGGTAAAGATTTCCCTCCTTGACGGCTGCCAGGCCGTTCACCTCCAGAGTCTGATAAAAGATGGGGAAAATGTCTTCCGTCCTCAGAAGACCGGCCGTGTGGATCGTCACTTTCCCGCTCACAGTCTGGTCAATAATGTAGTTGATTTTTAATAGATCGGCCATAGTCCTGATCACCGAATAGAGGTCGGCATCGTCAAAATCGAAGCTGATCTGGCCGGTATTCGCAGGAGCCTTGTTCAATTGCCCAGCAGGCGCGGGAGCGGGCCCGGCCGGTTCGTTCCTGAGCGCAGGCGGAGCATCCGGAGCTTTGACTACCGGTATTAAAGGCACAACAGGCTCTGCCTGCCCGGTGACGGGCGCGCCCGATTCTTTCTCCTCCCCCTTTATTGCCCTCTTCACATAACCAAATGGCGTGGAAGTGATTTCAAACTGCCCTTTCTTATCCACATAGGTCTTTTCCGCCGGCTTTTCAGCCGCCCCGGAAGCTTTTACGCCGCCATCCGCCCCTGCCGTCTTGAGCGCGGGCGGAGCATCCGGAGCTTTTACCGCCGGGACCGGCGCAACTACAGGCTCTACCTGAGCGGGGGCGGGCGCGCTCGACTCTGTATCCGCTTTCTTTACTGCCCGCTTCATAGAACCGAATGGCGTGGTCTTGATTTCAAACCGCCCGTTCTTATCCGCCGGGGTCTTCTCTGCCGGTTTTTCAGCCGTTCCGGCAGCTTTTACGCCGCCATCCGCTTCCGCCTTGACGCCGTCATCCTTGATCCGGGTTGCCTGTCCCGCGCAACCCGTAACAAAAGAGACGGCAAAAAGCAGCGCAAAAAAAATGATTACTATAGCTCGTTTCATACTGTTTATTCTATCCTTCGCTTGATTGTTCCAAAAGGCGTTTTGATGATTTTAAATTCACCCGACGGCGCGCTTTTTCCTTCCACAGTTTTAGATGCAGGCGGTTCCGCGCCCGGTTTCGCTGCGGGTGGTTCCGCGCCCGGTTTCGGGGTGTCCGCCGCCGGTCCTGTTGCAACCACCGCTGGCGATGCCGCCTTTTCCGCAACAATTATTTGTCTTGCCGGTTTGTTCTTGTCATATAAAAGAATTTCGTGCTTATTAGCGCCGTCAGTAAGGATAATCCTGTCTTTCCGGATCTCAGCCACACTTAGATTCCCCATTGTGTCGCCTACCTTTACCCATTTCTCTTTGGCTCGAGACTGCCCGGCCGCCGGTCCGGATTCGGGATTAGTGATCAGGGCCTGTTTGCGTTCACCCGTTAAAACGACTCCGTACAGAAAAATCATCTTCTCTGAAATATTGAGCGGCCCCGGTTTCAATTCTGCCGGAAGAGACTCGGATCTGCTCGAAGAAAAGAGGTTCTTACCCGCCACTATTTCATAGGTGGGTTCGGGAGTCATCGCCCTCTCTATAATCTTTTTCCCGGACTGGGACTTCTCGGGACTTTTGCCGGCCTGTATCTCCGGAATCATTTCGTCGCCTTTGAACCAGACATTAAAACTCATTATTCCAAAGAAGACGACGAAAACCGCTATTGTAATATTAATCAGCCATGTTTTTGAAAATGTTTGGAACATTCAACATCCTTCCTCTGAGCCCTTTGCATAACGCCCCCTTTTGCCCGATTACTTCGTCAGGCTCAAATTCCAGTCCTCGAAATACTCCATGAGACCTTTGCATAGCACCCCCTTTTGCCCGATTACTGTGTCAGGCTCAAATTTCAATCCTCGAAATACTCCAATGTATTCCTGCGGTTAAAATTTTCGCCTTCCTTGTACTTGGCCAAAATTGGACGTTCTTCAACGGTCTCACTCTTTGACATTTTTCATGATGCCCGAAACGGTGATATCAGCCCGCATTTGCCCTGGGCCTCCCGCTCCGGCAACGCTAATTCCAACCCTTTCCACTGTCAAGAAGAATTTTGGAGACGCCTCGATCTTGTAAAGTATATCCTTAAGCTGTCTTATTGTCACGCTGACGGTAAACTGGACGGGGACGCTGATGTATTGTTCAGAATCCTGTTTCTGAGATGCCGGTATCTGCATGCTCTTTATCTCGACACCGCTTCCGAGCGCTATTTCGTTTAAGGTATTCTGGATATCCACTGCGGCAAGAGCTGACGTGTTTCCGGTCAAAAGCATTGCTTCCGCCCGTCCGAGAGACTGGTTAAGAGAAACAAGCCTTGCATCAAGCTCACCCCGCTCCTTAACAATCAGCCGGTACTTCGCAATTCTCTTTTTTGTGGCGGCAATCTCCGCCCTGCCGGCCTCAATTCCTTCATATAAATGGAACAACAGGAAAGCAAAACCGAAGAGAAGCGGAACTGTCACGGCTATCAACAGGTATCTTCTCCTTTTGTCAGTGATGAGCTTCAAATACTCACCTTTTAACTCTTCCCATGAGAGGATTTTCATAATAATCCTTACTTTTTCAAACGCCAAGGTGTTACCTTACCTTAAACCCTATCCTAAATTTTTCCTTGCCGTCCTTGCTCTTTGTAATTGGAGACAAAAAGGCCACATCCTTTAACAGAGGAGATGCCGCAAGAAGAGGAATCAATGCCGAGGCGGAATCTGCATGACCCTCTATGTCCCCCCCTTTATCTGTAATTGTGATTCTGTCAAGCCATGCGCCTTCGGGGATGTCTTTACTCAGATCCCGCAGAACACTCAAGGCAGGCACATGGCGCCGGTAAAGCGTATTTATGGCGTCAATCTTATTCTCCAATTCTTTTATTCTTGCCTGAGTCCGATTAATTTCTTCAACCTCAGCGCCAAGCTGTTTGATCTCGCTGTCAAGCTTGTCGGAAACACGTTTCTGGCGCAGGAGATTGCCTCCTCCCCAAGCAAGGATCGACAGGATCAAGAGACCGGCCAGAACAAACATAGCGTAATAACCGACTTTGCTGACCTTTTTTCGAAGACCGGCCGGGAGAAGATTTATACCCATCGGCGCCTTCTGTATCCCCTTCAAGGCGAGGCCGTACGCCGGCGCCAGGATATCCGACGGGATCCCCGTTCCGGAAAGCTCAAAAGGGCGAATACCGATATCTTCCCTTTCTTTGAGCAGTTCGACCACGTTATCGGCGCCGGGCCCGCACAATACAACCTCCAGCCGGACTTGTTCAGGTCCGAGTGTTTTCCTGAGCAGTTCTATTTCTTCCAGAACAAGGCTTTGCAGACTGCCTGTATTTTTATCGATTTTCACATGCCTTGAGTAATTCAGAACCTTTTTTTTGACGAGACCCATCTCAAGATGTTCTTTCCCCAGACACACAATGGCGTAAGTGTCCCCATTCGGTGCGCCTGTTTTGCAGGAAAAGTAATTGACCAATGCAGTGGAATTAATCTCTATTCCCGAGATTCCTGTGACTATCCGGTTTTCGTTATCCAGGTACTGATCGATAAATTCCTTCTTAACGCCGATAAGAAGAACCTTTAATTTGTTGGCTTCCTTGTCTTCAGCAAGTATCTGGCAATCAAAGTAGATGTCGCCGACGGGAAGGGGTATATATTTCTCCATCTCATATTGTAAAGTTGTCCTGAGATTTTCTTTGACGGCAAGTGGCAGTTCAATATATCTGAGCATTGTCAAATCCCGACGTATTCCCAGAAAAATATCAGCCGATGAAATCCCCTGTTTTTTCAGAAATTCATTTATAGACTTTTTGGTTTCTGCTGTTTTTTCAACAGGATCATCCTTCTCAAGGGGATATATGGCGTGGGCTGCAAGACAAAGCCCTTTGAACGATCTTTTCAGATGCACCAGGGAAACACGGCTGCTCTCAATGTTTATGCCGACACTTGACTGAAAATACAAAGCCAACCTCCATCCACTAATTTGCAAAATCTTTGCATAAAATCTGAATGAACTACCCCGAAGCAGTGCTTCGAGGAATTCTTTTGATTAAACTTTGCCGGACACCACAGTTACGACCTGTATTCAAGACCATCGATCCACTGAATGATCTTGTACCCTTTCCGGAGAGTTCTATCGATTTTAACCACGGCCTGCACACCCTGCCGGGTCCGGCTTTCATTAAGCATTCCCACCGACTTGATCGTATAATAAGGAAACAGGCTCAACGTGATGTACGGCGAGATTGCCGCGTATACCTCGGCTCCGACAATGGAATACAGATCGGAGAGCGAACGGAAATCTTTTTTTTCCCTGTATTTCATAATTGCCTGAACCGCATCTTCCGTCATACCCGGAAGAGCTCGCAACATTTGCGGCGAGGCGGCATTGATGTTTATCCTGTTAAAATCATACACCGTTCTTCTCTGGGTATCGCGTTCCGATCCCGTCTCATCATCCTGATAAACGGAGAGCATATCCTTAAGCCCGCCATAGAATATCACGGGAGTTACACCTCTGACTAGAAGCAGTTCCTCGGTCGATGTAAAATCGTCGTTCTTACATTTGTAAGGTTCGGGAAGAGAGAGATAATATTCATCTTCAGCGCCGTTTACACGGTGAAAGGTGTCTTTGTCGCGCCAATCCATAATGGAATCCACTATGATATTTTTTTCGGTATCTTCAATTTCAAAAGGTGTCAGCATCATCTTCAGCAGGGTCTCTCCGGCCCTGTTCAGGTTAACCTTTCCGCTTTCATTCTCTCTTTCCACCTTGAATTGACCATCTCCGAAAGGGGTCGCGGGAATATCGGTATTGATTCTCCACCGGATATCCTCCTGTTCCTCCTCGCCGTCAGGAGCTTGCGACTTCCGGGGAATAAACTCATTTACTACCAGCTCTCCGACGGCCCGAAACAGCCCTGACACCGCAATATAATATGTCTGAGTCTCCTCCTTGAAGTTGCGGGTGATGTTTACTTCCGTTCTCATGGCATGGCAAAACTCGCCTGCAATGACCGCGAGGAGAGCCATGACCCACAGCACAAGGAATAGCGCAATGCCGCGCTCACTTTTAAGAATGCTTTTCATAAGTGCGCTACCCTTTATCCTCCTGCGCCTGCAATCACATAAATGGGGGGCTTCTTGTCATTCTCCTCGAGCGTAATCCTGACAGCCCGTGGAACCAATTCATCAACTGCCGGGTCCCAGCTTTTTTGCCATTTGGATGATTCTTCACCGGGCCGGTCTTTCAAGTATTCAAACACAATGCTTTTAACCGCTGGTATTAATTCGGTAAAATTGCTCTCGTCCGGGTAGCCCACGCCTGTCTTGTTGTCGGACAATGCAATATTCTTCTCGTAAAAGATAAGATGCTCTTTGTCTCCCTCCGTTTCCTGCTTAACGGCATATTTAACATGAACCAGGCCGAACCGGTTGCCGGGCGCCATGGGGATATGGGATACAAACTCTATGGACTTATCATCGCCCTTCAGAGAAGCCAGTTGTTGATCTCTACCCCGCACCTCCCTCACACAAGTTGATGCCAGCTGGCGCTTGATAAGATCCAGCACAACACGCTGCCGCTGGCGAATATCCACATCCTTTTCCCCTTTCTCCCATGCCCGTATACCGATTCTTAAAGCGCCAAATATGATAACCACGATCAATGCCGTTATCGTAAGCGCTATCATTAACTCTAACAGGGTAAATCCCCGAGACCTTTGCATAACCAGTTTCCATCCGGAAATGGCCCTTTTTGGCGATCTCTGTGTCAATCTGCGGGATTTCTTGTGCGACATACATTGCGTATGTCTCCGCGCAATCCCTTGATTTCCTTGAGCTTGCCTAAAATTGCCGATTTCCGAATTGGAAACGAAATAGTGTCTATTATTACTTTCCGGATGTACACTAACTACTATTTTAGGCTGAAGTGAGTATGCGCTTATGTTTTCCGACGGACAATTTTTCCGAAACATATCGAGACCTTTGCATAACGCCCATCAGGGGTTATCCTTGCCCGGCTTGACCAGCTTTGTTGCGCTTATCGTAAAATGTTTTTCTCGTCCATCCGCATCCCACATGACATTCACGTCAATATTGAAAGCGCGAAAGGGTAATCTGACATCTTTTGCTTCTTCAATATCAAGATGCCGGGCTTCCGCACTCCATCTGAAACCATCGTCAAATTTACCATCAATAACCCCCTCGTTGAGTTCTGCGGCAAGGAGTATTTCGTCCATCTTTTCTCTTGCATGGAATATGCCACGGGTATATTCGTCCGATAATTTACTCGATTTCAGGCCGCCTGAGAAGAGTTGCAATAAAACAACAATAGAGATGGCAAGTACGGATATGGCAATAAGCGTTTCTATGAGCGTGAACCCCCTGTTCCCCACTATCCCATTACCTCTGAAAGCATCACGGTCCCGGTGATAAAGTCAACGTTGATTTTGTACTGTCTGCCTCGCTCATTGGCCACAGTTATCTCACCCCCGCTGCTGCCTCCGCCGGGGAAAAAAAAGATCCGAAAAAAACCCGAATTAAAATCACCCTCCCTGGATACCCCTTTTGCAAGTTTAACGCCTTCGGGCAGATTATAGGTCTTTAATACGCCTGGCCCGTCTTTCTCATCGTCCGGCGGTTTTATCAGCGTTTTGTCAGACGCTTCACGCTGGTTTATATGAGAATCCCCCTCCGCCAAAGGGGGGGTGGCGGAATCGATAATGACCAGTCTGTTTTTATCAAAGTCAAACAGCGCTGCATAGGTTGTCTTTTCCGAAGCGGCGCGGCTCCTCACGTATCTCAGGGATGACGAGATCTTTTTGGAGGCGGTTTTCAAATCCAGATTGCTCATGGGCCCCAACACTCTCGGGACCACAAGGGCGGACATGAGGCTGATGATTACCAATACTACCAGAAGTTCAAGAAGAGTAAAACCTCGAGACCTTTTCCCGGAGAGCTTTAAATATCCACCATTCGGGTCCGGCATGGGTAATGGGCTCCGCCGACGGCGCATGAAAAACAGCACATAGGGGTTATTGACCGATATTTGTCCAGCTCGCAATATCTGTGTCCTCGCCTTCCCCCCCGGGCATTCCGTCTGCTCCCAGCGCAATAATGTCACAGTCTCCGTGTTCGCCCGGCGATTTATATACATATGGTTTTCCCCATGGATCCGGAGGCACATCCTTCGGAAGATAGGGGCCATCCCATTTTTCCTCACCAGTCGGTTTCACCCTGAGCGCCTGTAGCCCCTGCTCCGTTGTCGGATATTTGCCTATGTCGAGCCTGTATGTATCAAGGCTCGTTTCAAACAGTGATATCTGGGCCTTTGCGGCTTTTTGCCTGGACGTTCCAACCTTCCCGAACATCCGGGGGCCTACCAGAGCAACCAGAAGGCCTAGAATAACCATGACAATCAAAAGTTCAATGAGGGTGAATCCCTCTTCTTTTCTTATAGCTTTCATGAACAACACACTCCCTTTAAAACGGCATTTCATTTATGCTGAATATAGCCATCATCATGGATATAACGATAAACCCCACCACAACACCCATACAAAGAATCATGGCCGGTTCAAGAAAACTGACAAGTCTTCTTACCGTGTCCCTTGCCGCCTTCTCGTAATTTTCCGCAACTCTCAATAGCATTTCACCAAGTTTTCCGGTTTCCTCTCCCACAGTGATCATCTGGATCGCCAGAGAGGGAAAAATATCTATCTCGCCCAGGGGCCTTGAGAGCTTTTCCCCTTCTTTGACCCTGCTGTAGACATTTCCAAGAGTGCCGGCAATCACCTGGTTGCCGATAATGTCCTTAACCAGACTTAGGGCCTGCAAAATGGGAACCCCGCTTTCCGCCAGCGTTCCAAGCGTTCTAGCGAACCGGGCCACTTCTATCTTCTTGACCAGTTCTCCGACGACGGGAAAATGAAGCTTGTAGTGATCCATCTTTAAACTGCCCGCGGGTGTTTTTATGTACCGTATCATTAAATAATAGATAACCCCTAATCCAACCAGAATTACCGGCCAGTAAGTTTTCAGCGCCGCGCTGAATCCCAGTAAAATCCTGGTGGATAACGGTATGGCTTGACGCATGTCGGAAAAAATAACTGAAAATTTGGGCATTACGAAGGTTAAAAGAACGATAATTGAAATACCGCCGACCAGCACCAGGAATATCGGGTAAACCATGGCTGACTTTACATAGTCTTTGAAATCCTGGGAACTTTCCAAAAAAACGCCAAGCCTCTTCAGAACATCATCCAGAACACCTCCCGCTTCTCCTGCCTTTATCATGCTCACATAAAAAGAAGAAAACACCCTGGGATATTTTGCCAGCGCGTTGGAGAGATAACTCCCTCCCTGGATATTTTTCAAAACATCTCTGATGACATCCTTGAATATATCCTTTTCCGCAACATCGATCAATATGGACAGCGCCCGATCCACCGGAACTCCGGCTTCCAGCAAAGTGGAAAGATCCTGTGTAAAGGCTACGACATCCTTGGTCGAAACTCTCCTGAAAAAAGAAGCGACGCTCTTTGCCAGATCCATATCCGGCCCGATGCGATTTCTTTTCGCCAGGCTGATCCTTATGGGGATATATCTCATGCGCTGAAGGGCGGCTACCGCTTCTTTCTCTTCTGCGGCTTCCAGGGTTCCTGTAACAAGTTTACCCGCGGGATCTGTTGCTTTGTATGAATACGTGGCCATATTATTTCTCGAGAGTTACCCTCAAAACCTCTGAAATGGTGGTGATTCCCTTTTTGACCTTGTTCCAGCCATCCTGCCGCAATGTCAGTATCCCTTTATTCATCGCCAAATCTTTGATCTTTTCGGTGCTGGACTTCGCAATAATTTCTTTCCTGATGTCGTCATCCACGGGCAGATACTCGAAAATTCCTATTCTTCCTTTGAATCCGGTATGCTTGCATTCTTCACATCCCTCTCCCTCGAAAAACTCGATTCCGCTGACTTTGTCAGGGCTTAAATTCATTGTCTTCAAGAGCTTTTCCTCAGGCTCGACCCGTTTCCTGCAATGAGGACAGATAACCCTGACAAGCCTTTGGGCCAGGATTCCCAGCAGCGTGGAACTAAGGAGAAAGTTCTCCACACCGATATCAAGCAATCGGGTTATGGCGCCTGCTGCGTCGTTAGTGTGCAGGGTGCTGAAAAGCAGGTGACCCGTGAGAGCGGATTGAATAGCTGTCTCTGCGGTCTCTCTATCCCTGATTTCTCCGACAAGTATAATGTCGGGATCCTGGCGCACAATGGAGCGAAGGCCATTCGCGAAGGTCATGCCGATTTTTGTATTAACCTGGATTTGATTGATGCCTCTCAGCAGATATTCCACCGGTTCTTCAAGCGTAATAATTTTAGTCTTAGGTGAGTTTATCTTTGCCAGAGTGGTGTACAGCGTAGTCGTTTTGCCGCTTCCTGTTGGTCCGGTAACCAGTATCATCCCATAAGGCTTTGATATCAGATCTACATATTGCGGAAGCAGATCTTCAGGAAGACCGATCTTTTCGAGATCAAGAATTAAAGCATCTCTATCCAGTATCCTCATCACAAGGCTCTCTCCGAAGATGGTGGGCAAAGTTGAAACCCGGAAATCAATCTCTTTATCCAATACCTTGAGTTTGATTCTCCCGTCCCTGGGAAGACGTCTTTCAGCGATATCCATTTTTGCCATGATCTTTACCCTGGAAATTATGGCGTCCTGAAGGCGGCTGGGGGGAGATTCCACATCGTGCAGGATACCGTCTATGCGATATCTGACTTTAAACTCATTTTCGAAAGGCTCAAAATGAATATCGCTGGCTCTCATCTCCACCGCATTTAAAATAAGCCGGTTGACCAGCCTGATGATCGGGGCCTCAGAAGCAAGATCCCTCAGGTGGTCGGCGTCCACCAGCCCATCAGAGGATATATCATCGGTATCTTTGCCTGCCGCCTGTATGATCATTTCCAGAGACTGACTTCCAGTGCCGTATAATCTCTCGATAGCCTCAAGGATGTCCTCCTCCCTGCCCTTGCATACCTCTATATTCAAGTTGCAGGCGAGCTTGAGGGTCTCTATGGTGTAAAAGTCTCCTGGATCAGCCATGGCAATTCTCAGAGTATCGCCATCCATCTGCAAGGGAACAAATCTGGACTGCTTCATGAACAGAACGGAAATATTGCCGATGACCACCGGTTTCGTGGAGTATTCCTGAAAAGATATGTCTGTCATTTTAACCTTCTTACTTTGAGACCTTTGCATAACGCCCCCTTTTGCCCGATTACTGTGTCAGGCTCAAATTTTAATCCTCGAAATACTAAATGTATTCCTGTGGTTAAAATTATCGCCTTCCTTGTACTTGGCCAAAATTGGACGTTCTTCAAAGGTCTCACTTTAACACAAGAATTATTATTAAAGTTGGATAACAATATCTTAATTAACTTCTCCGCATCAGAGCTGCGAGGTACTTGGTATACAGAATACAGTAGTCAGAAGTCAGATTTTTTTTGAAGATATTTTATTCCACCTTCTGGATTCTGGATTCTGAATTCTGGATTCTTGCCCCGCAGCAAAGCTGCGGACTTGTTAATTGAAGCTCCCCGCAGCAAGCTGCCGGGAATCTTCACCGTAGGGAATAGTGTCTATTTTTAATTCGCTCGCTAACCCCGCAGCAGAGCTGCAAGGAATGCGCTCGCTATTTCGGTTCGGATGTTATGCAAAGGCCCAGCTGATATAGCTCCGCTCTCTGAATTACATTTAAATGCTTGTATCCAGTAGCAATAGACGTAACTGTTAGAAGCTATTTCAAAACCCCGTCTGA